>OLQU01000179.1_pt1 | contig 59805 bp, 52 predicted proteins | sample 1672271 | NCBI WGS metagenome assembly OLQU01 (sample SAMEA3136666, study PRJEB25190) | human gut metagenome | biome: human gut; feature: human-associated habitat; material: faeces | place: Austria | collected 2013 | reverse complement strand
CCAAAATGCTTAGACATTTGTTTCTTGAAATGTTCGGTTTAAGCTTGACAGCTCCTTAGTCTGTTTTTTGGAGCGCCTTAGCCATTTCCCGCATACGGGGATAGGCATATTCAAAGAAGGCGGCGTGTACGCCGCACCAACGGTTCAGCCCGGTTTCGGGAACACGTTCACGCTTGCAGCCGTTGCGGCACAGGGAATACCAGCGGCATGCGCGGCAGGCGGCGGGGACGGGCAGGGATTCCGCGAGGAAGGCCTGTTCCCGCTCACCCGTGAGCATTCGCCGGAGAGAATCGTCGGAAATGCTGCCGAGCTTCCAGGCGTCCAGCGCGTAGAAATCGCAGGGATAGACGCTTCCGTCGCTTTCGATGACGAGGCTCGGACCGCAGCGCCCGACCATCGCGCAGTTTTCCGGCGGCATGCCCATGAGCATGGCGATCCAGTTGTCAAAATTGCGGATGGAGACGGGGCGTCCCTCGGTGTAAGCCAGATGATAGCGGTCAAAGGTTTCTTTCAGAAAGGCGAGATAGGCCTCGCCGCTCAGGGAGTAATCCCGCGTCTGCCCGTCCAGGCCGTCGAGGCAGGGGATGAATTGGATGTATTCATACGGAGCGAGCGCATCAAAGACCTCGGACGGACGCCTGGCCACTTCGCCGTTGACGACACACAGCACGTTGACGCTTACGCCGGCCTCGCGCAGGCGCTCGATGGTCTTGCGGACGACGGACGCGGTAGGGCGACCCGCCGCGTCGGGGCGCATCAGGTCATGCGTCTGCGCCGTTCCATCCAGCGAAACGCCGACGAGAAAATGTTCTTTGGCAAAGAAGGCGATCATTTCGTCGGAAAGGTCATAGCCGTTGGTCTGCACCGCGTTGGTTATGCGAAGGGCGCGCGTGTTGTATTTTTGCTCAAGCTGAACGAGCCGCTCAAAAAAAGGGAGGCCGATCAGCGTGGGCTCGCCCCCCTGAAACAAAAAATGCACGGCGGAATCGGCGGAACGGATGACGCGACGCACCGTGACGTCGAGCAGCACGTCGCTCATGCGAGGGGATATGGCGACCTCGCGGCGCTTCATTTCGTCGGCATAGAAGCAATAACGGCACCGCATGTTGCAGGCGCCGGATACGGGCTTAATCATCACGGTAATCGGCGGCATAAACGATTCTCCCTTGGCATGTGAAATGATACGGTTCCATTATAGCATATTCCTCAAGGGCGATAAAGCGAAAATGGAATAACGCGAGCATTGAGATGATGAGTCCAAACTTCAGCGGTGCGGATTCGTAGATTCTTCTGCCGGGGGCGCGCCTGTGTTTTGATGCCTAGCCTGTGACGAAGGTTTACGATGCGAAGCAATCGTATCATCTGCTGATGCGCCGAACGATAAGACGCTTCAATCGGCCTCCTCGGAGGCGGGCTGATTGGTCATAATGCGGATGATCTCGCGATCGGTTTCACGCATGCCGAGCCGACCGAGGCGGCCGATGTTGCGAATGGTTTCCTCCACACCTTTGGTAACGATGCCGTCACCGCCGCGGAACTGCTGTCCGCTGCGGAACATGCTGTAACCGACGAGACCCGCATCCACGGCGGCGGAGATTTTAGCCGCGCAGGAGGCTTTTGCACCGTCGCAGATCATGCCCGAGACAATGGCCAGCGAATTGACAAGCGTATGCGCGATTTCGCGGAATCCGCCGCCGTGGAGATAGGCGATGGCGGCGCCTGCGCTGCATCCCGCGCTGACAGCGCCGCAATAGGCGCTCAGCCGGCCGATGCCGGTTTTGAGATGGATGGTCAGCAGGTCGGAAAGAAGCACGGCGCGCACCATCTGGTCGCGGCTGACGTTCAATTCCTTGGCATATTCCACCACCGGGACGGAGGCGGTGATGCCTTGATTGCCGCTGCCGGAGACGATGATGACCGGCATTTCGCAACCGCTCATGCGTGCGTCGGAGCCTGCTGCGGCCATATAACGGGCGCGGGAATAGATGCCGACGCCGTAATGCTCCTTGAGCACGGAGCCGATATTCGCGCCCCAGCTATGCCGCATGCCTTCTTCAGCGATGGCGTAGTTGTAGTCGATCTGGCGCTCGATCAGCGCCCGAACGTCTTCCAAATTGCAGGTGGAGGCGAAGTCGAGCACCCCTTCTACGGACAGGCAGGAGCGATCCGTCAACATGTCACGCGCGCTGTCGGATAGCACCTCGCCGCTCTGAAACAGCACTTCGCCGTTTTTCTCGATATAGACGATATGCGTGTGATAATCCGAAATGCGGAGCTTGACATGATTGTTTCCGGCGCGAAGGGTAATCAAGATATCGAAGACTTTGTCGCCTTCAGCAGGTTTGACGACGATGGGGTGATCGGCCAGATACACGCGAATTTCGGCACGCTGCGCGGGCGTTACCTCGCTGATGACCTCTAGAATTTTGTCGGATTGGCCTGCGACGATGCCGGCCGCAGCCGCCGCTTCGATGCCCTTGAGGCTGTTGGTGTTGGGCACGACGACGCTCTTGACGTTTTTGATGATGTTGCCGCTGGCCTCCACCAGAACGGATTCTGGCAGTACGCCCAGAAGCTCGCGAGCCTTAGCCGCGCCGTATGCGATGGCGATCGGCTCGGTGCAGCCCGTTGCCGGAACGAGCTCCTCCTGCAAAATTTTCAGGTAGTTGCCGTAACGGGGATCAGATGAAAGCATAACCGTACCTCCTGAACAATGATGTTAAAGTATGGTGAGTTCTTTGGAAGGCGTATTGAGACTTTGAACGCCGTTTTCGCCCATGACCAGCAGATAATGCCCGTTCATGGCAGCCGATTTCACTCTTTTCAAATCTGAGTAGAGGATGATATCTTCATTTTATCAAATCCTTTGTTTCCCCGTCAACCGCAAAGGCGGGCGGCGCGCACAAAAAATGGGGAAATGACCGAAGGAAAGAGCGGATAGACAGATAGGTGAAAATATGTTACAATTATCGTATCAAAAAAATGGGCGACAATGCCTGTAAAGGTGAGCAAGGCCATGAGAAATAACGAATTAAGGGGCCCGACGGCCATTGATACGGATATCATTCCATCCGACAGCGAGCACGTTTTTGCCCAAGAGGCGCTCTATCAGGAAGCGATGATGCGCTATCATTGCGCGATTTTGGAGATGCGCACCAAGCTGGAGGTGCTCTCTAAGGATATGACGGTGCGGTATCGGAGAAACCCGATCGAGTTTATCGAAAGCAGGCTGAAAAAGCCGTCCTCCATCGCGCGAAAGCTCAAGAAGATGGGGCTTGAGGTGACGGTGGACAACATGACGCAGCACCTGTCGGACATCGCGGGGATTCGCGTGCTGTGCGCGTACATCGACGACATCTATGAAATCGCGCGGATGCTGGCGCGGCAGAAGGACGTTCGGATCATCACGGTCAAGGACTATATCAAAGTGCCGAAGGACAACGGATACAGGAGCTATCACCTGATCGTCGAAATCCCGGTGTATTTCAGCGACAAGGTGCGGCCTGTTCGCTGCGAAATCCAGATTCGCACGATTGCGATGGACTTCTGGGCGACGCTCGACCACGATATGCAGTATAAAAAGCAGGTGGAGGACAGCGAGGCCATCATGCGGGAGCTGCGGGAATGTGCCGACGTGATCCATCAGACGGACGAAAAGATGATGCGGCTGCGCGAGAGAATCCACCGAATCGACCCGGAATAAACGACGGATAAATTTGGCAAAAAGCAAAATATAGTTGACAATTCGGCGCGACGCGCATATAATGGTTTTGCCGCCGGAGGTTTATGCTTGAAAAGAGGAAAAGCCCCTGCTATAATGGGCGGTGACGCACAAAAGGAGGCGGCAGGCATGGACGAATTGCAGTTGGGCGATTTGGTGCAGATGCGCAAGACCCACCCCTGCGGCAGCGACAAATGGACGGTGATCCGCGTGGGCGCGGACATCAAAATCCGCTGCTCGGGCTGCGGGCGCATTGTGATGATGGATCGCGCGGATTTCACCAAGCGCATGAAAAAGGTGATTGAGCACACGAAGGAGCCGATTCGCGGCACCAACGAGACGGATTAAAAATTCAAGGAAACGAGGCGCATTTTTTCATGGAGCAGGAAAAGAAGAACAAGAAGAAAAAGGAGAAGCCCAAAAAGAGCTTGAAGCGCGAGATTTTTGAGTGGGTGATGGTTTTCGTTGTGGCGGCGGCGCTGGCGTTCGTCGTGCGCACGTTCATCTTTGAGCCGGTTCGCGTGGATGGCAGCTCGATGCTCAACACGCTGGAAGACAGCGAATTCATGATCGCGACGAAGTTTGATTATCTGATGGGCGACCCGGAGCGGTTTGATATCGTGATCTGCGATTACCCGAACACGGACGACGGCATGTATCGCGTCAAGCGCGTGATCGGTCTGCCGGGCGAAACGATTGAGCTGAAAAAAGGCGAATTGTATGTGAACGGCGAGCACGTCGAGCAGCAGTTCGATATGACGCCCAACGAAACGGACTTCGGGCCGTTCACCGTGCCGGAGGGGCACTACTTCGTGATGGGCGACAACCGCAACAACAGCAAGGACAGCCGCAGCCCGATGGTCGGCGCGCTGGAGCGCAGGATGATTAAGGGACATGTGCGCTGCGTGGTCTTCCCGCTGAACAAGGCGAGAATTCTGGGCGAATAAATTTTAAGCGAATCATTAAAAAGGGAAGCCGCGCGGAACGGCTTCCCTTTATTGTATATGGAAAAATGCGAAAAGCCGCCCGCGTGAGCGGCTGTCACTTTGCAAACTTCGGCGGGGCGAACAAAGATCAGTGATTGGCCATCTTGTAGATCGCCAGCATGTCGGATTCATCCAGACGTTTGGCGGAACCGAGCAGGCCGCCGACGGCAATCTTGCACTTGCGCGCCAGCTCGCAAAGCTGCGCCTCGGTGGGGTGAACGCCCAGCTCGCTGAGGCTGGTGGGCATGTGGATGGAGCGGAAGAAATCCTCCATGTTCTCGATGCCGCGAAGGGCGGTTTCCTCATCGGACAGGCCGGCCTCCACGCCCATGACGTTGCGCGCGAAGCGGACGAAGCGCGGCAGGCAGTTCTTATAGACATAGCGCGCCCAGCTTCCCCAGACCGCGGCGAGACCCGCGCCGTGCGCCACATCGAACATGCCGCCCAGTTCGTGCTCCAGACGGTGGGAGGCAAAGTCGCTCTCGCTGTGGCCGCAGCCGGTCAGACCGTTATGGGAGAGGCTGCCCGCCCACATGACCTCGGCGCGCGCGTCGTAATTCTTGGGATCGTCGCGGAGGATGACGGCCTGCGCCATGACGGTGCGCAGAAGCCCCTCGGCGATGCTGTCCGTAATTTCCAGAGAATCGCCCTGCGTGAAATAGCGCTCCATGGTGTGCATGAGGATATCGGTGCAGCCGCAGGCGGTCTGGTAATCCGGCAGGGTCATGGTCAGCTCCGGGTTCATAATGGCGAACTTCGGGCGGCAGATTTCGTCGTTATAGCCGCGCTTGATGCCGCCTTCCTCCTTGGTGATGACGGAGGAATTGCTCATTTCGCTGCCGGAGGCGGCGATGGTCAGCACCACGCCGATGGGCGTGCAGCCCTCCGCCTTGCGCGTGTGATCGTACAGATCCCACACGTCGCCATCCATGCACAGGCCGTAGCCGATGGCCTTGGCGGAGTCGATGACGCTGCCGCCGCCGACGGCGAGGATGAAATCAACGCCCTCTTTTTTGCACAGGTCGATGCCCTGATAGACGAGGGACAGATGCGGATTGGGGACGACGCCGCCGAGTTGGACGTGGGCGACGCCCGCCGCATCGAGGGACGCTTCGATTTGATCGAGCAGGCCGCTGCGGCGCGCGCTCTGGCCGCCGAAATGAACCAGAACCTTTTTGCAGCCCTGCGCGCGGACGAGGTCGCCGACCTGCCGCTGGGTGTCACGGCCAAAATAGACGTGGGTGGGCGTGTAAAATTCAAAATTGCTCATGGAAAGAACCTCCAATTATAAAATCGAATGTAGAATCAGGGGTGCGCCAGTTCCGCTCTGGAAAAGACGAGGGGGCGCGAAAAGGGCAGGCGGCTCTGGCGGACGACGATTTTGGAATCCGCCGCGGCGACCGCAAGCTGAAGAGGAGCCCCGCGCTTTTGGGCGACGAACAGCGAGGTCGGCCCATCGGCGGGCAGAAGACCGGCGGCCTCGGCACGAACGAGCAGATCGAGCACCTGCTGACGAGTGAGTTTCATAAACAACCTCCTAAACACCATACCCTGCAAACATTTCGATGGTTTCACGCTTTTTTCCTGCCGAACGGGATTGATTTTTTGGGATGATTCAAGTATGATGGGGGATGTTGGGAACATTTGGGGCAGCGCCCCAAGAAAGGACGTTCTTTTATGGATATCAAGCAGGAAGCGTTGAAAAAGCACTACGAGTGGCAGGGAAAAATCGAAATCACGCCGCGCGCCCATGTCACCAACAGCGAAGAGCTCTCCCTCGCGTATACGCCGGGCGTGGCCGAGCCGTGCCTCGCGATTCGCGATGATTATGAAAAGAGCTATCTGCTCACGCGGCGGGCGAACATGGTCGCCGTCATCACGGACGGCTCGGCGATCCTCGGTCTGGGCGATATCGGCCCGGAGGCGGGCATGCCGGTGATGGAAGGCAAGTGCGTGCTCTTCAAGGAATTCGCTGGCGTGGACGCCTTCCCCCTGTGCGTGCGCACGAAGGACGTGGACGAGCTGGTGCGGACGATCTACCTGATTTCCGGCAGCTTCGGCGGCATCAATCTGGAAGACATCGCTGCGCCGCGCTGCTTTGAGGTCGAGCGCAGGCTGAAGGAAATCTGCGATATTCCCGTCTTCCATGACGATCAGCACGGAACGGCTGTCGTCGTCGCGGCAGCGCTGCTCAACGCGCTGAAAGTCGTCGGCAAGACGATGGAGACGGCGAAGGTGGTCATCAACGGCGCGGGCAGCGCGGGCGTGGCCATCGGCAAGCACCTGATGAACCTCGGCGTGAAGGATCTGATTATGGTGGATCGGTTCGGCATTCTCTGCGAGGGCATGGATGGGCTGAACCCGGCGCACGAGGAGATGAGCCGCCGGACAAACCCGCGCCGCATCACCGGCACGCTGGCCGACGCGATGCGCGGGGCGGATGTGTTCATCGGCGTGAGCGCGCCGGGCGTGGTGACGCGCGAGATGGTCGCGAGCATGAACACGGGCGCGTGCGTGTTCCCGATGGCGAACCCCGTTCCGGAAATCCACCCGGACGAGGCGCTGGCGGCGGGCGCGGCGGTTGTCGGCAGCGGCCGCAGCGACTACAAAAACCAGATCAACAACGTGCTGGCATTCCCCGGCATTTTCCGCGGCGCGCTCGATTGCCGCGCCAAGGACATCAACGAGGCGATGAAGGTTGCGGCGAGCTACGCGATTGCGGGGCTTGTGGCCGAGGACGAGCTGAGCGCGGATTACATCATCCCCAAGGCGTTTGACAAGCGCGTCGGCCCGGCGGTCGCCGAGGCGGTGGCGAAGGCGGCACGGGAAACCGGCGTGGCGCGAATCTGAACGCGGACAGCGAAAAAGAGAGAACAAGCATAATTTGACCAACTTTGTTTTTTCAGCTGAAATCCTTGTATTTTCCGAAAAAACGGTGTACAATATGCTTTTGGAATCGGGCGGGTGTGCCAAGAACCGCAGGCTCTTGGCAGGGCTTGGGACAGCGTCCCAGGCGTTTTCCCGCAGCCCTAAATGTAAACCCATAAGGAGATGCTTACCATGACGAAAATTGATATTTTTTCCGGCTTTCTTGGCGCGGGCAAGACGACGCTGATCAAGAAACTGCTTAAAGAGGCGCTTTCCGGCGAGAAGGTCGTTCTGATTGAAAACGAATTCGGCGAGATCGGCATTGACGGCGGCTTTATGAAGGAGGCCGGCATCGAGGTGACGGAGATGAACTCCGGCTGCATCTGCTGCTCGCTGGTGGGCGACTTCGGCAAGGCGCTGCGCAAGGTGATCGACCAGTATCACCCGGATCGCATCCTGATCGAGCCGAGCGGCGTGGGCAAGCTCTCCGACGTGATCCGCGCGGTCGAGGGCGTGGAGAAGGATATCCCGGAGGCCGAGATGGGCAGCTTTGTGACCGTCGCGGACGCGGGCAAGTGCCGCATGTACGTCAAGAACTTCGGCGAGTTCTTCCTCAACCAGATTGAATACGCCGGCACGATTCTGCTCAGCCGCACGCAGGGCATGAGTCAGGAGAAGCTGGAGGCCGTCGTCGCGCTGCTGCGCGAGCACAACGCGAAGGCGCGCATCATCACGACCCCGTGGGACGACATCAGCGGCGAGACGATTCTCGCGGCGATGCAGGATGACCACAGCCTCGCCGAGGACATGCTGGCGACGGTGATGGCCGAGCACCACGACGACGATGATGATGATGATGACGACGACGAGTGCTGCCACCATCATCACGACCACGATGAGCATGACGAGTGCTGCCACCATCATCACGATCACGACGAGCACGAGCATCATCACGACCACGACGAGCATGACGAGCACGAGCATCATCACGATCACGATGAGCACGATGAGCACGAGCATCATCATCATTACGACGAGCACGGCGTGTGCAGCTGCGGCCATCACCACCATCACCATGGCCACGACGCGGACGAGGTGTTCGTCTCCTGGGGCAGGGAGACGGTGCGCAAGTTCGGCGAGGACGAGCTTTCCGCGATGCTCTCCAAGCTCGACGACGGCGAGTACGGCATTGTGCTGCGCGCGAAGGGCATTGTGCCCTGCACCGACGGCGGCTGGATTCACTTTGACTACACGCCGGGCGAGCAGAACATCCGCAAGGGTCCGGCGGATTACACCGGCCGCCTGTGCGTGATCGGCAGCAAGCTCGTGGACGAGAAGCTGGCGAGCCTGTTCGGCGTCGCCTGATCGGAGGAACGAAATGGCCATTCCGGTTTACATGTTTGCCGGTTTCCTTGAAAGCGGCAAAACGTCCTTCATCGCCAGCGTTTTGCAGGATCCCGGGTTCACGCGCGACGAGAGCACACTGATTATCCAGTGCGAAGAGGGCGAGACGGAATACGAACCCGATATGCTCAAAAAGACGCACAGCGTCGTGGAGTGCATCGAGGACGAGGACGAATACAACGGCGACACGCTGCGCGCGTTTGTGCGCAAGCATCACCCGGACCGCGTGATCGTCGAGATGAACGGCATGTGGGATCTCGACGCGGCGATTGAGCGCACGCCGAAGGTGCTGGAAATCTACCAGATTATCACGACGGTGAACGCCGAGACGTTTGACCTGTACGCCAAGAACATGGGGCAGCGGATGCTCCAGCATATCACGGACGCGGACATGGTGGTTTTCAACCGCGCGACGGAGGAAACCCGCCAGCTCATCCGCGACCGCAACGTGCGCAGCATGAATCCGCAGGCGTCCCTCTACTTCGAAAACGACGACGGCACGAGCGAGGATTACGGCGCGGGAATGCCGCCGCCCTACGACATGGACGCGCCGATCGTCGAGATTGAGGATCACCAGTTCGGCATCTTCTATCTGGACGCTTCCGAAAACCCGGAGGAATACGACGGAAAGACCGTGCGGTTTAAGGGCTATATCTACCGCGGCCGCAACATCGGCAAGGACGAGTTTGTTCCCGGCCGGATGGGCATGGTCTGCTGCGCGGAGGACGTGCGCTTCGTCGGCTTTATCGCCAAAGCGAACGGGCTGCCGATGCCCGAGCCGAAGACGTGGCAGATGATTACCGCCGAGGTGAAGGCCGAGGAGCGGACGCAGTACAAGGGCGTCGGCCCGGTGCTCTACGTCACCAAGCTCGAGCCGTGCGAACCGCCGGAGGAAGAGGTCGTCACGTTTAATCAATAACAATTTCCTCTTTTCTTTTGAAGGGTTTTATGCTATAATCAATCCGTCTTCGGGGCGGGGTGAGATTCCCGACCGGCGGTATAGTCCGCGACGAGCCAAAGCGGCTTTCGATTCGGCGAAATTCCGAAACCGACAGTATAGTCTGGATGGAAGAAGACGGCAAGGATTTTTGCTATGCTTTCACGGCGCCCAAGGACATGTTCTTTGGGTGCCGTTTTTTGTCTCCTTCCGTTACGCCGAAGGTCTGTCAGCGAAGCTGACTGAGGGAGTTATAAGACGCAAAACAGAATGTACCCGTATGGAGGATAAATCGGTGACAAATGTTGAGGAAAACCGCATCATCGCCAGCAGCCTCTGCTACCGTTACCCGGAAGCGGAGAAGAACGCGGTCGATGAGGTGAGCATGCGCGTGAAGAAGGGCGAGTTTCTGGCGATTCTCGGCCACAACGGCAGCGGCAAATCGACGCTGGCCAAGCTCTTCAACGCGCTGTATGTGCCGGGAAGCGGCACGGTTTGGGTCTGCGGGATGGACACGAAGGACGACGACCTCGTTTTCGATATCCGTCAGCACGCGGGCATGGTCTTTCAGAACCCGGATAACCAGATCGTCGCGACGGTTGTGGAGGAGGATGTGGCTTTCGGCCTTGAAAACAACGGCGTGCCGCCCAAGGAAATCCGCGTGCGCATCGACGATGCGCTCCGGGCTGTCGGCATGAGCCAATACGCCAAAAAAGCGCCGCACATGCTCTCCGGCGGACAGAAGCAGCGCGTCGCCATCGCGGGTGTGCTGGCGATGAAGCCGGACGTGATTATTCTGGATGAATCGACGGCGATGCTCGACCCGAGCGGGCGGCGCGAGGTGATGAACACCGTGCACCGGCTGAACCGGGAGGAAGGCATCAGCGTGGTGATTATCACGCACTACATGAGCGAGGCGGCGACGGCCGATTACATGATCGTGATGGACGACGGGCGGATCGCCATGAACGGCACGCCGCGCGAGGTTTTCACGAAGGTGGACAAGGTGCGCGCGCTGGGGCTTGACGTGCCGCCGATGACCGATCTGGCGCACAGCCTGCGGGCGGACGGCGTGGACGTGCGCGCGGATGTGCTGACTGTGGACGAGATGGTGGAGGAAGTATGTCGATTGTCATCGAACATCTGAACTATGTATACATGCAGGGCGGCCCGTATGAGACGAGGGCGCTCGACGACGTGAGCCTGACGATTCACGACGGCGAGTTCATCGGCCTGATCGGCCACACCGGCAGCGGAAAATCCACACTGGTGCAGCACCTCAACGGGCTGATTCTGCCGACGAGCGGCAAAATCACCGTGGACGGCATGGATTTGGCGGAGAAGGGCACCGACAGGCGCGCCATCCGCCGCCGCGTCGGGCTGGTTTTCCAATACCCGGAGAACCAACTGTTTGAGGAGACGGTCGCCAAGGATATCGCCTTCGGCCCGAAGAATCTGGGGCTGGGCGAGGAAGAGATCGACCGCCGGGTGCGCACGGCGATGCGCCGCGTCGCGCTGGATTATGACAAGCTCGCCCAGCGCTCGGTCTTCGAGCTTTCCGGCGGGCAGATGCGCCGGGTGGCGATTGCGGGTGTTTTGGCGATGGAGCCGCAGACGCTGGTGCTCGACGAGCCCTGCGCCGGCCTTGACCCGCGGGGGCGCGAGGAGATTTTGGGGCTGATCAGCGATCTGCACCGCGAATCCGGCGCGACGATCGTGATGGTCAGCCACTCGATGGACGATGTGGCGGCGCTGGCCGAGCGCGTCATCGTTATGAACCACGGCAAGGTCGCGATGGACGGCACGCCGCGCGAGATTTTCTCCCGCGGGGAGGAGCTGCGCGCCATCGGGCTGGACGTGCCGCAGGCCGTCGAGCTGGCGCAGAAGCTGCGCGAAAAGGGCTTTGACGTGCCGGAGGGCATTTACAAGATTGAAGAAGTCCGCGCGGCGGTTGAGGCGATCGTGGGGAAGGGAGGCCGCCATGCTTAACGACATCACGCTGGGGCAGTATTTTCCCGGCAACTCGGTGATTCATCGGATGGACCCGCGGATGAAGCTGATTCTGACGATTCTCTACATCGTGGGCGTGTTCATCGTGGCGAACCTGCCGGGATACGCGATTGCGCTGGCGTTTCTCTACATCGTCGTGCGCATTTCGGGCATCAAATTTTCGTATCTGGCGAAGGGCGTCAAGCCGCTTCGATTCATCATCATCTTCACGTTCATCCTGAACCTGTTCTTTGTGCAGGGCGAAACGCCGATTTTCACGCTGGGCTTTTTCACGCTGACGAAGGAAGCGCTGAATAACGCGATTTATTTCGCGCTGCGCCTCGTCTTTTTGGTGATGGGCACGTCGGTGCTGACGCTGACGACCAGCCCGGTGCAGCTCACGGACGGCCTGGAGCGCATCATGCACCCGCTGGAGAAGATTCACTTCCCGGCGCACGAGCTGGCGATGATGATGACCATTGCGCTGCGGTTCATTCCGACGCTGCTGGAGGAGACGGACAAGATTCAAAAGGCGCAGATGGCGCGCGGCGCGGACTTTGAAAGCGGCAACCTGATCGAGCGCGCGAAGGCGATGATTCCGCTGCTTGTGCCGCTGTTCGTCAGCTCCTTCCGCCGGGCGAACGAGCTGGCCATGGCGATGGAGGCGCGCTGCTACCGCGGCGGCGACCACCGCACCCGCCTGCGCGAGCTGAAATACACCAAGCTCGACCTTTACGGCGCGCTGGCGATGGCGGCGTTCCTCATCATCATCGTGGCGGAGGGCAGGCTGCTTGGATGAGCTGAGGCTGACCAGCCGCCACATCCCCAGTCCGGCGGACCATCCCCCGGAGGGACAGAAGCGCTTCCGGCTGACGATTGAATACGACGGCACGGCGTACAGCGGCTGGCAGCGGCAGATCAACGGCCCGAGCGTGCAGCAGACGCTGGAGGAAGCGCTCGCGCGGCTGACGGGCGAAACGATCGGCGTGGTCGGTTCGAGCCGGACGGACGCGGGCGTTCATGCCTGCGGCCTGTGCGCGCACTTTGACAGCGCGACGCGCATCCCGCCGGAAAAAATCTGTTTCGCGCTCAACACCATGCTGCCGCCGGATATCCGCATCCGCGAAAGCATGCTCGCGCCGGAGGGATTCCACGCGCGGTTTTCCGCCTGCGGGAAGGTGTACCGCTATACATTCTGCAACGCGCGCCACGCCTGCGCCATCGGCAGGCAGTACAAGGCGCACGCGCCCATGCCGATGGACGAGGAGCGGATGCACGAGGAAGCACAGAGCCTCTGCGGCCGGCACGATTTCGCCGCGTTTGCCGCCAGCGGGAGCGTCGCCAAGAGTACCGTGCGCACGATCTACCGCGCGCAGGTGGAACGGCAGGGCGAGGATGTGGTTTTGACCGTGCTGGGCGACGGGTTCCTCTACAACATGGTGCGCATCATCGCGGGCACGCTGATGGAGGTCGGCACGGGGAAACGCGAGCCGGGCTGCATCGCGCGCGCGATTGAAACCGGCGACCGCCTGCTGCTCGGGCAGACCGCGCCCGCCTGCGGGCTGACGCTGATGCGCGTGCTCTACGACGGCGACGAGGAAAAAGCGCTGGGGTATTTTGCGTAAAAAGATCGACGAACCTCCCTGACCGCGGGGAGGTTTTTGAAATCAAGGACATCACTCCTTCCGTCGCCTGCGGCGACACCTCCCTCGAAGAGGGAGGCGGGAAGCAAAACACCCGACCTGAATCTGCGCAGGGCGGTGTGGGAGGTGCAGGAACATCAGGTTCCTGCCGGAGTTTGAGGCAGAGCCTCAAATCGTTTATGCCAAAACTTGACGATTGCCCCGCGCTGCGTTATTATAATAAAGTTATTGCCTTGCAGACGACGCTTTGACCGCCGCGAAGATAGGCGAACGGTTGCAAGGGAAAAAAGCCGCGTCCCCGCATAGGATAGCCCGGAATAGCGAGACTGTCTGGGGGGATGCGCGTGAATCAGGCGATGGAGCGCAGGGTGCTGCGCGAGGCGGAATATATCGCTGCGACGGGCGCTACGGTGAGAAAGACGGCCAGCGTGCTGGGCGTATCCAAATCGACGGTGCACAAGGATATGGAGTCGCGGCTTGCGCGCCTGTCCGCGCCGCTGCACAGGGAAGTGGCGGCCGTGATGGCCAAAAACAAGGCGGAACGCCACCTGCGCGGCGGCGAGGCGACGAAGAGACGATACGCGAAGACCGAAGCATAAAAGCATGGAAGCATAAAGGAGAACAACGAATGTTTGGCGTGGATGAACTGGGCATGGATTTGGGCACATCGACCCTGCACATCGTCGTGCGGGGCAAGGGCATTGTGCTCAGCGAACCGGCTTATGTGGCCTATGACAGGCAGACCCGAAACGTGGTCGCCGTCGGCGAGGAAGCGCGCCGCATGTACGGCCGCACCCCGGCGGGGCTGATTGTGGAAAGGCCGCTGCGCGACGGGCGAATCCGCAGTTTCGATCTGGTGAGCAAAATGCTGCGCTACTTTATGCGCAAGGTGATCGGCAAGCGCGCGACGTTCCGCCCCAAGCTGCTGCTGGCGCTGCCCGGCGGCATGGCGCCCAGCGAACGGCAGACGCTGGTGGATGTGCTGGTGGACGCGGGCGTTCGCAGCGTCGTGCCGGTGGATGAGAGCGTGGCCTCCGCGATCGGCGCGGGCATGCGCATCGACCAGCCGTATGGCCGGATGAACATCGACATCGGCGGCGGGCGAACGAACGTATCCGTGTTTTCCTTCGGTCATCAGATTGTCTGGGATATTCTGAACGTCGGCGGCGACCGGTTCGACGACGCGATCATCGACTATCTGCGCAAGAAGCACAACCTGCTCATCGGCGCGCGGACGGCGGAGGAGCTGAAAATCGACATCGGCTCGGCGCGGATGCGCGGCGTAAAGCTGGAAATGGACGCCTGCGGGCGCAGTCTGGTTTCCGGCCTGCCGCGCGCGGTGACGGTTTCTTCCGAAGAGATGATCGAGGCGCTGGATGAGCCGCTGCGCGACCTGATGAGCGCGCTGCACCGGATGATCGAGCGCACGCCGCCCGAACTGGCCAGCGATATCTTTGACGAGGGCATCACCCTCAGCGGCGGCGGCGCGCAGCTCTTCGGGCTGGACGGGGTCATCAGCGACCAGCTCAAGATTCGCACGACGCTGGCCGACGAGCCGGATCTCTGCGTGGCACACGGGCTGAGCGAGCTGATCGACGACGAGGAACGCTACGAGAATATTGATCTGGTCTCCGGCAGTCGGAGCGATTTGCTGGGGGACGACTGAGCAAAATTGAAATCATTTCCGGCGGCGCGGGGGAGGAAAGAATCCTGCACCGCTTTCTTTGGATAAATAAAAAAAGAACTTGAATTGTAAAGACATTTGCGTTACAATGATGGCGTAAGGAGGCGAGAAACAGATGGAAAAAGCGACGACTTTGAATGTTCGGGTGAACCCGATGGTGAAAGCGCGGGCGGAAGAAGTGCTTTCCAAACTGGGCGTGCCGATGTCAACGGCGATCAATATGTATTTGAATCAGATATCGCTTACGGGCGGGATTCCGTTCGCTGTTACGCTGCCGCAAGCGCCGAACGCGATGAACATGGATAAGATGACGGAGGAGCAGCTTCACGAGAAACTGGCGCGCGGCCTTGCAGATGCAGAGAAGGGCAATCTTCACGACGCGGCAGAAGTGTTCGCGCAGTATAGAGAGAAGCGTGAATGATGAGTGTGATCGAAGAAGATCGGGTTGTTGTTACAAATGTGCTTTACAGCGCATCCGGTATTGAAAACAGAATTCGAAATTGAAATCATTTCCGGCGGCGCGGGGGAGGAAAGAACCCTGCACCGCTTTTCTTTATGCCATAAATGTGATACAATCAATCTATCTTCTTTGATTTCGCGAAGCGAAGCGGGGGTGCAGGGGAATCATTCCCCTGCTGGGGTTTGGGGCAAAGCCCCAAAAAGATATAAGAGAGGTAACAATATGCGCTACGACGTGCTGCTGTGCGACGCGGATAACACGCTTTTTGATTTCAACAAGGCGGAGGAAAACGCCTTTGCCATCGCCTGCGAGGAGATGGGCTTTTCGTCTACGCCGGAGCTGCTGGCGACCTATTCCGCCATCAACGAGGCGCTTTGGAAGCTGCTTGAGCAGGGCAAAATCGAGCAGAGCGTTCTGCGCGTGCGGCGGTTTGAACAGTTTCTGGCGGCGATTCACAGGGACGGCGACGCGCAGCGGATGTGCGACGCTTTCGTTGAGGCGCTGGGGCAGCAGAGCGTGCCGCTCAACGGCGCGGTGGAGGCGGTCAGGCGCTGGAGCGCGAAAATCCCGGTTGTAATTGTGACCAACGGAATCGCGCAGGTGCAGCGCGGACGCATGGCCAAAAGTGAGCTGAGGCCGTATATCAGCGGGCTGGTCATCAGCGAGGAGGTCGGCGCGGCCAAGCCGAACCCGCTGATGCTGGAAAAGGGCATGGAACTGGCGCAGGCGACGGATAAGCGGCGCGCGCTGATGCTCGGCGATTCGCTGACCAGCGACATCGCGGCGGCGAAGAACGCGGGGATTGACGCCTGCTGGTTCAACCCGAAGGGCGCGGCAAACGACAAGGGCTTGCCGATTGCATACGAAATCGCATCGCTGGACGAGGTGGACGCGATTCTTGACGGAACGGAGGGGGAAGCGTGAAACGAAACATCAAAAAAATGGCGCTGGCGGCGATGCTGGCGGGCATGCTGGGCGGCCTGACGGGCTGCTTCATCCAGCCCGACCCGACGCTCGATCCGCTGCAAATCAGCGACGGGACGGTTCCGTTCGGCACGGTGCAGGCGCTGCCGACGAATACGCCGACCCCTGTGCCGCAGAACACGCCGACCCCCACGCCGGACACGTGGCAATCCAGCGACCAGAGCACATGGGAGGATTGGTCCGGCGGCAGCCTGCCGACGACGACGCCCAAAACGGCGGCGACCGTTGCGCCGGGGGCGCAGAGCTGGCAGACCTCCACGCAGGATTACAACGCGGGCTATCCCGTGCTCCGCGTCGGCTCGACGGGCAGCGACGTGAGCGATTTGCAGGCGCGGCTGACCGAGCTGGGCTATTATACCGGCACGATTGACGGCAAATACTCCACCGGCACGCAGAGCGCCGTGACGGAATTCCAGAGCCGAAACGGCCTGACGGCGGACGGCATCGCCGGCCGCGCCACGCAGGACAAGCTCTATTCCGCGTCGGCGCAGCCCAAGACGGTCAGCGCGAGCGCTGTGGACAGCGGTTACACATTGCTCAAGGAGGGCGCGTCCGGCCTTGACGTGCGCAAGCTGCAGGGGCGGCTGGCCGAGCTGGGCTATTACGCGGGCGGCGTGGACGGCATTTACGGCTCGACGACGACCAGCGCGGTCAAGGCCTTCCAGCGGGCGAACGGCCTGAGCGGCGACGGGCAGGCGGGCAGCCAGACGCAGACGAAGCTGTATTCCGCCAGCGCGAAATATGCGGCCAGCCCGGTGGCGACGGCGAACCCGGATCAAACGCGCACGCTGACGATCGGCATGACGGGCAACGACGTTTACGCCTTGCAGGAGCGGCTGATCGAGCTGAATTATCTGAGCGGCGTGGCGGACGGCGTATTCGGCGCGGAGACGCAGAACGCGCTGACGGCATTCCAGAGCCGAAACGGCCTGACGGCGGACGGCACGGCGGGCGCAAGCACGCTCAAAAAGCTGAACGGAAGCTGCAAACCGGCCGCCGCGACGGCTGAGCCGAGCGGCAACGGCACCATGCGCGAGGGCGACACGGGCGAGGACGTATACACCCTGCAGGCGCGGCTGTTTGAATTGGGCTATTACAACGGGCGCATCGACGGGCGCTATTCCAGCGAGACGACGGCGGCGGTCAAGGCCTTCCAGAAGGCGAACGGGCTGGGCGCGGACGGCATAGCGGGCAAGGGCACGATGAACAAGCTGAACAGCGGCAATGCGGTTGCGGCGGAGACGACCGACGACGACATCGCCGACGAGCCGGAGACGACCTATCAGCCGGAGACGGCATACACCGTGCTGCGGCGCGGCGACAAGAGCGATCAGGTGGAAGTGATGCAGCGCTATCTGGCGACGCTGGGCTATTTGAGCACCACGCCGGACGGGCAGTTCGGCTCGGGAACGGAGCGCGCGGTCAAGCTCTTCCAGGAGGCGAACGGGCTGAGGGCGGACGGCGTGGCGGGCAGCGGCACGCTCTCCATCCTGTACAGCGGAAGCGCGGTGAGTTACAACGCATATTTCGGCGCGTCGGGCGGCTCGACGACCGTTTCGCCGACGGCCGTGCCGGATATGACGACGGTGATCCAGTGGGAGAGCGAAGGCGACAACGTGCGCCAATATCAGCAGCGGCTGGTCGAGCTGGGCTATCTGAACAGCAAATATGTGACCGGCAAATTCAACCAGAAGACCGTGGAGGCGACGAAGGCCTTCCAGACGATGAACGACTTGAAGGTGGACGGCGCGGCGGGGCCGCAGTCCCTCAAGCTGATTTATTCGGGCGACGCGCTGGACGCAAACGGCGTGCGCGTCGGCGACAAGCTGTCGAGCGCATCGGATACCGTCACGGTATCCGACGTGCTGACGGCGGGCATGAGCGGCGAACAGGTGCGGCAGGTGCAGAGCCGATTGGCGGCATTGGGGTACCTGTCCGCCTCTTTTATAAGCGGCGCTTATGACGAGGCGACGGCGCAGGCCGTTCGGCAGTTTCAGCAGGCGAACGGGCTGACGGCGGACGGCGCGGCGGGCAGCGCCACACAGTCGCGGCTGTACGCCAGCAACGCGGTGACGGCGCAGGTGGCCAGAGCATCGGCGGACAACAGCGAGCGGCAGAGCGCCGAATACCGCGTGAACGGCGCGTATCAGGCGAGTCTGGCGGGCGGCGGCATTGCCGTGGGCGACAGAAACGCGCTCTACTGCGCGGATGCGTCGCAGGGCGGGATCTTGGTGAAGAAGCCGTATAACGGCGCGGCGGCCAGCGTGATGGCCTACGACGTGCCGCGATTTCTGCACCTGACCAACGGCAAGCTCTATTATGTCGCCAGCGAGGGCGGCGAGGACTGCGTGATCCGCCTGAACACGCAGAGCGGAAGCCGCGAAGTTTTGGCGCGCGTGGGCGTGGCGCTCAAGTTTGCGCTGTGCGACGGCGTGATGTATATGCTGGATGCAAACGCGGCGCTGAAAGAAAGAACGCTCTCCGGCGAGGAGAGCGAACTGATGACGGGCGTCAGCGATTTCACGCTGGACGCGACGGGCAAGGCGCTGCTCTGCGTGACGCAGGACGGCGTGGTCTCCTTCGGCATCCAGACCGGGCAGAGCGAGATGGTCTACACGGGCGCGGCGGATCAGGCGGCGATGTGCGGGCAGGCGCTGCTGGTGCGGGCGGGCGGGAGCATCGTCCGCGTGATGAACGGGCAGATGGCGACGATCCGCAGGGACGGCGCGACGTGCCTGTTCGTCTACGGGCAGAAGGTGATTGAGCTGACGGGCAGGGGCGTGATGACCTGCGACGTGAACGGCGAAAACGCAACGACCATCGCAAACGGTTCGTTTGAAGCCGCGTCGATTGCCAACGGTGTGCTGTATCTGGGCGGCGCGGACGGGTATACGCAGAGCGTGAGCTTATAAACGAAGCGCGTTATCCAGCGCGCGAAGGAACGCGGCACATTCGCCATCCTTCATCAACGCGGCATAAGCGTCCTTTGCGGCGGAAACGAATTCCGCCCGCAGGCCGACAAGACCGTAACTGCATAGCGGACAGACGGACTTTGCGCGGGTATCCAGCCTGACGCGCGGGGTTCCGTCTTTTTTGAAATGCAGAAAGAGCGGAAACAGGCGGCAGGCCAACGGGCGCTGCTCGCGGGTACAGAAACCATCGCAGACAAAGAGATGAACGGGACGATTCGCCAGCGTGAAATTCGCCGGGATGACATGGCCGAACGCGCACCCCTCAAACAGCGCTTCCTCACCGGGGAAAAGGAGCATGCCCGTCTGCTCGTCGCCCTTGCAGCACGCGCCGCCGCAGAGACAGCCGCAGTCGGTCAAAAGCGGCGTGAGATCGGAAAGGCAGGCGCGTGCCGCCAAAATGGAGGTATACAGCGTCAGCCCTCCTCGCCGTGCTTTTGAAGCTGATCGTTGAGCAGATTGATGTTGCCGCAGCTCATGGTGATGACCAGATCGCCGGGCTGCCAATGCGCGCGCAGATAGGCCTCCGCGTCGTCGAAGGTCGGGGTATAATGCGCGGGAACGCCTTCTTTCTGCATGGCCTCCACGAGCATGGTCGCGTGGATATCGCCGGGGTCTTTTTCGCGCGCGGCGAAGATATCCGTCACCAGCACATCGTCGGCCAGATCGCAGCAGTGGATGTAATCCTGAAACAGCGTTTTGACGCGGGAATAGGTGTGCGGCTGCATGACGGCGAACAGGCGCTTGTGCGGCTGCTTCACGGCGTTTTCCAGCGCGCTGCGCATTTCGGCGGGGTTATGGCCGTAATCGGTGTAGAGCTTCACGCCGCAGACCGTGCCCGTGTATTCAAACCGGCGGTGCGGGGCGGCGAAACGCGCGAGCGACGCGGCGACGGCTTCCGGCTGTGCGCCAGCCTCGACACACGCGGCCATCGTTGCCAGCGCGTGCATGACGTTGAACGCCCCCGGCACGCGCAGACGCGTATGCGCGACGGGATTGCCCGCGAGGGCGAAATCAAATTCCGCGCAGCCGGTTTCGTCATACCGGAGATTCAGCGGCCGCCACTGGTTATCCTGCCCCAGGCCATAGCTGACGGTGCGGCAGGTCTGCCGCCCGAGCAGCGCCGCCACGCGCGGGTCGTCGCCATTGCCGATGCACACGCCGTTTTCCGGCAGAAGCGCGCAGAATCGGGCGAACGCATGGGCGATGTCGTCGATGTCCTTATAGAAATCGAGGTGATCCTCCTCGATGTTGGTGATGACGGCGATGGTCGGGTGGAACTGGAGGAAGCTCGCGTTGAACTCGCAGGCCTCCACGACGAAGGTATCGTGCCCGCCGACGCGGGTGCTGCCGCCGATATAATCGAGCTGGCCGCCGATGTGAACGGTCGGGTCAAAGCCGGTATCCAGCATCGCTTCGGCGATCATCGAGGTGGTGGTGGTTTTGCCGTGCGTGCCGCAGACGTTGACGGCGTGGCGATAGCCCTCCATGAGCTGCCCCAGCAACGTGGCGCGCTCCATCTGCGGAATCCCCAATTCCTCGGCGCGCACGCGCTCGGGGTTGCTCTTCGCGATGGCGGCGGAATAGATGACGATATCCGCGCCGTCCACGTTCTCCGCGCGCTGGCCGATGAAGACATGAATACCCGATTGCTCGAGCGCGTCGGTCGTATAGGAACGGGCGGAATCGGAACCCGTCACGCGCACGCCGAGCTTGACCAGCATCCCGGCCAAACCGCTCATCGAGCTGCCGCCGATGCCGATCAGGTGCGCGCGCCTGCCCGTATAATCCTTGATATGCGTCATAAGGCGCCTCCTTAGCATAAAAGAAATCTGTTTTCGCCTTCTATTATACGCCCGGAAAAGGCCGTCGATCAACCAAAATGCGAAAAAAAGCTGAACGTTTTGATAAACTGTGATAAAATTCGGAAAAAAGTGAAATTCAGGGCTTTATTTATTTGAAAAGCTGAATTATAATAGAGCAAAATCACTTTATCATTCGTATTTGGGAGGGATGGACATGGACCGCATCCGCCGCAACGAGCGACTTGCCGCCATGACAAGGATTCTGGTGGAATCCCCGAATAAAATCTTCACGCTCGGCACATTCTGCGAGATGTTCGGCGCGGCGAAGTCCACGCTCAGCGAGGATATCGACATCCTGCGCGGGGTGTTCGCGCAGTTCCATTTGGGGCAGCTTGATACCGTGACCGGCGCGGCCGGCGGCGTTCGCTATCGCCCGGTGTTCGCGCCGGAGGACGCTTACCGCACGGTGAAGGATCTGGCGCAGATGCTGGCCGCGCCGGGGCGCGTTCTGCCGGGCGGCTTCATCTACATGGCCGACATTTTGGCCATGCCGGAGGTCGTGGAGCGGATGGGCGTCATCATCGCCTCTCAGTTTTACCGCGCGGAGCCGGATTTCGTGCTGACGATGGAAACCAAGGGCATCCCGATTGCGATGATGACGGCGCGGGCGCTGGGCGTGCCGACGGTCATCGTCCGCAGGGACAGCAAGGTATACGAGGGCCCGGCGGTGAACATCAACTATCTCTCCGGCTCGGGCAGCCGGGTGGAGACGATGAGCCTCTCCCGCCGCGCCGTGCGGGAAGGCCAGCGCGCGCTGATTGTGGATGACTTCATGCGCGCGGGCGGCACGGCGCGCGGCATGGTGGACATGATGCGCGAATTCTCGGTGACGGTGGTGGGCGTTTGCGTGCTCATCTCCACGAAGGAACCGGTGAAGAAGCGTCTGGACGGCGTGAAGAGCCTGCTGGTCATCGACGAAACGGACGAGAGTGCGGGCAGTGCGAACATCCACCCGGCGAACTGGCTGATTCAGGCGGCGGGAAAGGCGTAAGCAAACGGGCGGCGTTTGACGATTCGCCCTAAAAAACGAACAATCAGCTTTTTTCAGCGGGAGCGCCCTTGTCGGCGTTCCCGCATAGGCTGTTTTGGGAAACGGAGGCATATATGTTCATTGTGGTCGGTCTGGGCAATCCGGGCAGGGAATACGCCAGAACAAGGCACAACGTCGGCTTCGACGTGATCGACGTGCTCAGCGAAAAGCACCATATTCAGCTCACCAAAAACGCGATGCACGGGCAGATCGGCGAGGGCTTCGTCGGCGGGGAAAAGCTGGTGCTCGTCAAGCCGCAGACGTTTATGAACCTCTCCGGCCAGTGCGTGACGGAGCTGGTTTCGTGGTATAAGCCGGAGATGGATCACCTGCTCCTGGTCTACGACGACATCGACCTGCCGCTGGGCAAGCTGCGCATGCGCGAAAAGGGCAGCGCGGGCACGCATAACGGCATGCGCTCGGTCATCGGCCTTTTGGGCAGGCAGGATTTCCCGCGGCTGCGCGTCGGCGTGGGCAAAAAGCCGGAGGGCTGGGAGCTGGCCGACTGGGTGCTCAGCCATTACCAGACCGAGGCGGATCGCAAGACGCAGTTCGATGCGTTTCTGCGCGCGGCGGACGTGGTGGATGACCTGGTGAAGAACGGGCTGGAAAGCGCCATGCGGATGGCGAACGCGCCGGCGTAACGCATCCTCGCGGAGCGATGCGGGAGGCGCGGGAACCTCGGGTTCCTGCCGGAGTTTGAGGGGCAGAGCCCCATCGTAAAGGAGTTACCATGCAGACGCATTTTCTCTTTGATGTGCTCGACGGCTACAAGCCGTTTGAGCAGATGGCGCAGGAAAGCCAAAACAGCGGCGCGGTGATCGCTGCCAGCGGCATGGCGGGCGCGCAGAAGGCGCACGCGGCCTGCGCGTTGGCGGTGCGGACGGGCAGGCCGCTGCTCTTCCTGTGCGACAGCGAACGCAGCGCGACGCAGACGATGGAGGATGTTTCCGCGCTGCTGGGCGGCGGCGTGTGCCTGCTCCCCGCGCGGGAAATCACGTTCTATCAGGATGTGGCGGCCAGCCGCGAGGTGGCCTATCGCCGCATCGAGGCGATGCGCAGGGTGTTGAGCGGCGAGGCACGCGCGATTGTCGCCCCGGTGGACGCGATGCTCCACCGGATGATGCCGCGCGAGGCGTTCAACCGAAACACGATCTCCCTGCGCGTGGGCGACGTGACGCCGATCGACCTGCTGATCGAGCGGCTGCTTGCGGCGGGCTACACACGGGAATACATGGTCGAGGGCAAGGGGCAGTTCTCCGTGCGCGGCGGGATCATCGACGTATACCCGGCCGACGCGCTGAGCGCGGTGCGCATCGAGTTTTTCGACGACGAGCTGGATTCCATCCGCGCGGTCGATGTGATGAGCCAGCGCAGTCAGGGCAATATGCAGGAGGTCGTCATCCCGCCCGCGAGCGAAGCGCCCGTGCCGCAGGCGGGCACAGAGGCGCTGGCGCGGCTGCTGCTGGAGGCGCTGGCGCGTCAGGAAGCCGTCGCTAAAAAGGGCGAGAGCGGAAAAAGCGACGACGCATCTCTGGCGGATCTGCCGCTGGAGGAGGGCGAAATCGCCGCGCCGGAGGCCTTCACTCGCGAAAACCGCACGATGGAGCGCTTCGGCGAAAAGCTGCGCGCGGCGGTCAGTCAGATGCAAAACGGCGTGAGCAACCGGATGCTCGAAAAATTCATCAACCTGCTCTATCCGCAGACGGAGACGATTCTGGATTACATGAACCGCCCGATTGTCGTGCTCGACGAGCCGGAAGCGCTCTTTGCCCGCATGGACAGCCGAACCGGCGAGTTTGGGCAGGCGATTACGGCGGCGCTCGAACGCGGCGAGGCGCTGCCCGAGCAGCACGGCCTGATGCTCACGCAGGACGAGGCACTCTCGGCGATGCGGCAGACGACCCTGCTCGCGCTGACGACGATTCTGCGCCCGGTGGAAAAGCTGAAGCCGACGCTGCTCTGTCCGATGGGCGGCATGGGCGCAGGCAGCTACGGCGGACGGACGCACGACATGTGCGCCGATTTCGCGCGATGGCAGCAGGACGGCTGGCGGATTCTGGTGCTCTCCGGCGGCGCGGCGCGCGGCGAACGCATGCGCCAATCCTTTGAGGACGAGGGTGTGAAGGCGGCGTTTGACGAACTGGGCACGGCCGCGCCGAAAAGCGGCGAATGCCGCATCTATCCGCTGACGCTCTCCGGCGGTTTTCAGTATCCACAGATCAAGGTTGCGGTGATCGCCAGCGGCGACGTTTACGGCGCGAAGAGCGCCAAGGGCAAGCCGAAAAAGCAGCAGGGCAGCAAAATCGCCTCGTTCACCGATCTGAACGTCGGCGATTACGTGGTGCACGAGACGCACGGCATCGGCATCTATCAGGGCACGAAGCGCCTGACCAGCGAGGGCGCGAGTCGCGATTACCTGCTGGTGCAGTACCTCGGCAGCGACAAGCTGTATATCCCGGTGGATCACCTCGACCGGATTCAGAAATACATCGGCGGCGGCGAGGGCGCCGCGCCCAAGCTCTCGCGGCTGGACGGCAAGGACTGGGACAAGCAGAAATCGAAGGTGCGCGAAAGCCTCAAGGAGCTGGCCTTCGACCTCGTGAAGCTCTACGCCGAGCGGCAGAAGAACAGGGGCTACGCCTTTGGGCCGGACACGCCGTGGCAGCAGGAATTTGAGGAGAACTTCCCCTACGACGAAACGCCCGACCAGCTTCAGGCCACGGAGGAGATCAAGCGCGACATGGAGCGCGACCTGCCGATGGACCGCCTGCTCTGCGGCGACGTGGGCTACGGCAAAACGGAGGTTGCGCTGCGCGCGGCGTTCAAGGCCGTGATGGACGGCAAGCAGGTCGCCATCCTCGCGCCGACGACCATCCTCGCCCAGCAGCACTACAACACGCTGATGCGCAGGATGGAGGGCTTCCCCGTGCACGCGGACGTGCTCAGCCGCTTCCGCTCGGCCAAGGAGCAGAAGGAGAGCCTGCGCCGCCTCAAGGACGGCGAAATCGACATCATCGTCGGCACGCACAGGCTGCTGGCCAAGGATGTGCAATTCAAAAACCTCGGCCTGCTTATCGTCGATGAGGAGCAGCGCTTCGGCGTCGGGCACAAGGAAAGCATCAAGAACATGAAAAAGACGGTGGACGTGCTCACGATGTCGGCTACGCCGATCCCGCGCACGCTGCACATGTCCATGGTCGGCATCCGCGACATGAGCCTGCTGGAAACGCCGCCGCAGGCGCGCTACCCCGTGCAGACCTACGTGATGGAATATCAGGACAGCGTGATCCGCGACGCGATTCTGCGCGAAATCGGGCGCGGCGGGCAGGTCTTCTTCCTCTATAACCGCGTCGGCTCGATTGACCAGTGCTACAAGCAGCTTTCAAAGCTCGTGCCGGAGGCGCGCATCGCGATTGCGCACGGCCAGATGCGCGAGCATGCGCTGGAAGACGTGATGCTGGATTTCAGCCAGCAGAAGTTTGACGTGCTGCTGTGCACGACGATCATCGAATCCGGCTTGGATATCCCGATGGCGAACACGCTGATTATCTACGACGCGGATCACTTCGGGCTGGGTCAGCTCTATCAGATGCGCGGGCGCGTCGGCCGCTCGAACCGGCTGGCCTACGCCTATTTCACGGTTCGGCCGGGCAAGGTGCTCTCCGAAACGGCGCAGAAGCGCCTCGACGCGATTCGCGAATTTACGGAGTTCGGCTCGGGCTTCCGCATCGCGATGCGCGATTTGGAGCTGCGCGGCGCGGGCAACCTGCTCGGCCCGCAGCAGAGCGGCCACCTCGCCAACATCGGCTACGACCTGTATTGCAAGCTGCTGGAGGAAGCGGTTTTGGAGGCGCAGGGCGAAGCGCCCAAGCCGAACCGCGACGTGGAGACGCGCATGGATGTGCACGTCAACGCTTATCTCCCGGCGGAATACGTCACGGGCGACAGGCAGCGGCTGGAGGTCTACAAGCGCATCGCCTCCATCACGACAGCCGCGCAGCGCGACGACGTTGAGGAGGAGCTGGTCGATCGCTTCGGCGACGAGCCGCTCTGCGTGGCGAATCTCGTCGCGGTGGCCTACCTCAAGGCGATGTGCGAAAAGCTGGGCATCGACCGGGTGAATCAGGCGGACGGGCGCATCGACATGCGGTTTGCGCTCAACGCGCAGGTGGACGGCCAGAAGCTCTTCACTGCGCTGAACGGGTTTGACAAGCGGCTGACGCTCAACGCCGCGCCGCCGGTGACGCTGACGCTTCGGGATCAGACGCTCAACCGCGAGGATCTGCTGATGCTCTGCGTCAAGGTGATGGAGCGGCTGCTCGCGCGCATGGAGCTGAGCGCGGCGTAAACACGATCCGCCCAAATTTGCAAAATGGGGTTGCAATTTGTGCGCAAATCGAGTACAATATTCCAGTAGAATGTGATGACGGATGGAGCTCATGCAATGCGAGGGTGTGAACCTTGTCAGGGCCGGAAGGCAGCAGCAATAAGCATTGTATCGTGTGTGCCGTGGGAATTTTCTGCCCCGAGCATTCTACGATTGCGCCATACAGCGTCGGTGAAAACCGACGCTTTTTTCTTTTGGTTTCTGTTTTGGAAAGTAAAAAAAGGACGTCAATCCGACGAAACGGAGATTGATCGTCCTTCCGTAAAAGGGAAAGCCTTATACTAATTCGCAGTTAAAATGCTTAACAGAGCGCATCAGATTTTTTGTTCTGACGAAGCCAAGTGAAGTGAGGCGTACTGGAGGTACGTTGAACGGAACGAGGCAAAGTCAGAGCGAAAAAGATGGTGCGCGGATTAAGCCATTTTAACAAGAATTAGTATTACATGCTGATGAGGCCGAAGGCGTTGGCGACCGAGCTGATGAGGATGATCGCCGCGAACAGCGGGCAGAGATAGCGGATCATCAGCGTGAATACGCGCTTGCGGCGGAAACGCTCCTCGCCGTGGCAGACCTCCTGCTCGATGGCCGCGATCCCGGCGACGCGGGAAACCAGCAGGCAGATCGAAATCGCCGCAATCGGCATCATCACGGAATTGGTCAGGAAATCGAAGAAATCCAGAAACTGCATGCCCAGAAGCGTGACGTTGGCCAGCGGGCCGTAGCCCAGCGAGGAGAGGCTGCCCAGCGTAATCATCACCGCGCCCATCAGCACCGTCGATTTTTTGCGGCTCCAGCCCAGCTCATCCTGAAAGGTGGAGACGGCGCTTTCCGTCAGCGCGATGGAGCTGGTCATGGCCGCGAAGAGCACCAGCACGAAGAACAGGATGCCGACTGCCGTGCCCAGCCCCATGCTGTCAAACACCTTCGGGATGGTGATGAACATCAGCGAGGGGCCGGCTTGCAGGGTGGCCGATTCGCTGCCGGAGAACGCGAAGATGGCGGGAATAATCATCAGACCGGCCATCACGGCAATCGCGGTATCGAAAATCTCCACCGTTTCCGTCGAGCCTTCGATGGAAACGTCTTTTTTCATATACGAGCCGAAGGTAATCAAAATGCCCATCGCGATGGAAAGCGAATAGAACATCTGCCCCATGGCGGTCACGACCGTCATCCACGAGAAGTTTTCAAAATTCGGCACGAGAAAATATTTGACGCCCGCCAGCGCGCCCGGCCGCGTGACGGAATACCCCGCGATCAGCACGGAGAGCACGACGAGCACCGGCATCATCAGCCGGGAGACGCGCTCAATGCCGTTGCGCACGCCCGCGTAGATGATAAACAGCGTCGCCAGCGCGAAGACGATGAAGCACAGCTCGGCGGACAGGCCGTTGGAGATGAACGCGCCGAAATAGCCGTCGGCTGCCAGCGCGTGGCCGTTGCCGAGCAGGTATTCCACCAGATACTTGATGACCCAGCCGCCGATGACCGAGTAATACGGCACAATGAGAATCGGGATGACGGCGTTGAGCCAGCCGCCCGCCGACAGCCAGCGCGATTTGCCGAAGGACTGAAACGCGCCGACGGGGCTTTTGCCGGTCATGCGGCCGATGGCGGTTTCCGCGACGATCATGGTATAGCCGAAGGTCAGCGCCAGCAGGATGTAGATCAGCAGGAAGATGCCGCCGCCGTACTTGGCCGCCAGATAGGGGAAGCGCCAGATGTTGCCAAGGCCCACGGAGGCCCCGGCCGCAGAGAGCACGAACCCGATCTTGCCGGAGAACGTGCTGCGGGAATGAGAATGCTTTTGCATGCGTGTCAAACCGTCCATTCTTTTTTCATGTAGAAATCAGTGTAACACAGCGGGCGGGGAAAAGCAATGCGGCGGCGCGGGAAAGGCGAAAAAGACGCGCGGTATCAAAGCGAAAGCGTCAATTCGCATTGGTTGACGGGCGGCTGGCTCAGAATGTCGGCCAGATAGAGGGGGAGAAAGCCGCTCTGCGCCTGCCAGCGCTTTTCAAGCGCGGAATCCCGCGCGAGGGTATCCATGCGGCCGGAAAAATACGCGGCGTTGGCCGCGGCGAAGAAATCGGCCAACTGCTCGGGCGCATCGTCCCCGGCGATGGCGGCGAGTGCCTGACGGAGACAGCAGGCGCGGAAAAAATCCGCGGAATAGGCGGCAAAATCCAGCAGGTTGGGGTCGGAAAGCCCCTGCGCAGCCGCCCAGTCGGAAACGCGGACGGGCGCGGTGCGGTAGGTCAGCGCATCCTCCGTCAGCGTCAGCACGCCGTATTGATTCGGCGAAACGGCCAGCGACGAGGTGGCGATATCCCACAGGCCGGAATCGGTCTGCCCCATGTGCTGGAGGTGGATATGGCCGCTGAGGTTGCACAGCACGGGCGAAACGGCGTACAGGCGGCGCAGCGCATCCGCGTTGCGGATGGTGAAGCCGGAGGAAAGCAGACCGCTGTGGTCGATCAGGTTTTGGTGGCTGACGGCGACGACGCGGCAGCCGTCCGCCTGCGCCTGCATGAGCTGACGGCGCGCCCACGAAAGCGTGCCCTTCAAAACGGCATTCGGCGCGGCGGAGGTGTTCACGTCGAGCATCAGCAGGCGCAGATCATCGGAGAGCGCCGCCACGTAGCTCAGCGAATCCGCGTCGCGGGAGAGCGCGCCGTCAAAGCCGAAAGCATGATAAAGGGCGGCAAATTCCCCGGCGGTCACGCCGTCCACCCGCGTATAGCCGTCGCCCTCAAAGCGCGCGGCGCTGCTGCTGTTCAAATCGTGGTTGCCGGGGAGGACAAACACGGGAATACCCGCGTCGCGGACGCGCGCAAGCCGAAGGGAAAGCGCTTCGTGGCTCTCGCGCGCGCCGTTGAAGGTCAGGTCGCCGGAGAGAATCAGCGCGTCCGGCTTCTCGGCGATCACCTGAGCGACAAACGCCTCGATCAGCGCGTCGCTGTACGCCATCGCCTTGCCGTCGCCCTGCTCGATCAAATCGGTGAAGAACGCGCCGTTGTCCGTCAGCGTCGGGGCGATATAGTGTAAATCCGTCGCCGTAAAGAGCACCGCGCGGGGCTCGCACAGCGCAAGGACGGGGACGAGCAGAAGAGACAGGCACAGAAAGAGACATTTTTTCATAGGTGAGCGTCCTCCCGAAAAAAAGATAATCCATTATAGCATACATGCGGGAAAAAATGGGAGTAGGCACTTTGGGGTAACCATGGCGCTTGAATGGGCGGCGGCGCGCGGGGGCGGGGCGAAACTTAAAAGAATGAGGCGGGACGGGGCTGACGATGAGGCGATTCGGAGGAACTAAAAAATTTTGGAAAGAACGGCCGAATGGGTGTGAATTTTCGCGAATTTTTACGTCTAGGTAAGTGAAACAGGGAACCCGATGGGCGATGGACAAGGCAAGAAGGAGGTACGAGAATGAAAAGATTTGCGGGGATGATGGGGGCGTTACTTTTGATGCCGACGCTGGCATTGGCAAGCGGCGACATGGTTTCCGTTTCCGAACTGCGCCAGCAGGTTGAAGCTATGGGACGGTGGACAAAGACTTATGACACACCGAACGGAAAAGTGAGCGTGGACATACCCATTATTGTGCCTGAGGTGGAAAATATGCCGATTTTACAGGTAAGCGCGGTAATGGGAAAAGATGTTGCGGAAGAAAAGGAATTGCACAAATCCGTAGATCAGGAGAATGCGGGCGCGGGTATTTTCTATGATGACTTTGATATTCTTTCCAAATTGAACGCGAATGTGGATGACGCCGCGATGATTTTTTGCGCAAATCCGGAGGAAATTGATTTAGCATTTTTACAGGTTTCGCATAATGATCCTAATTCAATGCGCATGGGAAGCTGGGACTACAGCAGCGACTATTATTATCCGAATGAAATGAATCCAGAAACGTTGTTTGCGGAAGAAAATGACCAGCCGCTGTCTGCGGCAGATGATGTGCTGGCAGTTTTGCTGCAAAACTATTATGGACGCGAGAATGCGGATTACGGCGTGGATTATGTGGAAGTACGGGGCAAAGCAAGGAAAAGAGTTGGACGGACAAAGAATGATTTGGGTGCTTATAAAAAAGATTACCCGAAGGCGACGTATTATATCAGCTTCAGGCAGAAGCTCGAAGGAATCCCCATTTACTTGGAAATTGGACACAAAATGCTGACAACGAATCAAACTTACGTTACGCAAGAGGTAGCGCTTAAATGCCAGAGAATCAGAGGGATAGAGACGAACACGTTGGAGTACATGGATGAAACGTCCTTCATCTTGGATACTACATGGATGAGAGAAGAAAAGAGGATTCAGGAGGATGTGCCGCTTGCAACGCTTGAAGACGTGATGCGGGCACTTGAAAAGCGGATCGAGGAAGGTTATATTCGCGATATTTATGCGCTCAGACTGGGATATGTCTGTTATCTGGATGATACCTCACCGGATATTTACGCGCTTTATCCGGCGTGGATCTGCGATTGTATTTATGCCAATTCGCCGCGTGAACAGATTATGGAAAATATCGTGACCGATGCGTTCAGAGAGAATTACAGGTATGAGCAGATTCTTGTGGATGCACAGACATGCGATATCCAAGAGGGATGGATAGATCGAGATGAAGGACTGTATCATGCCGAACCGATGACGTGGGGGAAAATTCAATGAAGAAAATATTGTTTGCACTTTGTACGCTGGTGCTTGTCCCGACGCTGGCATTGGCAAGCGGCGACATGGTGTCCATTTCCGAACTGCGCCAACAGGTTGAAGTGATGGGGCGGTGGACAAAGACCTATGAAGCGCATGGACGGACGATTGAGGTGGATGTGCCGATCATTGTGCCGGAAGTGGAAGAATTTCCTGTTTTTTCGGTTGAGCCATACTATGCGGTATACGAGCAGCGCTTAACCAGAGATGGAACTATGCTGGAGAAAATCGGAGAAGATGGATGGTGTTCAGTATATGCAGAACAAAATTTACTTTCAGAAGAGGGGATAATAGGAGAAGCAAAGGCATTAGACCTCGATGATTTTGAACAGGTTGACTTTGATGCAAACTATTCTTCGCCAAGAGATGAGCATAATCTGAATACAAAATACACGAGTGAATTTTTTTACCCATACGAGATTGAGCAGACGGATACCTATGCGGAGGACAATCCTGCGTCGCTAGAAGATGCTGTGGCGAACATGGAAAAGGTCGTTGGTTATTTCTATCCTGAAGAACCGGCTGTTATGGTGGATCGTGTGGAACTACGTTCGCGGTTGCATAAGGTTAAAGGGATAGATGATTATAATCTCGGAGACTATGTGGAAGATTATCCATCAGGAACATATAATCTGAGTATTAGAGAAATGATGGACGGAATTCCGATTTATGTAGATGTTGGAGATAGACTTTCCTTGGATTTGGCTTCTGATAAAGGCAAAAAGGGTGTAAACGATTTTTGGCGAAAAAATGTAAAGCTATGGCGTGTGAGAGATAATTATTTTGAGTTTATGAATAAAAGCCGATTTGAACTAGATACAGTATGGCTGAAAAGAGTAAATAAAATTGAAGAAGATGTACCGCTAAAAAATGTTGATGTGATTATAAAAAAATTGGAAAAGGAAATTGAAAAGGGAAAGATTAGGAAAATATATGCTTTGAAATTGGGATACTGCGTCTATTTCAGTGATGAAGGAAAAAATATATATACGATTTACCCGATTTGGATGTGTGAGTGTGATTATACAGAGTCAGCAAAGGAAGAATTGAAAAAATCTGAGCAGATTCCGGATGAGCGAAAGCAGTATTATTATAAGCAGCTTGTGATCAATGCTCAAACTGGACAGATTGAACCTTATTTAATAGAAAAACAAGAACTGGCTTACTGCCCGCGGGTTATCACATGGGAGGATACACAATGAGAAAAATAACATTATTATTTTGTGTTTTGCTTCTTGTCCCGACGCTGGCATTGGCAAACACCGACAGGGTGTCCATTTCCGAACTGCGCCCTTGATGAAACGCCCCAGCCATCCTTCACGGGTGGCTGGTTTCTTTTATGCGGGCGCAAAAAGGATGACGGCGCAGATGCGGCGAAATAACAGGGTTAAGGAACGGACTTTTGATTCTTCGGCCAAACGCGCCTTCTGCGCGCGCGAAACGGCGGTTTTGAAAAATTATGGAAAGAACGACCAAATGAATATGAATTTTCGCGATTTTTTACGTCTTGATAAGTGAAAGGAGGATGAAAAAGGGTGACAGGCAATACCTTGGTATCGGGTAAAGCCTCCGAAACGGAACTCTGCCGAATGATGGACGAATACAGCTCGATGCTGGTCGGCATATGCGCCATCCTGCTCGACGACAGGGATTTGGCGCAGGACGTTGTACAGGAGACATTCATCCGGGTGTATAAAAAGATGGATAGCTTTCGCGGAGCGCGCCCCGAGAGCGAAAAGGCATGGCTGACGCGCATCGCCGTCAATCTTTGCAGGGATGAAAAAAGAAAAAGCTGGTTTCGCCTGAGAGAACGGGCAAAGCCCATCGACATGACGGCGATCCCCATGGAGGACGCGACGGAGGAGGCACGGGAGCTGTACGCGGCCGTGCAGGCGCTGCCGAAGAAATACCGCGAGGTCATCCTGCTGTATTACTATCAGGATTTGACCGCGCAGGAGATCGCCGCGATTTTTCATCAGGCGACAGGCTCGATTTATCACAAGCTGAGCGTGGCTCAGCAGATGCTGAAAAAGACCTTGGGAGGGGTGTGAATTTGGTGGATGAACAGAAGTTGAGAAACGCGCTGAAGGCATGCCTTCCCCAGAGCGAGTTTCCGCCCGAGCGCCGTCAGGCGGTGCTGCGGGCCATCAGAAAGGAAGAACCGATTGTGAAGAGAAAGATTTCGACCGCGCTGGTCTTCGCCATCGTGATGACGCTGATCGTCGGCGGCGCGGCGCTGGCCGCGAACCTCGGCGTTTTCGGCCAATCCGTGAACAACGACGACAACGAGCAGAGCGTCGGACGGCTGGAAAAGCTGGAGGACGTATCCGCCACCTACAACGACACGCAGGCCGTGACCGCGCCCTCGCAGAGCGCGACCGAAGCGCCGAAGACCATCCGCGACGAGCTGATGGCGAGCCTGTATAACCGCCGCTTCAACCTGACGCTCAATCAGGCGTATTACGACGGCTACAAGCTGTATTATTCCTACACGCTGACCAGCGACTGCAAGACCGGCTTCATCACCGGCGAGGGGATGCCGACCGGCTTTGACGACACGTGGCAGAGCACGGAGGCGGGCAAATACGCCACCGGCCGCACCTATATATCGGACGACGCCATCCAGCGGGAGATCGTGACGTATTTCTCCGGCCACCCCGTCGGCTACATCGCCTACGAATCCATGAACGTGGGCGACGGCGCGGACATGGGCGGCAAGCCGCTGACCATTCTGGATAGCGGCGAGGAGCGCGTCAACGCCTACACGATTCAGGGCTTCCAGGAGGTCGAAATGCCGGACGGCTTCGAGCCGACGGACGAAATCGACATCGAGCTGACCGTGATGTACGGCATGAGCGTCTGGGCGCAGGACGAGAAGAACGTCTACCACGAATACATGATGACCCCGGAGAACCGCGGCTTCTTCCGCCTGCCGTTCAAGGTCAAGCTGAACGGTCAGACCGAAACCTACACCGGCTCGGTGACGACCAGCGCATACAGCGCGCAGGCGACGGTTCGCGTCTCCGACGTGGATATCAGCGGCGAGGTCGTGTTCGATGCGCCGGAATGGGCGGAGGCGTTCGAGGCCGGCGCGGACTGCAAGCGTGAGATGGAGTTGGCGTACATCAACAGCTATACGCTCGTTGCCGACGGCGTGGAGCTGCAAAACCGCGACGGCGCGTTCGGCGTGAATAAGGACGGCAAGTTCTTCGTCTGGATTCGCTACGACCTGCCGGAGAGCATGAACAGCATGGTGCTCGTGCCGAACGGATCGGGCATCGACTACAAGGCGAAGATCGCCGCGGGCGAAACGCCGACACACGAGAACGAGGATATCGTTCTGCTCAAGTAACCCACCCTTCCGGGGCGGCCTGAAAGGGTCGCCCCGATTTTGTAAGCTGTCCGCCCGCAAACGGGAGGACGGCGCCTTTCCGTCAAGAAGGAGCGTATGAGGATGAAACGATTGTTTGCGGCGATGGCCGCAATGATGCTTGTGCCGACGATTCCGGCTGTTTGTTGCGCAGAAAGTTATCAGAACATAGAAACGCTTCGGGAGCAGAGCCCGAAAGAAGTGGTGTTCGACTGCAAAGATCAATACGGGAGAAATATTGATATCGACACGGACGTCATCATCCCGGAGGTCGAATGTGTCCCCATAGTGGTTGTTGAAAAACCCAAATATGAAGACTGTGAAATAGGGCGCGTGTGCGGTCAATACGCGGACGCAACGGAAGAAGACGGCGCAAAACGTTTTATGTATAGCGACAACGGGTTTGATTATGATATTCAAATATTCACAATAGGAAACACAGATGTGTCGATCCTATGCGATCCAAGCGATTCAAAAGGGGCGTTTGACAATAACGAAGAAATCCCCAGCGGAAAGACGTTCTGTTCCAGCGATGTTGAAGACGATGAAACCATACAAAAAGGAATGGAGAGCATCACCAAGAATCTTCAGACTCTTTTCCCGGATTTTGATCTCGAACTGGGTTTTTCTTGGGTGCAAATCATTGAAAACAGCCGCCCCAGATATACCTACACGCTGAGGCAGAAGATGGAGGGAATCCCCATCCTGATGGGCGCGGGAGACCCTGTGGTTGGCGTATCGGAGAAAACGATAGGATTTAAGAAACCTGAAAGCTGGAAGCGATCAAAGACCTTTAGATGGGGAGATTTTTTCTCGTGTTGGAACGATATGGCTTATCACGACGGCGGATGGAACGTTCGAGTAGCGCCTCTCATGGAAATTGAAAAGAAATATGATGATGTTCCGCTTGCGGATATCAATCGGGTTTTTGAAGCCATACAAAACAAAATTGAGGAAGGAAATATCCGGAACATATACGCAATCAGATTCGGCTATTGCTGCTATATCGGGGAAAATGATGAAGACGTGCTTTTCCCGGTTTGGCAAATAGAATGTGATTATTATTATAACCCAAAGGAAAAAACAAAGGAATACAAAGAGGATGCGGAGGCAGCCCCGATAGCGCGGCTGATGTATCGAACAATGATTGTCAACGCGCAGACAGGTGAATTTATGAACCCCGCCAAACTGAAAGAAAAACTGCTGGACTGCCCGAAAATCATTACATGGGAGGATATACAATGAAAAAGATATTTGCCGCGCTTTGCGCGCTCTTGCTTGTGCCGACGATGGCGAGCGCAGAATTGATTTCGATTACCGAGCTGGTGCAGGAAATGCCGGAAGCATGGATAGAAGAAATTGATGTGAACGGGAAAACAATCAGCATTGACGCGCCGATTTATGTGCCGGAGGTGGAGACATTACCAGTGCTGAAAGTGACAATGATCGAAGCGAACGACGATGCAGTTCAGGCATATGTAAATGATGGCTGGAAAGTTGTCGAGGGATATCCAGAATATCGATATGGTGTGAGAATTTATAAGGAAAACGAAAATGTATCAGACGAGAATCTTCATCAGCATGAATACGAAATTGCTAATGATTATTGGCAGTTCGAGAGGACACACGATTTGGATGAAGTCTATGCGCAAAATCAGGAGAAACCGATTGGGGAGTTTGCCCGAATGATGGAAAAGGGGTTTAATGATATATTTGATTTTGAGGAGACGAAGCTCTGGCTGGAAAAAGTTAATTATTTTGTGTGCGCCTATTCTACAAAGCCGTTTGGAGAGGTTGATTGGGCGAATGTAGATAGTGAAGGCGGATATATGATTGAAGCGAAACAGATGATAAGGGGAGTTCCGATTAACTTGACGGCACCTGTATGTTTCGATAACGGAGAAGTAGATTGTAACTGGGCATATAAAACATATGACATGCTGTATGGTTATTATAGAAACAGTGAAAGGTATACAATCATGTATGAAAATGCCTTTAAGGAGACGAAAGAACTGTACAGCGATATGAAAGTCTGTGATTTTGAAACGGCGAGAGCAGATGTTCGACGTTATATCGAAGAAAAGAAAATTGACCAAGTGTACAGCATGGCGCTGACGTATGTTGTGTATGCCGAACCGGGCAAAGCAGCGAAAAAAGCGGATGATATCTGGGATTTTGTGCTTGTGCCGACGTGGGTTCTGAAATGCAGATATATTGAAGGAAAGAAGCAAAAGGATATTGAACCATTAGGTGAAAAGATGCCCTATGATACAGATGATTTTGAAAATGAGAGATGCTTTGAGACCGTTTTGATTAACGCGCAGACCGGCGAAGTTTACAGCCCGAAAAAAACGGGCATGGAGAAATATTGTATGCCGACGATCATTCAATGATGGAGGATGTGCAATGAGAAAATGGATGACGCTGTTTTTCGCGGTAGCACTTATGCTGATGATTCTTGCTTCGGCACGCGGCGAGATGGTTTCCGTCACTGAATTGCGTGAACAGGTTGGAACAATGGGAAGGTGGACGGCGGACTATACAGATCAATATGGTCGAGTAGTCCATGTGGATATTGAACCGATTATGGGTCAATATGGCGCTATGCCGATTATTCTTGCGAAAAAAGTAAATGTCATCGACGAGATTGTTCTGCCAGAAAACGCTATTCAAAGAGAAGAAAACGGATATATTTTTGCGCACGTCGAAGAAAACGGTAGAGAGACCGAACTCATCATAGGACAATTGCCGCTGACGAGTAACCATATCATGATTGAAACGAAGAAAAAGGACGGGAACGAAGGAAAAACAGATAAGGGTATCATAGAAAACCGAACGTATGAATTCGACGAAAACGAGCTGAAAGAGAATACGCAGTTAAATGAAGAATTAAAGCATATTATTGAAAAAATGAACGCCGAAATCAAAAAATATATCAGGAATGTTCAGTTTGATTTTTCGATTTTTAGAGCGGGTATAGATGATTATACGGGGAACTACAAATGCACATTGAGACAAAATATGGAAGGAATCCCGGTTTTGGTAGGCGCATGGGATACGATATTAAAAATAAACGAAAAAGATATCAATTTCAAAATTCCAGTAGAATGGTCGGGAGAAAATGTGTTTAAGTATGGAGATTTTTTCTTACCATCATGGATGCTCGAAAGTGATATTGACGGAAATTTCAGCTTTTTGTTCTGGGCGATTCAGGCAACCGGAAAAATGGTTGATGATGTTCCTTTGCGCAATATAAATGATGTGATTCAAAGCGTAGAAGAAAAGATAAGGGATGGGCATATAAGAAATGTGTATACATTGAGGTTTGGGTATTGCTGCTATCCAGCTCAAAATGAGGAAATCATTTTATACCCGGTATGGGAAATTGAGTGCGACTATGTATTCGATCCCAAGCAGGAAATGCGTATTTATCCCGAAGATGACGGGATTCCTATCACGTCTGGGCGGTATTACAGTACAATGATCGTCAACGCGCAGACGGGAGAATTTATGAATCCTATTGAACTGAAAGAAAAACTGCTGGACTGCCCGAAAATCATCAGGTGGGAGGATATACAATGAAAAAGATGTTTGCCGCGCTTTGCGCGCTCTTGCTTGCGCCAACGATAGCAAGCGCGAATTCTGATTTGGTTTCCATTGCTGAGCTGCATCGACAGACGGTGGAGAGGGGACGGTGGACAAAGACCTACGACACGCCGAACGGCGAGTTGAACGTGGATATCCCGATTCTCGTACCGGATGTGGAGAAATGCCCTGTCATCACGGTGGAAAACGATCGGCCGTTTACGCCGGAAATTGCTGACGTGATGCTGAAAAACGCATTTGAGCGAAACGGCATGACGTGGTTTCGATATGACATGAACAGCCAACCGTTTGATGTGAGTTGGGGAACCCTTGGCATGGGCATGACGACGGATTACGAAAGCGCCAAGGAATTTGGCATGAATACGGGCGAATGGCTCGGGGAAAAATGGTCGAATTACGACGCAAAGCCGAACGATTACCGTTATCCGTGGGAACTGGATATGAATAGTTCGTACATACGCGGCGGCACTCAAACCGTGGCGGAAGCAATGGCGTGTTTTCAACACGTGATTGACGAAGCATATCCGAATAAGGGCTACATGATTGCGCCCAAGCGCATTGCGATTCATGGAAGCACAGCCATCGACGGGGAGAATAACGGGGGCAAGGGCTATTACACCATCCGTGCAGAACAAGTGGTGAATGGCATCCCGATGATCGGGGCGCTTTGCTCTACTCTCGGGGATAATAGCTTTCGCGTGGCGTATGGGTCTACGCCGGAAACAAACCGTATCGCGAACCGTCTTGCACCTTATAGCCTTGGATCGGATTGGCGGACGAATGTATATTTGAAGATGTATACATCGAGCAACGCGGATTACAGCGTGTATGTCAGCATGAACCGTATCCGCACTGTGGAGCAGGAGGACGTGCCGCTTGCGCCGCTTGACCGTGTACTGGCAAGCATCGAAAAGGAAATCGCGACAGGGCGTATCCGCAATATCCATGCGCTTCGGCTGGGGTATATGCGATACTCCAATCCCGAAATGGAGGATTACGCATGGGCTGTACCGATGTGGGTGCTGGATTGCGATTATGTACCGAACGGAAAGCAGAGTATTGTGGACAGCTTCCACGAGCATTTCGAGCTGAATCGGTGGGAAGCGTATGAATTTGCGCAGATTCCGCTGAATGCGCAAACCGGCGAGATGAAAATCATCACGACCGGCGATGAAGCGACGTTTGCCGTGCCGAAGATGACGACATGGGAGGATATACAATGAAAAAGATGTTTGCCGCGCTTTGTGCGCTCTTGCTTGTGCCGACGATGGCGAGCGCGGGCGGCGAGAGGTTTTCCCTTTCCGAGCTGAAAGCGCAGACCCCGGCGGCGGTAGAGGGGACGCATGAAGCCTACGGGCGGACGATCTCATTCCGCGCGCCGGTGTACGTGCCGGACGTCGATACCCTGCCGATTCTGCGCGTGAAGCGGACGTGCATTTCGGCGCAGACGGCGGAAGCGCTGGGCGATTCGCTGGAAAAGAACACGCTTTACGGCTAGCGGGCGGCCATGCGGCCGGGCGGGCTTGCGGAAAGCGAAGCGTCGCATTTTACCGCGTATGTGCAGAACCTGTGGACAAGCGCGGCGGACGAGGCGGCGATCTTTGCGCCGAATCAGGAAAAATCCCTGCGGGACGCCGAAAACTTTTTGGCGCGGCAAACGGAGACGCTGCTTGGCGAACAGCAAATCGGCTGTCTGCCGTATCGCGCGGGTCTGCGGAGCGAAAGGCTTGAGCGCGACGGCGCGAAAAAAGGCGGGTATTACATCGAGGCGTGGGAAACCCTGCGCGGCATACCGGTTGTGACGGGCGTGGAACGGACGTTCAGCCGACAGAGCGGACGCGCTGTCCAGCAGGCGCTCTCCAACGCCAGTTGGATTGTGCTGGGCGAATATCGTTCGGATGCGGACTATATCTGGATGGCGACGGCGATGTGGCGCGAAATCGGAGAGGTTCAGCCGGATGTGCCGCTCTGCGGCTGGGCGCAGGTAGAGCGGACGCTGACAGACTGGATCGAGCGTGGAAGAATCCGGGATGTATACAGCGTGACGCTGGGGTATGCGGCGTATGCCGCGCCCGACCGGAAATATCCGGACGATGAGACGGCTTACGAGGCGGAATACTGGCTCGCGCCGACGTGGTGTGTCGAGTGCAAATACGCCGAAAGCGCCGCCAGAGCGCTGACCGCCGACGGCGCGGAGAAGGACGAGACGGAGGCGCGGGGCTATCAGCAGGAGAAGGGCTGGACAATCCTGCTGATCGACGCGCGGACGGGACGGATGATTGACCCGGAGGATGAAACGGCGGGGCGGTATGTGTACGCGCTTTGATAAAAAGCCGCCGAACGACACAGAATCAGAAAACTCCCGTATTGACGAATCGACAAAAAGATGGTACAATCGCATCGGTAAGAAATAAGCCTTTAATTCGATCCCGTGAGGTCGGCAAGGCGGCAAATGTGTGGTAAAGGGGAGCGTCTATCCCTTTGTTTGCCCTGTTCCGATCTGCGGAGCAGGGTATTTTTTTATGCCAAACTCCCTCAGTCAGCTTCGCTGACAGCTCCCTCGAGGAGGGCGCTCTTGTCTTTACAAAGTATGAAACTTTTGCTGATCATACCTCCCTCTTTGAGGGAGGTGGCACGCCGAAGGCGTGACGGAAGGAGTACACCCCGAAGGCGTGACGGAAGGAGTCGCCATTTTCAATCGCAAAGGAGGAAAGTGGTCATGGATACCTCAAAGCTCAAGTTCAAAGCCGAAATCATGGATGAAAACGCCATGAAGCGCGCGCTGCGGCGCATTGCGCACGAAATCATCGAAAACAACGGCGGCGTGGAAAATCTCAAGCTGGTCGGGATTCAGCGCCGGGGCGTGACGCTGGCGAAGATGATCCGGGAAATCATCGAGCAGGTGGAGGGCGTGAGGCTGCCGCTGGGCGTGCTGGATATCACGTTCTACCGCGACGACCTCTCCAGCCTCTCCGAGCACCCGGTCGTCAACGCGACCGACCTGCCGTTTCAGGTGCAGGACGCGCGCATCGTGATGGTGGACGACGTGCTCTTTTCCGGGCGCACGGCGCGCGCCGCGATGGACGCGATTTGCGACATGGGGCGGCCGAGCTGCGTTCAACTGGCGGTGATGGTGGATCGCGGGCACAGGGAGCTGCCGATCCGCGCGGATTACGTCGGCAAAAATCTGCCGACGAGCAAGAGCGAGCTGGTGGGCGTGCGTGTGCCGGAATTTGACGGCGACATGAGCGTCGTTTTATATGACAAAAGGAGCGAATGAGCATGAAGCGCAAAGATTTGCTGGGCCTTGACGGCGTGAGCCGCGAGGAGATCACCTCCATCCTCGACACGGCGCTGATGATGCGTCAGGTGGTGCGTTCAAACAACAAGAAAACGCCGCATTTGCAGGGAAAATCCATCGTGACGCTGTTCTACGAGAACTCCACGAGAACGCGGATGTCCTTCGAGCTGGCGAGCAAGTACATGTCCGCCGCGGCGGCGAACATCTCCGCCAGCGCGTCGAGCGTGGCCAAGGGCGAAACGCTGATCGACACCGGCGTGACGCTTGACCAGATGGGCACGGACGTCATCATCATCCGCCACCCGATGAGCGGCGCGCCGACGCTGCTGGCCAAGCACGTGAAGGCGAGCGTCGTCAACGCGGGCGACGGCATGAACGAGCACCCGACGCAGGCGCTGCTGGATATGCTGACGATGCGGGAGCACCTCGGCGGGCTGGAGGGCGCGAAGGTCGCGATCTGCGGCGACGTGATGCACTCCCGCGTCGCGCGCAGCAACATCTACGGCCTGACGACGATGGGCGCGAAGGTCGTGCTCTGCGCGCCGCCGACGCTGATTCCGCCGCGCATGGACGAGATGGGCTGCACCATCGCCCCGACGATCGAGGACGCCTGCGAAAACGCGGACGTTGTGATGGGTCTGCGGATTCAGCGGGAACGCCAGCAGAAGGGTCTGTTCCCCTCCGTCGCGGAATACTGCGACCATTGGGAGATCACGCCGCAGCGGCTGGCGCTGGCGAAGAAGAACGCGCTGGTCATGCACCCCGGCCCGATGAACCGCGGCGTGGAAATCGCCTCGAGCGTCGCGGACTGCGGCCAGTCGGTCATCACTCAGCAGGTTGAAAGCGGCGTGGCTGTGCGCATGGCGCTGCTCTATATGCTCACCAGAAGGGAGAATGTCTGATGGAAAAGCTGTTGATTCGCGGCGGCCGTGTGATTGACCCGGCCAATGGTGTGGACAAGGTGGCGGATGTTCTGATTGCGGATGGCAAAATCGCGGCGGTCGGCGAGAACCTGACCGACGCGGAGGCGAAGGTCTACGACGCGGCGGGCAAGGTCGTCGCGCCGGGCTTCATCGACATGCACTGCCATCTGCGCGACCCCGGCCAGGAATACAAAGAGGATATCGTCACCGGCACGCGCGCGGCGGCGCACGGCGGCTTCACGGCGGTCTGCTGCATGCCCAACACCAAGCCGGTCAACGACAACGCGGCGGTGACGCGCTACATCATCGAGAAGGCCGAGACGCAGGGCAGCGGCGTGCACGTTTACCCGGTCGGCGCGGTCTCCAAGGGGCTCGCCGGCGTGGAGATGGCGGAGGTCGGCCGGATGAAGGAAGCCGGCATCATCGCGATTTCCGACGACGGTCAGCCGGTCGCCAATTCGAACCTGTTCCGGCTGGCGATGCAGTACGCCGATCACTTCGGCCTGTTCATTATGAGCCACAGCGAGGATAAGAACCTCGTCGGCGACGGCGTGATGAACGAGGGCTTTGTCTCCACCAAGCTCGGCCTGCCGGGTACGACGCGCGCGGCGGAGGAAGTGATGATCGCCCGCGACATTCTGGTTGCGGAGGCGGAGGGCAAGCGGATTCACCTGTGCCATGTCTCCACGCGGGGCGGCGTGCAGCTTGTGCGCGAGGCGAAGGCGCGCGGCGTCCGCGTGACGGCGGAGACCACGCCGCACTACATCGGCGCGACGGACGAATGGGTAATCGGCTACGACAGCCGCTGCCGCGTGAACCCGCCGCTGCGCGAGGAAGCGGACAGGCAGGCCTGCATCGACGGCCTTTGCGACGGCACGATCGACGTGATCGCGACCGACCACGCGCCGCACCATGAGGACGAGAAGCGCTGCGAGTTCCACATCGCGGCCAGCGGCATCAGCGGGTTTGAAACGGCCTTCTGCATCAGCAACAGCATGCTGGTCAAGAGCGGAAGGATGACGCTCCCCGAGCTGATCGAGCGGATGAGCGTGCGCCCGGCGGCGCTGCTGGGCGTTGAGGGCGGCAGGCTTTCCGTCGGCTGCGCAGCGGACGTTGTGGTTTTCGACCCCGACAAGGAAATTGTGGTGGACGCGAGCCGCTTCCTCTCCCGCGGGAAGAACACGCCGTTTGACGGCAAGCGCTACTTTGGTGAAATCGAGCTGACGCTGGTGGGCGGCAAGACGGCCTATCAGGCTGAATAAAGGAGAAAAAACAATGAATATCATGGAAAAGCTTGCGGCCCGCATTTCTGAACTCAAAAACCCGACCGTCGCGGGGCTGGATACCCGCATCGAATATCTGCCGGAGAGCTTCGTCAAGGACGTGCTGCCGTCGGGCATTCATTCCTTTGAGGATGCGGCGAAGGCCGTCTACGCCTACAACGTGCGCCTGATCGACGCGCTTTGCGACGTCGTTCCGGCGGTCAAGGTGCAGGTGGCGTATTATGAAATGTACGGCCCGGCGGGCATGGAGGTCTATGAAAAGACCATCCGCTACGCGCAGGAGAAGGGGCTGATCGTGATGGCGGACGTGAAGCGCAACGACATCGGCGCGACGGCCGCGTGCTACGCCAACGCCTACATCGGCAAGACGGATATGCCGGACGGCGCGCAGGCGGCCTTCGGCGCGGACATCGCGACGATCAACCCGTACCTCGGCGTGGACGGCGTCAAGCCGTTTGCCGACGCATGCCGCGAGAACGGAACGGGCGTGTTCGTGCTGGTCAAGACGAGTAACCCTTCCTCCGGCCAGCTTCAGGATCTGCGCTTTGAGGACGGGCGGACGCTGTATCAGGCGGTCGCCGATCTGGTGGAAGAATGGGGCGAGGAGACGCGCGGCGAGAGCGGCTATTCCGCCGTCGGCGCGGTCGTCGGCGCGACCTATCCGCAGCAGGGCGTGGAACTGCGCGAGCGCATGCCGCATGCCTTCTTCCTCGTGCCGGGCTACGGCGCGCAGGGCGCGAAGGGCACGGATATCGCGGGCTGCTTCGACGCGAATGGCAACGGCGCGATTGTCAACGCTTCCCGCTCGATCCTCTGCGCGTGGAAGAAGCGCGAGGGCATGGCGTTTGACGCGGCCGCGCGGGACGAGGCGCTGCGCATGAAGCAGGATCTTTGCGACAGCCTCGCGGCGGTCGGCAAGGCGATCAAGTAAGGAGGGCGCAGACATGCAGGATACAGCCGCGCGCGTCCTTTCCTGCGAGACGATGGCGCAGGATCTGGTGCGCATCATTCTCTCCGCGCCGGATATCGCGGCGCAGGCGAAGGCCGGGCAATTCATCCACATCCTCGTGCCGGACAGCGGCCATGTGCTGCGCCGTCCCATCAGCCTGATGGCGGCGGATGCGGCGGCGGGCACGCTGACGTTGGCGATTCAGCCCAAGGGCGCGGGCACGCAGACGCTCTGCGCCTGCAAGCCGGGGGAGACGATCCGCGTGCTCGGCCCGCTGGGCACGGGCTTTGACGGAAAGGGCGCGCAATGCGTCTACTTTGTCGGCGGCGGCGTGGGCGTTGCGCCGATCTGCTGCGCGATGGATGCGTTCGCGACGGCGGAGAGCCGCGCGTTCTTCGGCTTCCGCACGGCGGCGCATGCTTACGGCATGACGCAGGCCCCCTGCGCGGTCACGGCGGTCAGCGACGACGGCTCGCTGGGCGAGCGCGCGCTGGTGACGAAGCCGCTGGAGGCGGCGATTTGCGCGCGCAAGCCCGACGTGGTGATGGCCTGCGGCCCCACGCCGATGCTGGCGGCGGTGCAGGCGCTCTGCGAAACATACGGTGTGCCGTGCCAGCTCTCGCTGGAGGAGCGGATGGGCTGCGGCATTGGCGCGTGTCTGGGCTGCAATGTGAAAATCATGCAGCCGGACGGCGGCTGGCGCTACAAGCGCGTCTGCAAGGACGGCCCGGTGTTCGACGCGAAGGAGGTGTGTCTGCGTGGCTGATCTTTCTCTCGATCTGTGCGGCGTGAAGCTCAAAAACCCGATCATCGCGGCGAGCGGCACGTTCGGTTTTGGCCGCGAGTACGACGAGCTTTACGACATCGGCCGGCTTGGCGGCATTTCTGTCAAGGGGCTGAGCCTGCTGCCGCGCACGGGCAACCCGCCCTCCCGCATCGCGGAAACGCCGAGCGGCATGCTCAACAGCGTCGGCCTGCAAAACCCCGGCGTGGAGAGCTTCATTGAAAACGATCTGCCGTGGCTGCTGACCAAAGACGTCGCGGTGATCGCCAACATCACCGGCACGAGCGTGGAGCAGTATGTGCAGATGGCCGAGCGGCTGGCGGGCACAGGTGTGCACCTGCTGGAGATGAATATTTCCTGCCCGAACGTGCACGAGGGCGGCGTGGCCTTCGGCGTGAAGCCGGAGAGCGTATACGCCATCACCAAAGCCGTCAAGGCGGCGGCTAAGCAGCCGCTGATCGTTAAGCTGACCCCGAACGTATCCGACATCACGGAGAACGCGCTGGCCGCCGAGGAGGCGGGTGCGGACGCGATTTCCATGATTAACACGCTGACGGGCATCGCCGTGGATGTGAACAAGCGCAGGATGGTGCTGGCAAACAACACGGGCGGCCTTTCCGGCCCTGCGGTGCGCCCGGTCGCCCTGCGCATGGTCTGGCAGAGCGCCAAGAAGGTGCATATCCCGATCATCGGCATGGGCGGGATCGAGACCGGCGAGGATGCGGCGGCGTTCATGCTCTGCGGTGCGAAGGCCGTCATGGTCGGCACGGCGAACTTCACCGATCCGTTCGCCTGCCCGCGCATCATTCGGGAGCTGGACGCATATTGCGACCGGCAGAAGGTGCAGCGCGCGCAGGAGCTGGTCGGAACGCTGGCGGAATATTGAGCATAACCGGGGCTTTGCCCATAAAAATAACCCGCGCAGGCCAAGTGCCGCGCGGGTTATTCTTTTCAATTCAACGTATAGAAAATTGTGTAAAATCGCCCATGTGAGCAAAACCTTGACGCTTTGCAGACTTCGGCAGAGGTGAAAACAAGCCGTTTTTTATCTGGCTTTGCGCAATTCGTCGTCCACGCTTTGCGTGATGTAATAGAGCGTATCGGCGATGTCGTTGCCCTGTCGGTCGATTTTCCGCTCGATGCGGGCAACGTCGCGGCGCAGAGCCTCCTGCCCGGCCTCGAGGCCGTCAAGACGATCCCCCATGTTCTTCAGCTCGGCGTCTACGGCGGTCAGGCGGGCTTCCATCTTATCAAGCTGAACGGTAACGGCGCTGACCGCGTTCAGAATGGTTTGCAGCATTTCACGATCATCCATGGCATTCTCCCTCCATCTGATATTCAGTATAACCGTGAGTCGCTCGGTTGTCAAGGGACAGCGAAGGGGAGCGTCGCGGATTTTCGGTTGATGCGAATATAAAAACAGAAAAAACCAGAGTTTGGTTCGCATTTGAAGCCAAACTCTGGTTTGCGTTTGCGGGGCTTACAGCATCTGACCGTGATCCTCGGTCGTCTTGCCGTATTCGTAGTCGTTCTGGAAGTTGTAATCCTTGCCCGGAAGGATAGCGTTGACCACAATGCCGACGATGGCGGCGACAGCCAAGCCGGAGAAGTTCAGCGTGAACTCGCCGACATGGAAGGTGATCGCGCCCGCGGTGGAGAAGGTGATGCCCAGCGCCAGCGAGATAATCAGCGAAACGACGATGACGTTGCGGCTCTTGGCCAGATCCACGCGGTTCTCAACGAGGTTGCGCACGCCGATGGCGGAGATCATGCCGTAGAGAATCAGGGAGACGCCGCCGATGGTGCCGGTCGGCATGGCGGAAACGAGCGCCGCGAACTTCGGGCAGAAGGACGCGATGATCGCGTAGACGGCGGCCAGACGGATGACCAGCGGATCATACACGCGGGTCAGCGCCAGAACGCCGGTGTTCTCGCCGTAGGTGGTGTTGGCCGGCGCGCCGAAGAGGGACGCGATGCTCGTGGCGAGACCGTCGCCCAGCAGGGTGCGGTGCAGACCCGGATCGGCGATGAAGTTGGCGCCGACGGTGGAGGAGATCGCGCAGATATCGCCGATGTGCTCGATCATGGTCGCAAACGCGATGGGCATGATGGCGATGATGGCGGTGACGAGCAGGTTCGCGTCGCAGTTGCCGATGAGGGAGAAGACGGTGTTTTCCATCTTCACCGGCAGGCCGATCCACGCGGCGCTGGCCACGCCGGAGAAATCCACGCGGCCGGTGACGGCGGCGTAGACATAGGAGACGAGCACGCCCAGCAGAATCGGGATGATGCGCAGCATGCCCTTGCCCCAGATGTTGAAGATGACCACCGTGAGGATGGCGACCAGCGCGATATCCCAACTGCCGGTGCAGTTGTTGATGGCGGAGTTGGCCAGCGTCATGCCGATGCAGATGATGATCGGGCCGGTGACGACCGGCGGGAAGAACCGCATGACGCGGTTCGCGCCGAAGCCGCGCACCAGCGCTGCGAGAATCAGATACAGCAGGCCGGAAGCGGCGACGCCCACACAGGCGTAGGGGAGAAGCGCGGCTTCGCCGTTCGGCGCGATGGCGGCATAGCCGGCCAGATACGCGAACGAGCTGCCCAGGAAGGCCGGAACCTTGCCCTTCGTGACGAAATGGAAGAACAGCGTGCCCAAACCTGCGAACAGCAGCGTCGCGGAAACGGAAAGGCCAGTCAGCGCGGGCACGAGCACCGTCGCGCCGAACATGGCGAACATGTGCTGGAGGCCCAGAACGAGCAACTTCGGGGTGCCCAGCGAGCGGGCATCGCGGATACCTTGGTTCTGCATGGCGATATCTCCTTTGTAAATATGAAGTTTACGCGCGACAGACCGCCGCGCATATCCTCCATATTATAGAAGCGATGGCGCCAAAAAGCAAGAAGAAAACGAAAATTCAAACGGGTCAATTCACGAATGTTCGGTTACGGGCACATCCAGCAGATAGTAGCCGAACGCATTGATGACGGTGGTGTCGCCGTGATGGCGGACGCGCTTGAAATTGTATTGATAGTTTTGGTGGACATGGCCGTGCACCATGTAGCACGGGCGGTACTTTTCCATCACATCCAGAAAGGTTTTGAACCCGGTGTGCGCCAGATCGGTGTCGTCGCCGAGGCTGCGCGCGGGGGAATGGGTCATCAGGATATCAATGCCGCCGCTACGCCAGATTTTGAAGCGGAGCTTTTGAACGCGCTGGCGCATCTGCTTTTCGGTATACTGGTTCACGCCGCAGTTATAGCGCATCGAGCCGCCGAGGCCGAGGATGCGCAGGCCGCAGACGGTCACGACCTGATCCTCGATGCACAGGCACCCTTCCGGCGGGTTTTGGGCGTATTGGTCGTCGTGGTTGCCGCGGATATAGAGGATGGGCGCGGCGGTGAAGCAGGTGAGGAAGGAGAGATAGCTGGCGGGCAGATCGCCGCAGGCCAGCACCAGCTCCACGCCTTCGAGCTTGCGCCTGTCCAGATGCTCCCAGAGCGTCGGTTCCGCCTGATCGGCGAGCAGAAGAATCTTCATCGGCTCACTCCTTTGTGGCGGCACGGATGCCTTGCAGCGAAACCAGCCCCTTGGCGACGTCGTTCAGCTCGTCCACCGAGGGAATCCGGCCGATGACATTTCCGGCGAGGTAATCCATCAGGATGATCTCCTGCGGGGTCAGCGCCACGTCGGCCGCGACGTGAACCTGACCGGCCTGATCGACAATCGGCCCGACGAACGGCAGGAACGCGCCGGCGCGGATGCGCTCGTGCAGCAGATCGACCAGCCGCCGCGTGCGCGCGGGCAGGCGTTGGGAGCAGATGATGTCAATCGCGTCGGTGGACATGCCCATGTAGTAATTCATGGCGCGGTCGGCGTTGTGCTCGCCCTCGTCGCTCCACGCGCCGGTCAGGATGCTGCGGACGATGCCCTCGTACAGCTTGCCCCAGTTCCAAATCGGCATGGCGAGGTTGGCGATCACGCCGTCCTGCTCGTGATACAGGCCGAACGCGCGCGATTCCAGATGCGGCGCGCTGATGTCGCGGCTGGAGATGATGTGTACGCCGCGCGCGGCCAGCGCCGCCTCCGGACTGTGGCCGGGCAGGGTGGACCATTCCAGCACGATTTGGGCGCGCGGGTTGACCATCTGCGCGCCGAGGGCGAAGGCATTGATCGACGTGGGCGTGCCGTAGATGGGGTAATCCGCGATGTAGCCGATTTCGTCGCTTTCCGACAGGGCGGCGGCAATCGCGCCCAAGACAAATTTGGCCTCGTACACGCGCAGGTAGTAGCTGCGTACATTGTGGTAGCTGGCCAGCAGCGAGCAGTTGAGGATTTTGGCGTTCGGGTGGATGGCACACTGACGGATGCAGGCGTCCAAAAAGACGGGGGAGGCGGCGAAAATCACGTCGTAGCCGTCCTCGATGAAGCGTTCGATGACCTCCTGCGCGTCCTCCTGCGCGACGCATTCGCAGCAGACGGTTTCCACGCGGGAACCGAAGGTATCCTCAAGCGCCTTGCGCCCCAGCTCGTGCCAATACGACCAGCCGGAATCTTGCGGCGAGCGGTTGTAGAGGAACGCGCAGCGCACCGTCTGCGGCGGCTTGTGCCAGACGGATTGCAGAAAGCCCGGCTTGGCCTCCGTCGGCTGGGAGAGCAGCGCGGCGGGCTTGTTGGCCGCGGCGACGACAAATTCAGACCAGATCCGCTCGATCTCCTGCCCGAACTCGGCGGGCGTTTTCTCCACGCTGTCCTCGTAGCCGAAAACCTCCAGATAGATCAGCAGCGCGTCGCAGGCGGGCATCGGCGCGCTGCCCTCGGCCTTGGCGCTGTATGCCTGCTGGAAGCGGTAGAAGCAGGACTGAAAATCAAACAGATCCTCCGGCGACCACTTCTTGCCCGGCGTTTTGCCCATCAGTTTATAGAGCTTTTCATAGCTGCCCTCGCGGGTGAAGGTGATGAAATTGATCTTCGTATCGGCGTAGAAGCTCAAAAATTCCTGATAGACGCGGTAGCGCTCGCTGTCCTCCGGCTCCGGCAGGACGCGGGTGACGTCCGCCTCGATGCTCACCGCATCGAGCCGACGCATGACGCTCACGCGCTTGTTGCCCTCCACGATGTAAAAGCGGTTATAGTATTCCAGCGCGACGATGGGCTGGCGCAAGCCGTCCTCCACAATGCCGTCGTAGAGCACGCTCCACTTGGAGGCGAACTCGGAATCCGGCTCGAGCAGCGGCATGAAGCCGCGCGAAAACGCCGTCGTGCGTCCCTTCGTCGCCGTGCCCTCGATTTGATCCAGCGCGATCTGCACCAGCCCGAGCGGCACCTGCGTCAGCTTATTGAGGGTGGGCACAAGCTCGGACAGCACCGGCAGATACGGGTCCTGCCCGCGCGCCTGTGCGGCGTGCTGCTGCTTGAGCCCCTCTTTTCGGGCGGCAAGATAATGTTTCATGCTCATGGCGGTACGCTCCCCTCTGCGTCAATGAATGTGCGTATTTCCTTCCATGATTATAGCATCGCGTGCGCCTGCGCGCAACCGTCCCTTGATGAATGAGGGCGACTGTGCTATAATTTCAGGGAAGAACGGCGTGCCCTATAAAAAACAATCCTTTAGCATAAACGAAGCCCGAATGGGAGCAGGAGGAACAGCATGAGCGAATTTAGCGTGAGGCCGGACTGGATGGCCTTTTGTCTGCCGGATATTTCCGAGGCCGAGGTGCAGGCGGATGCGGATGTAATCCGTTCCGGCTGGTGGGCGAAGGGCCCGCGTACGATGGAGTTTCAGAAGAAGTTTGCGGAATATGTCGGCGCGAAGCACTGTATCGCGGTCAATTCCTGCACGGCGGCGCTGCATCTGGCGCTGCTGACGCAGGGGATCGGCCCCGGCGACGAGGTGATTACCACGCCGCTGACGTTTGCCTCCACGGCGAACACGATTCTGCACGTCGGCGCGACGCCGGTGTTTGCGGATATCGACCCGGATACGGGGCTCATCGACCCCGCCGAAATCGAAAAGAAGGTCACGAACCGGACGCGCGCGGTGGTGCCGGTGCATTATTCCGGCCTCGCGGCGGATCTGGGCGCAATCGGCCAAATCTGCGACGCGCACAACCTGTTCCTCAGCGAGGATGCGGCGCACGCGGTTGAAACCCGCTACAACGGCGAATTGATCGGCCATCATCCGCGCGGCACGGTGAGCTATTCCTTCTACGCGACCAAAAATCTGGCCTGCGGCGAGGGCGGCGCGCTGGTGACGGACGACGACGAAATCGCCGCCAAGGCGCAGGTGCTCTCCTGCCACGGCATGAGCGCGGGCGCGTGGAACCGTTACGGCAAGGAAGGCTCCTGGCGCTACGACATCGAGGAGCCGGGCTACAAATACAATATGTTCGACATTCAGGCTGCGCTGGCGCTGACCCAGCTTGGCCGCATGTCGGATATGCAGCGCCGCCGCTTCGAGGCGGTGGACGTTTACGAGCGGGCGTTTGCGGATGTGCCGGAGCTGCGCCTGCAAAAGACGCCGGATTACTGCCACCACAGCCGCCATCTGTATGTGCTGCGCATCGTGCCGGAGCGCCTGACGATCTCCCGCGATCAGTTCATCGAGGAGCTGAAGGCGCGCAACGTCGGCGTGAGCGTGCATTTCATCGCGCTGCACACGATGAGCGCCTACGCAAAGCGCTTTGGCTACAAGCCGGAGGATTTCCCGAAGGCATATGCGTTCTCGGAGAGCGAGATCAGTCTGCCGCTGTATTCGACGCTGGGCGTGAAGAACGCGGAATACGTCGCGGACGCGGTGCTGGACGTTGTAAAGAAGTACAGAAAATAAAAAAATCACAAAGAGAGCCTGAAAACGAAAGCAGGCTCTCTTTTTTCAACGGATGGAAAATGGCGCGAATTCGACTCGGTAAGCAGGAAATTGACGAATTGAGGAATTTGTCGGAGGGGAAAACGGTCTCAATTTGTTTTTTTATGCGAAAGATTTGTGAAAAACAGCACAAAACGCGGCACACGCTTTCCTATGTATGACTGGGGAAACGGCCGGTCGGCGCGCGGGAAAAGCGGGAATCGGACAGGATTCACAAAACGGATGCAAGAACCTTGTTGAAATGGAAATTGTCTAAAGTTTGACAAATGCACATGAAGCGCGTATAATGCATATCGTTAAGGAAATAACAAGGACAGGCCAATCAACCCAACCCGTCAGGAGGATGAACGATATGCAGACATTCAGACCGATTGATTCCGTGGAAGCGCTTCAGGAGCGCATGACCCTCATGCGCAAGGCACAGCGGGAATTTTCGAAATTCACGCAGGAACAGGTGGATCACATCTTCTTCGAGGCGGCGATGGCGGCCAACAAGGCGCGTATTCCACTGGCCAAAATGGCGGTCGAGGAGACCGGCATGGGCGTGATGGAAGACAAGGTGATTAAGAACCACTACGCCAGCGAGTATATCTATCATGCCTACCGCAGCACCAAGACGGTCGGCGTGCTGGAGGAAGACCCGGCATTCGGCATCAAGAAGATTGCGGAGCCGATCGGCCTTGTCGCGGCGGTCATTCCGACCACGAACCCGACCTCCACGGCGATTTTCAAGGCGCTGCTGTGCCTCAAGACGCGCAACGCCATCCTCATCAGCCCGCACCCACGCGCCAAGAAGTGCACGGCGGAGGCCGCGCGCATCGTCTACGAGGCGGCGGTCAAGGCGGGCGCGCCGGAGGGCATCATCGGCTGCATCGAATTCCCGAGTCTGGAGCTGACGGGCGAACTGATGCACGAGGCGGATATCATCCTCGCCACCGGCGGTCCCGGCATGGTGCACGCAGCGTATTCCTCCGGCAAACCGGCGCTGGGCGTCGGCGCGGGCAACACCCCGGTCATCATCGACGAGACGGCGGATATCAAGCTGGCCGTCAGCTCGATCATCCATTCCAAGACGTTTGACAACGGCATGATCTGCGCCTCCGAGCAGAGCGTGACGGTGCTGGACAGCATTTACGACGAGGTGCGCGCGGAGTTTGCGCGCCGCGGCTGCTACTTCCTCAAGGGGGACGAGCTGGATCAGGTGCGCCACACAATTTTGATCAACGGCGCGCTGAACGCGAAGATCGTCGGCCAGAGCGCGCACACCATCGCTTCGCTGGCAGGCGTGGATGTGCCGGAGGAGACGAAAATCCTCATCGGCGAGGTCGAGAGCGTCGAGCTTTCCGAGGAGTTCGCGCATGAGAAGCTCTCCCCGGTGCTGGCGATGTACCACGCGAAGGACTTTGACGAGGCGCTCGACAAGGCCGAAAAGCTCGTCTGCGACGGCGGCCACGGCCATACCGCGTCCCTGTACATCCATCCGGCGCAGAAGGAAAAGATCATGAAGCACGCCGAGCGCATGGAAGCCTGCCGCATCGTCATCAACACGCCGAGCAGCTTTGGCGGCATCGGCGACCTGTATAACTTCAAGATGGCGCCGTCGCTGACGCTGGGCTGCGGCACGTGGGGCGGCAACTCCGTCTCTGAAAACGTCGGCGTGAAGCACCTGCTCAATGTCAAGACCGTTGCCGAGAGGAGAGAGAACATGCTCTGGTTCCGCGCGCCGCAGAAGGTGTATTTCAAGAAGGGCTGCATGCCGGTGGCGCTCGACGAGCTGGGCACGGTGATGGGCAAGAAGAAATGCTTCATCGTCACCGATACGTTCCTCTACAAGAACGGCTACGTCGCCCCGATCGAGGAAAAGCTCGATCAGCTCGGGATTCAGCACACCTGCTTCTACGACGTTGCGCCGGACCCGAACCTCTCCTCCGCGCTCAAGGGCGCGCAGGCGATGCGCCTGTTTGAGCCGGACTGCATCATCGCGCTGGGCGGCGGCTCCGCGATGGACGCGGGCAAGATCATGTGGGTGATGTACGAGCATCCGGAAGTGGATTTCCTGGATATGGCGATGCGCTTCATGGATATTCGCAAGCGCGTCTACACCTTCCCGAAGATGGGCGAAAAGGCGTATTTCGTCGCGATTCCGACTTCTTCCGGCACGGGCTCGGAGGTGACGCCGTTCGCCGTCATCACCGACGACCGCACGGGCACGAAATACCCGCTGGCCGATTACGAGCTGCTGCCGAACATGGCGATTGTCGATGCGGACAACATGATGAACCAGCCGCGCGGCCTGACCTCCGCCTCCGGCGTGGACGTGCTGACCCACGGGCTGGAAGCCTACGCCTCGATGATGGCGACGGATTATACTGACGGCCTGGCGCTCAAGTCGATGAAGAACGTGTTTGATTACCTGCCCCGCGCCTATGAATACGGCGCGGCCGACCCGGAGGCGCGCCAGAAGATGGCGGACGCATCCTGCATGGCGGGCATGGCGTTTGCCAACGCATTCCTCGGCGTCTGCCACTCGATGGCGCACAAGCTCGGCGCGTATCACCATCTGCCGCACGGCGTGGCCAACGCGCTGATGATCTGCCACGTGCTGCGCTACAACGCGGCGGAGGTGCCGGCGAAGATGGGCACCTTCCCGCAGTATGATCACCCGCACACGCTCGCCCGCTATGCCGAATGCGCGCGCTTCTGCGGCGTTTGCGGCAAGGACGACGAGGAGACGCTCGACCTGTTCATCGACAAGATCGAGGAGCTGAAAGCGAAGGTCGGCATCAAGAAATCCATCGCCGAATACGGCATCAGCGAGGAGACCTTCATGAGCACGCTGGATCAGATGGTGGAGGATGCGTTTGACGATCAGTGCACCGGCGCGAACCCGCGCTATCCGCTGCTCAAGGAAATCAAGGCGATGTATCTCAAGGCATACTACGGCGAGAAGGCGTAAGGAGGAATCACCCAAATGAGCAAGGAAATCATCGTGGAGCGCGGCACCAAGACGGTGTACCGCGAGGACAGCAAGATTGTCAAGCAGTTCAAGGCGGGTTATCCCAAGAGCGCCGTCATCAAGGAGGCGTTCAACCACGCGCTGGCGGAGGAATCCGGCCTGAACGTGCCCGCGCTGCTGGAGGTGAAGAACACCGGCGAGGGCTGGGCGCTGGTCATTGAGGCCGTCGAGGGCAAGACGATGGCGCAGCTGATGGCCGAGCAGCCGGAGAATCTCGAAGCGCTGATGACGCAGTTCGTCGAGATTCAGAGCGACATCCATCGCCGCACCTGCAAGCAGATGGGGCGGCTCAAGGACAAGCTGAACGCGCAGATTTCGTCCCTGCGCGACGAGCTGGACGCGAGCACCCGCTATGAACTGCATGTTCGCCTTGAAAACATGAAGCCGCACACCAAGATCACACACGGCGACTTCAACCCGACCAACGTGCTCATCGGCGAGGACGGCAAGGTGTATATCCTCGACTGGGCGCACGCGGCCATCGGCAACGCTTCCGCCGACGCGGCGATGACCTACCTCCAGTTCGCGCTGGAGGATCAGAAGAAGGCTGACCTGTATTTGAAGCTCTTCTGCAAGAAGAACGATATCGCCATGCAGTATGTCCAGCGCTGGCTGCCCATCGTCGCCGCCGCGCAGATGACCAAGAAGCACGGCGCGGAGAAGGCGTTCCTGACCCACTGGACGCAGGTTGTCGAGTTTGAATAATCGCGCCCTTTTTGAGCCGAGTCAGCGTTTTTCGTTGACATTCATGCGCCTGACGTGATAAAGTATACGCGTATGAATTTCAGGGCGTTCGCCCTTTTGAAACGAGGAGCGGTTTGCACATGTTTGAACTCGGCATTCAGAAAAATTGGATTGACGCGCTCTACGCGCGCAGCTCGGTGCGCCAGTATACCGGCGCGCCGGATAAGGAGCAGCTCGACCGGCTCGGCGAGACCTGCCGCAAGCTCAGCTGGCAGGGCGTGAAAATCCGGATGTTCAAGGGCCCCGGCCTCAAGAGCCAGATCAAGGGCACGGACGTTTACGCGGTGATCGTCGCCAAGCGCGGCACGCCCATGGAGGTTGAAGGCTACATGGGTGAGGCGCTGGTGCTGGAGGCCACGTCCATGGGGCTGGGCACCTGTTGGCTCGGCGCGGGCTTCTATCCGGATATCATCAACCGCAACGTCGATTTGCAGACGGATGAGGCGGTGCACTGCGTGATTTCCATCGGCAAGGCCAATCTGCCCGCGTTTGCGCCCAAGCGCAAGGAGCTGGTCAAGGTCTGCGGCATGGATGAAGCGCAGCTCGGTCAGCTCGGTGCATGGCAGAAGGAAGCGGTGCTCGCCGCGCGCCTCGCGCCCAGCGCGATCAACCAGCAGCCGTGGAAGATCGTTGCGGACAAGACCAGCGTTTCCATTTTGGAAACGACTGTGCTCTATAAGAAGTACGCGCCGCTGGATCGCGGCATCTGCATGCTGCACGCCGCCGTCGGCGCGGCGAAGGCCGGACGCACCGGCCTTTGGAAAAAGGTGGACGGCGGATACGCGATGAAGGCGTAAACGGTATATCAAAAGCGCAAGAACGAAAATCTTGCGCTTTTTCCATAGGACGCATTGACAATGCCTTGTGAGGTAATTATAATATAATTATGGATCGGATTTTATTTGAGTGGGATGAACACAAGAATACAATCAATAAGAAGAAGCACGGCGTGTCCTTTGAAGAAGCCAAAACAGTCTTCTATGATGTAGATGCGATTTTGATTGACGACCCGGATCATTCGGAGGAAGAGGAACGGTTTCTTTTGCTTGGATTAAGCCGAAAAACGAATCTATTGATTGTGTGTCATTGTTTGCGCGACGAAGGGGAAATCATACGGTTGATTTCGGCCAGAAGGGCGACGACAAATGAAGCGAGGCAATATTGCAACATGAAGGGGTGAAACGTATGCGCGAAGAATATGATTTTTCCAATGGAACTAAAAATCCCTATGCGGCAAAGCTGAAAAAACAGATCACCATCAATTTGGACGTTGATACGATCACCTATTTTAAGAATCAGGCGGCGCATAGCGGAATCCCGTATCAGACGCTTATCAATCTGTACCTAAAGGATTGCGCGGAAAATAAAAAAGAACTGAAAATCTCGTGGAATTGAGTGTTTGAAGGCGACTCGGCGTGAACCGGGTCGCCTTTGATGTATCAAAAAAAGCCTGTCGGTTTATCCTACCCGAAAAGGGGAGAGGAATATGCTGACAGGCTTTTTGCGAACGATTGTGCTCTTTTCTGTGACGGCCGTGGTGCTGCGGCTGATGGGCAAGCGGCAGTTGGCGCAGCTGCAGCCGTATGAAGTGGTCATCACGCTGATGATTTCGGATTTGGCGACGTTGCCGATGGCGGATGTGGAAATACCGCTGCTGAGCGGCGTGGTCTCGATTTTGACGCTGCTTTTGGTGCACAGCCTGCTCAGCGCGCTTTCATATGCGAGCGTGAGGATGCGCCGAATCATCTGCGGCAGGCCGAGCGTGCTGGTGCGCGACGGCAAAATCTGCGAAAAGGAGCTGGCAAGGCTCTGCTTTGACCTTTCCGATTTGATGGAGGGGATGCGAAGCGGCGGCGTTATCGGCTTGGGCGAGGCCGGGAGCGTCGTCCTGGAGACGAACGGCTCGCTGAGTGTATTTCCATCGGCGGACAAAAGACCCGCGACGCGCGGGGAGATGCATCTGCCGCCGGTTTATGACGGGATTCCGCTGACGCTGATTCTCGACGGGCAGATGCAGGAACGGAGCATGCGCATTGCGGGGCTTGAGCCGGGGTGGCTGCGGCGGATTTTACAGGATCACGGCGTTGCGCAGGACAAGGATGTGCTGATTGCGACGCTGGATACGCAGGGAAGCCTGCTTGTGCAGGAAAAGGGCGGCGAAGGGCGGCTGCTGACGTTTAACGCGATTGAGCCGGGGCAGGTGAGGTGGTAACATGCGCAAGAAGATCATCACCATGGCGGTGACGCTGCTGCTGCTCGGTCTGCTCAGTGCGGTGGAGCAGATGGCCGTAAAGCGGCTGACGGGCGACGCGATGGCGCGAACGCAGGAAATCCTGTTGCTGCTTGCGCAAAACCAGACGGCGCGCGGGCTCGAACGGGCACACGAGATGGACGCTTGGTGGGATGAGGAAGCGCCGAGGGTTGAGACGCTCATCAACCACGAGGCGACGGACGACGTGCGCTTCACGCTGTCGCGGCTGGTGGCGGCGCTGGAGATGGGAGATCGGGACGGCGCGTTTGTCTATGCTCGAGAGCTGGAGGGCGGCATCGAGCATGTTTTGGAGCGGCAGACGCTGTCGTGGCAGAATCTGCTGTAAACGGACGTGGTTACAAAAAACTGCACCTGCGGATATAGAGAAGACAGGTCTGCGCATCGTATACCATCAGGTCGTGAAATTTTGAATCCCAATGCCAATAGCCGTCGGAACAGGCCGGCATATCGTCGATGTGCGTATCAAAGCGCTCAGCGAGCAGCGGCTGAGCCAGCATATCGGGCGTGAGCGGCAGAGGATTCCAGTCGGCGCTGGTTTCAAGAAAGCGGAGAAAGCCCTCTCCATCCGCGTCGGCGGAAACGGCATACACGGAGATGACGTTGTAATCCTTTCCTTCGTCGATTTCATCATGCCGGTAGACACGCGACGGCGACTGAACGAAGGCGTAGGGAATGAACCTCTCCACATAGCCTTCGGGCCTATCCAAAAGGGAAACAAGGAAGAGAATCAGGAGCGAGAGGGCGAAGGCTTTGAAAACAGCGCGTTTTCGACGAGCTGAAAGGCTTGTTTCAGATAGCGATTTGCGAGGACTCATATGGGCTCCTTTCTGAAACATGAAAATACAAATAGAACGGGAATTGTGTCGATTTAATTATACGCCGTTTTTTGGAGAATGAATAGCAAAATTTGTTTTCCGTAATTTCTATGGGGAATGTAGCATTGGGCTGGGAACGCGCTCCGCTGGGCCTAGGGGATTAGGGGGATTGAAGCCATGCGCCCGCTGTGCGGGAAAAAGCATGGCGGAAATCGGAAATCGCAAGG
>OLQU01000159.1_pt1 | contig 63671 bp, 56 predicted proteins | sample 1672271 | NCBI WGS metagenome assembly OLQU01 (sample SAMEA3136666, study PRJEB25190) | human gut metagenome | biome: human gut; feature: human-associated habitat; material: faeces | place: Austria | collected 2013 | reverse complement strand
AAAGGATGCCATAACTGCCGGAGCAGACGAAACTGCATACAAAAAGCCCGCCTTATAAGGCGGACCTGGCTGTTAAGCTTGTATCCCCTTATTGTTCGAAATCTTCGCTCAGGCTGGCACCTTCCATCCATGGGGTTGCCGTGGTTTCACAGGTCCTATGTACCTCCGCCACTCTGAATAAGAGAAAAGCATATAAAATTGTACTCTCGCTACGCTACTAACCTTACATCGTTTCTCCTCAACAGTCAATAGCCATTTTTCCCTGTTAGGACACTGGAAGAAAATTGTCCAATCACCGGAAACGGCGGCAGGCTGCTCTGCCGAAGCAGAAGCAGCCCGCGCTGATATACCGTATTTTATCGTTCTTCCCGGAAGTAGGACAGTCCCAGACTGGCCGGAGGCTGATTCTCCTTCTTTTTCCGGAAACTGGCTACAATCAGCACCAGAATAGTCACCACGTAGGGCACCATCTGGATCAGATCCGTCATGTAGCTGGCCACATGGATACCCAGCACATCCGGCAGGAACATATACAGCCAGTACAGCATGCCGAACAGGTAGGCACCCCAGATGGCGTTGAGCGGCTTCCAGGTCGTGAAGATGACCAACGCGACGGCCAGCCAGCCGAGCGCTTCAATCTGCGTGGTGGTTGCCCAAATGCCCTGATTGTAATCCAGCACATAATAAAGGCCGCCGAGGCCGGAAATGCCCGCACCGAGGCAGGTGGCCAGATATTTGTACTTTGTGACGCTGATACCGGCGGCATCCGCAGTCGCGGGGTTTTCGCCAACTGCGCGCAGATTCAGGCCGATTCGCGTATGATTCAGGATTCGATGCAGGATGACGGCCAGAATGATGGCGGCGTAGACCATGAAACCGTAGTTGAAGATCGTTTGGCCGATAATGCCCAAACCGGGAAGCACGGGCAGCTTGGTCTGAAAGGTTTTGTAGACCATGCTCTGCGTGGCGGTGCTTCCGTTGAGAATGTATACGCCGAAAAAGTTTGCCACGCCCATGCCAAACGTGGTCAGCGCAAGGCCGGTCACGTTTTGATTGGCGCGCAGGCTGATGGTCAAAAAGCTGTAAATCAGGCCGCCCAGCATCGACGCGGCGAAGGCGCAGAGCAGCGAAATTACGACGCAGAGCGCCATGTTCGGATTGGCGGCGGTGTTTTCATACAGATAAGCGCTTGCGAAACCGGCGAATCCGCCCAGATACATGATGCCCGGCACGCCGAGGTTCAGGTTGCCGCATTTTTCGGTGACAATTTCACCCATTGCGCCGTACATGATGATGGTGCCGAAGGGAATGGCGCGCATGATCCATGCGATAAGCGTATCCATCAGCAAACCTCCTTGCCCGCGTGGCCGCGGAAAATCGCCTTGTAGTTGATGAAAAACTCGCTGCCGAGGATGAAGAAGAGGATAACGCCCGCGATGATATCGCTGGCAAAGTCGTTGAGGTTGTATGCGGAGGCGATTTCCGCCGCGCCCTTTTCAAGGAAGATCAGCAGGAAGGAAATCAGCGCCATCGTAAACGTGTTGAATTTAGCCAGCCATGCGACAATGATGGCGGTAAAGCCGTTTCCGCCCGCTGTGCCGGTGGAAATCGCCTGATCGCGCCCTCCGACAATCAAAAAGCCTGTCAGGCCGCACAGCGCGCCGGAGAGGATCATGGTGCGGATAATCACCTTGCCGACGTTAATGCCCGCGTAGCGCGCGGTGTTTTCGCTCTCGCCGACGACGGAAATTTCATAGCCCTGTTTGGAATAGCGCAGATAGCAATACATGATGATTGTCAGCGCGACGACGACGATCAAATTGATGGTATAACGCTGACCCATGATCTGTGGGAACCAGCCGGCCTTGGATTTCATGTTCAGCTTGCCCAAGCTGGAAGCCTGACCGCGCCAGATGTTGACGCAGCAGGCGACAATTTGAATTGCGACGTAATTCATCATCAGCGTGAAGAGGGTTTCGTTTGTGGAGAAGCGTGCTTTGAACCACGCGGGGATGAAGCCCCACAGCGCGCCGGCCAGAACGCTGGCGACGAGCATCGCCGTATACAGCAGCGCATTCGGGACTTTTCCGCCGTAATAGACCATCACGGCGGCGGTGGCCAGCGCCCCCATCAGAACCTGCCCCTCCGCGCCCGTGTTCCAGAAACGCATTTTGAAGGCCGGAGCCAGCGCGATGCCGATCAGCAGGAGAGAGGCGAGGTCGCGCATCGCCCATGAAAAGCGCATGGACGTGCTGAACGTGCCCTGAATCATCGCCTTGTAAACGTCGATCGGGTTCAGCCCGGTCACGAAGAAGATGAACAGCGCATCCGCCACCAAGGCGAGCGCGACGGCGGCGAGACGAACGAATACCTTCTTTTTCAGGGATATTTCGCCGCGCTTGACGACGCGAACAAACGGCTCATGCATGGTTTTGCTTTGCATCAGGCGACGCCTCCTTTTTCCTGCGGCTCGCGGAGTTTGGTCATCATCAAGCCGATTTCTTCCTTATTGGTCTTGCGCCCTTCCACAATACCGTTGTTCTTGCCGCCGCAGAGCACGAGCACGCGGTCGCACAGGTCGATCAGCACGTCCAGATCCTCGCCGACATAGATGATGGCGACGCCCTTCTTTTTCTGTTCATTGAGCAGATGATAGATGGTGTAGCTCGTGTTGATGTCGAGGCCACGAACGGCGTAAGCGGTCATCAGCACGGACGGGCTCGCCGCAATCTCGCGGCCGACGAGCACCTTCTGGACATTGCCGCCGGAGAGGCGGGAAACGGGCGTGGTGACCGACGGCGTAACCACGCCGAGCGAATCCTTGATTTCTTCGGCCAGGTGGCGCGGCGCGCGGCGGTCGGCGATGGGGGAATGTCCCTGACCGTAGCTCTTGAGCATCATGTTGTCAATCATGCCCATGGAGCCGACCAGCCCCATGCCCAGACGATCCTCCGGCACGAAGGAGAGATGAACGCCCATATCGCGGATATCCTTCGGGGATTTGCCGATGAGTTGTTCCGCCGTGGAATCGCGATCATCGTCAGGGTAATAGACGACGCTGGAATGGGGATCGGTCTGCTGCAAACCGGCGATGGCTTCCAGCAATTCCTTCTGGCCATTGCCGGAGATGCCCGCAATGCCCAGAATTTCGCCGCTGAATGCCTCGAAGGAGATGTTATCCAGCACACGCACGCCTTCGGCATTGGTCACACTGAGGTTGTGAACGCTCAGACGGAGATGCGGATTGACCGGTTCGGGCCGCTCGATGTTCAATTCAACCTTTTTGCCGACCATCATTTCGGTCAGCGACGCCTCGCTTGCGCCTGCGGTTTCCACCGTGCCGACGTATTCGCCCTTGCGCAGGATGGCCACTCGATCGGAAATCTCCAGCACCTCGTGCAGCTTGTGGGTGATGATGATGATGGATTTTCCATCCTGACGCATGTTGCGCATGACGCGGAACAGCTTCTCCGTTTCCTGCGGCGTGAGCACGGCGGTCGGTTCGTCCAGAATCAGAATCTGCGCGCCGCGATAGAGCATTTTGATGATTTCAAGCGTCTGCTTCTGGCTGACGCTCATTTCATAGACCTTCTGATCCAGATCAATATCAAATGCGTAGCGGTCACAGATCTCGCGCGCCTTTTGACGGATGGCCTTGAGGTCATATTTTTCGTGCTGATCCATCACGAGCGCGATGTTTTCCACCGCCGTGAATACGTCGATGAGCTTGAAATGCTGATGAACCATGCCGATTCCCAGCGCGTAAGCGTCCTTGGGGCTGCGAATCTCCGCAGGCTTTTCATCGACCTGAATTTCGCCGCTGTCCGGGTAATAGATACCGGCGATCATGTTCATCAGGGTGGTTTTGCCGCTTCCGTTTTCGCCCAGCAGGGAGAGAATTTCGCCGCGGCGGACGGTCAGAAAAACGTCTTTGTTGGCAATGACGCTGCCAAAAGTCTTGGTGATATGGCGCAATTCAATGGCGTTTTGCATAAGCTGCCGCTCACTCCTTCAAGTAGATAAACAGCGAAAAGGGAAGCGAATGGCTTCCCTTTTCGTTTTAGACTCGTTAGACTCGGATGGGGATTACTGGGCGTCCTCCACGATGCCGTCGATGCGGAGGGTGAAGTACGGAGCGCTGCGGAAGGTGGATTCCTCAAACGCGCCGTCCACAATGCCTTCGTAGGTCTCGCCCTGATAGGCAACGGTGCCGGTCGCCCAGTCCATGATGGTCATGTCGCAGGGCGCGGAGGTAACGGTCTCGCCGTTCACGGTGAAGGTGGCGGTGTCGAAGACCTTCAGGCTGCCGTCACGCAGAGCGGCTTCAACCTCGGCGACCTTCTCAGCGGTACCGGCGGCGCAGGACGGGCCAAATTCGGTGACGGCAACCGCGCCGTCGTCATAGCCCTTCGCCCAGTCGGGCGCGATCTCCTCGCCGTTGAGCGCGGCCTCGAACAGCTCCTTGTAGAACACGGACCAAACGTTGGTGGCGGAGGTCAGCGCAGCGGTCGGAGCGGTCGGGAGCATATCAATGTTGTAGCCGATAGAGTAGCAGACGGTGCCGGCATCCTGAAGCTTCTGAACCGCAGCCGGGGCGCCGGTGGAGTCGGCATGCTGGCCGATGATGACGCAGCCCTTCGCGACGAGCGCCTCGGCGGCAGCGCCTTCCTTGTCGATATCAAACCAGGAGTTGGTATACATGACCTCCATGGTCACGTTCGGAACGATGGAGCGAACGCCCAGGAAGAAAGCGGTATAGCCGGAGATAACCTCGGCGTAGTTATAAGCGCCGACGTAGCCGATCTTCACGTTGCCGTCTGCGTCGAAAGAGTTGGGCTGCTTTTCAGCGGAGAGGGTGCCGTCGCCGAGCATTTCGGCGATCTTCATGCCGGCCACAACGCCGGACACGTAGCGGGACTGATACACCTTGGTGAAGGCATTCTTGAAGTTATCAAGGCCGGAAAGCGCGGCGAAGTCGCCGGTCATGGCAACGAAGGTCACGTCCGGGTATTCCTCGGCGGCCAGCGCCATGTAGCTCTGATGGCCGTAGGAGTTGGAGATGATCAGGTTGCAGCCCTGACCCACAAGGTCGAGCGCGCTGTCGTAGCAGGTCTGATCTTCGGGAACCTTGTACTTCCAAACGATGCTGTCGGAAAGACCCAGCTCGGCGGCAGCCTGCTTAATGCCCTCCATGTGGGCGAGGGTGTAGCCCTCGGTCTCATCACCGAGCATCACAGCGCCAATCTTCAGGTCGGCGGCCAGAGCGATGCAGGCGGTCATGCACAGCATAGCGGCGAGCACCAGAGCAATCAGCTTCTTCATGCGTGTTTCCTCCTTGAATTGAACCGATAAACGAAATTTTGATGACGCAGACATGATACATCTTTTTCGTCCCGTTGTAAAGAGAAAAATGAAAAATAACAAGAGGAATATCGAATAAAACACGGACTACATAATCGAATGTTCGGAATTATACGAACATTGATATTGGAAAACACTGCAAGAGGGCGGACCAGGATCAGCGAGTGGGGACAATTTCCAGCCAATAGCCGTCGGGGTCTTCGATGAAATAGATGCCCATCGCTTTGTTTTCAAAGCAGATGCAGCCCATCTGGCTGTGTTTCTCGTGCGCGGCGGCGAAATCATCCGTGCGGAAGGCCAGATGGAATTCACATTCACCCAGATCATATTTCTGCGGATGGTCGCGCAGCCACGTCAGCTCCAATTCAAAGGTTTCGGTGTCGTCGGCCATGTAGACAATGACGAACGAACCGTCCGCCGCGTTTTTGCGCCGCACCTCGTGCAGCCCCAGCGCCTTTTCATAAAAGGAGATGGATACGTCGAGGTTGCTGACGTTGTAGTTTTCGTGAATCATGGTGAAAGCCATAGGGATTCCTCCTTTTTAGGTTGGTGTTACAGACAGTATACCATAACGCTAGGCGAAAAGAAACGCGCAATTTGTCTTCGCCTTCATTTACAAAATGGAAAGGATATGATATAGTAAATCCGTCGCGGCTTTTCGCGATGCGGGAGTGGTATTTGAAAGAATCGAGCGTCACGCTGCTTTCAAATGGATGTTTTCGCAGAAAGGCGGTTTTATCAGTTATGAAACTTGGTTTTATCGGCGCGGGCAACATGGGCTCGGCCATTATAAGCGGTATTTTGAATAAAGGGGCGCTTCCGGCCGATTGCATTTACGTCAGCCGCAAACACCCGGAAAAAGGCGCGGAATTGGCGCGAAAGGGTGTTCATATTATGAAGGACAACCTTTCGCTGGTTCAAGCTGTCGATTGCGTTCTGCTGGCCGTCAAGCCCGTTTACGCTGCGGATGTCATTCGAGAGGTTTACGATGCGTTGAATGGCAAATTCGTCATTTCCATCATTGCCGGGTGGACCTATGAAATGCTGAAGGATGTGCTGCCTGATGCCGCGCGTTTTGTGCGCGTCATGCCCAATACGCCGCTCGCGGTCGGAGAGGGTATGAGCCTGATTTCCAGCCTGTGCACCTGTACGGATGAGGAATTTGATTTTGCGAAATCCGTCTTTGCCGCAGCCGGAAAGGTCGCTGTGGTGGAGGATCACGTCTATACGCCCGCAAACGGCATCAGCGGCTGCGGCCCGGCCTTTGTATATGCCTTTATCGAGGCCATGGCGGATGGCGGCGTTCGCTACGGGGTGCCGCGTGCGCTGGCGTATGAATTGGCCGCGCAAACGCTTGTCGGCGCGGCGAAAATGGTGCTTGAGACAGGCGAACATCCCGGCCGATTGAAGGACGCGGTCTGTTCTCCGGGCGGCACGACGATAGAGGGAATGTATGCGCTTGAAAAGGGCGGTATGCGCGCCGCCGTCATGGGCGCTGTCGGCGCGACTGTCGAAAAGACCATGCGCATGGCGAAAAAATAAAGGACATTTGCATTTAATGCTGATGTTATGTATTAAAACGACGAGGTTTTTGTGAAAGAGATCATCATGTATACCGACGGAGCCTGTTCCGGAAATCCGGGCCCCGGCGGCTGGGGAACCGTGCTTATGTTCGGCGAGCACAAAAAAGAAATTTCCGGCTTTATGCCGGATACCACGAACAACCGGATGGAACTGTTTGCCGCTGTGCAGGGGTTCACGGCGCTCAAACAGCCGTGCGCCGTGACGCTGTATTCGGATTCGGCCTATCTGGTCAATGCGTTTAAGCAGAACTGGATCGACGGCTGGCAGCGAAACGGCTGGAAAACAGCAGCCAAGAAGCCCGTTGAAAATCAGGATCTTTGGAAATGGCTGCTGACGGTCATGCAGCCGCATCAGGTTACGATCATCAAGGTGAAGGGACATGCGGATAATCCGTGGAACAACCGCTGCGATGAATTGGCGACCGGGCAGATTCGCAGCCATCGAAACGGCTGAAACCGGTGCCGATTTTCAAAGGAACGCCTTTTCCAACGCAGATGGAAGGAATTATAAGACTTCGCGAAACGCCGGTTTTACGAAGTTTATGGCGAGGTGAAGCGATTTTATGCCCAACGATTACCACACGCAGGCTCAGTTGACCCGGACGCGACGTTTGCGCGAGTTTCAACGCGAACTGCCGGATTTCTGCTCCGATTACTTTATGGCCATCGAACAACAGACCAGCGTTTTGACTCGGCTTAGCTATGCCTACGATCTCAAGCTCTTTTTTCAATATCTGTCTGACGAGCTGCCCAAATTTGACGGAAAGCCCGTTGTGTCGTTTACCGCCGCGGACATTCAGCAGGTCACCAAGCAGGATTTGGAGCGCTACGCGCGCTATTTGACGCTCTACGTCAAGAATGAAACGCTTGAAGACGGCGAAATCGCTTCCCGCGAAATGACCAACCATGAATACGGCATCAAGCGCAAATACGCTTCCCTCCGCGCCTTTTATAAATATCTGTTTGCGGAAGGCTTGATTGAAAGCAACACGGCTTCGCTGATCCCGCTGCCCAAGCTTCACGAGCATGCCATCATTCGCCTTGACGTGGACGAAGTCGCGCGTATTCTGGATGTCGCTGAAAGCGGACAGTCCCTGCCGAAAGCCTGTCAGAAATACCACCATGTGACCCGGAAACGCGACGTGGCCATGCTGTCGCTGTTCCTGGGCACGGGTATTCGAATCAGCGAATGTGTCGGGCTGAATATCGACGATTTTGACTTTGAGCAAAATGCCTTCGTCGTCACCCGAAAAGGCGGCAAGGAAGTTATTTTATACCTTTCCGACGAGGTCGCGGACGCGCTCAAGGACTATTTGGCGGAGCGCAAGGAAATCGAGGCGCTTCCCGGCCATGAAAACGCCTTCTTTTTGTCGATTCAGCGGCGGCGGATCACGCAGCGCGCCGTTGAAAACATGGTCAAAAAATATGCGGCGATTGCCGCGCCGCTCAAGAAAAAAATCAGTCCGCATAAGCTCCGCAGCACCTTCGGTACCAATCTTTACCGTGAAACCGGAGATATTTATCTCGTTGCCGACGTACTGGGACATTCGGACGTCAACACGACGCGCAAACACTACGCGGCCATCGCTGAGGATCATCGCCGTATTGCCGCGCAGAAAACCGTCTTACGCGAAGATCCCGTCCATCCCAAATCGCCCGAATAAGAATCGTTTCGTTTTTCAGACAAATTCGTTTCAAACAAAACCCCGAACAGCGCGAAGCAGACTTCGCAAAACTGTTCGGGGTTCATATTTATCTTTGATTGCCTCGTACAAACGGAAAAAGATCGTCCCCGAAGATATTGTCGTCCTCGTCGGGCACCTCGAGCGTCTCTTCGTCGTACAGATAATCGCTGGGATTCATCGTTTCATCAATGATGCCATCCACTTTAATGGCTCGATACTCCGGGCTTTTATCGGTATGATCCAGCCCGATGCACTTTCCGCAGTTGTCGCAAACCTTCGTTGGATCGAGATCGCACATGTTGCATTCGCCGCACTCGATGCACACCCGATCATATAAAACACAGCGCTTTGTTTCCATCGCCCTATCCCCTCTTCCTGTCGGCTCATTATAGCACCGTTTTGAAGCGCAATCAAGCATTTTTCGGCGGAAACGCGAACATATGTTTGATGTTTCTTGCTTTTTTTCGATTTGATATGGTATAATGTTCAAAAGATTGACAACGGAAGGAATGTGGAAGCGATGACCGATCGGAAGCCACGTGGAGACATGCAGGCTCGAATTCTGGCCTACATCGAACAGGAAATCAGAACGCGCGGATACGCGCCCTCTGTCCGGGAAATCGGTGAGGCCGTCGGCTTGAAATCCACCTCGACGGTGCACGGCCACCTGACGCGGATGGAAAAGAAAGGGCTTCTTCGCCGCGACGCCATGAAGCCGCGCGCGATTGGTTTATCCGCCGCGTTTTCGCCCTTTGATGAAAACGCTTCGCTTCGCGAAATCCCTGTGGTCGGCCGCGTTGCGGCGGGAACCCCCATCCTTGCGGAAGAAAACATCGAGGAAACCATGACCCTGCCGGAGGAAATGGTTGGAAGCGGCGAGCTGTTCATTTTGCGCGTTCGCGGGGAAAGCATGATTCAAGCAGGCATTATGAACGACGATTATATCGTCGTTCACAGGCAGATGAATGCCAATAACGGCGAAATTGTCGTTGCCATGATCGACGACGAAGCGACTGTGAAGCGCTTTTATAAGGAAAACGGACACATTCGCCTTCAGCCCGAAAATGACGCCATGGAGCCCATCATCGTGCCGGAGGTTATGATCTTGGGAAAGGTCGTCAGCCTGATCCGGAAATTTTAAGAGCGCACCCGCTTAGGATGCGCTCTTCATGCGTTTAGTCAGTTTACTCGTCGAAATCAAACTCGTCGCCGGCCTGCTCCTTGAAGATATCAAACACCTTCTGGAGCACGTCCTCGTCGTCCACGCCGACATAGGTGACCTCGTCCTCATCGTCCGATTCCGCATCCTCCATCACCTGAAGGATGACAACCTCGCCGTCGTCGTCATCGGTCGGCAGCAGCACGACATACTCGTTGCCTTCGTACTCGATGGACGCGCAGAACTCAAACTCCACATCGGTGCCGTCTTCATCGGTCAGAACGATGATGTTATCATTCTCCATCTTTTCCATATCATCCATGGTTAAAACCCTCGCTTTCGTCATACGATACAAACCGAAGTCTGTATCTGTGTATAAGAATATCACAGAAAAAGATATTATGCAATGCTTTCCTTAAAATTTTGTCATGCAACGGAGGTAAAAGCGTGGCCTATTGTCAATCCTTGCTGCTCTACGGCTCGGCGGACGCCCGAGACCGTGCGCGCGCCCTGCTGGAAAATCTGCCGCAGGTGCGCCGTGTCGATGCGAAAGGCGGCCAACTTCTGCTGCTGCTCCATTCGCCGATTACCGAAAGAGAGTATTTGACTCTGCTCGAAAAAAGCGGCATCAGCGGCTTTTCTCTCTGCCGCTGACGCCTGTTTTATGCGTTTTCAAGGAAAGGCGTTCCGTCTTCCTTATAGCAAAGCGTTCCAAAGTCATCAAAGACAAGCGAAATCGGCTTGCTGTCGATGTATTTCAGAATTTCATCCATGCGGATGCTGTCGCGGAAACTGACGAACGAAAAGCTCACGCCCGCGCGCTTGGCGCGCCCCGTGCGGCCGATTCGGTGGACGTAAAACTCCTGCTTATCCGGCAGGTCGTAGTTGAATACTGCCTCCACATCGTCCACGTCAATGCCGCGCGCTGCAACGTCCGTCGCCACCAGAATTTCAAATTCGCCTTTTCTGAAGCCGGACATCACCTTGTCCCGGAAGGACTGGCGCACATCGCCATGGAGACATTCCGCCTGATAGCCCGCTTTTTTCAGCCGGTCACAGAGTCTGGCCGTCATATCCTTGGTGTTGCAGAAAATCATCACGCGCTTATATTGATCCGAATCGAGCAGATACAGCAGATGCTCATACTTTTGTTTCTGATCGGATTCGATGATGTACTGCGTGATGTTCGGCTTGTTTTCCGCCTCGGCCTGCACGACAATTTCAATCGGATCGTGTTGATATTTCCACGAAACGGTCAGCACGTCCTGATTGGTCGTCGCGCTGAACATGACAAGCTGACGGTTGGGATCTGCGCTCTCGATGATCTTTTCAACATCTTGCACAAAGCCCATTTTCAGCATCTCGTCCGCCTCGTCCAGCACCATCGTGTGCACCGTACCCAGACGGATATTGCCCCGCTGCATGTGATCCAGCAAACGCCCCGGCGTGGCGACAAGCACCTGCGGCTTTCGGCTCAGCGCGCTCATCTGCTTGCCAAACGGCTGACCGCCATAGATGACGGCAATTTTCAGCCCCTTGATAAAATGCGCCAGATGGGTCAGCTCGTCGGCGATCTGCTGCGCCAATTCGCGGGTCGGCGCGAGCACAACCTCCTGAATATTGCTGTCGTCCAGATTGACGTATTCCAGCATCGGGATGCCGAATCCCAGCGTTTTACCGGTTCCCGTCGGCGCAATCGCAATGATATCGTGCCCGTCCATCATAAGCGGAATACACTTCTGCTGGATGGCCGTCAGGTTTTGAAAACCCATCCAATCAAAGGCCTGAACAACCTCCCGGCTGATCCCCATCTCTTCAAGCGGATGGACTACTGCTGTCTGTGTCTCGTTCAAGATTCTATCCTCTCACTTCTTATCCATTCTCTCGTATTATTGTATCTCACAGCGGTTGATGTTGCAAGCACTTCCCATCATTTTCGTGAAAGTTATCCGCTTTTTCAAGCGTTTCCGCGGCGATTGCGCGGGGATTTTGCATCAGGGCGCGAATCACTTGTTCTTCATCCACCCATTCTTCGCCGATTCGAAAAAGCGCCGCGCGGTTGTCCGCGATGGCGTCGACGAACGACAGCAGCGCAGCCTCCGGCGCAGCCGCATACAGCTTGAGCGAAACCGGCGATTTTTTATCCGGCTGGCGCTCCTGCAAAAGCGCATACAGATTTTCAAGCTGCAAGGCCGAGCGATTTTGATGCGCGTAGACGATGAGATATCCCCCGACGAGCAGCAGCGAAAGATTCAGCTTTTCCCACAGAATCGCGCCGTAAAGGCCGAACACAATCAGCGTCGCGCCGACAACCATGCCGCCCAGAGACAGCGCCTTCGTCAGCGCGGCAATCGGGAACACGTAATACCCCACACAAAAGATCATCCGGCCGCCGTCCAGCGGCAGAACGGGCAGAAGGTTGAGAAACAGCATGCCCGCATGCATGAAAAGCGTCTGCTGCAAAAAGGGTTGCGGCAGGCGCTTGGCCCAGGGCATGGACAGCAGCCAAAGCATCGCGTAATTCGCAAGCGGCCCCGCCCCGGCAACGGCCAGCCCCCGAAGCCCCTTCATGGCGCTTACGCCGAAGGGATAACGAATCACCCCGCCGAACGGCGTAAATTCAACGGATTCCGCTTTTTCGCCCAGCCAGTATCCCGCCAGCAGATGCGCCAGCTCGTGAATCAGCAGCGCGAGAAACGCGCCCACACATGTCCAGATCGAGCTGAAAACCGCAATGCTCAGGAAATAGAACACGCAGAGCGGCTGTATTTTGAGCTTCACGGGGCGAACACGGGCATTACGGATAGCCCGTCTTTCCGTAGTTCAAAGGCGGCCATGCCTGACATGGTGCCGATGGCTGCGCCGGAGGCGACGCTTTCCCCTTCCTGAACGCAGACACCGCTCAGGCCGCTATAAACCGATTCATAGCCGTTTGGGTGCAGAATACGCACCGTATATTCATTTTGTCGGTTTCGGACGGTATTCATCACCTCACCGGCCATGCAGCAGCCCATTTCGCCGTTCCCCTCGTATTCCATCCACGGTTCATCCGCGCTCCATGCATGAAGCAGTTTTGTTTCCGTCGGCAGAATCGACGCGCATGTTTGTGCATCGTCGCCGCCTTCGAGAAAAACCATGGCGCTTTCCGGCAATATATTGCTGACAAATTGCAGCCGCCCCAGTGTTTCATCATATTCAAAACCCGCCGTCACATGGCTCATAACGGCCTGAACGTCGCCGCCGAAAAGCGCTGTTGTAACGGCGGCCGCCCCTATGCAGAGAAAAACGGCTGCCAAAGGCACAGACCTTCTCAGCAGCCGCTTATCCCATTTGAACCGCCTGCGATGAGGCGTTTTCGCTGTCCATTCATGCCGCTCACGCGGCTTCATTTGCGCCATGACCACTTTACGCTTGCCGTTGTCCATGCCGCTTCGCCCTCCTTCACATTTCTGCTCAACCCTATGCGGAGGGACTTTTTATCAGAACTACGAGCGCTTGGTCTTCAAATCGACCGAGCTCTTATGCTGGGTTACGTTGAGCACCAAGCCCACGCCGGCCATATTCACTACTAGGTTGGTTCCACCGTAGCTGATGAACGGAAGCGGGATTCCCGTGATGGGCATGACGCCGATGCACATGCCGATGTTTTCATATACGTGGAAAACCAGCATGGCCATCACGCCGATGATGATGAGCTGACCGAATTTATCGTTGGTGTGAAATGCCAGAACCAGCATGCGGTAGATGACGAACGCATAGAGCGCCAGAAGCACCAGCGAGCCGAAAAACCCCAGCGTTTCGCCGACAACCGAGAAAATAAAGTCGGTGTGATTTTCGGGCACATAGTTGAGGTGGGTCAGTGTGCCTTCCGCCCATGCGCCCTTGCCGTATAATCCGCCGGAACCGATGGTGATCTTGGAATTTACAATCTGATAACTGCTGCCGGTCGGGTCGGATTCCGGGTTTATAAACGCAACCAGCCGCAGCCAGCGGAAGTTATTGGTGGAAGCCAGATAGAAAATAATCGGCGTAATTCCCGCCGCGACAATGCCGCCCAGCAGAAACATCCATTTCAGCTCAAAGCCTGAGACAAACAGAAGCGCGATGAAGATGATACAGAAAACCATCAGCGTACCAATGTCCGGCTGCGCGGCGATCAGGAGCGCCGGAATGCCGAAATGCATACAGATATAAACAAAGTATCGGAAATTCGGGATGGGTCTGTCCGGATAGCGCGTCAGCGCCTTTGAAAGAGTGATAATCAGCGCCAATTTGGCCAGCTCGGAGGGCTGGAAGGTGCGATCTAGAAACTGGAACCAGCCGCTGACGCCGTTGATCTTGGATGTTGTCAGCACCAGACCAAGCAGAAGCACATCTACAAAATAGATCACCGGCCACAGCCGCCCGATGATGTTATAGTTGATCGACATGATGATCGCCACAACCACCATGCTCACCACAACCCACATCAACTGAAGACGGCCGTTGTTTGCGTCCATAATCAGATCCTGCAAAGAGCGGTCTGAGCCGAGGGACGGGTTGAAGTTTGCAATGGTGATCGCCAACACCCCGTACAGCGCAAGCAGATAGCTTGTTACCAGCAGTGGCCAGTCAAAATGCGGCTTGGACAGCCTGTTGTTTTCCGAAAAGAACATGATTCGATCTCCTTGTTATTTGGCCTCGTCCAGCAACGCATCCGTTAGCTGCGCAAGTGCCCTGCGCGCAGGGCCGTCACATTCCAGCGCAATTCGTCCCTTTTGCGAGCAAGCCGCAACGGAATCGTCCTCGGGAATACACCCTGCCAACGGACAATCCAGCGTCATTTCCACTGTTTTTGCGTCATACTGCGCCTTTTTTCGAACACGCTGCGCCGTTGCACGATTGACAACGAGCCGCCTTTCCTCCATGCCGATCCCGGCTTTGGTCATCATGCGCTCGCTGGCGCGGATGGAGGCGTCGTCCGGACGGGTCACGATCACGCGAACATCGTCGTGCCCCAGCAGTTCGCGGCCCATTGCAAAATGACCCGTTTGGCAGTCGATCACCAGCACGTCGCAGAGCGAATGGAGCGCAAGCATCGTGCTCGTCAGCTCTGTGACCGGCACATCGTCGTAAAGCGACGCGCAGGCAAAGCGCAGGTTTTCGTATTTCGGCGCTTTGTACAACGCGGCTTCCAGACCAGCCTGCCGATTCGCGACGTCCGCCATGTCCAGAACGACCACGTTCTCCAGCCCGAGCGCCAAATCGCACGCGCGGCTGACGCTCGAAGCGTCGAGCAGAATCGTCCGCTTGCCCCGTTTCGCGGCGCTGACCGCCAGCGAAAGCGCGATCATTGTCTTTCCGACGCCGCCACAGCCTGAGCACACAGCATATATTTTTGCCATCGTTGTTCTCCGATATCAATACGCGAGCGAATTGGAAGGCGGCATGGTATCTTCTCCATCCAGTCCCATGTGTTCCAAATAATAATTCAGCACTTCACGAATCGTGATGGAGCAGTAGGAGCCGCTGTAGCCGTGCGGAATATAGACGCAGACAGCGATTTGCGGATCGTCAAAAGGCGCAAACGCAACCATCCATGCGTTGTTTTCAAGGTCGATGGTCGTCTTTTCTGCCGTTCCCGTTTTTGCGCCCATTTGTTCGCCGACGTCTGCATATTCGCCCTTATAGAATTTCGCAGCAGTACCGTCGTCGCCGGTAACGCCGCTCATGCCTTTTCGCAGCGCCGCCAGATATTCCTGCACCCCTTCGCCCTCGATTTCGGAAGCCAGAATCGGGGTGCTTTCGCTCAATACTTCGCCGTCCGGGGAGATGATGGAGTCGATCAGCCGCAGGTCATATACCTTGCCGCCGTTCGCAACGGCCGCCACATAGCGCGCCATCTCGACCGGCGTAACCGTGGTGATCGACTGACCGACCGCGGCCATGATCGCCTCCGAACCGCCCCACTTAATTTCGTTCAGCATGATGTAGGTATCGCCGGCTACAATCTGCAAATAGACGAGCTCGCGCGGCATATCCAATTCTTCCATCAGAATGGTTCGGATTTCCGGCAGCCAGTCATTCTGGTTGTAATCAACGGCCATATCCATCAGCCGCTTCACGCATTTGTTCAGTTTTTCCTCGTCGAAGGTCATGTTATACTTTTCACCGACGTCAACGAGGTGCTTTTTGATGTTGTTGAAGACGATCGAAGGTCTCCATGTCGATTGCTCCGCGGCGCTGATGGCCTTGTTTTTGTCATACAGCGTCGTCTGGCTGGCGACATAGCCTTGCAGCTCGCCGGGCAGATCGATTCCCGTCTTGGTCGTAAGCCCATAGAGCGCCGCTGTCTTGTAGAGCTGATCGTCCGTATGCTCATACAGGCGCGAACCGACCGTGTAGAAGAAGTAGTTGCAGGAATGGGTGATGCCTTCTACGACGGTCTGATTGGCGTGCAGGCTCAGCCTGTTCTGGTTCAGCCAGCAGCGCGGCGGGTTGGTTTTATCGTATTTGTCAAACAGGCCGTCGTCGCTGATCTGCTCCGCCAGCGTAAGCTGACCGTTCAGCAGACCCGCCGTTGCCGTCACCATCTTAAAAATGGAGCCGGGCGTATCGCGGGAGCCGATGGCGTAATTGACCAGCGGGTTTCGGGAATCCAGCAGGATATTGGCCGCTGCATCGCCGCCGACGATAAACGCATTGGGATCATAGGGCGGATAGCTCGCCAGCGCCAGAACACGGCCTTCCATGTCGATGACGACGACCGCGCCCTTTTCCGCCAACTCAATCGGGTTGGTTTCAAAATCGCGCGTCGTGCCCTGAAGGTCGGCCTTGTTCTTATCCAGCCAGGAATCGCTGTTGAGCAAAGTCTCCTGCTGATCGCGGATGTAGTTGATGTTTTCTTCCAGCGCATTTTCTGCGACGCGCTGGAGGTTCGAGTCGATGGTCAGCTTGATGTTGTTGCCATCCGTCGCCTCTGTCGAGGAGAGCGTCCTGCTGACCGCGCCATATCGGTCAATTTCCACCACGCGCTTGCCTACGCGCTGCGTTGTGCAGGCGGAAAGCCAATCTTCCATGGTCTTTTCCACACCATCGAGGCCGATCAAATCCGACAGCGCGTAGCCCTTGTCCTTGTAGGACGTGTAATACGTGTCGTAGTTCTGAATCTTGCCGATATAGCCGACTACATGGCAGGCCAGCGTGCCGTTCGGATACACGCGCTGCGTGCTCACGGAAACGCTGATGCCTTCCATCGTCAGCGCCTTTGCCTCGATTTCGATGACGGTCTCCCAACTGACGTTGGAGGCGATTGTGATCGGCTGAGACAGGAAGGCGTTATTCTGCATCGTTTCCCAGACGCTGAGCACCTGAATCTTCTTTTCCGTGCTCAGTTCCTCGGGAATTCTATACTTGCTGCACAGCTTTTCAAAAAGCTGCTGCTGCGGGTAAGCCGTGGTGCTGCTGACGTAAAAGTTGCTGCGCCACATCTTCTCGCGCGCGTCCTGCTGCGCCTGCGTATACTTGTTGTTGTTCCACGTGAAGACCCAGAGCCCCGTCATTTCATCCTGCACGAGGGAGAACGAGGTATTCAGCGTGCCGCCGTTTTTCTCGATGATATCGATGACGTTGATGATCGCGTTCGTATAAACCTTGTATTGGCTGATCGTCTTGCCCGTCGTCTCGTCAATGTCGGTCGGCGTGTAATTGGGATCGCGGTAGAACTGCACGTTGTAAATCTGCTTATCATAGGCAAGCGTCAGCGAGTTGACGTCCATGATGGTGCCGCGCGAACCCTGACTGGTGATGGTCTTGGTCTTCTTGCTTTCCGCGCTGGAAAGGTTATCGTCATAGCCGGCAATCTGCAGATTAAACAGCCGCGTGATCAAAACGCCGAAGAGCAGCGCCACCACGCACGCAATCGTCCGATATCGCCCCAGATACTTTTTATTCACAGAACACAAAACCTCCGAAAGTGTTTAACGATTGTTTCCCATGACGTCTGAATCTCCCGTCAAATCATCGCCATGCTTCCTCTTAAACGGATGGATGCTCATGATTTTATGCACGACGAACGAGCCGGGCAGAATCATGGCCGAGCTGTATGCAGCGCAGAGCAGCGCGCGCAGAATCGTCACCATGCTCTGCTCTGCGCCGATGAGGAACAGATAGCCGATATAGACGATCTCTCGCATCAGCGTCAGGAAAAAGCAGATGAGCATCAATTCCAGATAGCTTTTGTGTTTTACTTTTCTGAGCTTCACGTTCATTGCGCGGCGCAGCATCGGCGATGCCCACCCGATGAACGTGTAGCAAACCAGATTGATCGCCAGAACGTAGCCTACGCTTGCGTCGTACAGCATGGCGAGCAGGCTGCCGGCGCAAAACCCCCCATATGCGCCGGTATAGCCTGTCAGCAGCACGAGAAAGACCGTTAGCATGTCCGGCGCAATCGTCGCGATTCGGATGTACTTGACCAAATCCGTCTGACATATGCACGCCAGAATCACCGTTATGACAATCCGTATTGCTCTTGACATTTTCTCACCTCATGCCGTCGGCTCACAGATCATCCGGGAAAGGCGCGTCAACCTCGGGATCATCGTAAATCGGCTCGGGCGTCATTTCCGGCGCAGGCGTCGGCGTTGCGACGCGCTCCGCCAGATCGCCCATGGCCTCCTCGTCAATCATAATGTCCAGCGTTTCGGGCGTCGGGGTCGGCGTTACGCGCCCCGGTGCATCCGGCAGCGGAACAGGCGTGGAATTCGTCAGGCGCTCCTCTTCGATCACAGCCTGCGGTCTGGCCGTCGCGACAGGCGCGATGATGACCTCCGTGTTGTCGTAGTTGTCCGGCATTTCCTCAACGTCGGCATAGTACCGCAGGACAAGCACATTTTCGATATGCTCAAAGTCCGCAGCAGGCTCCACGACAATGTAATGCTTGTTATCTTCGATGGCACGGGTACTCTCGCGGACATATCCGATCAACAGACCCTTCGGGAAGGATACGCCTACGCCGGAAGTAATCACCCGGTCGCCTGGCCGGGGTACGCTGTCTGCGGAGAGATAGTACATGCGGCAGAGCGGCTCGCCCGTGCTGCCCAGCGTGCCCTTGACAGCGCCTTGGTCGCGGCTGCTTTCAATCAGCGCGGCAAGGCTGGCCTGATCGTCGATAATCGTGATGACCTTCGACGTGGTATCAAAGACCTCGTATGTGTAGCCCACCAGACCTTCGGATGTGATGACGGCCATCTGCGTATCTACGCCGTCTTTTTTGCCTTTGTTGATGGTAAACGTAGAGAAATAGTTGCCCGTTTCACTGGCGATGACGCGCGCGAGCATCGGGTTCATCGTCGAACGTGTCTCATATTCGCCAAGCAGGGCGCGAAGCTGCGCGTTTTCCTGCTCAAGCTCCTCGTATAGGATGCTGCGCAGCGTAAGCTCGTCGTTTTGCGCCTTGAGCTGATTGTATTCGTACTCGATATTGCTTCTCAGCTTCACACGATACAGATAACTGGAGATATTCTGACTGGCCTGAGACACGAAGCCCTGCACCGGCGTGATGATTTTCGCCAGAAAGCCCTCCGGTGAAACGAGAGATCCGGTAGATTGGTTGTAGGCCGTCAGCACCATCATCGCCAGCAGAATCACCACGATGGATCTGCGGATGACGTTGTATAAAAAAGGATGTTTTTTCTTCATCGCTTGCCTTCCCCTGCAGGTGAGCCTTAATCGTTTTTGCCGCTCACGCCGCCCAGCATGTCAAAGTGATCCGCCATATAGCCTGCGCCGAGCGTCGTGCATTCGCCCGCGTCTCTGGCGACAGATACCGGTACGCCAAATTCCGTCGCGATCATGGTATCCAAATTCGGCAGCGCCGCCGAACCGCCCGTCAGATAGATGCCATTTTGCAGGATATCCGAGCAAAGCTCCGGCGGAACGCGCCCCAGCACCCATTTGATGGCGCCGAGGATTTCCTGAAGCGGTTCCCGGATGGCCTCGCTGACGTTCGCCATATTCACATCCACCGTCAGCGGCATGCCGGTTGCGATGTCGCGGCCGCGAACGACAGCGATATGCTCCATCTTCTTTTCGCTGCGAACGTCAGCTAAGTCGAACTTGATCTGCTCAGCTACGCGATCCGTCACCAGAATCGCATGCTGTTTTTTCAAAAAGCCCGCGATGGCTTCGTCAATCTTGTTGCCTGCGACGCGAACCGAGTGGGACAGCACAACGCCGCCCATCGAAACCAGCGCAACCTCGGTCGTGCCACCGCCGATATCCACAACAAAGCTGCCTTGCGGCTCATACACGGGCAGACCGGTTCCCAGCGCGGCGGCAAACGCCTGCTCAACTACGAAAATCTGCCGCGCGCCGATTTTTTCCATTGTGTTGATCACCGCGCGCCGCTCGACCTTGCTGACGTCGCCCGGCATGGTCACCACCACGCGCGGACGCACAAAGCGCCGCGTTCCAATCGCCTTGCTGACAAAGTAGTGGATCATGATCTGCGCCATCTCGTAATCGACGATCACGCCGTCTCTCAAGGGGTGAATAATGCGGATATTTCCGCCCGCGCGGCCGATCATCTCCTCCGCGCTGTCGCCTACGGCAACGATATTGCGCGGCCCCTCTCCCCGCGTGATGACCACGGAAGGCTCGTTGACGACGATGCCCTTGTCCTTGACGTAAACGCGGGTATTATCCGTGCCGATATCCACCGCGATATCCGGCGAAACAAATTGAAAACCTGCCATTAAATAACTCCTCGTTCATCCACGCCGCCGACCTGCGCCAGCATGATGCGCAGCATCGACATCGGAAGCCCAACAACATTGGAATAGGATCCGTCGATTCGATCCACAAACATGCCGCCCATGCCTTGGATTCCGTATGCGCCGGCTTTGTCCAGCGGCTCGCCGGTCGCCACATAGGCGTCAATCTCCTGCTCCGTCATGGGAACAAGATGGACGCGCGTTTTATCCACATTGCGGAGAATACGGCCGCTGCGCGTGTTAATGACCGTGATGCCGGTGTAGACGTGATGCCAGTTTCCGGCAAGGCTGCGCAGCATCTCTTTCGCTCTTTCCGGCGTATGCGGCTTGCCGAGCGCGCCGTCCGCAAAAACGAGCGTATCTGCCGCGATGATGATTGAATCGCTGTGACGAGCCGCGACTGCGGCAGCCTTGCGGCGTGAAATCTCCATAACGGTTTCCGACGGACGACCCGAGAAGCTCTCATCCACGTCCGGCGTTTCCACGGTATATGTCAGCCCCATCAAATCCAGCAATTCGCGGCGTCTGGGTGAGCCAGATGCCAGAATCAGCGGAAGCACAGGTTGAATCATATATAAAACCTCCTCGATATCCTCTCGATGCTGAAAAGTACGAACCGCGCGACAGGCGCGGGCTGCAAACCGTATGCATTTTTATTTCATTATATCATATTCTGGTGCCGCTTGCACCAGAAATTCGCCGTTTTAGCAAATTGCGCAGAAAAATAAACGGTAAACCCTTCGATTTTTTGGCAAAACAAAACGCGGCAGACCGAAATCCGCCGCGGAAGGAGTTGGGAAACTCAATCTACAAATTCGATACGATCGGCAGACATGGAGGCGATGCGCGCCAGAGAATACACGTCGATGCCCGCGTCCTCCAGACGCTTGTGGCCGCTCTGGAAGGCTTTTTCAATCACGATTCCAACGCCGCTGATTTTTGCGCCGACCTGCTTAGCCAGCGTGATGACGCCGAACGCCGCTTCGCCGCTGGCCAGAAAATCATCAATCAGCAGAATGTTGTCGTCCGCATTTAAAAACTCATGCTTTACGGACAGTTGATACTCCGTGCCTTTTGTAAAGGAGCGCACCGTCGTCTGAAGCAGATCGCCGTTCAAAATGCGGGAAGTCTGCTTTTTCATGATTACAAGCGGAAGCCCTAACGCCAGCGCAGTAAAGGACGCGGGCGCAATGCCGGAACTTTCGATCGTCACCACTCGCGTAATGCCCCGGTTGGCGAAATGCTCGGCAAACGTTTCGCCGACGGCCTTCATCAGCGCAACGTCGACCTGATGATTTAGAAAAGAATCCACCAACAGAATATCCTGATTGAGCGCCTTGCCTCTTTCCAGAATCGCATCCTTCAGCATCTGCATACGTATCTTTACCCCTTCATCTTGATATCAAAATTGATTTTATCATTCTACATCACTTTGCGCGTTCGTTCAACCCTTTTTTCGTTTTTTATCCCGGCCATTCGCACGAACATTCACCTTTATGCTGCGGAGGTGGCGGATAAAGTGGAAGCTGCGGGCAATTCTGCGTGCACACGCCCTTTTGCCCCATCACGCAAAGACAGGTGATCAGCGTTTCAATCTCAATCAGCAGCTCGACGTCAAAACCGACCGAAGGACAGTATTGTGCATATTTTACGCAGACGCGCGCACCTCTTCTTATATTTTCCAGACCGACGTTCGGTCTGCTCTGCACATTTCGAACCTCAACCTCAATCTGCGTTTGGGCTTGATATCGGCAGCCTCGCCCATCTGTGCCGAACAGCGACAGCGTCAGGCAAAGCCGTTGCGTGCCGCATGGACGGCAGCATGATGTGCAGACGGGTTTGATGTCGGTGACCTCGACGTGCCTTAAACACAGGGGCGGGCAATTGTTCTGCCCCTGTTCAAGGGTCAGATGACCGCTGTAACAGCATGATTGCCGAAACCGGTCGATGACTTTTTCAACGATGTATTCGCTGCTTCCGCATATTCGGCTTGGTTTGCCGCGTCCTTCGTCACAGCAGCTTCTGTCCATGGCATCCACCTCTCGTCTTGTTTGAGTCGGTATTAGCCTATGGCGGATTTCATCCGCATGTTCGCTTCGTCTAAAGAAACAGACCGAGGTTTTTAGTCCCCCGGTCTGTTCTTCATGCCTGCTGTGCATAAGCGGCGCAATCCGCTTGGATGCATTGCAGCAGCGTATCTTCAAGTGATTCCCGTGTGGAGAAATCCGTGTAATCAAACCATTTTGTCTGCGCATCGTGCCTGAACCACGTCCATTGGCGTTTGGCGTAGCGTCTGGAATTTTGCTTAATCAATTCCACTGCACGCTCCATGGAAATATCGCCCTGCAGCGCGCTGACGATTTCCTTATAACCAATCGCCTGCATCGCGCCGCCCTCGCAGTTCGGTTTGACGCCCTGCGTCAACAGCGCTTTGACCTCGTTTACAAGCCCGGCTTCCATCATTTCATCCACGCGCGCGTTGATTCGCGCATACATGATTTCGCGCGGCTGCGACAGCCCGTAAACCAATACATGGTATTTGCCTTCCGCGCGCGCGCTGTCCGCCTGCTCGCTCTTGGTTTTGCCGGAGGTTTCGTAGATTTCAAGCGCGCGCATGACCCGTCGCACGTCGTTGGGATGCAGCTTTTCTGCCGTCTGCGGATCCACCGCCCTCAGCATTTCGTGCAGCCGAAGCTGCCCGTCAGGTTCCTCCGCGATTTTTCTCAGCCGAAGACGGATTGCCTCGTCTGCGCCTTTTCTTCCGAGGTTCATGTCGTAGCGAATTGCGTCCAGATACAGCCCCGTTCCACCTACCAACATCGGCTGCTTTCCGCGGGATAGAATATCGTCGATGATCGGTATCGCCTGATCGCGATAATCCGCTACCGTGAATCGTTCACTCGGATCGGCAACGTCAATCATGTGGTGGGCGATCCCTCGTCTTTCTTCAAAGGATGATTTCGCCGTTCCGATATCCATGCCGCGATAAATCTGCATGGAATCCATGGATAGGATTTCCGCGTTTAACGCGCTTGCCACATCCAGCGATACCTGCGTCTTGCCAACGCCCGTCGGTCCGACAAGCGCCAATAAAATCGGTTTCATTTTTTTCTCCCGATGGAACGATTAGTCGTTGATTCGCCGAAACCGCTTTTCAATTTCCGTGCGTTCAAGCACAACGACCAGCGGGCGGCCGTGCGGACAGGTCGGCGGCGCGTTTGTGCGAAGCATATCCGCCAACAGAGGCTTGATTTCCTCCATCGTCAGCTTATCGCCGCCCTTCACCGCTTTTTTGCAGGCCATTTGCAGAATCGCGTCTCTCCGCTTCTGCGCCGTTGAAAGCACGCGCAATTCTCCGAGGCGATCTACCATATCCAGAAAAGCGCTTTTTGTTTGAGGGATACCGAGCACATTCGGTACGGCGCGAATCTGATATGCGTCGTCGCCGAACGGTTCAATGTCAAACCCGGCGGCACGGATATCTTCTCGATACGCCTCAATTTTTACTGCGTCCTGCGGCGTTACGTGCACCACTTGCGCGACCATCAGCACCTGAGAACCCGTTCCCGCGTCGATTTCCCGCATCATTTTTTCGTAAAGAATCCGTTCATGCGCGGCATGCTGATCGATCAAGATCAGTTGTTTCTGATTTTGAAGAATGATATAAGTGTCAAACGCCACACCCACCATCGAATAGCCGCTCAGCTCGTCGCCTAGGGAATTGCTTTCCACTTTGGGCAGAAGCTCCTGCTGAACCGCTTCCTGCCGGGGAGCGAGCGCAGACGCATTTTGCGCTGTCGGCTCGTTTTCGCGGGTGCTTTCCGGTGCTTTGCGCTCCGGCGGCGCATCGTTCAGCTTGGCAAAGGCGAGCGGTTCTTTTCTGCCGGGCACGGCGTTTTCGCGAAGCGCCGCGCCGCCGAAATACTGCGTCACAAACGACGTGAATTCAGCCTGCTGCCGAGGGGTGGGCGTACTCTCCGTCTCCTCCGTCGATGGGCTTACGGTCGTTTGCTGCGGCGGGGCGATTTTGATGTTGATGGCGCGCACCGTCGGCTGCGGCGCTTCTGCCTTGAGCTGCTCGCGCGCTTGCTCGATGCCTTCCTCGGTCTGCGTATCAATCACCTGCACAACGCTGGGGCGGAGCGTCGTCTGCGGCACTTCGCGGGTCAGCGTCATATGCGGCGCGCTTTTCAGCGGCGAAACCGAAAAGCTGTCAGTTACAGCGCCGCAAACATTTTCGTAAAGCAAACGCTCGTCGCTGAAACGCACTTCCAGCTTGTTGGGGTGCACGTTGACGTCCACCATGTTCGTCGGCATCTCGATGTTCAATACGCAGATGGGATAATGTCCGATGGTCACGCGCTCGCGGCAGCCGTCCTCCAGCGCCTGCGTCAAGACCTGACTGCGGATGGTGCGCCCGTTGACGATAAACGTCTGGCGCGCGCGGTTCGATCTGGCCTGAAGCCCTACGCCGACAAGACCGCTGACCGCGACCGCGCCTTCTGATTTTACCGCGATCATCGCACCGGCGATTTCCCGGCCGTACAGGCTGAATACCGCGCTGCGCAGATCTCCGTTGCCGGAGCTGGCGTAAATTTGTTTGCCGTTGTGAATCAAACGGAAGGACACATCCGGGTGCGCGAGAATCAGCCGCGCGATCATCTCAGCGACCTTCGCGGCTTCAGTCGCCGGTTTTTTCAGAAACTTGAGGCGCACCGGCGTGTTGTAAAACAGCTCGCGCGCCACAATGGTCGTCCCCTGCGGACTGGCCGCTTCCGTGATGCTCTTGATCTCTCCACCCTCGTTGATCGCGCGCGTCCCCGTTTCCTCGTGGATGCTGCGCGTCGTTATCGTCAATTTGGATACCGCCGCGATGGAGGCCAGCGCCTCGCCGCGGAAGCCCAGCGTGTGCAGGGCGAACAGATCGTCCGATTTTGTGATTTTGCTTGTCGCGTGGCGTTCAAAGGCCATACGGACGTCACGGGAGCGGATTCCGCGTCCGTTATCCGTGACGCGCAGATAGGCAATGCCGCCGTCGCGGATTTCCACGGTGACGCATGTTGCGCCTGCGTCTAAGCTGTTTTCCACCAGCTCCTTGATCGCCGAGGCGGGGCTTTCAACGACTTCGCCTGCGGCAATCTTGCCAATCAGCTCCTGATTGAGCTTGAGTATCGGTCTGTCTTCCACGGCAGCCTTCCTTTCTTTTTTATAGCGTTGATTTGAATAGAGTTACGCTTTGCGCGCCTTTTCTTTGAGCGTAAACAGCGTATTGAGCGCTTCAATCGGCGTCATGCTCATCACGTCAAGCGCTCGGATTTCTTCAACCAGATCCATGGCGGGCGCTTCGAAAAGGTTGACCTGCTTCGGTTTTTTTTCTTCCTCACCCAGAATATTCTGGCCGATGGTGCTCTGGCTGACGTCGTTCGTTTCCAGCCTCGCCAGAATTTCATGCGCGCGCATGATGACGGGTCTCGGCATTCCAGCCAGATGCGCGACGTGAATGCCAAAGCTTTTATCCGCGCCGCCGCGCTCGATTTTGCGCAGGAAGATGATGTCCTCGCCGTGCTCCTTTACGCTGATGCGATAGTTGACCACACCGCCAAGCCGCCCTTCCAGCTCGCTGAGCTCGTGGTAATGTGTCGCAAACAGTGTCTTGGCGCCGATCTTCTTTTTATCCACCAGATATTCCACAACGGCCCACGCGATGCTCAGGCCGTCAAACGTGCTGGTGCCTCGACCGATTTCATCAAGCACAATCAGCGACTTTGAGGTGGCGCTGCGCAGAATGTGCGCCATTTCGTTCATTTCCACCATGAATGTGGATTGGCCGCTCGCCAAATCGTCCGACGCGCCGACGCGCGTGAAAATGCGGTCGACAGTGCTGATTTTTGCGCTTTCCGCCGGAACAAAGCTGCCCATGTGCGCCATCAGCGTGATGAGCGCCACCTGCCGCATATAGGTGCTCTTGCCCGCCATGTTCGGGCCGGTGATGATAAGCATGCGGTTATCCTCGTCATCGAGCAGCGTGCTGTTTGGCACAAACTGATCGTCACCGTGCATACCGGCCTCGACGACAGGATGACGTCCATCGACGATATCAATCACGCCGTCATCGGCAATTTCCGGGCGGACATAGCGGTTTTTGACCGCCGCAACCGCCAGAGAGACCAGCGCATCCAGCGTTTTCAGGCCGACCGCCGTATGCTGAATCCGGGGAATTTGAGCGGACAGGAAGTCGCGGATTTCGATAAACAGCCCCTGCTCCAAACGGATTGCTTTTTCCTGCGCGCCGAGCACGGTCTCCTGAATTTCATGCAGCTCCGGCGTCATGTAGCGCTCGCAGTTGGCCAGCGTCTGTTTTCGCGTGTAGCGATACGGCACCTGCTCGTAGTTGGATTTCGTCACCTCGATATAGTAGCCGAAAACGCGGTTATATTGAATTTTCAGGTTCTTGATGCCCGTCAGCTCGCGTTCCTTCGCTTCCAAATCGGCGATCCACTGATGGCCGTTTCGGGAGGCCTCCCGCAGCTTATCCAGTTCCTCGTTATAGCCGCTTTTGATGTAATGTCCCTCGCTCATCAGCGCGGGCGCGTCCACGTCGATGGCCTGCGTCAGCTTGTCCACCACGTCGTTAAGCGGCGTCAAATGGTCGAGCAGATCGCGGAGCATGCCGTTCGGCGCGATGGAGGCCAGCGCGTCGTGAATCGCCGGAACGTGAGAAAGCGAATCGCGCAGGGCAAGACAGTCCTTCGCGTTGATGGTTTTATATGCGATTCTGCTGAGCAGGCGTTCCACGTCGTAAACCTGCGTCAACTCCTCGCGGATCATGTCTACCGTCATATCCGCGTCGCGCAGCGCCTGCACCGCCTCCAAACGCTCGTCGATTTCGCTCTTGATGGCCAGCGGCTGCTCGATGAAGCCGCGAAGCGTTCGCGCGCCCATCGCCGTGCAGGTGTAATCCAGAATGCCCAGAAGTGAGCCCTGCTTCTGGCGGGAACGCATGGTTTCCGTCAATTCCAGATTGCGTCGCGCCGTGTGATCGAGCATCATGTATCGCTTGTCGTGATATTCGTTCAGCTCAGTGAGGTGCTCCAGCGCGTTTTTCTGTGTCTCTTCGAGATAACGCATCAGCGCACCGGCCGCCCGAATGCCGAGTTTCATCCCGCTGACGCCGAAGGTATCCAGACTCTGCACCTTAAAATGCTCCAGCAGTGCCGCGCGCGCGCGGGCGAGCTGGAAGCGCGCGCCGTCCTGCACATCGACATGCAGCGTCGTCGCATTCTCGGGCAGCGCTGTGTTGGCGATAATCTCCTTGGGCATCATGCGCACAATTTCGTCTTGAAGCCGAACGGAAGCCCTTTCGATTTCATATAGCTGAAATTCGCCCGTCGAAACATCCACGAAGGCCAAGCCTGCCCGATCGCCGTCCATGCAGACGGACAGCAGATAGCTGTTTCGCCGCTCGTCAAGCATGGATTGCTCGATCACGGTGCCCGGCGTAACCACACGGATGACGTCGCGCTTTACAAGGCCTTTCGCTGTCGCCGGGTCTTCCATCTGCTCGCAGATGGCCACCTTATAGCCCTTCTCGATCAACCGGTTGATGTATGTTTCCGCGCTGTGAAAGGGCACACCGCACATGGGCGCGCGTTCCTCCATGCCGCAGCTTTTCCCGGTGAGCGTCAGCTCAAGCTCTCTTGAAACCAGCTTGGCGTCATCGAAGAACATCTCGTAAAAGTCGCCCAGCCGGAAAAAGAGAATCATGCCCGGATATTTATCCTTCATTTCCAGATACTGACGCATCATCGGGGTCATGTTTGCCATTTATGTGCCTCCGTCAAGCCTTTTCTTTCGCCTTTATCCCGTTAGTGGCAGCCGCCGCAGGAAGCGCAGTTGCCCGTGCAGCCGCCGCTCTGCTCAACCTCACCCGTAATCATAAATTCAAGCACGTGGTTGACCTGATTCATCAATTCGGAAAAATTCTGGCGCGCCGTCGTCATCGCGTCAACCGCAGGCATCGCGTTCAGCGTCTGCTGCGCGTCGTCCATCTCCTGGCTGAAACGCGCAATCTCGTCCGCGTTTCCCGCGCTCATCGCGGTGCGCATGCCGTCCTTCGCTTCCAGATACCGGCTCATTGCGGCTGCCACAGCCGGGTCGTTCATCGCGGTCTTTTCGGTGATCTGCATGGCCTTGTATTCTTCAGAATCGACAATCGCCTGACCCAACACGCGGGCGCAATCCGTAACCTTGCTCATAATCAAAATCTCCTCTCGCCGTTTTCGGCTTATTCCACACGTTCGCCGCGCAATGTGCTTTCGCCGGCGGACGTGATCTTCACCCGGACAATCTGCCCGATCAGGCTCTTGTCGCCCGGAAAATTGACGGTGATGTTGTATTCGTTCTTGCCCGCCATCTGGTTTTCGTCCCGGCGGGACGATTCCTCCACCAACACGCTGTGCACCTGACCGATATAATTCGCGTAGCGCTTGTGGGTGACGTCTTTTTGCAGCGCAATCAGCTTCTGAATCCGGCGAGAGGAAACCTCCTCGGGAATCTGATCCGGCATATCCGCCGCGCGCGTACCCACACGGGGCGAATAGATAAAGGTGAAAGCGCTGTCATATCCGACCTGCTCAACCAGCGAACAGGTTTCCTCAAATTCTTCTTCCGTTTCGCCCGGATAGCCGACGATCAGGTCGGTCGTCAGGCTGATATCCGGCACCTTCGAGCGAATGGCTTCGACGCGCTCCAGATATTTTTCGCGCGTGTAGCGGCGATTCATGGATTGTAGAATCCGATTGTTGCCATGCTGAACCGGCAAATGAAGCGCGTGGCAGATGTGCTTGCCCGACGCCATCACGTCAATCAGCTCGTCGGAAATATCCTTCGGATGGGAGGTCATAAAGCGGATTCGCTCAATCCCCACCTTGTCCAGCTCAGAAAGAAGCTGTGCAAAGCTCAATTCGCCTTCAACGTCAAGCCCGTAGGAGTTGACGTTCTGCCCAAGCAGCATGATTTCCTTCACGCCGTCCGCCTTCAATTCGCGCGCTTCCTCGATGATGCGTGCCGACGCGCGGGAGCGTTCCCGGCCGCGCACATACGGAACGATGCAATACGAGCAGAAGTTGTTGCAGCCGTACATGATGGTGATGTAAGCGTGATACGGGCTGCTGCGGCGCACCGGCAGATCTTCCGGAATGCTGCCCTCGTCATCCTGAATCACCTCGACCACGCGGCGGCGGGACTGCACCGCCTTGAGCATCAACTGCGCAAAACGATACAAATTATGCGTGCCGAAGGCCAGATCCACAAACGGATATTGCTTGAGAATCTGCTCGCCCATCCCCGGCTGCTGCATCATGCAGCCGCAAACGCCGACCATCAACTCCGGACGTGTCTTTTTCAGTTCCTTGAGCCAGACCACGTTGCCCAGCGCGCGCCGCTGCGCATTGTCGCGGACGCAGCAGGTGTTGAAGATGACAAAATCCGCCTCTTCTCGGTTGGCGGCGGGCGTCATCCCCATCTGGGTCAGCATGCCTTCCAGCTTTTCGCTGTCGTGCGCGTTCATCTGGCAGCCGTAGGTCACCACACAATAGGTGTGCGGGCGATCTTCCAGCGCGGCGAATGCCGCCATCCATTCCTTTTGCTTTGCAATCTCCTCTTCCGGGAGCTCGATAGCCTGCGTTCTTTTCATGCTTGATTCCTTTATCTGTGTTCTCACTTCTGGGTTACTTATTCGTTTGGAGCGCTGCCGCCTGCTCGGGAATTTCGCCCTCGCCCGGCTGTATGACGCTGAATTTCTCTCGGTATCCGCCTGAGGCCAGCGCGTAAACAGGCGGGCAGTTTTCCGGCTGGGGCATTGCCGCCAGAACCTTTGCCGCTTTTTCGGCCAGACAGATTACGAACGGCCCGCGCTGACCGGCAAGAGCCATTCTGCGCGCCTGACGCAGTGCCCGCCGCGCGATTTCTTCCTCGCAAAGCAGCTCGCCCGAGCCGGAACAGACGCCGCACGTCGTTCGAAGCGCGCGCCGAAGCTGCTCGCCCTTGCGTTTGCGCGTCATCTCCAACAGACCGAGCCGCGTAATGCCTTCGATCTTGACGGGCATGCGATCGCTTTTCACTGCATCCTTCAGCGCGGCGAGAACGGCCTGCCTGTTTTTGTCCTTCTCCATGTCGATCAAATCCACGATGACGATGCCGCCCACATCCCGCAGCCTGAGCTGGCAGGCAAGCTCCTTCACCGCTTCCAGATTCACCCGGAGCGCCGTTTCCTCCATGCTTTTTCCAGTGACCATCTTGCCGGAATTGACGTCGATCACCGTCAGCGCCTCCGCGAAATCGAAGATCAGATAGCCGCCGCAGGGAAGCCATACGCGCTTTTTCAGTGCTTTATCAATCGGCGTTTCCAGATTAAATGCGTCAAAAAGGAGCGTTTTCTGCTCGTCGGCATATTCGATATGCGTCTGTAGCGGCAGACGGCCATCCTTCTGCGCCTGACAGAGCGCGTCAAACTCATCGCCATCGTTGATGACCACGCGCTCCAAATTTCCCGCCAAATCCCGCGTCAGGCGCAGGGAGAGCGGTTCCGGCTTCGTCAGAACGCCCGGTTTGACCATCCCTTTTGCTCGCTGATTCGTCTCCTGCCACGATTTCAGAAGCATTTCCGCCTCGGCTTGAAGCTGTTCAGCGGATACATTTTCGGAAGCTGTCCGAATGATGATCGCGCAATCCGGCGGGCAGATTGCGCGCCCGATTGCGGCAAGTCGCGCGCGCGTTTCCGGATTTTTGACCTTCTTGGAAATGTGTACGCCGGTTTCGCCGGGAATCAGCACAAGAGCGCGCCCCGTCAGGTTGATGCGTGTGCTGACGCGAAGCCCCTTGCTCTGCGTCGTCTGCTTGGCGACGCCCTGAACGATGAGCATGTCGCCGCTTTTCAGCTTTACGCCATCTTCAAGCGGCAAAAAGGCATTCAGCTCCTGCCCGATTTCCACAAACGCCGCGTGGACGGAAGGACGAACCGCCTGAATCCGGCCATAATACAGCGTTTCCGTCTGGCGATCCAGCTCGCCGCCTTCCATATGCAGCTCGACCAGTTCGCCATCCTCCAGCACCGCCGCACGCATGCCGCCGGATCTGCAATCCACAATCAGTTCTCTTTTCATCGTTTACAGATCAATCAGCGGCACGCTCTGGCCGTCCTTTTCGCCAAGCAGGCAGGTTCGGCGAATTTCGCAGCGCTCCGGCTGCGCACCCGCGAACGTGCACAGCGATTCCACCAGCAAATCCGGCTTGAGCGTCGCGGCCTCCACAAAGGAGACGCGAGCCGTCAGTACCGCCGTGTTTTTCTCTTCGTCCGTCCGCGCTGTCAGCGCATGGATCATCGGGCGGATGTTGACCATCGTTTCCGAACGTTTCGTCTTGCGCAGCGCCACGATCTCATCCTGCGCCAGAAATGCCGGCAGAGCGGACGCAATCGCGCATGCGCCGCCGCCCCGCAGTGTGATCGTATATTCCGCTTGACGGAGCGCCGCGCTGACCTTCGGGAAGCGGTCGTCCACCATGCGGACGCGGGACACCTGCAGCGCCGGAGGCAGAACGCGATTCATGGCCGCCATGCATTCCTCCGCCGTCGCTTCGCCCTTGAGCGAAACATCCAGCAATTCCGCGTCGCCGGGAATGCCCGAGGACAGCGCGGAAGCAAAGGACATCACGATATGCGGATTAAAGCCGTTGGAATACGCGATCGGCAGTCCGCTTCTGCGCAGCGCGCGCTGCATGGTGCGCTGCAAATCCAGCAGGCCGAGATGACGAACGATGTCGCCTTTTTGAAACTGCAAAAGCATTCTCATCGTCCTTCACACGCTCCTTCAAATCGCTTGAGGCCGCAGCCCTGACAGCCTTGTCTGCAATCCGGCGTCACTTCCGCGCGCATTGCGCGCTCGTGTTCGCGCCAGAGATACGCCTCCGTCACGCCGGCGTCGATAAACGCCCACGGCAGCAGCTCGCCCTTCTCGCGGCGGCGGTTGGCGTAAAACGCCGGATCTACGCCGCACTGTTCGAATGCCTTCATCCAGTTTTCAAAGCTGAATTGATCTGTCCAGCCGTCAAACCGGCAGCCTAGACGCCATGCGGCTTCCAGCACATCGGCCATCTTTCGGTCGCCGCGCGCGAAACACGCCTCCAGGAAGGAAACCTGCGGCGTATGCCAGTTGAATTCCACACCCTTGATGTGCATGATCTGGCACAGATGCTTCTGTTTCTCTTCAAATTGCTCAATCGTGTCCTGCGGTTCCCATTGGAACGGCGTAAACGGCTTGGGCACGAAGCAGCTCGCCGAGCAGTTGACGCGCAGGCCGCGCGCACGAACGTTCTTCGGCGTCTCAAAATACTTGCGAACCACTTTGGAAGCCAGATCCGCAATGCCGTTGAGATCCTCCGTCGTCTCCGTCGGCAGGCCGAACATGAAATACAGCTTCACGCTGCTCCAGCCGCCCGCAAACGCATCGCTCACCGAGCTCATCAGGTTTTCTTCGGTGATGCCCTTGTTGATGACGTCGCGCAGTCTCTGCGTGCCGGCCTCCATCGCGTAGGTCAGGCTGGTTTTGCGCACCTTCTGCGTCTCTTCGAGGGTTTCCTTGAGCTTGCTGTCCAGCCGCAGGCTCGGCAGGGACAGCGCGATGCGCTCCTCTTGGAATTTATCCATCAGCTTATGCGCCAGCTCAGGCAGGCAAGTGTAATCGCCCGTGGATAGGGAGGACAGCGTGATCTCTTCATAGCCCGTGGAATCGACGAGCTTTTGCGCCAGCTCGAGCAGATGCTCCACACTGCGCTCGCGGACAGGCCGATAGATCATGCCCGCCTGACAGAAGCGGCAGCCGCGCGTACAGCCGCGCAGCACTTCGATATTGATGCGGTCGTGCACGATCTCCATAAACGGCACGATGATGTTTTCCGGGTAAGCCGCCGTGTCGATGTTGGCGATCATGTTTTTGACGACGGTGCGTGGCACGCCCTCCTCCGTCGGCTCAAAGGACGCAAGCGTTCCGTCTTCGTTATACGACACGCGATACAGGCTGGGCACATATACGCCGTGCAGGCGGGACAGGCGGCGCAGACATTCCTCGCGGGAGACGCCCTCCTGCTTGCACTGCTTTACCACGTCGATGGTTTCCAGCGTGCTGATTTCGCCGTCGCCGATGGAAAATGCGTCGATGAATGCATACAGCGGTTCCGGGTTGAACGCGCAGGGGCCGCCCGCAATCACAATCGGGTGATCCCATGTGCGATCCTCGCTGCGCAGCGGAATCCCGGCCAGATCGAGCATTTCCAGAATATTGGTGTAGCTCATCTCATATTGAAGGGTGACGCCCAGCATGTCAAAGCCGCCGATGGGCGAGCGTGTTTCCAGCGAAAACAGCGGAACGCCTTCCTGACGCATCAGATCGGCCATATCCACCCACGGCATAAAAACACGCTCGCAGAGCGCATCCTCCCGCTTGTTGATGATATCGTACAAAATACGCGAACCGAGATGGCTCATGCCGACCTCGTAAACATCCGGGAATGCAAAAGCGTAGCGGATATCTACGCTGTTCGGGTCTTTGAGCACGCAATTCATTTCGCCGCCCATGTATCGTGCCGGTTTCTGAACGCGGTCGAGCAGGCTGTCAATCTGTTCCTTGAGCAAAGCATTTCCTCCCCATCAGCCGTTTGAATGTATTTTAATCTGTTTTATTCGTTCGGTCAAGCCCTGCCTTTGAAAGCCTTTCCTTCGCCCAGCGCGCATGCTCGGCCACGGCTTCAAAGGGCAGATTCGCCCAGCTTTCCAGCACGGGCAGATATTTTGCGTCGCCGCTGTTGCCCGCAAGCAGCGCCGCCTGCGCGCGGACGCGCTGCGGTCTGGCGGCATTTTTCCCGATTTCGCCGGAGAGCTTCTGTATGGCGGCGGAAAAGAGCGACTGATCCTCCGTTACCAGAGCGCAGAGCTTCAGTCCGAGCGTCTTTCCCGCTTCAAATTTGGGCTGCATCGGGCAGACGCGCTGACAGATATCGCATCCGATCAGCCTCATGCCCATTTTTTCGCGAAGCGCCTCCGGCGCGACGACGCCCTCCATCATAAAATTGCGGATACAGCGCTCCGGGCGGCTCAGGCCGCGCGTATCAATCGCCCCCGCAGGGCAGGCTTTGGCGCATCGTCCGCAGTGCAGACAGCCGCCGCGCTCGCCACTGTCGGGAGCATCGTGCATGATATCCGTCGCCATCAAAATGATGACAAATCTGGAACCATATTCCGGCGTAATCAGCATGCCATTTTGCCCGATTACGCCCATTCCGGCGCGCAAAGCGGCTTCTCTTGCCGGATAGGATACGTTCGCCTTGGCAAAATGCCCGGCCTCGGTCAACTGCGCCTCCAGCGCCCTTGCCGCATGATACGCGGCGTTGGACGCGAAATAATAGCCGTCCACAAAAACGCAGCCATCTTCTTCCTGTGCGGCCGGAACGTATGGCCAGAGCATTACGGCAATGCTCTTCGTCCGCGGATCGTCCGCTGTGGGATCGAACCTTAACTGCCGCCGTTCGGCGATTTCCGGCCCGCGCTCAACCGCTTTCCGCTCCGCCGTAAACGCCGCCGCGCTGCAAAAGCCCGTCCTGCCGAAACCGGCCAGACGGGCCAACTGCGCAAACGTTTTTTCGTCAATCTGCTCCATCGTCTGTTATGCGGAAACCTTTTCCTGCCGCGCCGCTTCTTCCGTCGTCAGGCGGCGGTATTGATCGCTGACCTGCTGAAGCTCAAATTCAAAATCCCGCTTGTCCTTCTCTTGAAGCGTGGAGAGAATCAGCCCCGCGATAAACAGAAGCAACGCCGCCAACATCGTCACACAGCAGGCAATCAGCGTCGGGAAGCGCGGCACAAGCCCCGTTTTCGCAAACTCCATCAGCACGGGAATCATAAATCCGGTGGATACAAGCGCCAGAATCAGCGCCAGCAGACCGAAAAATGCAAACGGCTTGTAGTTTTTGTACAGCCGGGCGATGGTCAGCAGCACCCTTGCGCCGTCCTGATACGTGTTGAGCTTGGATTCGCTTCCGTCCGGCCTGTCTCGATAGGAAACTACGATATTGCTGACCTGCATCCGCCGGTTGATGGCGTGAATGGTCATGTCGGTCTCGATTTCAAACCCTTTGGATAATACCGGATAGGTTTTGACGAACGCATAGCTGAACGCGCGGTAGCCCGTCATAATATCCTTGATGTCGCTGCCGAACAGATGGTTAATGCTCGCGCGGACAAGGCCGTTGCCCAGATTGTGAAACGGCCGCTTGTTTTCGGTGAAATAGGTGCTGGACAGTCGGTCGCCGACCACCATATCCGCCTGCTCGTCAAGCACGGCAGATACCATCGCGGGCGCGTCTTCCGCCGGATAGGTGTCGTCGCCGTCCACCATCAGGTAGCAATCCGCGTCGATCTCCCGGAACATCCGGCGAATGACGCTTCCCTTGCCTTGCATCCGCTCCCTGCGAACGACGGCGCCGGCGCGGGCAGCAATCTCCCCCGTGCCGTCGCTGGAATTGTTATCGTAAACGTAGACGGTTGCTTCCGGCAAAACGCGCTTGAAATCCCGCACGACCTTTTCAATGGTTTTGCTTTCGTTGTAGCATGGCACCAGCACGGCAACATGGTCTTTCATGGCAGCTATCCCCTAAACTCATTTGATGGGGTTCATTATATCATAAAGTGCTGCGTGCCGCAACAAACAAAAGAAAAGTACGCCGTTTCCAGCGTACTTTCTGCTTTATTTGGTGCCGAAGAGGCGGTCGCCCGCGTCGCCCAGACCCGGAATGATATAGCCGTGGTCGTTGAGCTTCTCGTCCATGCCCGCCACGTAGATATCCACGTCCGGATGATCCGCCTGCACGCGCGCAACGCCTTCCGGCGCGGCGATCAGGTTGACGAGCTTGATGTTCTTGCAGCCGCGCTTCTTGAGGAAGCCGATCGCCGCGGAGGCAGATCCGCCGGTCGCCAGCATCGGATCGACCAGCAGAATTTCGCGCTCCTGCGCATCGGCCGGAAGCTTGCAGTAGTATTCCACCGGCTCAAGGGTGTTCGGGTCGCGGTAAAGGCCGATGTGGCCGACCTTCGCGGCGGGAACAAGGCTCATAATGCCGTCCACCATACCCAAACCGGCGCGCAGAATCGGCACGATGGCCAGCTTCTTGCCTGCGATCACCTGAGTCTGCGCGCGGCAGATCGGGGTTTCGATTTCAATCGTCTTGAGCGGCAGATCGCGGGTGACTTCGTAAGCCATCAGCATGGAGATTTCGTTCAGCAGCTCGCGAAACTCCTTGGGGCCGGTCTCCTGATCGCGCATCAGGGAGAGCTTATGCTGAATCAGCGGATGATCCATAACATGAACAATAGACATGCTTCTTCCTCCTTAGCAGGCGCGCTGAAAGAACGCCTTTAACCTGCGTTTTCCCCATTATAGCATCATGTGTGCCACGGGGCAAGAGAAAATAACAAACTTTCGGTTCATGTTACATGCGAAATGCAACCATTTCTTGACAGACGGATATCCCGGCGGTATACTACCAAAGATAGCGATATCCTACTTGATAAAAGACTTTCGGGAGGTTTTTATGCTCAGCAGACCCCTTTTAGATCGCGTTGCCTTTTTCGGCATCAGTTGGTATGCCATTTTAATCACCGGCGCCATCGTCATCGGCTATCTGCTTGCGTCGGGCGAGGCGCGCCGCCTGCATCTGCCGCAGGATACGGTGATTGATTTTCTGCTCTATGCCATTCCGCTGGGACTCATTTGCGCCCGGCTGTATTACGTCGCCTTTCGCTTCAATGATTACAGCGAAGACCTGCTTTCCGTTTTCAATATCCGGGAAGGCGGAATGGCCATTTACGGCGGCGTAATCGGCGGCCTGATCGCCGCGAGGCTGGTCAGCAGAAAGCACAAAATCTCCATGCTGACCCTGCTGGACGTCGTCGCACCTGCGCTTGTGCTCGGTCAGGGCATCGGCCGCTGGGGCAATTACATCAATATGGAAGCCTATGGCCTGCGTATCGCTGAGGAGAGCCTTCAATTCTTCCCCTTTGCCGTGGAGATTCCCGTCGGCGACGTGTGGTATTGGCACATGGCGACGTTCTTCTATGAATTTTGCTGGGATATGCTCGTCTTTGTGCTGCTGATGGTCATCCGCAACCATCGCCGCCGCAAAGGCGACGTGTTCTGCTGGTATCTGCTGCTGTATTGCTCCGGCCGGACGGTGATCGAAGGGCTGCGCAACGACAGCCTGACCTTCATCAGCGAATTTGTCCGCATTTCGCAAATCCTTTCCGCGGTGGCGGCGCTCGGCGTGGTGATCTATTTCTTCCTGCGCATCCGCGACCGCATCAGCGCCGTGACCGTCGTGCCGATGGTCAGCGCGGTGCTGTGCATTGCCGTCGCGTTCCTCGGCGAATTTGAGCGCGGCGCGTACAGCTTCCTGTTCACCTTCTCCCAAATCGGCCTCGCTGTGCTGATGATCTCCCAAATCGCCATCATCGCGCTTTGGACGATGGACAGCGGGCGATTCAGTTGGCGCATCGCCGCGCCGCTGCTGGCCGACGGCCTCTTTCTGGCCGGGCTGCTCATCGCCGGCATGGGGCGCGCCAACGCGGATAATACCTATTATGTGACTTTACGCCAGTGTGCGGCGATGATTCAGCTCATCCTCTGCGGCTGGCTGCTCTGCTATCCCCTGTACCCCAGAACCTCAGAAAGCGAGATGGATTAAATGCGCAACCTGACAATGATGACCGACCTGTATGAGCTGACGATGATGAACGGCTATCTGCGGTTCGGCATGGAAAATAACCGTGCCTGCTTTGATATCTTCTATCGCAAGCAGGGCGACATGACGGCCTATGCCGTGGCGGCCGGCCTTGAGCAGGCCGTTGAATACGTCAAGAATCTCCATTTTTCCAAGGACGATATTGCCTATCTGCGCAGTCTGAACATCTTTGACGAGGCGTTTCTCACCCGCCTGTCCACCCTGCGGTTTACCGGCGAAATTCTGGCTGTTCCGGAGGGAACGGTCATTTTCCCCGGCGAACCGATTGTCCGCGTCATTGCGCCGATCATGGAAGCACAGCTTCTTGAAACCGCGCTGCTCAACATCATCAACCATCAGACGCTGATTGCCACCAAGGCCTCCCGCGTGGTGCAGGCGGCGCGCGGCGACGGCGTGCTGGAATTCGGTCTGCGCCGCGCGCAGGGGCCGGATGCGGGCATTTACGGTGCGCGCGCGGCGATGATCGGCGGCTGTCAGGCGACGAGCAACGTGCTTACCGGTCAGCTCTTCGGCGTGCCCGTCGGCGGCACGCACGCGCATAGCTGGGTTATGTCCTTCCCGGACGAGCTGAGCGCTTTCCGCGCATACGCCGAGGTTTTTCCGAAAAACTGCCTGCTGCTGGTGGATACCTATGACACGCTGGCCAGCGGCGTTCCGAACGCCATCACCGTGTTCGGTGAGCTGCGCGCGAAGGGCTATGAACCGATGGGCATCCGTCTGGATAGCGGCGATCTCGCCTTCCTGAGCCGACAGGCGCGCAAGATGCTCGACGAGGCCGGTTTTCCGAACGCGAAAATCTTTGCCTCCGGCGACTTGGATGAAGAGGTCATCTGGGATTTGAAGGCGCAGGGCGCGGCGATCAACGTCTGGGGCGTGGGAACGCGCATGATTACCAGCATGGATAACCCTGCGCTGGGCGGCGTGTATAAGCTCTCCGCCGAAGAGGTGAACGGCAGATTTGAGCCGCGCATCAAGATTTCCGAAAATCCGGCGAAGATCACCAATCCGGGCGTTAAGCGCCTCTATCGCTTCTACGACAGGCTCAGCGGCAAAGCGTTGGCGGATCTGATTGCGCTGGAGGACGAGGATTATTCCTCCGGCGAGCCGCTTGAAATCTTCGATCCTGAAAACACGTGGAAAAAGATGACGCTCTGCGATTACGAGGTTCGCCCGCTGCTTGAGCCGATCTTTGAAAACGGCGAGCTGGTTTATACGCTGCCGACGCTCTCCGAAATTTCCGAATACGCCAAGCGCGAAATGGAAACCTTCTGGGATGAATACAAGCGTCTGCACAGCCCGCACCGCTACAAGGTTGATCTGTCCAAGCCCCTTTACGAGCTCAAGCGCGGCATGCTCGAAGAGCGGCGCAGCAAGGCCTGACGATGGAAACCAAACTCATCAGCGTCCAACGCAGTCACGGGCGCGCCACCTTGGTTCTTTCCACCGGCGAAACCCTTGTGATGCCGCGCGCCATGCTCAAGGAGCGCCCCTATCGCGGCGGAACGCCGTTTGACCGCGAGGCGTTCGATTCGTTTATGCTGGAACGGTCTTACCCGTTTGCAATGGAAAAAGCCGTCTCGCTGCTGGCCATGCGTTCAAGAACCCAGCAGGAAATCGCGGACGCCCTGCGCAAGAACGCCTATCCGGAGCGGACGATTGCCCGCGTGATGGCGCGCCTTGACGAGGCCGGGTATATCAACGACACGGATTTCGCCGAGCAGTGGGCGGCCTCGCGCACGACAAAGGGCATGGGCACGCGTCGCATCCGCATGGAGCTTCGACAGAAGGGCGTAGACAGCGAGGCCATTGATGAAGCTCTGTCGGCCATCGACCACGACGACATGCTTTCCGGCGCGCTCAAGGCAGCCAGAAAGGCCGCTTCCGGCAAGAACCTCGCAGACCCCAAAGACAGACAGAAAATTTTTGCCGCGCTTGCGCGGCGCGGCTACGGCTACGCGGAAGCGCGGCAGGCGCTGGAAGCGTTGAAGGACGAACAGGAATAAGCAAAAGCAGGAAACGACCGAACGTCGCCTCCTGCTTTTTGATATGCGCGGTTTTATTTTTCGGCTGCTTCCTTCTCCGTTACCGGCGCAACGATGTTGTGAATCCACACGCCTTTTTTGACCAGCGCAAAGCCGATGACGACCTTGATCAGCTCCAGTGCCTGCACGCAGAAATACAGCGGCGCAATGCCCATGCCCGTTCGATAGGCCAGAAGCCACGCTGTCGGCACATTGACGCACCAGGTAAATACGCTGTCAAACAAAAACGTGATGATCGTCTTGCCGCCGGAACGGAGCGTAAAGTAGCAGCAATGCGAAAACGAATAGGCGGGCATCATCATGGCGATGACATAGAGAAGCTGCGTTGCAATCTGCCGAACGTGCGGCTCCGTATTGTAAATATGCGGGATGGAAGGCGCAAAGAGAATCAGCAGAATACTCATAAACAGGTTTGAGCCGACAGCCGCCGTCATCAACCGCCATGTGCAGTTTTTTGCCCGCTCGATATCGTTCGCGCCGAGCGCCTGCCCCACCATGATGGCCACGGCGTTGCCCATCGACAGGAAGACGACCTTAAAAAGGTTGCTCACTGTCGTGGCGATGTTGCAGGCGGCCACAACGTCAAGCCCGCGCACGGAATAGCACTGAAGCAGCACCGCCATGCCGGATGACCACAAAAATTCGTTGACCAGCAGCGGCGTGCCCCGGCGCAAAATGCCGCTCATCAGGGGACTGGGAACGCGCAGACTGCGGTATGCGCCGTGAATAAAGGGAAAATATTCCTTTCGGGTATGCGTATAGACCACGATGATCGCCGTTTCGATATAGCGGGAAAGCACCGTTGCAATCGCCGCGCCGGTTACGCCCATCTCCGGGAAACCGCACTTGCCGAAAATCAGGAAATAATTGAACACAAGGTTGACGAGAATCGCCACCACGCTGGCCAGCATCGGGAGCCGCGTTTCGCCCACCTCGCGCAGCGTGCTGGCGTAGACCTGCGTTACGCCGAAAGGCAGCAGCCCCCAGAGCATCACGGTCAGGTAATCCATGCCGAAACCGAGCGTTGCGGCCGCATCCGCCTGCGCCGTTTCCTCTGCCAGATACATGCCGATGAGCTGCTTGGGGAGCGCGATGAACACGGCCAGCGCGCAGGCCAGCATGGATAGCGAGATCATCCACTTTACGCGAAAGCAGTCGCGAACGCCTTTGTGATCGTGCGCGCCGGCGTATTGGGTGGCAAAAATGCCCGCGCCGGCCAAACCGCCGAAAATGCACAGGTTGAACACGAAGAGTAGCTGATTGACAATCGCAACCGCCGACATTTGGAACGTGCCGACGCGCCCGACCATCACGTTGTCCAGCAGGCTGACGACATTGGATACCGTGTTCTGAATGATGATCGGCACGACGACGGAGATCATCTCCGCGTAAAACGCCCGATCGCCAAACATTCGTTCGCGCAGCTTTGCGCGGCGAATTTCTTTTGCAGCCATGTTGTATAAAACCGCCTTTCCGCGAAGGAAACCGATGAAGGCCATGCCCCTTCTTTCTGGTGCAGCCGGTTGCCTCCTGATTGTTTCAAAACCCAAATCCGTCAAAACTCAATTTACATACCGTCTCCATTGTAACGAAAAACGGCGGTTTCGTCAATTCGAAAACCGGCGAATTTGCGCTTTCAGAGCAAAAATGCCGCCCGGCGTTTCAAACCGAGCGGCATTTTGCCCAATGACCTTATTTGTTCAGATCCGTGCGAATGATGTAAACGATATCGTGCGCCATGCCGTCGTCGATCAGGTCAAAGCTGACCTCGGCGGCAAACTGATTCTTGGTGTTTTCGAACACGTCGAGCGCCTTCTGCACGTCGCCGTTGAGCAGCGGCAGAACGTCGCCACTCAGCGTCTGCTTGAGCGCGTCAAGACCGTCGGCAAGCTGAGCCGTGCCATCGCTCAGCTGCACTGCGCCGTCGGAGAGCTGCGTGCTGCCGGTGTGCAGAGTAGTCGCTCCCTGCGCCGCCTGACTGACGCCATCCGTGTAGCTGCTCAGCCCGGTTACAAACGTATGGACGGAATCCAACTGCGTTTTGAGGGAATTGAGCGCATCATAACCGGCTTTCGCGGGCGCAATGGCCTCTTCAAGCTGCTTCTGAACGGATTCGTCCGCCAGATTCTGCTCCACAAGCGCGTCAATCTGTTCGGCAACGGCGGCTTCCAGCTTGGCCTTGACGTCGTCGCTGTTCATCATCTGTTCGACGGCCGCGCTGATTTGCTGTGCCTGTTCGTGCGTCACCTGACCGGCTTCGACCGCCTTGCCGTAATCCTCTGCCGTCATGCTCAGGCCGCTCTGCGCAAGCACACCTTCCAGCACCTGCGCCTTGACTGCCTGGGAAACGGCCTCTCGAACCGCCTTTTCCTGCTTCATCACTTCGGCCTTCACCTGCGCGCGCGCCGTTTCCTTGGCGGTTTCAAGCAGCGTTTCGGGGTTGAGCTGAGCCAGCGCCGCACCCAGAACGTCGGCGTAGTTCTCGCTTGTCAGTTTCGGCAGCGTGATTCCGGCTGCATCCAGTCCGGCTGCCGCGAGCTGCTGATTGGCTGTCGCGAGCACGGCGCTGAAAAGCTGTGCCGCGCCCTGATTCAGCGCATCGTTGTTGGCGACAAGCGTTGTCAGACCCGTTTCCAATTCGGATGCGCCGTCGTCGAGACTCTTGGCGCCATCGCTCAAGGATTTTGCGCCGTCATTAAGCGCCGCAACGCCGTCATACAGCGTGAACAGCGCGGAAAGACCGTCGTGCAGCGTTCCATCGCCCTCCGGCAGCGCTTCGCCGTCGCACAGCGCGGTCAGACCCGCCTTCAGCTCATTGACGTCGTCGTTCAAATCGCCGATTCTTTCATCGGCCGCGCTGCAAAGCCAGTCGATCGGATCGCTGGTCGCCAGCGTCATCATCCAGCTCAAATCGGCGTGGTCGGCCGTGGCCGTCAGGGTGAAATGCGTCGGCAGATCGGCGTCGGCGTCCATGCCCGGAACCGCCCAGCCAATCAGCAGCTTATGGCTGCCGTCGCTCACGATTTTTCCGTTTTCCACATGCACGTCGGTCAGCGTATCGTCGTCGATGGGCATGAGGGTCAGGGCGAGATACGGAACATTCTCCGCCATCATGAAGCTGACATCCATCGTCACAACGCCCTGACCGTTTTTAATTTCTTCCGCCGTGGCACTTTCGCCGTCCAGCGTGAAGCTGACGTGAGGAAGAACGTCCGGGCGCTTATCGGACGTGCCCTGATAGATGATGCTGCTGCCGTCGGCCTGCCAGGTCAGCGTTTCACCGTCGAGGGTGAACGTTTCATGGCCGCTGACGTTTTCGATATCCTTCAGCATCGTGCGATCCGAGAGCACATCCAGCGCGTCGCCGTTTTCAAGGTGAACGTTATCCAGCAGGGTCTGCACCTTGCCGTCGTGATTGACAACCACATAAACACGCTCGTGCTTGGCCGTATCGGCGCTGGCCGTGCAGCCAGCCGCCACGCAAAGCGCTATCAGCAGCGCTACCGCATGCTTTTTCATAGGGTTTCCATCCTTTCTTTCTGTCTGATCGAAATTTATGCTTTTTTCTTCATGCCAACCGTGGTGCGGACGATGAAGCCGTCGCAAAGCAGCAGCATTGCAGGCAGCAGGAACAGCACGACCACCACCGAGCACAGCGCGCCGCGGGCAATCAGGCTGCACATCGAAGAGATGATATCCACGTTGGAATACAGGCCGACGCCGAACGTCGAAGCAAAGAAGCTGACGCCGCTGACCAGAATGGACTGCGCGGACGCGGCGACCGCCTCGCCCACCGCCACTTTTTTCTCCTTGCCCGCCATTCTGCCCTGCTTATACCGCGTGGTCATCAGAATGGCGTAATCCACCGTCGCGCCGAGCTGAATGGTCGAAATCAGGATCGGGCCGACAAACGGAAGCGTCGTTCCCGTGAAATACGGAATACACAGGTTGAGCGCAATGGCAAGCTCGATCATGGCGACGAGCAGAATCGGCAGAGAGAACGATTTGAGCACCAACGCGATGATGACGAAAATCGCGGCGATGGAGATGACGCTGACCACCTTGAAGTCACGGTCGGTGCAGTTGATCAGATCCTTCGTGCAGGGCGCTTCGCCGATCAGCATACCGCCCTCGTCGTATTTCTTGAGGATCGCGTTCAGCTCGTCGATCTGCTGGTTGACCGCGTCGGAAGAGATGACATAGGACGAGGAAATCAGCATCATCTGGTAGCGATCACTCTTGAGCAGGCTGATGCCCTCATCCGGAAGGATGCTCTCTGGAATGTTGCTGCCCAGCAGGCTGTCCAGCGACAGCACATCCTGCACGCCGTCCACCTGCTTAAACTCACGGGTCATGGCGATGACATTCTTTTGAGAAACGTCGGCGTCAATCAGAACCAGATGGTTGGTGGAAACGTCGAAGGATTCGGAAAGCTTTTCGTTGGCCTTCACGGACAGGAGATCCTCCGGCAGGCACGAGCTCATATCATAGTAGACGTTTACGTTGCTGTAACCGTAGAACGCCGGGATGCACAGCACGACGGCCAGCGCGCAAAGCGCCTTGTAATGCTTGACGATGAAACGGCTGATGCTCGCCACGCTGGGCAGGAGCGGCTTGTGAGAGGTCTTTGTAATCAGGTTATCCATCATGCGGATGACGCACGGGAGCAGCGTCACCGTGCCCAGCACGCCGAGGATAACGCCCTTGCTCATAACGATGCCGAGATCGCGGCCGAGCGTGAAGCTCATAAAGCAAATCGCGACGAAGCCCGCAACCGTCGTCAGGCTGCTGCCGACAATCGAGGAGAACGTCTGCCCGATTGCGGCGGCCATCGCTTCATCGCGGTCGCTGCAAAGCGTCTTCTGCTCCTTGTAGCTGTGCCAAAGGAAGATGGAGTAATCCAGCGTTACGGCCAACTGGAGCACCGCCGCAACCGCCTTGGTGATATAAGAGATTTCCCCCATCAGGTAATTGCTGCCCATGTTCCAGAGGATGGAAACGCCGATGCAGCACAGGAAGATCAGCGGCAGCAGGAACGAATCCATCGTCAGCATCAGCACGACGCAGCAAAGTGCGACGGCGATGGCGACGTAAATGCCTTCCTGCTCCTCCACCAGTGCCTTGGTATCTGTAACCACGGCAGACAGGCCTGAAACGAAGCACTTTTCCCCCGCCACTCTGCGGATTTCGGTGATGGCCTCCATCGTTCCTTCTGCGGAGGACGTATCGTCGAAGAAGACGGCGATAATGCGGTCGTTTCCGTTTTCAAAGCGTCCGCGGATATCGTCCGGCAGAATTTCGGAGGGAATGGAGCCGTTCAGCGCAGAAGCGTAGCCGACGACCGTATCGACATGCGGAATCCGGCGAATGGATTCCTCCAGATCGGCTTGATCGACTTCGCTTAATCCCTCGGTGATACAGAGCGAAAAAGCGCCCTTGCCAAAGTCCTCCATCAGGATGTTCTGCCCCTTGATGGTATCCAGCTCCTCCGGCAGATAATACAAAAGGTCGTATTTGACCCGAGTGGATGCCATACCGAATATGGACGGAATCATCAGTGCCAAACAGATGATGACGACGACGACACGGTGCTTGACCACCCACCTTGCAAATCGGTTCACAAGAGTTCCTCCTTTTGAACTGTATTTGATTATTGAACGCTATGTTGACTTTATCAACGTGTGATAGTATAATAGGACTGATGACGAAAATCAATAAACAGTTTTTGAAGGTCAGTTTATTCATCGAACAGAAAATGGAAAAACGGCTAAAAACAAACACAAATCAAAAATGTGTTGAAAAAAAGAGGCGCTTATGAACATGAAAGAAATGAAAACGGAAAACGGAACGGAGAAAAAAGAGGATCGTCGGGTTCGACGCACAAAAAAGCTGCTCAGTCAGGGGTTGATCGAACTGATGCAGCATAAACAGGTGAAGGATATCACCGTGCGCGAGCTGGCCGAACGGGTTGACGTCAATCGCGGAACTTTTTATCTCTATTATCGGGATATATTCGATCTGCTCGAACGTCTGGAGGAAGACCTTTTCGAACAGCTCAACAAAGTCATCCTCGCGCACAAGGGCGAACCGGTTTTGGCTCACATCCGCCCCATGCTGACGGACGTATTTCACATCGTGGCCGAAAATAAGGAAATCTGCCGGGTTTTGCTGAGTGACAACGGCGATATCAAGTTCTTGCAGCGGCTCAGCGACGTGATTCAGGAGAAACTGCGCACGGAGTGGCTCAACGGCTATGTGGATAATGAAACGGAATTTGAATACCGCTATGCGTTCGGCGCGCTAGGCTTTGTCGGCCTGCTCAGAACGTGGCTTCACCGGGATTGCGCGGAATCCGCCGAGGTCATGGCGGTTTTAGCCGACTCCCTGATTCGACAGGGAATTATGAACGGTATTCCGAATCTGAAATGAAGCGGCATGAACGCGCAAAACCAGAGGCGCGCGAAATAAATGATAAAAACGCAAAACAAGCGGAATCCGCATCGGTTTGAACGGATTCCGCTTGTTTTGTCATATTCCGGCATAAAAAGCGGGTAAGCCCGCCTTCACCTCCGCCGAAGTCTGCAAAGCGTAAAAGCCTTGCTCACGCGGACGATTTCATGCACTTTCCTATAGAAAAAAACCGAAATCGTTCGACTTCGGTTTCAAAACTGGTGCACCTTCAGGGGCTCGAACCCTGGGCACCCTGATTAAGAGTCAGGTGCTCTACCAACTGAGCTAAAGGTGCTTGATTGCTCAACGCGAAAAGGATTATATCATGGCCGACGGGAAAAAGCAACCCCTTTTTTACAGAAAAAGACGATTTTCGGCAAAAAACAGCGCCCCGCGCCGAAATCGCAAAAGCGAGGGGCGCGGAGCGCTGAAAAGGAGAGACGAACAATCAGCCTTCCGCCTTGGCGGGCAGCTCGGCGAGCAGGCGGGCGGCCTCCCGGCCGGGGTAGAGATCGGGCGCGAGCTTGACGATCTGCTGGAGGATGTTCTCGGCCTCGCGGCGGTTCTGCTCGGCCAGATAGGCGCGCGCAATCCACAGCGAGGTGGTGATGCGGTGGAGCTGCTGGGTGTTGTTCTGCTGCACCTGCGTTTTGAGCGCCTGAATGTCGCATTTGCCGGTGGAGAGCAGCTTCATGCACTGGTCGTTCAGCTCACAGGAGAAAGCCATGCGCTGCTTGGGCTTCTTCGTCTCCTGAATCGCCTCGAGCTGCTTCTTGTAGCCGTGCAGCTCGTCGAGGTATTTTTTCGCCGCGTCGAGATCGCCCATCTGTTCGGCGCAGTAGCACAGGTTGCTGGTGACGGCAAAGCGGCTCATCAGCGCCTGCTCGGGCTTTTTGCCTTCCCGAATCTCCGTGGCGGCCAGCAGCTTCATCGCGTCGTCAAAGCGCCCCTGCGCGGCATAGGCGTTGGACAGGTGCAGCCGAACCATCATATACAGGTTGGGGTTCTTCGGGTTCTGATGGAGGTGCGGCTCGTATTCCTTCAAAAAGCCGTCCACGTCAAGCTGGTTGTACAGCCGGTTGAGCTGGCGGCTGTGCGTGTTCGCGGCGTTGATGTACTGCGCGGCGGCGATGAACAGACAGCCGACAATCAGCATCAGGATCATCGCAATCGGGTTCATCGTCGGCTTGAGCAGATAGAGCGCCGCCATCAGCGCGACAAACAGCCCTTCAAACAGGATCAGCCGCGTCTTAAACTTGGGAAAGAGGGTCAGCATCGGATCAACAACTCCTTAATTTATAGCGTCAGGATGAGTATAGTATATCTGGATGCGGCGGGAAAAGCAATTCTTTTTGCGTGAATTGTTTGATCCGGAGCGCAAAAGTCGTCGGATAACAGGAAAAAACATGAAAATAGGGTAGCCATTCTCCTTGAAATGTGCTAGAATACTAGTAAACAACAAGGCGTTGTACCATGAGACCGAACGAACCGAAAGGAGAACGGAAGAACATGAAAATGACGTTTCGCTGGTATGGCAGTCAGAGCGACAAGATCACGCTCAAGCAGATCAAGCAGATCCCCGGCTGCACCGGCCTGATGGGCGTGCTTGATTACAAGGCCGCGGGCGAGGTCTGGGAAGAAGACGAGATCAAGACGTATATCGACGAGGTGCATGCCGCGGGGCTCGAGTGCGAGGTCATCGAGAGTGTCAACGTGCATGAGGATATCAAGCTCGGCCTGCCCACGCGCGATATGTACATCGAGAATTACTGCAAGTCCATCCGCAATCTGGCGAAGTACGGTGTGAAGGTCATCGTCTACAACTTCATGCCGGTGCTGGACTGGCTGCGCACCGATTTGGCGCGCGTCATCCCGGAGGACGGCTCCAACAGCCTGTATTACGACGAGGCCGAGCTGGGCGCGATGACCCCGATGGAGATCGTCCGCCGCACGGCCGAAAACTCCAACGGCTTCACCCTGCCGGGCTGGGAGCCCGCCCGTCTGGCCGAGCTGGAGCACGTGCTGGAGCTCTACAAGAGCGTGGACGAGGAGAAGCTGTTTGAAAACTTCAAGTATTTCCTCGACGGCATCATCCCGACCTGCGAAGAGGTCGGCGTGAAGATGGCCTGCCATCCGGACGATCCGGGCTGGCCGATCTTCGGCCTGCCGCGCATCACGCACGACCAGGCGGGCTTTGACCGCATGGTGAAGCTGCACGACAGCCCCTGCAACACGCTCTGCCTGTGCACGGGCTCGCTGGGCAGCAACGTGCAGAACGATATCCCGGCGATGGTTCGCCACTTCGGCGAGATGAACCGCATCGGCTGCCTGCATGTGCGCAACATCAAGCATCTGGGCAGCGACCGCCGCTTCCGCGAGAGCAGCCACCTGTCCTCCGACGGCGATCTGGATATGTACGAGATTATGAAGGCCGCGTATGAGACCTGCCCGGATACCTACATCCGCCCGGACCACGGCCGCATGATTTGGGATGAGATCGGCCGCCCCGGCTACGGCCTGTATGACCGCGCGCTGGGCATTGCGTACCTCAACGGCCTCTGGGAAGCCATCGACAAGAACGCGAAGAGGGGATGAGCGTATGAAACTGACGTTTGAAGGAATCAAGGATACCGCCGCGTGGCAGAGCGCCGGCGTCAAGCTGCCGGAATACGACGTTCAGGCGGCGGCCGAAAAGGCGAAGGCGCACCCGGTCTGGGCGCACTTCGGCGCGGGCAACATCTTCCGCATCTTCGTGGGCGGTCTGGCCGATACGCTGATCGCCAAGGGCGAAATGGATCGCGGCATCACCTGCGTGGAGACCTTTGATTTTGACGTGGTGGATCAGATTTACGCGCCGTATGACAACCTCGTGCTGGCCGTCACGCTCAACGCGGACGCGACGACCGACAAGCGCGTGCTTGGCTCGCTGAGCGAGGCCATCAAGGCGCAGTCGGGCGTGCCGGAGGCATGGAGCCGCCTCAAGGCGGTCTTCGCCGACCCGAGCCTGCAAATGGTTTCCTTCACCATCACGGAGAAGGGCTACGCGCTCAAAAACGCCGCCGGAGCGTTCTTCCCGTTCGTTCAGGCGGATATCGACAACGGCCCGGACAAGGCGACCGGCGCGATGGCGATTGTCTGCGCCATGCTGCTGCACCGCTTTGAAAACGGCAAGGCGCCGCTGGCCGTCGTCTCCATGGATAATTGCAGCCACAACGGCGAGAAGCTGCGCGGCGCGGTGCTGACCATGGCGGACGAGTGGCTGAAGAAGGGCTTTGTGCCGCAGGCGTTTGTGGATTACATCTCCGACGAGGCGCAGGTCGCGTTCCCGTGGTCGATGATCGACAAGATCACGCCGCGCCCGGCCGATTCCGTCTGCAAGGAGCTGGAGAAGCTCGGCTGCGAGGATATCGCCCCGGTGATTACCTCCAAGCGGACGTATATCGCGCCGTTCGTCAACGCGGAGCGCCCGCAGTACCTCGTGGTGGAGGATCGCTTCCCCAACGGCCGTCCGCCGCTGGAGAAGGCGGGGGTCTACATGACCGACCGCGAGACCGTCAACAAGACCGAGCGCATGAAGGTCACGACCTGCCTCAACCCGCTGCATACCGCGCTGGCGGTGTACGGCTGCATGCTCGGCTATACGCTGATCTGCGACGAGATGAAGGACGAGACGCTGGTGAAGCTGGTCAAGCGGCTGGGCTACGTCGAGGGTCTGCCGGTCGTCGTCGATCCGGTCATCCTCAGCCCGAAGGCGTTTATCGACGAGGTGGTCGAGCAGCGCCTGCCGAATCCCTTCATGCCGGACAGCCCGCAGCGCATCGCGACGGATACCTCCCAGAAGGTCGGCATCCGCTTCGGCGAGACGATCAAGAGCTATGTGGAGAAGGGGCGGGATCTGCATGAGCTGACCGCGCTTTCTCTGGCGATTGCGGGCTGGCTGCGCTACCTGCTCGGCGTGGGTGACGACGGCAAGGCCATCGAAATCTCCGCCGACCCGATGAAGGACGAATTGCAGGCGCAGCTTGCGGGCATTGAGGTCGGCAAGCCGGAAACGTATCATGGGCAGATTCGCCCGATTCTCGCCAACGCGAATATCTTCGGCAGCGACCTGACCGCAATCGGCATGGCCGACCGCATCGAGGAGATGTTCGTTTCCGAGCTGGCGGGCGAAGGCGCCGTTCGAAAGACGCTTGAGGCGTATTTGGGGTAAGAAACCGTGAAACTTGAGGAAAGACACTACGCCGAAACCGCGAGGGAGTATGCGCTGCGTATGCTCAAGGAGAACATCATCTCCATGGAGCTGAAGCCCGGCGCGATGGTCAGCGAAAACGAGCTGGCCGCGCAGCTCGGCCTGAGCCGAACGCCCGTGCGCGAGGCGCTGATGGACATGGCGCAGTATGGGCTGGTGGATATTCTGCCGCAGCGGGGCAGCCGAATCAGCCTGATTGATTATGCGCTGGTGGAGGAAGCCCGCTTTGCCAGAGAGGTGCTGGAGGTCGCGATTCTCTCCATTGTCTGCGAAAACGTGACCGAGGAATCGCTCGTGCAGCTCAGGCAGAACGTCCGCTTTCAGCAGCTTTCCCAAGAGCCGGAGATGAGCGGAACATTCGATCTGATGGAGCTGGATAACGAGTTCCACCGCCTGCTCTTTCACATCGCGCATAAGGACAACACCGTGCGCATGCTGGAGGGCATGATGGCTCACTTTGACCGCGTTCGCGCGCTGTCGCTCTCAGTGGTGAAGGATCAGAAGATCATCAGCGACCATCTGGCGATTTGCGATGCGATTGAGCGCAGGGACGTGGCGACCGCGCAGGCCGTGATGACCAAGCACCTTTCCCGCGTGAATGTGGATGAGGCGACCATCCGCGCGGCATGCCCGGAATACATCAAAAATTGATTGCACACCCGCGCGGGACTTGCAAGCGTCCCGCGCGGGTGTTATAATAACGCCTCGGTTGGCTTTGCCGACAGCGCCCGCCCGGAGGGGCGGCGCGCAGACCGCAGAAAAAAGCGATAACGGGAGGAATCGGCCGGTGCAAACGGTGATAGAGAAGATAAAGAGCCTAAAGATCAAAAGAATCGGATGCGCTTGCCTGCTGCTGGCGCTTTTGCCGGCCGTCGCCGCGGCGGGGGCGCAGACGCTGGATGAACAGGTGGATCGGATTTTTCGGGACGCCAAGACGGTCGGCGGCGCGTTTCTGGTGGCACAGGAGGGCGAGATCGTCTACGAACGCTATTACGGCGAGCAGCAGAAGACGACCCATGTGCCGGTGACGGAAAAGAGCTATTTCCGCTGCGCCTCCGTCACCAAGCTCGTCACGGGCATCGGCCTGATGCGGATGATGGACGACGGCCTGCTTGACCCGGACGAGGACATCAGCGTTTATCTGGGGTACGAGGCGGGCAACCCGCGCTATCCCGATGTGCCGATCACTCTGCGTATGCTGATGAGCCACACGTCGGGGCTGAACGAAAATTCGTCGTATTCCAGACTGTCCAGCAAGCTCAGCGACATGATTGCGCTGGATAAAAAGGCGGCGGCCAATTTCAAGGACGTCCGCCCCGGCAGCCAATACGCCTATTCCAACTTCGGCGCGGGCGTCACGGGCGCGATCATCGAATCCGTCACCGGGCAGGACGTGTCTTCCTTCATGCGGGAATACCTTTTCGCGCCGCTGGGCATCGACGCGGCCTATACCGCGACGCAGCTTGAGGAAGCGGAAACGTATCTCACCGCCACCTACCACAAGGACGGGTCGCTCTACCGCGCGCCGAGCTATCTGCTGCGTCAGGCATACGATGCGTTCGCCACGCCGGATACGCATTACCGCGTGACGGTCGGCAGCCTGCTGATCCGCCCGCGCGATTTGACGCGGCTGGGCATTGCCCTCTGCGGCGACGGCACGGTGGACGGCGTGCGCGTGCTCAGCGAAAAGGCGATTGCGATGATGCGGCAGGAGCAGAGCATGGAAACGACGGGCATCACGAGCGACACGCCGTACAGCTTTTTCACCATCCGAAAGGATTCGCTGCTCGAAGGGCGGCGTGTGTACGGCCATCAGGGCACGGACGAGGGGATCGTCTGCAACCTGTATGTCGAGCCGGTCAGCCAGACCGTGTTCTGCGTGATGACCAACGGCTGCAAAACCACGCGGGAGGACGGAATCATGCGCATCACCAGAAGGCTCTGCGCGGCTGCGGCGGAGGTATTCCTGCCGGAAGCAAACTGAAATTAAGCCTGAAATCAAAAAAGTGCGTTGGCGCTCGGGGAGACGGAAGAGACATTCCGTCTCCTTTATTGTTAAAAACAATCATTGAGAAAAAAGCAAATTCTGCATAAAACGCTGTAGGGGGCGCGACGTATTGCTTAGACGGAAAAAACCGATCAAAGGGCTCCCTCTTCGAGAGCGTGGAGCTTGCCGCCCGCTGTGCGGGAGGCAGGCAAGCGGAACGCCGAAGGTCTGGCACGGCGTAGCCGTGACTGAAGGAGTAAGGGGGCGCGTTCGTTATCGGATTTTTGCAAAATTCAGGGTTTACTCCTTTATTGTTAAAATGGCTGATTTTTTTCAAAGCCTTATCATAAAATTTGATGAAAGGCTTGAATTTTATGTTAGATTGATGTAAAATCAATGTAAAATTCAAATAGGGAAGGAGAACGGGGGAAATTGATCGAATCCATGCAGGCCTCGCCGGTGGCGCGGGTCATTATTTCTATTTCGGCCATGCTGTTCGCCGGTTTCGCAATGACGCGAATCACCAAGCGGTTCCGCCTGCCCAATGTGACGGGCTATATTCTGGCGGGCATTTTGATGGGGCCGTGCTGCTTGAATGTGATTCCGCAGACCATCATCGACGGAACGGATTTTCTTTCGGATGTGGCGCTGGCGTTCATCGCGTTCAGCGCGGGCGAGTTCTTCAAGGTGGAGGTGCTTCGGCGAAACGGCGCGAAGGTGATCGTCATTACCGTGCTGGAAGCCTGCCTGGCCTCTGTCGCGGTGTTCATCCTCGTCTACGGCGTGCTGCATCTGGAATTGAGCTTTTCCATCGTGCTCTCGGCGCTGGCCTCGGCCACAGCGCCTGCTTCCACCATGATGACGATTCGGCAGACCGGCGCGCACGGCGATTTTGTCGATACGCTCCTGCAGGTCGTCGCGCTGGATGACGTGGTCGGCCTGATTCTGTACAGCGTCGCGATTTCCGTGGCGATGGCTTCGCAGAGCGGCAGCATGCAGCTTTCCACCGTGGTCGCCCCGATTCTGGCGAATATCTGCGTGCTGGCGCTGGGCGCGCTGTTCGGCGTGATGCTCAAGCTGTTTTTCCGCAAGCGCTCGACGGATAACCGGCTGATCGTCTCGATTGCGACGCTGTTCGCGTTCTGCGGCATCTGCGCGATGGCGGATGTTTCGCCGCTGTTGGGCTGCATGTCCATGGGCATGACGTATATCAACCTGACGGGGGACGAAAAGCTGTTTCGCCAGCTCGGGTATTGGAGCCCGCCGATTCTGCTGCTGTTCTTCGTGCGTTCCGGCCTGAGCTTCAACCTCGGCGCGCTGACGGATACGCTCGGCGCGAGCGGCAGCGTGCCGCTGCTGCTGGTCGGTATTCTGTATTTCGCGGGGCGCATCGTCGGCAAGTATGCGGGCGCATATCTCGGCGCGCTTGCGGTCGGCAAGGGCAAAGGGGTTCGCAATTACCTCGGCCTCGCGCTGATTCCGCAGGCCGGCGTGGCCATCGGTCTGGCGGCGATGGGCGCGCGCACGCTTGGCGGCGAAATGGGCGAGATGCTGCAAACCATCATCCTCGCATCCAGCGTGCTCTACGAGCTGGTCGGGCCGGGCTGCTCCAAGCTGGCGCTCTTCCTTTCCGGCTCGTATGGCCACGATATGCCGGATGCGCCGCGCGTCGCGCCCGCCGTGCCGAAGAGCAGGCTGGAAACGCTGATTGAGCGCATGAAGGCGATTGAGGCGCGCCTGCCCGATCCAGTGGAAACCAGCGCCGAGGAGGAGCTGGCGTTTACGCAGGCCGCGCAGGAACAATATGATTTGGCGCAGTATTATCACAACCGCCGCTTCAAGGGCGGCCGTTCGACAGGAGGCATCCATCCATGAACATGAACGACCCGATTGCATCGCTGCTGGGGAGCTGGGCAACCGAACTCAACCTGTATTCCGTCCTGCTGCGGGTGGCGGTTTCCGTCGTCTTTGCCGCCATGATCGGCTGCGAGCGCGCAAGCAAGCGCCACGCGGCGGGACAGCGGACGTTTATCCTCGTTTCGCTGGCTTCGACCATGGCCATGCTGCTGGATCAGAGCGTCGAGCGCGCGGGCGGGCCGCTGGTCTCCGCCGCGACGGTGATCGCCATTGCCATCATCAGCAGCAACTCGATTCTTTACAGCTCCAAAAACCAGATCAAGGGGCTGACGACCTCGGTGGCGCTCTGGGCCTGCGGCGTGATCGGCCTGACCATCGGCGCGGGGCTGTATACGGTCTCCGTCATCGGCTATGCGGCGCTGATGTGCTGTCTGGCGCTGTTCCCGACGTTTGAAATCGACCTCAAAAACCGTTCCAACCACTTTGAGGTGCACCTTGAGCTGAAAAACCGCGAGGATTTGCAGCGCTTTATCACCACCATGCGCACCCTTGGCCTGAAGATTGACGACATCGAGGCCAACCCGGCGTATATCAATTCCGGCCTGAGCGTGTATTCCGTTTCGCTGACGGTGCGGCAGAAGGACAGAGCCAAATACAGCAGCCATCAGGAGATGATCAAGGCGATCAATACGCTCGATTTCGTCTATTATGCGGAGGAAATCGACTGATTCGGCACATAAAAAATCGGAGAAGCGGCGAACTTCTCCGATTTTTATTGACTTGCAGCAGATGAACGAATCTGAAATGATGGATATATTCTGATGGCGGGCTCAGCCCGCTTATTTATTGGTCGATTCGAGCGCCGCGGCTTTGCGCGCGGACGGCGACGGGATGCGCTGAATCAGGCCGATAATCTGGCCGGAAAGGAGCACCGTCAGCAGCGAACAGGCGAGGCGCTCCAGCGGCAGATACGACGCGGACAGCGCGAGGACGACCAAATCGCTGCCCAGATAAATGCGCTCGATCGGCTGGCGGAGCACCTTATGCAGCGCCATGGCCAGCGCGTCGTCGCCGCCGGGCGCGCCGCCCGCGCGAACGCTCAACCCCGCGCCGACGCCGACAAACAGCGCGCCGACGACCGCCGCGACCAGCGGCATTTGCGCCAGACCCGGCCAGAGCGGATCAAACCGCTCAAAAAACGCATAGAACGCGGAGAAGCCGCCGCCCGCGATGACGGAATAGAAGATGAACGAGCGCCCCAGCGTGCGCCAGCCGCCGATGTAGCAGGCCGCGTTGAGCACAAGCCCCGAAATGGAGGGGGAAAGGCCGAACCAGTGGTGCAGCAGCAGCGTCATGCCCAGCACGCCGCCCTCGGTGACGTTGGAAAACGAATGAACATTGTACAGGCCGAAGGCGAGAATGGCGCTGCCCGCGAGCGCCAGAAAACATTTGCCCAGCGAAAAACACGGCCGAAACGAACGCAAAATAAAACTCCCTTTCAAAATATTGTGGCGAAAGTATTTATATTATAAGGAGTAACCGCGCCTTTGTCAAGCGCGCGCGCCGGGCGGGAATCGAAAAAACGAGGGGAAAAGGCGGATGGCGGTTCATATAACGCAGAAAGTGGAGCGCATAAGCCGGTATTCACATGAAAACAGATGGAAAATGGAGTATATGTGGAGAATAAAAGAAGAACGGCGCGGCGTTGTGCTTTTGCGCGCGCTGTGGTACAATACACAGAGATCAAATGTGCAAAGGAGCGTTTTACGATGAATCCATATGAACAGCGCCGCCGCCGCGTGCTCGATCAGCTTCAATTCGGCGAGATGATGGTGCTTTACAGCGGCGAAAGCGTCGCAAGCTCGATGGACGAGGGCTTTGAATTTGAGGCGAACCATCATTTCTTCTACCTGACGGGTCTGCGCCGGGAGAACATGGCGCTCGTGCTGGCCAATACGCATCATCCGGCGCATGTCATCCTGTTTATCGAAGAACCGATTCCCGATATGGAGCGCTGGACGGGTCGCCGCGTGACGATTGACGAGGCGAAGGCCGTCAGCGGCATTGACGATGTGCGCTATATCGACAGCGTGGAGAGCCTCATCAGCCGCTGCGTCGCGCGCGAAACGGTCGAGGCCGCGTATTTTGACTGCTATCGCAACGCCATGGGCGATACGGACAGCTGCAACATGCAGAAGGCGAAGCGCTTTGCGCAGCAATACCCGACCATCGCGCTCAAGAACGCGCATACGATGCTGTCCGCCATGCGCATGGTGAAGGACGAGGACGAGATCAAGACGCTTGAGCGCGCGATTGCGATCACGGATCAGGGCTTGCGCCGCGTGCTCGCGACGCTTGAGCCGGGGCGCATGGAATATCAGCAGCAGGCAGAGTTTGAGTATGAAATCCGCATGCGGGGCGCGGAGCGCGTTTCCTTCCCGACGATCGCGGGCAGCGGCATCAACGGCTGCATGCTGCATTACGGCACGAACCACTGCAAGCTGGAGGACGGCAAGCTGCTGCTGCTCGACCTCGGCGCGCGGGTGGAGGGCTACTGCGCCGATATCACCCGAACCTACCCGATTAGCGGCAAGTATTCGCCGCGCCAGAAGGAGATTTACGACATCGTGCTGCGCGCCAACCGGGCGGTGGCCGAGGCCGCGCGGCCGGGCGTGACCCTGCGCGAGCTGAACGACCTTTGCCAAAAGGTGCTGGCGGAGGGCATGATGGCCATTGGCAAAATCCAGTCGGCGGAGGAAATCGGCAGGTATTACATGCACGGCGTTTCCCACCATCTGGGGCTGGACACGCACGACTGCGCCGTTCGCGAGGATCTGGGTCTGCGCGCGGGCATGGTCATCAGCGACGAGCCGGGGCTGTATATCGACGAGGAGGAAATCGGCATCCGCATCGAGGATGATCTGCTGATTACGGATACGGGCTGCCGTGTGCTCTCCGAGGCGATTCCGCGCACGACGGAGGAAATCGAAGCGCTGATGGCGCGCTGACGTTCGGAGGAATGGGCATGAAGCTGAAAATTCAGGCCAGAGCGAAGATCAACTGGACGCTGGACGTGGTGGGCACGCTGCCCAACGGCTATCACGATCTGGATATGCTGATGCAGTCCGTCACGCTCTGCGACCAGATGACGATGGAGGAAGCGCCGCAGCTCTCCCTCTATGTGCGGGCGCAGGGGCGCGCGTTCGTTCCGGCGGACGGCAATAACCTCGTGCTGAAGGCGGCGGCGGCGCTGCAAGCCGCGACAGGCTGCACGCGCGGCGCGCGCATCACGCTCAAAAAATACATCCCCGTCGCGGCCGGCATGGGCGGCGGCAGCAGCGACGCGGCGGCGGCGCTCGTCGGGCTGAACCGCCTGTGGGGGCTGGGGCTCTCGGCGGACAGGCTGGAGGAAATCGGTCTGACCGTCGGCGCGGACGTGCCGTTCTGTGTTCGCGGCGGCTTGCAGCGGGCGCAGGGCGTGGGCGAAAGGCTGACGCCGCTGGCGATGAAAAAGCCGCTGTATCTGGTGGCGTTTCAGCCCTGCCGGGGGCTGTCCACCAAGGAGGTCTTCACCGCGCTGCACGAGGACGGCATTCGCGGCGAGGACAGGCCGGATAACGAGGCGGCGCGGCGCGCGCTGGCCGCGGGCGACGTTCGCGCGCTCGGCGCGGCGCTTGGCAATGTGCTCGAACCGGTTTCGCGGCGGATGCGCCCGGAAATCGACCGCGCCATTCGCGCCATCGAGGAGAGCGGCGCGGTCGGCGCGCGGATGACGGGCAGCGGATCGGCGGTTTTCGGCGTGTTCATGCACGCGGGCGCATGCCGACGCGCGGCAGATCGGCTGGCGGCGGCATATCCGACCTGCCGAATGATGCGCACGGCCGCGCACGGCGTCGTCATCGAGGAAGAAGCGTAAAGAAGCGTCAGAAAGTGCAAACCGGTATAATTTCACAGCCGTCGGGCGACCCTTGTTGTATCAACCGCGTGAAACGGAGGAATGAACATGGGTCGCCTTTTTGCCGCGCTTTTTCTCTGCGCGCTGCTGCTGACGGCGTTGGCTCTGCCTAAAAAGCCCGCGCAGCCCGTCTTTTTCAGCATGCTGTTTGAACAGCTTCTGCCCGAATGGCTCTTGGGCGAAGCGACGGAGGACGAGGCGGGGGAGGCGGCGCGGACATGGCTGTGAGCAAAAAAGGCGCGCGCATCGTCGCGGCGGCGCTTTTCGGGCTGATGCTGCTGTTTGTGTTTGCGCCGACGGCGCTGGCGGCGGTTTACTGGGGGCAGAGCGGCGAAACGGTGCGCCGCGTGCAGCAAAAGCTGAAGCAATGGGGCTATTATTCTGGCGCGGTGGACGGCGTATTCGGTCAGGGGACATACGACGCGGTGATCCGCTTTCAGAAAAAGAACGGCCTGCGGGCGGACGGCGTGGCGGGCGCGGCGACGCTGGCGGCGATGGGCGTTTCCGAAAAGGCGGCGGCCTCGGCGGTGACGACGGCGGCTTCCGGCTACGCCTCGGAGGTCGAGCTGCTGGCGCGGCTGATTCACGGCGAGGCGCGCGGCGAGCCCTATGTCGGCATGGTGGCGGTTGGCGCAGTGGCGCTCAACCGGGTCAGGAGCAGCCGTTTTCCCAATACGCTGGCCGGGGTGATCTATCAATCCGGCGCGTTTGACGCGGTGAGCGACGGGCAGATCAATTTAGCGCCCAGCGAGCAGAGCCGCCGCGCCGCGCGGGACGCGCTCAACGGCTGGGATCCGACGAGCGGCTGCCTGTATTACTACAACCCGGCGACGGCAACCTCCCCGTGGATCTGGTCGCGCGAGGTTCGGCTGACCATCGGCGACCACAGCTTTGCGGTGTAAAGGATGGGCGGCATGGAGGAAGGAAAGCGGCTTCGGCGCATGCTGGTCGGGCTGACGGCGCTGCTGTGTCTGGCCGTCGGCCTGTGCGGTGCGCTGCACCTGCGCGAGGCCGAAATGCGCCGCGAAATCGCCATGCAGCAGCAGCGGGAAATGGCCGACGTGATCGCGGCGATGGCGGATATCGAGGTGAATCTGTCCAAGCTGCTGGTGGCCTCGGGCGCGCGGCAGAGCGTGTCGCTGCTGGGCGAAACGGCGATTCTCGCGCAGCATGTGGAAAGCGGCCTTTCCCGCCTGACGGCGGGCGAGCGGGCGACGGGCGACGCGATGAAATTCGCCGGGCAGATGGGGCAGTATTCCCTGGCGCTGGCGGCGCAGGTCTCGGATGGCGGCATGCTCACCGGGGAGGACGAGCGGCAGATTGAGGATATGATGCGCGCCTGCCACGCGCTCGGCGAGCAGCTCGCCGGGCAGGGCGAAGCGGTTTCGTGGCCGGAGAGCGAAACGAAGAGCGCCGTCGAATACCCGGCGCTGATCTACGACGGCCCGTTTTCGGATGGCAAAACGGAGGGGAGCGCCGCGCTTCGGGGCAGCAGCCGCGTGACCCGCCGACAGGCGCGGGAGGCGGCGGCGCGATACGCGGGCGTGACGAGCGACCGCGTGGCCGATGCGGCGGACAGCGGCGGCCGGTTCGAGGCCTTCGGCTTTACGGCCGATACCCCGGACGGAAAAATCGCCGTGCAGGTCACGGGGCAGGGCGGCTATCTGCTCTGGATGATGCCGGAAAACGCGGCGTTCGCCCGCCGGCATGACGTCAAGACATGCCTGCAAAACGCAAAGGTCTATCTGGCGGACGTGGGCTTTGGCGAAATGGAGCCGTGCTTTGTGCAGCAATACGACGGCATGGCGGTCGCCAACTTTGCCGCCGTGCAGGACGGCGTGACGCTCTATCCCGATCAGGTCAAGGTGCAGGTGAGCATGGACAGCGGGCGCGTGGTCGGCGCGGAATGTTCGCAGTATCTGGCCAACCACACGCGGCGAACGGACGTAACGCCGACGGTGACCGCCGCGCAGGCGCGGGAGATGGTTTCGCCCAAGCTCACGATCAGGAGCGAGCGCCTGTGCGTCATCCCGCTGGATGCGGGCGAGGCGCTTTGCTGGGGCTTTTCCTGCACGGACGGCGCGGCGGATTACTGGGTCTTTGTCAACGCGAAGAGCGGGGAGACGGAGCAGCTTCTGCGCGTGATTGCGACCGAGCAGGGAGAGGCCGCGATGTAAATTATGAAATTTTCCATACGATAAAAAAGCGATTCTCCCCCGGAAGGAGGGAGAACGCCGCAGACTGTAGACAAAAAGCGATTCTCCCTCCGGAAGGAGGGAGAACGCCGGTTTTATACTGATTCGCAGTTAAAATGCTTAACAGAGCGCATCAGATTTTTTGTTCTGACGAAGCCAAGTGAAGTGAGGCGTACTGGAGGTACGTTGAACGGAACGAGGCAAAGTCAGAGCGAAAAAGATGGTGCGCGGATTAAGCCATTTTAACAAGAATTAGTATTAGCAGCAGCGGCGGCGACGGCGGCAGAGCTGCTTGCGGTTGACGATGGTGACGACGGTCGGCACGCAGGAATTTGTCAGGCGGACGACGTTGCCCATGACCGGGCCGGTGATGGTCGTGCAGTATTCGTATGGCTTGCTCATCAGCTCCTCGATGGTATAGCAGCCCGGCTCAAGCCCGCTGATGACCAGCGGCTCGTCGAGCTGGGTGCAGCTCCCCGCGCGGAGGGTGAACGTCTCTCCGTTTGGGTAGCTCGGGCCGGTGATGCGCAGGGTAAACGTGCGCTCCGTGCAGCTCTGGCCGCCGCAGGGCTCCAGCACGATCTTATGGATGACGAGCGTCGGGCCGTTTTCGCAGCCCGCGCAGCAGAAATGCGCCGGGTTGCAGCACAGCGGATGGAGCCACTCGACATACGGGCAGCTCGGCCTGCAATCGCAATGACATGACATATCGGACACCTCCGAAAAAATATGGAAAGCGCGTTGCGCCTGTTCTTGGTTGGATGGAAGCGCTTGCGGCTCTGAACGCTTGGCGTCAGGCTGGGGGCAGGCTCCGATATACACTATGCGCCGAAGCAGCCGAGGGTGAAAAAGCGCAGGGGGAAGGGAAGAAAAAATTGCAAACCGAGGAAATGCGCGGTATAATACACTGGTAGGCTTATGGCCTCCATCAAACCGGAGAAAGGACTGCGCCCCATGAATGTCAAGCGCATCATCCGCCGCGTGACGGATAACGACTACCTCTTCACCATTTTCACCAAGATTCTGGCCGTGCTCATCGGTCTGGTGGCCTCGTTTTATTCCAACCGTTTTCTCGGCCCGCAGCTCAAGGGCGAGCTGGGGCGCATCTCTTCGCTGCTTTCCATCGTGGCGGTGACGGCGAATTTCGGCCTCTATCAGCCGTACCCGTATTATAAGCGGCAGGGCGAGCCGGATGTGCTCAACAAGTTCCTGCGCATCTTTTTGCTGCAATTCATCGCCTATACGGTGATCGGCGTGATCGGCGCGGTCTGCTTTCATTCCTTTGAGCTGACGGCGGTCTGCCTGCTCGCGCCGATTCAGGTGCTGGCCAATCAGCTCAGCTTTATGATGATGGTGGAGGACGTCAAGTTCAAAAACGCCATCTTCTTCACCGCGCGCATCACCAACACCGTCATCACCATTCTGGCGTTCTATACGATGGATCGGACGATCCTCGTCGCGCTGGCGCTGATCGTCGTGGGCGACGTGATTACCGTCGTCATGGCGCTGCTTCGGATGAAGCGGATGCCCAACCCGATGAAGGCCGACCTGCGCTTTGCCGCGAAGATCGTGCCGTTCGGCTTTATTTCGATGGTCACCACGCTGATGCTGACGCTCAACTATCGCGTCGATACGCTGATGATGGGCTATCTGTATCACATCCCCGATACGGAAATCGGCTTTTATTCGCTCGGCGTGTCCCTGTCGGAATACGGCTGGCTGATTCCGGATGCATTCCGCGAGGTGCTCTTTTCCCGCACGGCGAAGGACGACGCGATTGAAGAAGTAACCATGAGCATGAAGGTCAATTTCTATCTGACGCTGCTGATGATTCTGGGCATCCTGCTCCTCGGCCGCCCGGTCATTCGGATTCTGGCGGGCGCGGAATATCTGCCGGCGTATCCGGTGACGGTGATGCTCATTGCAGGCATCATCCCGATGAGCTATTTCAAAATCATCGGCACGCTGCTGCTGGCGCAGGGCAAAAAGGGCGTGTATCTGGGCATGCTCAGCGCGTCGGTGCTGGTCAATATCCTCTGCAATATGCTCACCATTCCGCTCTGGGGCAAGATGGGCGCGGCGGTCGCGTCCGTCGTCTCCTATGCGGTGGCGGGTTTTGTGTTCCTCGGCTATTACCTCAGGACGTACAGCATCCCGCTGAGCGCCGTATTCGTCTTCAGCCCGGCGGAAAAGGCCAAGCTGATGAGCAAGCTCGGCGCGGTGAAGCGCAAGCTGGGGAAGAAAAAGAACCTCTAATTCTGGTTTGAGGCGATGGACTCCTTCCGTCACGCCTTCGGCGTGCCAACCTTCGGCATCTTATCCACCTGTTTCCGCCACAGACGGCGGTGGATAAGATGTCCCTCGAAGAGGGAGGCTCAGATTTCAGATAAAAAGCTATTTTCGCAAATAAATGAAAGAATAAATGAAATTCTTGTTTTTTTATTCCAGTCAAGTTGCTTTTTATCAATAAGATGCCTGACAGGAGAGATGAAAGTCTTTTTACACCATGTATCGCGGAGCGATACATGAAGCGGGAGATCCAAGAACCTC
>OLQU01000136.1_pt1 | contig 70378 bp, 9 predicted proteins | sample 1672271 | NCBI WGS metagenome assembly OLQU01 (sample SAMEA3136666, study PRJEB25190) | human gut metagenome | biome: human gut; feature: human-associated habitat; material: faeces | place: Austria | collected 2013 | reverse complement strand
TACCGGATATACATATATCCTAAAAGAAGACGGAACAGTTTCAAGCTTGGGATATGGCGGATATGGTGTGCTTGGTAATGGTAAAACAACTACAACAAATGAAGTTCAGGACGTACAAAACTTGAAGGATGTTGTACAAATTGTTGGTGCACAAAATGGTCAATTCGGTGCAGCCGTGCGTACAGACGGAACCGTGTGGGCATGGGGTCTGAATACAGATGGACAACTTGGTAACTCAAAGAATGAAAATTCATCAATTCCGGTAAGTGTCGGATACCCTCCGACAACAAACTTTGATGTTCAATATGCAGAAGTACAGAAGAGTGAAACAGGTACTACTGTACGCAAATATGAAAATTCTTCAATGCCTAGAAGCTTGTCGGGCGGTGAAGCAATCGCTGAAGATGAACAGCTTGTTATAGACACATCAAAGCTAATCGGTGAACAAATCTTCGGATTTAACCTTATCACTGACAAGAGTTCTTCATATTCAAATGCTAAGGATATTGAAATTTCTTCATTTGACGAGACTTTGTTTACAATTAGGAACGGCAATACAATTGTTCCAAACCAAAACGGTAAGTACGGAACAGGTGTTGTAATAATTCGTGATACAGATCCTACGAGAAACTTTGTAGGTATTATTCGTGTACAAGTTAAGCCGAAAGACGCAGTAGCAACTCCTATGGTTTCAGCTAAGCAATCGTCAACAGTAGCTCTAAAGGCAGACGGAACAGTTTGGACATGGGGTTACAATGTTGCGGGACAGCTTGGTAACAACAGTACAGCGGATTCACTTATTCCTGTACAAGTATTGGGTGGCGCTACAGGTAACCAATACCTTACAAATGTAGTACAGGTTGCAGCAGGAGGTACATTTGACGGTGGTAATCGTTACTATGCTCTTGCACTTCGTGAAAACGGAACAGTTTGGGCATGGGGTGATAACAGCTACAGTCAATTAGGTATCGGTGTAAAAGGTAACCCAACTGATTCAAGTAAAACAAGCTGTTTGACACCTATGCAAGTTGTAACAGGTGAGCAGGATAGCTCAAGCACTTATTTGGAGGATATTATCCAAATTTCAGCAGGTCCTACATTCGCAATGGCTCTTGACAGAAAAGGTAATGTTTATACTTGGGGTCAAAATAATGTAGGTCAGTTAGGTAATAACACAAATACCGGTTCAAATGCTCCTGTAAGAGTAAGCGGCGGATTGGCATATACAGTATATTTGGGCGATGTAGTACAAATCGCAGCAGGCGGTGACTGGGTAAACGGCACTAACGATTTCGCTGTAGTTCTAAGAAAAGACGGCAGTGTTATGACTTGGGGTCAGAATTCTAACGGTCAGCTTGGTAATAAGTCATACACATCATCTTTAACACCGGTTCGACCTGTAGGTATTGACGGTGATACAGACAAAGGCTTACAAAATGTGGTACAAATTACAGCCGGCGGTGTATCGGCAGGTGTTGTAACAACTGACAGAAAAGCATATACATGGGGTTATAATGCCCAAAGACAGCTTGGTGTAGATACGAGTGCAAGCACTGTAAATGTACCGACAGTTGTAAAGACAGACGCATCAACAGAGCTTAGTGACGTAGTTGAAATTGCCGCAGGTATGCAGCAAATGTCAGCTCGCGTTATTGAAGATGCATCTGCCGATCCATTCACAAAGGTATATGCATGGGGTAATAATTCATACGGACAATTAGGTCTTGACAAGTCAGATGCTACATATGTATATGCAACACGTGTAGTTGGAGGCGAAACAAAGAAAGATTACCTTGAGGATACAGTAAGTCTATATGCAGGCGGATACCATATGGGTTCTGTTCAATCAGACTATTCTGTATGGGATTGGGGTTATAACATAAACGGTCAACTTGGTGACGGTACGACTGATAGAAGAAAAGCGCCTGTTAAGGTAGTATCTGATATGGGTCAGCCACAACTTACAATCTCGACAGCAACATGGACAAACAATGGAGTTGACAATGATGTTGTAATATATTACGACACATTAAAGATGCAGAATACAAGTAAAATTGTAACTTCAATTCAAGAGGGAGATATTCTTTCGATTGATTTAAACGGTATCAGCGGTGTATCATCATTTAACTTGTTGAGAGCGTCTGCATATACTCCTGATGATTTGACTTTTAAATCGGTTGATACAGAAGTTGCAGCAGTCGATGCAAAGACAGGTGTTGTGACAGCTAAAAAGACAGGTATAACATATATTATTGTAAGTGATAAAAACGGGGCAGAAGGTTTCTTCAAACTAAACGTTGAACCGCAAGGTACAAATTATATTGCATACCCTCAAGTTCAGCCGGGTTTCTATCATACAGTAGCTCTAAAAGCAGACGGAACAGTTTGGGCATGGGGTTACAATGCACATGGTGAATTAGGTATAGGTACTGCAGGCGGTGACCATAATCAGCCTGAACAGGTACTTAGAAAGGAAAATCAGTCTGATCCTGATTCAAATAATGTACCTCTTACAAATATCGTAAAAATCGCAGTCGGTGCATATCACAACCTTGCTTTAACGGCAGACGGTCAAGTTTATGCATGGGGTTGGGGTATTTATGGCTCACTCGGTGACGGTGATACTTCAGATCATAGTTCGACAGTCGCTATGAGAGTTGTCGGTACAGGTTATAGCAACAATAATACAAACACATATCTTGGCGACGGTAATGGCAGTGACTTTATCGTAGACATCGGTGCAGGCGGATACAGTAACTATGCATCATATTCAATGGCACTTGATATAAAGGGCACTCTATATACATGGGGCAGAAACTATAAGTCAGCAATAGATCCTAAGAATACAAGCGATTCATATGTAACAGGTGTACCGGTTGATATCACAAAGAATAACTCAATGCTAAACGGTGCAGTTAGAATTAATTCTGACGCAATCGGACATATCGGCAGTGTTCTTCGCAGTGACGGACAAATTGTATCTTGGGGATATAACGGATATGGTTCAGCGGGTAACGGAACAACATCTGACAGAATTACAACTACCCAAGCCGACTTAAACGGTAAGAAAGCATTGTATGCAAAACAAGGTTGGCATAATGCAGTTGCAATTACAACTGACGGTTTGGTTATGATGTGGGGTTATGCAGGATACGGTACAACAGGTCTTGGTAATTCAACTACTAATACAAAACCGATAGTTGTCGCAGATTACAGCAAACATAATTATGAGCAGGCGATTGAAACAATGTCTGCAGACAGTATTGAAATGCAAGCCGATGACAGTGACGATACTTCATTGAAAAAGGTATCTGTAAATCTTGTGATGAAGAACGGTGAAGCGTCAACGGCACTTGGTGTACTAAGTGATGAAGCTCCGGCAGATGCTGACGCGTTGTATGAAGTTGAATTGCCTCTTGGTGCTGTTTCGGCAACTCCGGTTGTATTTGCGACAAGCAAGAATGCAACAGTACAATTCTATAATGTCGAAATGACTGCCCTTGACGGTACTGTCTTTACAGAGGGCGATGACACAAGCTATGCCGGTGCAAGCTTGAATACATATAATGTCGCAACATCAGGTAATGATAAGTTTGAACAACTTGTAAAAGTTCATGTCGAATCAGCAAGCGGAATAGGCGCTGATTACTTGATTAAACTTATAAATTATCCGTCAACGACAATTACAGCATCTCCGGTATTTGCAGATGCGTCATTGAGTTCGGTTGTTTTAATGACAGACGGAAGACTTTATACATCAGGTCAAGCGGGTATATATGCAACAGGACAAGGACCGAATTCTAAGTTCGGTGTAGTAGGCAATGTACTTGCAGGTGACTCAGGTGAAGAGGGTACATATCTTGAAGATATAATTAATGCGGCAGTAACAGCTGATGAAAGACCGGGTCAATCAATGTATGCAATCAAGTCAAACGGTAGTGTTTGGGCTTGGGGAAATAATTCATACTATAAACTTGGCAACGGTTCAAATAAAGATGAGTCGACTCCGGTAAGAGTTGGTGCATCTTACCTAACAATGAGTCAATATCTATATTCATTAAAGGTAAATGGCGGAAGTGTAACAATTCCGGCACCGTCAGTTGATTCGTTTAATGTATTCAACTCAAATAACGGCGGTAAGACAGATGCTAAGCTTCTATGGCAGACATATGACGGAAACAATAATATTATAACTGTAAATCCTGATACCGGTGAAATTACGCCGGTGGGTGTAGGTATAACATATGTTATAGTATCTATTGCAAACGATCCTCTAACAACAGGTCTTGTTAAGGTAGAAGTACGTCCGTCAGATTTGACGGTCGGAAAAACAAGTGTAGCATATCCGCAGGTAGCTGCAGGTACAGACTTTACTGTTGCTCTAAAGGCAGACGGAACAGTTTGGACATGGGGTCAAAATACATACGGTCAGCTTGGTAACGGTGTATCAAACGGAACAGTTGTATATCCGGAAAAGATAGACTCTTTAAGCGATATTATAAAGATTGCGGCAGCAGGTCAGACAGCGGTAGCTCTAAAGACAGACGGAACAGTTTGGGCGTGGGGTAGAAATGACAACGGTCAGCTTGGCAACGGAACAACTGTAAGCTCAAATGTACCGGTACAGGTATTGAAGGGTGAACAGAACCAAGGCAATGCAGATAAGACATATCTTGAAAATATCGTTGCGATTGCCGCAGGCGGATTGAATGACGAGAAGATATTTGTTGTTGCACTTGATTCAAACGGTAACGTATATGGTTTCGGTTCAAATGAATACAGACAATTAAAGATTGCAAATGACGCAAGCTACAATACTCCTGTTGTATCTCCGGCAGTTAATGCGGTAGATGTTGCAGCCGGCAGAGGTGCAACGGTTTATACGCTTACTTCAAACGGTCTTGTATATGCATTAGGTAAGAACTATGCATATGAATACGGAACAGGCGGAACGTCAGGTTCAGTATATACATTAGTACCGCTTGATAACAGAGTAATGGCAATCGGTGCAGGTAACCAAAACGGTATAGCTGTTACATATTCTCTTGATGCTTCAAGTAAGCCTTCAACAAAGACATATGCATGGGGTAATAACGCATACTATGCAATTTCGCCGAATAATACATCAACGCTCAGAACTCCGACAGAAATGCTTGGACGTGATAATACAGCGATAATCGGCGGTGGTGACAGCATATATACAATAGATAAAGACAGTCAGCTTAAAATATCAGGTTTAGGCGACCACGGTCAACTTGCAAACGGTTCTGAAGACAACTCAACTTCAATGGTTCCGTATTCGGAATTTGCGAAGAATGACGGTACAACAGCAACTGATGCAATAGGTGCATCATCATCAAGAAACGGTGCACACTCACTATATATTGATTCAAACGGTAACGTTTGGTCAGTTGGTGATAATACTTCTTCACAGCTTGCATTGCAAAATGCAGGCGACAAAATCAATGTTGCACAAATGATAGGTGCAGAGCCTACAATTTTAGTCAAGGAAAGAGAAATACTTGCTAAGATTGACAAGCAGCAAAACATTGGTAATATAATTGATATTAAGGGTTCATTTAACCTATTCTCATCAGCTGATGCGGCAGCTACATACAGTCAGGAATTTGACGTGTGGGACAGCAATGTTGCAACGGTTGATTTAAACGGTACAGTAACAGGTAAAACTGTCGGACAGACATATGTTCAAATTAAGATTAAAGACAGTGCAGATAATGTAATTAATACTCTTTATGTCTTAGTTTCAGTAGTGCCTGATAAAGACGAATACGTAACATATCCAATGGTAGAGGCAGGTCAAACATTTACTGTAGCTCTAAAGGCAAACGGAACAGTTTGGTCATGGGGTAATAATGCTTCAGGACAACTTGGCCTTGGATACACAGGCGGTATGGAAACAGAACCTCGAAAGGTTATGTCAAATATTAAAAAGATTGCTGTAGGCGATAATTTCGTAATGGCGCTTGATTTTGACGGACATCTTTGGACATGGGGTGTAAATAATTATGGACAGCTTGGTCAAGGCTTGGTAACAAGCGTTCAGCTTAATACTCCTCAAATGATTCAGTCATTTGTAAATAACGGTTTGCTTGTAACTGATATTTCAGTCGGCGGTTCAGGTGTAGATGAATTTGCACTTGCAATTACAGATACAATGGACGTATATGGCTGGGGTAAGAATTACAACGGACAAATCAAGAGCGGTAGTGCGGGTTATATCCTTTCACCGATATATATAGGTGTATCAAGAGCAATAGCAATAGCAGGCGGCAGAAACGCTACAAGCTATTCTCTTGCAGAATCAGGCAGAGTATATGCTTGGGGATATAACGGCAGTATTGAACACGGTACAAGTAAGCTTTCTACAAGTGTAGTAGCAAAATCTCAAGTTTCTATTGATGATAAAGTTGTAGCAATCGCTGCGGGTTACGGCAGTGGATTTGCAATTACCGAAAACAAGGAAACATATGTTTGGGGTAAAGGTGTAGACAGTCAGCTTGGTGTTGTTAATTCAGACGGCTTGCCTAGAAAGAATAACAATATAGATAATGTAATCCGTATCAGCGGAGCAAGATCTACATTTGCAATTAAGGAAAACGGTAAGGAACTTCTTGCAACAGGTAAGAATGATTACGGAATGCTTGGCGTAGGTTCTACAAATCTGTCAGAAAGCAAGTTTACAAACGTTAAAGATGAAAACGGTATTAATAATCTTGACAGAGTAATCTGGGCAGATGCAAGTAACAACGGCAGTCATTCTGCAACTATAAAAACAGACGGTGACGTATATGCTTGGGGTCTTGGTACTCAAGGTCAAATCGGTAACGGCGGTTTTGATAACAGCAATTATCCTACAGCTGTCGGTACTAAAAAGATTAAGCTTACCGGTATAACAAATAATGAAATTACAACATATGAAGGTGCTCCTTCAAGAAGCTTTGTACCGAGTATTGTTTCGGGCTTTAACGTATTTGAAGACCATATCACAGATATAGGTACATTTAGAATCGCATCTACAGATACAAACGTTGTTACAGTCGGACTTAATAACCAGCTTTCGTTTGTTGGCGTAGGTAAGGCAAACATTGTTGTTGCAGATAAGGATACAAGCTTATATGCATTGATAGAGGTTAATGTCCTTCCTGCAGACTATCAGTCGGCAGTTGACAACGGAACAGCTGTATTCCCTAAGATTGATGCGGGTGATTACTTCTCAATCGCCCTAAAGGCAGACGGAACAGTTTGGACATGGGGTGAAAATACATACGGCGAGCTTGGTATTAACGACAAGACAGTTACTCAATCAGGAGCTCCTGTACAGGTAGTCCTTGATAACGGTTCACCTCTTGAAGATGTAATTGATATTTCAGCTAACATTTATGCAGCATATGCATTGACAAGAGATGGAAGCGTCTATGCATGGGGACGTAACTACTATGCTGCACTCGGACAAGGTACAGGCAGCGATTACTATCAATACTATCCGATAAAGGTTAAGAGTACAGATGGTAACGGTTTCTTCGGTGCAGGTCTTTCAAACAAGGCAGTTAAGATAAGAGCCGGTGTTCATAGCGCTATAGTAATCATGGATGACGGTACTGCTTATGCTTGGGGCTATAACAATTATGGTAACTTAGGTACAAACGGTGCAAATAATACATTACCGAATAAGATTATCGGTGTTAATAATGCATTTGATGCAGAAGTTGGTACTTATTCAACAGCAATTTTGAACAGAGATTCAACAGTATTCACAGTGGGTTATAACGGATACGGTGAACGCGGTGTAGGTAATACAAGTAATTCGAGTCTTGTTCAAAAGATGCAGAAGAGTGCCGACGGCGGTGAATTCAAGGGTGTTGTAAGTCTTGGCCGCGGTGACCATCATGGTGCATATGTAACATTTGAACTAAAAGACAATATAACAGATTCTACTGATGCTTTTGATAACTATGTATATTCTACAGGTATTAATACAGAAGGCATTACAGGTACAAATACAACAAACTGGACTAATGTATATCCTGTAAGAGTAACAACAGACGGAACAAATCCTTTGACGGATATTTCGCAAATTACAGCAGGTTACAGATTCCATGTTGCACTTACCAATACTGCAGATGCAAATGTATATGCATGGGGTTATAACCATGTAGGTCAATTAGGTCACGGAGTTACGGGAGGAATTTCAACACTTCCAACTCTTGTTGATAAGAATAACAGCGGAACAGAAAAACTATCAAATATTATGATGGTTGAATCAGGCGATAATGCATCTCATGTACTTGCCGTTTCTAAGACAGGCGGAGTATACGTATGGGGTCTTAACAATCAAGGTCAGCTTGGTGACCAAACGACGGATAACAGTCCTTATCCGGTAGTTGTCGGCAGCAGTCCGGTTTCACTTGATTCAAAGGTTCTAAGACTTCATCCGACAGATGAAGCAGATGTAACTGCAACTTCATCGGCTACAGTATTCTCATTATTTAATACATCAACAACAACCACAAGCGAAGTTACATGGAGAATACTAAATCCAAATATTGCAGAAATCGTATCATCCACTCCTTCAGCCGCAACAGGCGGTTTGACATCGACTACTGTAAAGGTTAGGGGACTTAAGACAGGTTCAACTGTTCTTATTGCAACAGATTCACTTACAGGTAAGACTGTTGCAACTCATATCACGGTTTCTGAAGGATTTACAAATCCTAAGATTGCAATCGGTGACGGTTATGTAATCGCATTGAAAGCAGACGGAACAATTTGGGGTTGGGGTTCAAATACTAACGGCAGAGTAGGTATTGATACAGCAACTCCTGTAATTGCAACTCCTACAAGAATTGATCAATATATTAATCCTAATAATGACCAGAGATTTGACCTTGACGCTGAAACAATCGTTGATATTGCGGCAGGTCCGGATCATGTTCTTGCAGTAGATAAGAATGGTCAAGTCTATGCATGGGGAATGAATAACTATGGTCAGCTTGGTATAAGCGCTTATAAATATGACAGTGCATCATTGCCTGTATTGGTTAAGGCACTTTCAAATGTATTTGCGGTAAAGGTAGCTGCAGGTGCTGATTATTCGGTTGTTTTAACAGATAACGGATATGTATATAGCTTCGGTAATAATACAAGAGGTCAGCTTGGAACAGCAGATGTAAACGGTTCTCAACATCCGACTCCGGTATTAATGAGAGGTGTTGGCGGTAACGGTACACTTGGCGGAGTAGTTGATATAGCAGCCGGCACCGCACATACAATGTTACTTCTTGGTAACAAAACTATGTGGATGGTCGGTGACAATACAGAAAAACAACTTGGTGTTGACACAACAAAAGGCGGTAATACATATACTGCAACTATTGTAGAAGTAGATTTACCTGTAGATGCAAATTCTTCAACCGGTGATAAAGTTGAGGCAGCCGCACTTTCGGCAGGTCCTTATAACTCAGCATTTATGACTGCTGACGGCAGAGCTTTTGTATGGGGTAATAATCAGTATTACCAAGTATTGAATGATGCCGCAGGCGAAAAAGTTTCGTTAGTATCTCAAATTAACATACCTAATGAAACAAGCGGTATTGTTGATTTACAGTTTGGCGGTTCGCGTTCTGCTCAAACGCATGTAGCTGCACTTACAGATAGCGGTAAGGTTTATACTTGGGGTGCGGGCAGTCGTGGTCAGATTGGTGATAACAGCCAGACAGAAAAGGTATCTAAACCGACATATATCCCTGTAAATAACACTAATGTTTGGGGTGTTGCAGTAGGCGGAACAAATACTTCTGCAATATTAACAGACGGATATGTATATACATGGGGTGCAAGTGACCTTGGTCAAATCGGTAACGGTACGGCAGGTCAATCGTCAGATACAGAAACAAATGAACTTGTTCCGGCAAAGACGGGTGAAGATTATATTTCACTTGATGAATATTTTGTAACACTTCATGAGGGTGAAACATCAGTTATCAATCCGGTTTATAATAAGTTCTTCAATGTAATACAGAATACAGATTCAAGTGTAAACTTCAGCGCAAGTTCAATAAACGGAAACATTGCATCTGTAAGTGGCTTGACAATCAATCCTGTATCAACAGGTAAGACACAGATTATCGTATCAGGCGGCGGCAGACAAACAACTGTTGAAGTAACTGTTCTTATGAACGGCTATAAGACCCTTCCGCAGGTAGCCGCAGGTGAAGGATTTACTGTTGCACTTGATAAAGACGGTAAAGTATATACATGGGGTAAAAATGACTTAGGTCAACTTGGTGACCAAGGCAAAGAAAACAGAATTGTACCTACAGAGATTACTTTTGATTTCGGTAATCCTTCAAATTATATTACAAGAATTGAAACGGGTAACGGTCATACTGTAGCTGTTGACAATACAGGTAAAGTATGGACTTGGGGAAGAAATGACCTAGGTCAGCTTGGAAACGGTACACGTAACAATTCTAATAAACCTGTACAGGTTAATCTTCCTGACAGCACAAAGGCTGTTGAAATCGGTGTCGGCGAAACAACAAGCTATGCGCTTGATAAGGACGGACATATTTACGCATGGGGTAATATCAATAACAATACAGGTTATGGTAGTAAACCTATTCAGCTTGATTTGTTCGAGAGAATGATTCAAATTTCAGGCAAATACGGTCTAAAGGCTGACGGTACAATATGGCAAATTCCTAATAAGAATGCGTCATCGGTAATAATTCAAAAAGATACTAAAGATGTACGTTTTATAAAGGTTGCATCTAATGACCACGTCGGTGACGGCAGCGCAACTAATATTGATACAACCCATACTCTTCTTATAGCAAGAGACGGAGGCCTATATACATTCGGTGATAACAAGAACGGTGAACTTGGTGTCGGTGAATTGAGCGATATAAGTTCAGTTGGTACAAACGATATTCAATTTATAAGCACACTTGGCAAGGTAATTGATATTGCAGCCGGTTATCGTTACAGCGTAGCCATAACAGAAAATGGTGACGTATATGCATGGGGTATCAATGAAGAAAAGTATCAGTCAGGTCAGAAGATTAAGAAGGACTATAAGAGCCCTTCAAAGGTTGAATACATTGATTCTGCAAAGAATATTATCTTTGTTGCTGCAGGTATTAACCATACAGTAACTATTGACAGTGACGGTTATGTATGGAGTTTCGGTGCAAATGAATACAGCCAGCTTGGTAATCAGGATAATGCGAATGCATATATTCCTGTAATTGCGGGTAAAATGCAACTTAGCGTTAAACCGCAGGTTATCAGATTGGATAAGGGTTCAAGCGTTAATGTTTCTGTAGGTGACACTAATAATAATGCACTTACGGTAACGATTGCCGAATATCTAAATCTATTAGGTAAGACTACATCAACCGATAACAGTTATACAGTTGAATCACTTGATACATCAGTTGTTAGGGTAGAAAGCGACGGACTTACAATAACAGGTGTTAAAGACGGTAAAGCAATCTTGAAGGTTGTTAAGACATCTTCAAACACAATCGGTTATGTAACGGTTTACGTAGGTCAAAACGGTGGTATCTACCCGATGGTAGACGGCGGCAAAGGACACAGCATTGCCCTTAAGTATGACGGTACTGTATGGACTTGGGGTCTGAATGACTCAAATCAACTTGGATATGAAACAGAAAACGGAATGTCACTTGAACCTAAGAAGGTGACGTTAGGTGCAAACAATGAACAAGCTGTTCTGATTGCGGCAGGTGATAAGTATAATCTTGCAATAGGAATGAGCAGTAAAGTTTACTCGTGGGGTAATAATAACAATGGTCAGCTTGGTAACGGTAATGATGACAGATCGGCTACCGGTATTGACACAGTTAAATACAAAGACGGTACAGATGTAGAAGGTGCAGTTGGAATTTCAACTCACGGCAATACAGCATATATCCTACTTGCAAACGGTACAGTTGCAGTATTTGGAGAAGAATACGATAATCAAAATTACGCATCAATCGTTTCAGGTTTGAATAACATTCTTCAAGTAAGCGGCAATTATGCTCTAAGTATAAGCGGTGAAGTTTGGAAGATGTCTAAGGATAACATTCCTACAAAGGTAATGGGATACAAGGACGATAACGGAAATGAACTTTCAATCTTGAAGATTGCACACGGTACGAACCATCTTCTTGCTCTTGATACTAACGGAAATGTTTGGGCATTAGGCGCAAATGAACACGGTCAACTTGGTACAAACAGCAGAACAGCAAGTACTGTTCCGGTAAAGGTTTATAAAGGCGAACAAAATTCGGGAGATTCATATCTGTCGGGAATTGTTGATATTTCAGCAAGTAAATTCGTTTCAGCCGCGATTGATGTAAATGGTGACATTTACAGATGGGGTGCAAATGAATACGGTCAGCTTGGTATCGGCAACACAACAGAGAAGTATGTACCTGCTAAGGTTATTAAATCATCAGATGATTTGAAGTTTGACCTTGTTGCAGGCGGCTCAAATCATCAGATGGCAGTCGATGAAAACGGAAACGTTTGGATTGTAGGTAGTAATGAATACGGTCAGCTTGGTGACGGTACACAAATTGATAAGAATGTACCTCTAATGGTTGGCGGTAACGAAGTTGTTATTTATGAAAACGGTACAGCTCTTTATGGCACAATCTATATGAATGTCGATGATGTTAAGGATTTGGATGCAGGATTTAATGTATTCAATCTATATCAGAGCGGCATACTTAGTATGAATGAATTTGAGTTTGTTTCAAGTGACCTTGGTGTACTTGAAATCAACAAGTCAACAGGCGTTGCAACTGCGAATAAAGCAGGTACGGCATACATTTCTGCGGCTGAAAACAAATACAGTCAAAAGAGTGCATACATAAAAGTAATCGTATCAAATAATAATGTAGGATTTGAACCTAAGGCTATAACGAAGGGTAACCATTCACTTGCTCTAAGAGCAGACGGAACTCTTTGGGCATGGGGTATAAACAAGAACGGTCAGCTTGGTACAGGCAACACAATATCTGTTGATGAACCTACTGATGTAACACCGTCAGGTGTTAAGTTTATTGATATTGCAGTCGGTGAAGAATTTGCACTTGCCGTAGCATCAGACGGAACTGTTTACTCAACAGGTCTGAATGACTGCAGTCAGCTTGGAGTTGCATCAACAGCAATATCGGCTCGTACATCATTCGCAAAGATTGACGGACTAAGCAACATAATTAACGTTGCAGCAGGTGATGCGTTCGGTATGGCTCTTGATAAGTACGGTAATGTATGGACATGGGGCAGCAACAATAAGGGCCAACTTGGTATCGGTAATATCGGTACGGCATATGCTACTCCTCAGAGCGTATCAACAGTTGACAGTGTAACTGCTATTTCGGCAGGCAGTGAAAATGCATTGCTATTGCGTTCAAACGGAACAATTTGGGCAATGGGCGCTAATGATTCGGGACAAGGCGGAGTCGGTAATAACACAGGTGAATTGTGGTTGCCGACAGAAGTAAGAGATACCGAAGCTATAGTTGCTATAGCTGCAGGATATGATCATAGTATTGCTCTTGCATTTACATCAAACGTTTATGCAACAGGCAGTGACCAACACGGTCAGCTTGGTAATACACCGAGTGCAACAAAAAATACATACACAAAGATTTTAACAGATGCAGTAACCATAGCAGCCGGTAATAAATACAGTACAGTTATCGGTAAGGATGGTAATATGTATGTATTCGGTCAAAATAATAAGGGTCAACTTGGTATAGGTGACACTGTTGAAAGAAATATACCTATTGCAAATGCTGTTATTGATACTATCAAGTCATCATATAACGATTTCGCAATCGCAGGTGTAAGTCTTGGTGATGAATATTCAGTATTCTATACAAGGAATGGTGACGTTTACGGTTATGGTGACTATTCACTTGGTACACCGGTTGCCAGAAACGAAACAAAGAGTTATGTTCCGGTTCTAATCGGTGAAAGAACAGAACTTATTTCTAAATATGAAATGACAATTCATGTCGGAGAAACAGCTACTCTTGACACATATTCGGGTAAGAAGTTCAACTTGATTACTGATTATGCTAATCCTGGAAGTATCTCATTTGAAAGTAAGAATACAGCTATTGCAGGTGTTACGGCAGTTGGTGATGACGGCGAGATTACAGGTAATAAGATTGGTATTACTCATATCGTTGTTAAGAAGGGCAACCTTACATCAGTATGTATCGTTCATGTAATAGATAAAGACGCACAGACAGCTCCTATGATTTCAGCAGGTAACTCTCATGTTATCGCTCTTAAGTCGGACGGAACAGTTTGGACATGGGGTAACAATGAATACGGTCAGCTTGGTGACGGCAGCGTATCTTGTGCATATGAACCTATAAATGTAACAGCATTAAACGGTAAGGATATTGTATCTGTTCACGCAGGTGAATATCATTCAATCGCACTTACCCGTGACGGTGAAGTTTATACATGGGGTCATAATGATTACGGTCAGCTTGGTTTGGGTAATGCAAGCATAGTCGTATCAACACCTCAAAAGGTAGAAAGTCTGCCTGAAATAGTATCTATCTCGGCAGGTAAACAACATACAATGGTACTTGGTGCAGACGGATACGTATATAGCTTTGGTGACAACAGCTTAGGTCAGCTTGGTGCTCCTTCAAAGGATACAAGCAAGAGATCAAGCACTCCGGTTGTAGCACAAGGCTTGAACAAAGTTATCAGCATTAGTATCGGTGCAGGCGGTAGCGCAACAAAGGCAGTACGTTATGACGGTACACTTTGGGGTTGGGGTGAAAACTCGAATCACCAAATTGATAATACAAATAATCGTTACTATGCTTACCCTGTACAGATAGACCTTGGTGATGAATTTAACGGTCATATTTTAAGAACGTATGATGGTTTATATCACGTTGTTGCAATGCTTGATAACGGCAGAATTATATCGTGGGGCGCTAACAGTGAAGGTCAGCTTGGACAAGGTATTGCCGAAAGCGGAAGCTTGTTATACTACGCTCCTAACTATGTAGATGTATTTGACGGTACTAATAACTACGCAGTTGATATTTCAGTCGGTGCATTGCACAATATTGCGATAACAGCAGACGGAAGAGTGATGAGCTGGGGTAGTGCAGACCTTGGACGTTTGGGTATCGGTAATGTAACAACATCTGATGACAAAGTATCTCCTGTAGAAGTAACTGTTGATGACGGAAGTCTGTCGGCAATTTCGGTTGCAACAGGTGGTGCAACATCATACGTTGTACTTGAAGACGGATTTGTATGGAGCTTCGGTGAAAATACACACGGTCAGTTGGGTGATGCTTATGCGGGTGAAGATCCTGCACACTATAAACCTGGTACAACAAACGCATCTGATTCTAACGAATTCAGCCCTGTGCTTGTAACAGGCAGAACTATGAAGCTTATTCCTTCAAGCTTGAAACTTTATATCGGTTCCGCACCTTATCAGATGAAAGTTTCATTCAATAGATTTAACTTGATTAAAGATAATGCAACAACAGGTGACACATACAAATGGGAAATCACGAATGAAATGGATAAGGATGGAGTAACTGCTCTTATTCCTGGTTCACTTGTATCTGTAGATTCAGACGGTAAAGTAAGCGGAAAGACTAAGGAAGGTGTTGCAACACTTGTTGTAACAGATGTAAAGACAGGTACAAAACAGACTGCATATGTAGAAGTTGCCGATGCAAGCGATAATCATGTTGAAGCAATCGTATTTGATTATTCAAAACTTGATGACACAGCAACTCAAGCCGCAGTTGAAAAGGGTTATCTTGACAGTGATGAATATACAGAGATAATATCTGTTGTAGGCGATAAGTCTTATAAGCTTGTTGATCCTCTAAAGAGTGTTTATACAGGTCTTGTACAAACAACAATTCCTAATGCTACAACTGTAACGGTACACGTTAAGAGTATTGTAGACGCAGATGTTATCTATATGGTAGATAAGAACGGTCAAAATCCTGTTATGGGTACATTGTTGACAGACGCAAATATTGGTTCAAAAGACCCTAAGTTTATAGGATACTATGAATTTACAGATGTACCGATCAGTGAACTTGAAGATAATTATTACTTCGAGTTTAAGAACAGCAACACAAGCTTTGACGGAATATATAAAGCTCATACAACAAGATACTCAAATGACGGTGATTTGAGAATTGTAAAAGTTGGTGAAAACGATCCTGCTACAGATGTAGCTGATTGGGTTTATTATGACCAACCTGAAAACCATATTAAATTGAAAGATGCGGCAGTATCGGATTATGTAAGAAATGGTGTTCTGATAGGTAATACAGGTAACTATTATGCAATCATTAAGGAAACCGGCGATGCTAAGGATAGAGATATTTATATCTATAGCCAAGTTTCTCCGTCAGCTAAAATCTCTATTGCGAATGTAACTGTAAACAGCGATCATGACAAGGATAACGGTCATGACGGTTACTATGACGTACAGAAGATTACAATGTCGGCAAATGAAACATATAAGGTCATTCCTATTAAAGTAACAGCACAAGACGGAACTGTATCAAACCATTCATTGACTATTTACAGACAGTCGGAGGCAACAACAATCAAGGAAATTAAGGTAGAAATCGTTGATGCAAGCGGAAATGTGCTTAATACATATACCGCGTACCAGAAGAATCCGAGTGATACTCAGAACTACGAGATTGTAATCCCGATTAAGGATGTTGCTAATATTAACATCATTACAACTCCTATGATCGGAGATGTCGCAAAGGTAACATACACTCCTGATGGCTTGCTAAATGCCGTAAAGGAGGCAACAACACCTGGTGAATTCACATATGACGGATTTATCCTTGATAATACAAAGACATCAGATAAGACATATATTAAATTGACAGCCGATTCACTTGACGGCGCTCCGTATATACTTACAATTTTCAAGCTTGATGAAGAGAGTGATCCGTTTGTATCAGTTGATAACAGCGGCTATATTAACTCAACTCTTGTAAAAGAAGACGGTAATGAAAAGTTAATGTATGTATGGGCAGTTGATGACGATGCTAAGACAGCGTCTGTAACATTGACAACTGCAGTAACTAACGGACAAGTTCAAATTGAGAACGGCAACGTATATTCATATACAACAACCGAAGATGTAACCTTGAACTTTAATGACAAGGGTTATATGGATATTGCTCTAAAGGTAACAACAACATTGGGTGCGGTTAATGAATATACACTACGTATTTACAAGAAAACAGCAGATTCTCGTTTGGGAAGCCTTACTGTTGATAAGCTTGAGTACAAGCCGACAGGTATAATAATCGGTGAAAATTACAATGTTACATATGATAAGACAACCGGTAAGTATGTTGCAAAGATTAAGTATGATACTAACTATGTACAGGTTAATGCCGTAGCGGCAAGCACAAGCTCAAAGGTTGCAATTCGTCCTGATGAAGCAACTGCAAAGAGTGACTCTATGTCAGGAATGCCGTTCGACATGAGAAATGTTTCGATTACAGCAGATACAACAACACTTTATATTGCTGTAACTCCGGCAGATACATCATATTCACAGGGTGTATATCAGCTTGATATTATAAGAATGTCAGCTAATACTGCAATAAAGGTAACATATGGCGGCGAAGAACTTTCGCAGAATGCTGACGGTGAGTATGAATATACTTTGCCTGCGTCAACTGACGGAACAGATAACACAACTCAAAAACTTGTAGCAGAGGGTGTTATTGTAGACGGCGATAATGTTACAACTGATGAAAGCATTAAGCTGACGATTTCAACAAGCAGTACATTCTATGTAAATGGCGATGCAACATATACAGATGAAATGGATGTTAAAGCAACTCAGCCAAAGGCAAATGCTGTATATATCCATGTTAAGTCAGAAGACGGAACAGAAAAGACGTTTAAGGTAAATATTTTGAAATTACCTGAAACAAACGGTATAACGGCAGTAGACTTAACAGAAAATAAGGTTGCTGCAACATATAAGACTTCAATTAACACATATGAAGGTCAAGCCCCTTATTCGGAGGACGGTATTGTAATTTACGTTACAACTGCCGATGCACGTTCGCAGGTAGCAGTCGGAACACCGAATAACTTCGTAACTCCGACACCTATCAACGCTGCAGATCCTACACAGGGAGGTATTGCAAAGGTTCTTCTTCCGAAAGAACTTCTTGAAGAAGAAGCGAATGGCAGTACAACAACTAAGTTGTATGTTAAGAGAGCAGACGGTATTGTCATAGACAACAGCTCAATGAATATACCGACACTTATTATTAAATACGCATCAAATAATGTTGGTCTGTATAAGGTTGATTCAACACCTACAACAGACCCTGCAAGCCCTGACTACACAGGTAAGGTAAAGCAGATTACTGATGAAAACGGTAATATTGAGTATTATCTTGGTATTAATGCAAGTGATATTATAACAACGGGTACAGCTCTAAGCATTAATATTACTGCAGAAGCAAATAATACAAGCTCAAAGGTTGTAATTTACGACCCTGCTACAGAACAGCCTTCAACTATGACAACGGGTGCAGCATATAAGGCAATCAGAGAAGTTACTCTTGACCCGTCATTGAATGATGGTCCAACAGAACTTTCAATCAGAGTAATAGCAGAAGACGGAGTCACATCAAAGGATTATAAACTTGTACTTCGCAAGAAGTCTGATAATACAGAAATTGAATTTGTAAAAGCAATCTATATTGCAAATGAAGATCCTGACTTAAGCAAGAATACCGCAGGTGAATTCTATACATATGTAGATTCGGGCAGAACAATTCTTCCTATCAGAGTAAAGGCTAAGGACAGTCAGTCAACAGTTGCAATCGAAACAACTTATAAACCGTCAGCATATGTCGGTTCAGCTGCAATAACATATTCAAACAGCAATGATGTAAGCGTTAATGTTGACCTTACAGGTATAACTGATGACGAGCTTAGAGCAGGTGTAACAATTCCTGTATATATTAAGTCAGAAGACGGAAGTCAAGTAATGACTTACTTCGTAAAGGTATCTTCTGTAGAAGGTAACCCTGAGCTTAAGAGCGTTGATGTTGTTGTAGACGGTGTTGTAAGACCTGCAAAATATGATGCAGATGATAACAGCAAGTTCGTAATTAAGATTCCTGATACAACTTCAAGAGTTGATATTATAGCAACTCCGCAAACATCGCTTGTTCAGTACGTACATATAAACGGCAGCTATGACAGCAAGGATGAAGCGACCGGAGCTGTTACTTTGAGCAATGTGGTTGTAAACAGTAAAGAAACAACTGCAACGATTGAAGTTAAGGCAAAAGACGGTACAACAAAGAGATATACTCTTGTAATTACTAAGGTTGCTGTAAACACAGACCTTATGAATGTAACTGTAAACGGTACTACAGTAAGCAATGCAAACGGTACTTACACATATCTAAAGACCGGTATTTCGAGTGATAAGACTGCTGATGTTTCAATAACAACACAAGATGCAAATTCAACTGTTAAGGTTGAAGCTATCACAAGAGATTTGACAAAGTCACCATATGGATTGTCATACAATGAAGTGGGCAGCGAGTCGCAGAATGTATGGGCAAATGATGCGGTAACTCTACACAGTCAGCCGGTAAACAGATACCGTATAACAGTAACAGGACAAGACGGATTTACAACTAAAGAATACACCTTAATAATCAGAGATACAGATACAAATGCAGATGTAGAATATATTAAGGTTGGCACATATTATGCAGTTAAGGAATCATCAGACGTCAACGGTGAAACATGGACTGTTGAAATCCCTGATACAACTAAGTTTACAAATGTAACTGTACAAGCATCTGATGAATTGGCAGAACTTACAGACATTGAGAAACTTAGACAGAATGCATATGATAATAATCCAAGCAACGTAGGATATGTAACTCAAATCGTTTCAGGTTTGGATTTACAGACAGGCGACGAGATTAGATATGTTAAGGTAGTTTCACAGGATGGCTCACTACAGAAGATGTATAAGCTTGTTATAAAGGGTACAGACGAAGCTCCTTCTGTTGAAAGCGTAACAGTAAACGGTTTGGATGCAAATGCACCGACTGATTCAGAACCAAGATATACATATCTTGAAGTACTTCCGAACGTAAGTGAAGTATTGATTGGTGTTACGGCAGCGAGCAAGAACCACTTCGTAAGCATTAACAATGGCGATATTACAGCCGGCGGTTATGCAGAGCTTAAGGTTTCGATGCCTATCTCTGTAACCGAAATGGAAGTACCGTTCAGATTGTACAGAACAGCTGACGGTGACCCTGCATATGAAAACGTTGTATATCTAAAACGTTTGAGCGATGATTATGCATTGACTGTAAAGGTTGATAACAATACTGTTAAGAAAACAAATCTTGACGGCTCATATGTATATTATGTAGACGGTACAGCAACAAGTGCAGATGTATGGGCTCTTGCATCTAACGCAAATTACCGTGTAGAAATTACAGGTAAAGACGGCGTTTCAGGCAATAACAACACAAATCCGACACTTGGCGCAACTGTTACAACAGACCTTGAAGATACTATAAACAGTAACTTCACAGAAGTAACAATCACAGTTAAATCTGATGATATTACAAATACAGCAACAGCCGAATATAAGCTATATATTTATAAGAAGAGTAACAATGCAAATATCACGTCGGTAACTGCAAATCCAAATGACAGTGAAAACAAGGATACAGATACTACAGCAGATGACAGTGTAAACTTAGACGGTAATATATACAATGCATATCATGTATATGTTCCTAAGTCAACTACATCGGGTTATACAGTATTTGACCTTGCAATCGAGCTTGAAGATGTAAATGCGGCAGTAACAAGCATTGATAATGCACCGTTCGCAAATACAAACGGCGGTACTGCAAAGGCAACATTTACAAAACTTACAGCCGATTACGACTTTGACGGTGACGGCACAAACGATTCATTCGCAATTCCTGTAACCGTAACATCGCAGAGCGGCGGTACAAAGGATTACTACATCATCGCAACACCTACAGATATGGATATGGAATTGACTGTAGAATACGATGACGAAAAGATTGCGAAGGAAGAGGACAAGAACGAATATATTGTATATGTTCCTACAACTTCTAACACAGCAACTATATACCTAACATCAATAAACGGTAATATTGCTGAAGTAAGAAATACAACAAATGCAAATAATATTATAACTGTTGATTCACCTGACAGAACATTGTATAGATTACAGGTTAGTAACTTGTCAGCTTTGACGGAAAGCAATCCATATACTTATGAAGTTGATGTGGCTAAATCAGGCTCAAGTTATAAGAAGACATTTAAGCTAATCATTATGCCACAGAGTACTGATACCGATATTACAGTAACAGTAAACGGTGTAGAAGCTAACTGGGTAGCTTCAAACGGCGGTTACTATGACGGAAGTATTGAAACAACTGACGAAATAGCAAATGTTATAGTAAAGGCTAAGAATCAATTTACAAAACTTGCGATTACAGAAGATGGTGAGCCTGCACCGACGTTGGTTGATAAGGGTATAACATCTAAGGCTTATACAATCGCTCTTACAGAAGCAACTGATACAGCTAAGATATATACAATCTATGTTCAATCGCAGAATACTTCACAGCCGATTAAGACATATAAGTTACACGTCACAAGAAGAAGCGGTGAAAATGATATTATCAGCATCAAGCGTGGTAATGTGGATGCTACAGAAGAACCTGTAGAAAACAGTGATGACGTTAAGTACATATTCTTCGTAGACTCAATGACAGAAGTACCTCAAATTACGATTGAAACTTCACCTAAGTCAATATTGAGAGTAGGTTACTATGATTCACAGAATAAGTGGCATAATAACGGCGATAGCAGCGCTTCAACAGCAGGCGATACAGCCGGTTGGACAACAGATAATAATTGGCAGGATACATTGCCGGCAAATGCAAACGGTGGTAAATATGTAATCGAAGTAAAGGCTGAAAACGGCTCGAAGAAGAACTATGTTCTTGAATTCAGAGAAAAGTCAGACGATACATCAATTAAGAGTATAACAACAGAAAAAGGTTTGGACGGCGAATACAATGTTGATATGTCAATGACAGTATTGTATGAAGCAAACGTTCCTGACCACGATATATTGCTTGATATACTGCTTACAGATAAGTATGCAACAATCGAATCAATACATGAAGTAGCATTGCCTGATGACAGTGAAAACATCATAGATTCGACAGGTGACATCATCACAAGAAAGAAGACCGACGAAGGTGCATTCCGATATAAGGTTGTAGGCGGTGTTCCGATTGGCGGTAAGAGATACTTGAGAATTACCGTTAAACCTCAAAATGATAAGGCAGAGTTGGTTAAGAACTACTACTTATTATTAAAGGGTGCATCAGATGACTTGTCACTTGACAATGTAAAGGTTAATGATACTGTAAATACAACTCCTATCTCAAATGGTTTGAAGTATACATTCAGTGTTCCGATAACCGTAACTGAGGCAGATGTAACAATTACAGCAAATCAATATGCTAAACTTGTCAATGTAGCAGGAAATGCACTTTCAATTCCATACATCAACGTATGGTCAGATACTTCATATACATTATCTTCTGAAGAAGAAACAACTATAACTGTAGAAGTTCGTTCACAGTTGTATGTTGATGATGTACGTACACCAAATGCTAAGAAGACTTATACAGTAAGTATCTATAAGAACAGTAATAACACGGAGATAGGCGAGGTTATCGTAAATGGTATCGCAGCAATCACAAGAAAGAATAATCCTACTATCTATGAGATTGCAATTCCGTCAGATCTTAACGGAGGCGATTCAAGAGCAGAAAACCCTGCAACTATCACAATACATACATCAAGCGGTATTGCAGAAATCTCAATGAAGAATGACGCAGCCGGTGTTGATGATGTAGGTTATGGTGAACTTATAACAAAGAGAACGCTTGACGCTCCTTCTGTTTCAAAGGTAAATAAGTTTGAATTTACAATTAGATCATCATCAGGCAGTGTAAAACAGACATACACATTGTATGTATATACTGATTACGAAGACACAGATGTCAAGTCGGTTTCACTTAATAAGACTGAACTTACAGCCGGTGCCGCAACAGATGTAGATATTTCGTTATTCTCAGTTCCTGATGACCGTATCTACACAGCAGTTGTAAACAGACGTAATCCGGTTGACCTTTCAATCGTTCCTACAGGTAACATGGCAAAGGTAGAACTTACAGGATTCGGTATTGACGGTATTCTTGTAAGTGACAACTCACACGGTTATGTATTTGAAAATCTTGCACTTAACTCAGAAAATGATACAGTATTTAACTTCAGAATTATGAGTTATGACGGTAAGGTTGTAAGTGATCCATATCAAGTAATAATTAAGTATGTTGAAGATTCAGACGTAGCTCTAAAGAGTGTTGTCTTTGACGGTGTAACAGCTGAAAAGGCAGACTTTAAGTCTAATACATATCTTGTAAGAGCAGACAGTACCGTAACAAACGGCATACTTACAATAACTGCGGCAAACGAAGATGCAGTAGTTAAACTTGACAGCGATAAATCAACAAACGGTGTCTTGAACGTATCTTATAATGTTACAAAGAATGTATCTAAGGTTGACTTTACCGTTACATCTAAGGACGGTAAGGCAGAGCAAGCATACACATTGTATATTATAAGAAGCAATACGGGTGAAAAAGAAGTCTATGTCAACGGAACCAAGCTTACAAAGACAAGCGGCGGTTACACTTATGAAGTACCTTACGGAGCAACTGCGGCAGATATTAAAGTTGTTGCAGACAGCGAAGTTTCAAAGGTACAGATTGGTGACAGCGAGTTTAAGGTAAGTGAAAATACTGAAACAGTAACTCTTGATTCGGGTAAGACAACAACTGTTAAATTCAAGATTTACTCATATCCGTATGACGATAACAGCTTTATTGCAGAAACAATTACACTTGTAAGACAAGACCAGTCTTTGGCACTTTCAAATGTAATGGTTCAGAGCAAGTCAGAAAGAGATTATACAAAGCTAACTCCGGATAAGTACGGAAATTATAAGACAGCTATTCCGAGCACAGATGACAGTGCAAGCATTGTAATTGCAACAAGAAGAAGCGATTCAAAACTTGGACTTATCAGAGTAACAGATGCAGGTGATGTTGTTCTTGGTGAAGATCAAGGTCAATTATCAGTACCTGATATTGCAGACCTTGGAACAGTAAATAAATTCTATATTGTTGTTTCTGACGGAACAAAGACAAGCAGATATGAACTTGTAATTGTTAAGTACAGCAATAATACAAGTGTAGAAAAGGTAATCGCCGAAAGAGGTACAGAGGACGAATATGTAGCTAAAGATGCATCGTGCGGCGGCGGCTCAACTATCCTTCCGGAAGACCCTGACGGCAGTAAGGCATCACCTTACCAGATTACGACGGCCGAAGAACTTCAGGCTATGTCAGATCATCTTGATGCATACTATGTATTGATGAATGATATTGACTTAAGCGGTACCGCATGGACTCCGGTTGGTACAACTGCTGAACCGTTTACAGGTAACCTAAACGGTAACGGAAAGTCAATATCAAATCTAACAATTACAGCTACATCAAATGATACAGCATACGGCTTGTTTGGTGTAAATAAGGGTGAAGTTTATGACTTCAAACTTGAAGATGTAAATATTACATCTGTTGCAGGCACATCATATCAATATATCGGTGCCGTGGCAGGTAAGAATGAACAGAACGGTGTAATTTCAAGAGTAGCCGTAGCTTCAGGTAATATTGAATCTTCATATGCAGCCGGCGGTGTAACAGGTGATAACCGTGGTACTATCGAAGACGCATATAATAAAGCAACAATTACATCAGGTGAGTACGCAGCAGGTATTGCAGCATTGAACCATAACGCTGTTAAGAATGTATATAATGTAGGTTCAATAAGCTCAACATCAAATAATTTAACCGATGAACACGTAGCATCGATTGTTGTATTGAACCTTGACAACTCAACAATAAATAATGCATATGCAGTAATGCCTGGCCAAATCTACAGCAAGGTGGGAAGCAACAGCAATGTATATAACAGTGCATCAGTTCTTCCTGAAAAGCTTGGAGATATAGCAACATTCAATGATTGGGACTTTGCAAATACATGGGTAATCAAGACAGCTCAGTATCCTACATTCAGGAACCAATCAGCTGATGCAGATATATCAAATCTTAACATTCCTGACGGCAGCCAAGCCCGTCCGTTTGAAATCACATCAGCCGCAGGATTGAAGAGCATCGGTAACGATGAGGAAAGCTTAACAAAGCATTATGTATTGAAGAATAATATTTCAATGAAGTATAATTCGGATTACATTCAAATGGATCCTATCGGTTCAGAAGATACACCATTTACAGGTAGTCTTGATGGTAACGGATTTACAATTTCCGATTTGAAGATTACATCACAGAAGAGCGTAAACGGTCAAGATTATTCAGCTTTGTTTGCTGTAAACAACGGTACTGTTAAGAACTTGAGATTTGCGGTTGCGACAATCGGTGAAAACGGAGTTGAAAATGCATCTGTGGTAGCAGGCATTAACAACGGTACAATCGAACAAGTTGCAATTGAAACGGGCGGTAAGATTACAGCTAAGAATGCAGCCGGTTTTGCAATCGAAAACAACGGTACTATTGAAAACTCATATATTACATCAACTGCACTTGTAAGCAACAATGCTTCTGCAGGTATAGTAATAAGCAATAATGCCGGTGCAACAATCGGATATGTATTCGCTAACGCAAATCTGTCAAGCTCAATGTTTGATAAAGCATCGATTGCTATTAACAGTGACGGTACAATTACACATACACACGGTGTAATGGGTGCATTGTTTGTTAAGAATGATACATCAATCGTTACGACAAATGATAATAGCAGTATTGCTGCATCTGACCTATATGTTCAGTCAATCTTTAGCGATTGGAACTTCAATGATATATGGTATATGACATCAGGCAGCTACCCAATGCTACAAGTTACAAATAAGACTTCGTCAGTTTCTGCACAAAGCATTGACTTGTTTGCAGACGGAGAAACAACCTGCGAACATATTGTATATATCAGAGATACTAAGAATTCGGCTAATATTTACATAAAGGCTCAGAATCCTTATTCAACAATCGCAATCAGAGGCGGTTCATATACAGGTGTATTTGAAGGTGTTATAAACGGACTTATCAATGATAAGACAATAATTCCGTTTACAATTACATCAACAAGCGGTGCAAGTCAGGAACATAATCTTGTAATTATTAAAGAACCTACTTTGGCAACACTTGACAGCGTTGTTATTGACGGAACGACAGTTGCTCGTGTAAATAACACATACGTTGCAGAAATAGGTAAGTCAGCTGATTCTGTAAATGCAGAAATTACTCCTATATCAGGTACAGTTGAAGTACTTGACAAAGATAGAAATGTTGTTTCATATGAGAGCATGAACGGCTTGACATGGATTAATACAGCACTTCCTGCAAATGTCGGTACTACAACAACTTATACATTGAGAGTAACAAACGGTAATGCACTTTCAACAGTTGAATATCCGTTAATCTTGAAACCTGCTGAATATCATACAGGTTTGAAGTATGTACAGGTTGATCCGCTTACTCTTATAGGCAATGTTCTTGTAGGTTCGGGTTATACAGATGTTACAGATATAAATGAAAATGTTTATAACTATGTAATTACCAAGGACCTTGAATATATCAATATTAAGGCTGAAACTGTAAACTCTACTTCAAAGGTAAGCATTGCATCAGAGTATAATTCGGCTAATGTACAAGAAATCGAAAGATATAAACTTGATACATCAATTAAGGATATTTACATTCCGATTGACGTAACAACAGAAGAGAATGTTGTTGAACATTATGTACTTCACTTAACAAGAAAGAGTATTGATGATTCATTAAAGACTGTTAAGGTAACATACGGTAGCAATGTTTATACTCCGACAGCTGAAAACAGAGTAATGGATGAAGAAACAGGAGCAACTGCAGACGTATATGTAGTTAAACTTGATACTCCGGGTAATGTTCCGTTTACAAATAAGACATATGTTGATATTTTGATAGAGGCTAATGATATTTATACACTTGTAAATGCAGACAGCCCGACGGCAACAGACCCAACATCAGCTAATTCGGATAAGTGGACAGCAACTAATGTACTTCTTGACGGCGAAGAATTAACAATCTATGAAATCAAGTCAAAAGCTGCTGACTTAGAAACAATTAAGGTATCATATCTATACATCTACAAGAAGAGTGATAATACAAATCTTGAGACATTTACCGCAACTTACAATGACGGCGGAACAGAAACAACTGTTGAAGCCGGTAAGGATATAAACGGTAAATATCAGCTATGGATTCCGTCTGATGTTACAACAGTAGATCTTGAGGCTATAGCATCAACTCTGTTGGCAGAAGTACAGATTGACGATAATACTTCGTCATTACATAATAATGTTTATAAGAACTTTACAATAACAGGTAAGAACACTATTAATGTAATGATTAAATCTTCATTAAATACTACTGCTGAGTATAAAATTAATATCAATAGATTGAATCTTGATCTTGAAGCTGTACAGGCAGGACCTTACAGCGGCGGCAACTTGTCAAATGCTCTTTGGGACAGCACAAGAAATGCATATGTTGTTCGTCTTGATCCGCAGACTGATGATTTGCCAAGTGCAATCGCATCAGTGTTGGCTAAGGATGCTAATAACTACATCAGAATAGGTCACTTGACAAGACCTGAAAAACCTACTCAGGGAAGTATGACAGATGAACAGTATGCAGCAGCACTTGCTCAATATGAGAAAGAGGTTGCAGCATATGAAACAGCCGCAGCAAACGACTATTCAGCAACCGATGCAAGCGTTGTATGGGATGGCGGATGGCGTCAGACAAGCAACCAGTCTTATAAGATTCCTCTAATCAAAAAAGACGGTGGATTTACAGTAGTTAAGATTCAGGTTGGTGTAGCTAATAACTATAAGGCTCAAGCAGATGCAACTATTGATGAAAAGATTGGTACTGTTAAGACTTATACATTCCTAATAGGTCAGAAGTATAAGAACACTGATGCAGATATTGATATTTATATTGACGGTAACTTGCTTAAAAATCCTGAAAAGGTTGGCGATGAGATTATCTATAGATATGGTATCGTGAAGGATGCAACTGTAAAGGTTGGACTTCGCATTGATGAACATGCACCAACTCCATATGATCCGACAGTATCAGTAAATTCAGTATCTGAAAACGGAATTGTAAACAGATCTGATTATAATTATCCGACAGATGGTGTACTTACAATTCCTGTAAATACAGCAAGATCAGTATCTGAAGATACTCCTGATACAAATATTACTATTGTATCAATACCTGAAGCAGGTACAGGATATACTCATCAGTATAAGGTTGTAATCTACAGATTGTCAGAAAATACAAATGTACTTCATAACAGCAGTGACAACTCAGAAACTGTTGTAAATGAAACTACAAGATATGACGGTGAAACAAGTCCAAATGTTGTAGATTATTACAAAGTAAGCGAATCAACACTTACAGTTGATGAAAACGGTAATAAGTATTTAAGAGTATATATCAAGACAGAGTATTCAAAGGCTAAGATTACTCTAAACGGTAAAATATATACCGGAATAACAGATGATGACACTGTAATAAGTGGTTCAAATGTAGTAAACGGCGGAGATATTCACGGTATCTTGATTCCTGTAAAGGATGGCGAAAGCGTTAAGGTAATTCCGTATGTAGTAACATCAGAAGACGGCAGACATACTTCAAACAATGCATTAAACGTAACAATCCAGTCGATTAATACTAATGCCGATTATGTAACGGTTAATGGTGTAGAAGCATATGGTCCGTTCACTGAGGGCGATTCGGATCTGCCGTATTATAACAGCTATATTCCTTACAGTGTATATGAAAAAGCAGTTAATAATGCCGAAAAGACATCGGTTGTTGTTCAGGCGGCTGTTCAGTCGAAGGATACAACAGCAGAACTTCTATGGGAAGATGGCGACTTTGATTATCACGGAAATGATGCTAAATACAACATTCCGTTCAGAGTATCCCACTCATACTTGTTTGACGATGCAGATCCTGATATTCCTCATGTGGTTAAATTCAGAATTATCTCTGAAGCGGGTACAATGCAAGAATATGAATTGAGAGTTTATCTTGCAGATAACACAAACAGAGATGTTGAATATGATGCCGAAAGTGATAATTACAGTGTATGGGTTGGTCCTGCAGGAACAATTAACAGCATACCGCCTGCTAAGTACGATAAGAACACAGGCAGATACACTGTAGAAATTGAAACAGGTATAACATCTGTTGACATGAAGGTAATCGCAGATTATGAATATGCGGGCGTAGATATTTATGACCCATATACATCATCATATACAAATAACTATGAATTACATCAAAAACAAGTACAACTTTCAAATCTTGAACCTAACCAAAACTACACATTGTACTTTAGAATACGTTCACAGGATGAAATGTTGTCAGGTGTTGGTGATGGTAAGGAATACATAGTAGACCTAATCAGAAAGTCTAATAACAGAAAAATTGATCACGTATATGCATATCCTGAAGATAAAACGGGTAAGTTGTTCCAGTCAGTTGTTGAAAATATAACTGTAAACAATCCGATTATCATAAAGAATATAACATACGGTACATCAATCGTTCCTATTGAAATCGGTGCTGATTACTCAACAGCAAGAGTTGGTATGACGATAGACGGTGTAGATACTGTTTCGACAAATCAAACTCTAAAGATAAATATTCCGTTTGACAGTAATGACGATGATGTTGATGAAACAACAGGCGAACGTTCAAGAACATTCCAGGTAACGGTATGGAGTTATGAAGGTGATATTGCACCTGCATACTACACACTTAAGATTATCAGAAAGATGAATAATCTAAAGCTTAAGGAAATTACACTTGACGGACGTTATGCAGAGCAAGACAGAAACGACCCTTATACATTCAGAATTGATGTAGGGGCAGATGAAACGCTTGTAAATGAAATCAAAGCTACTGCTCTGAACGCCGGGGAATACGTAGAATTTGAGAATAACGGATTTACTCTTTCAAGCAATTCATATTTGAATTATGACGTATCAACAATTCCGACATCGTCATCGGTAACGATTGATATTAAGGTTGGTTCACCTGATTTGCTGTCAGATGGTACAACTCCTGATGAGATAGCAATAACAAAGCTTATTATTACAAAGCTTTCTCCTGAAGAATTGCGTTCTGATTTGAAACTTGATATGTTTGTCAGCGATATTAAGTTAGTTGACAGCTCATATGTAAAGGCTGCAAAGCAGAGCGAAGATAAGACACTTGTAAACGGCAAATATGTTTATACATATAATTACATAAGCTATATTAATCCAACGGCAAATATGGCATATGTTAAGTCACAGACTAAGTCGGCAAGTTCAAAGATTGAATTCTTTACTGATTTTGGTAAACCTGCGATCGCGAGCGGAATGTTGGCAGTTGATACAGAGGCATCAATGTCAGGTATAGATGACATCATATTGAAAGCCAGAGTAACAGCCGGTGACGGCAAAACACAGGATTACACATTGATGATTCAGAAAGCTTCAAGTGAACTTGGTATAGACAAAGTATATGTTGACGCTACAGGCGGACTTTCTACTGAAACTCAGCAGACAACAAGAGTTACAGGTAAGGTTACAGGTTATGAAGCGGGTGTGGAACCTAATACAACGGCAATATCGTACAAAGTTGAAATGCCGATGAATACATACATTGCACAACCGTTTGTATTCGCAATAGACCCATATGCGGTAATTCAGTTCTATGAGTACAGAGATGGTACATATGTACTGAGCAATAATAAACAAATTCAAGGAACTAATGTAAACTTCGCAGGTGCTACAACGGATGCCGCCAGTATTGAAGACAGAAATTTATATAAGTTCAGATTTAAAGTAACATCGAGAACCAACAACGCATCTCAGGAATATGTAATCAACCTTATTAACAGCCCTGAGGGTACTCAGTTGAAAAATGTTAATATCGGTTTGAGAAAAGAAGGATACAAAGATTATCCTATAGATGAATCTGAAGTAATCTTGAAGAATGCAAGTATAACAGGTCTTACAACTTACTTGGCATCAGTTCCGCAAGGACGTGATACAGCTGTAGTAAAACTTATAAGTGAGAATAAGTTTGCTAAGATATATGTAAACGGTGTTCATCAGAACAGCGCAGTAAATACATATATTGATGATGTAAAACTAAACGGTCGTGTTACGCAAGTTCCTGTAACGGTAGAATCTCCGTCAGGCGCAACACAGAACTATACGATTTACATTGTTCAGTACATCTACAACTTCGATTTGAACACAGTCGTAAATGACGAACTTACAGAAAGAATCGGCGATCCGGTTACAAATGAAGACGGTGTTATCATTTCAAACTATGAACGTCCGACAAAACTTCCGTTCTACTTGAGCGATGCAGATATGCAAATTAATATGGCAGACCCTCAAGGTCATAAATATTACGTTCAGATTGACGATGGTGAAAAGATACTTGTAGATGATACAACTAATGAGCAGACTATTAAATCAATAATTAAGCTAAAAGAAGTTAATTCGATTGTTCAGCTTCGTGTATATGACGAAGACGGATTCTTAATAACAATTAACAATATTTTAATTAAGCGTGATATGCTTGACGCAGCACTTGGAGCAATCCGTGTAAATGACAATGATGCAGTTAAGACAACTCTTGACAGCGGCAAGATTATATATGAGGCATACTCATATTCAGAAGCAGAAAATCCAACTGCTAAAGTTGATATATATGCTGTTGATAAAAACGCCGCAATTACGTTGACGGGTCTTACAGTATCGCAGACATATACATTGGGAGCAGGTAAGGGCGGTCAGCTTACTGCAAACGTAGATTTGAAGGTTGGCGACAACTACTTCTCGATTGAACTTAAGAAGTCGGACGGCAGCCCGTCAATCTATTATACATTACGTATCAAGCATATTCCGGTTGACGTATATCTTGATGATTTGTATATCACAAAGAAGGACAATTCAAATAAGATACCGTTCTATAATTCATCATTTATAAAGACGGTTACAACTTATTCGATTAAGACTGAAAATGATTTACATGAGTATGATGTATATGCAAATGCACATGAAACACATCAGAAACTACTTGACTATGCGAAGACACAAGGCTGGAATCCTAATGATTATGAAACAAGAATCAAGATTACAGACGCAGGCAGTGAGCAAATCGACGATTTGAGTAAATATATTAAGCAGTATGTCAACAGTATGAAGACAGACGGAACAACTTCGGAATACTTCAGAATACCTATTTACTTGAGAGTTCCTCACTACACAAAAACTTATTATATAGAAGTTCATGACCCGAGCGATGAAAACCGACTTGCAGATTTACAAGTTATCGGTTATGACTTGGATCCTGACTTTGATAAGGATAATTATAAGATAAATAAGCCTACAACAGATGATGAAAAGAAACAGGGTATTTATACGGTAAATGTTGAATCAGAAAAGACAAATGCAGACATTTACGCTAAGGCATATCATAATCATGACGGTGCTAAGACGATGGTTACAATTCTTGATTCAAACAAAAAACCGATGAGTAATGCATTTGTTACAATTACTCAGAATGTAAACCTTGAATACGGCGATAATGTATTCTATGTAAAGGTAACAAGTGAAACATCTAAGGAATTAGAGTATGAACTTCATATTTATCGTAAGCCGATAGACGCAAGCGTTAAGTATATCTTGGTAAATGATATGCCTGCCGCATTGCAGCCGGACGGAACGTATGTTGCATATGTAGAGTCAGGTACTAACCCTATAGTTAAGGCTATGGCAAGTGATTCAAGAGCAACAACAACATTGAAGACAAACGGTGCCGCAGATGTTTCGGCAGTTGGTTGGGTAACGTTAAATGTACCTACTGTATCAACTGCAACGGCAAATGTTGATATTAATGTTTCTTTGACAGCCGGTAATGATACAATCAGCAGAGATTATGTATTGAAGTTGATTAGTGTAACGGGTGATATTCTAAGCGTCTACATGGATGTTGACAACGGCGACTTTGTAACAGATACAACTCGTCAATATGCAAATCCTATTGCAGCTGTTTGGAACAGTGAAAATAACCGCTTTGAAATAGGTATTCCGCATAATGCGACATATACACCGATGATGAGAGTAACAACTCTTGCCGAAGGTAAGACAGTTAAGATTGGTACTCTTGCTGAACAAAATCCTGATGCGGGAACAACAAAGCAGTTTACCAATAAGACATACTTGATGAATAATCCTCAAGATATAACCGTTACTGTAAAGGATGTTGCAACAGATGTAACCAAGACATATATTGTACACGTAACAAGAATGTCAGGCGATGCAGACCTTATCGAACTTGAACCTGAAAGCGGCGTAGTGATGAAACCTACATTCGATAAGGATGTTCATAACTACGAAATCGATGTAGATACAGCTGTTACACAGGTGACATTTGATAAGATTACAGCAAGCAATAATGCTACAATCAAGCTTATGACATCTACAAGCAACGGTTCAAAGCCGGTTATCAACCATACAAGCGGAAATAGTTTTGTATTTGATAACTTGACAGTTGGTAACAACATATTGAAGATTGAAGTAACATCTGAAGACAGAATAACAACTAAGACATATACGGTTACAATAAATCGTAAGATTCCTGATACTGACGCTACTTTGGACGACATCAGAGTCGTTATCGGCGGTAAGTATTACAGCTTAGTTCCGATGTTCGACAGAGATATTACGGATTACTACTTCATTGTTGAAGGTGAAAATATTAATGATATTAATATTGAAGCAACACCAAGCAGTGCTGCAAGCGATGTGGCTTACAAGATTGACGGAGGTTCTACCACAAAGGGAACGAGCGTGACAATCAAAGACGGTTTGACTGAGAAATCAACAACCGAAGTTGCATTCAATGTATCGGCAAGCGGCGTAGTAATGAAAGAGTATAAGATTACACTTTATAAGAATATTAATGCTAATATCAATCCAAAGCAAAACTTCTTATCAAGTATATCTCTTGCAAATCATACATTGACAATGATGAACAGCTCATCAGATGTAGATTATAACTACTATTCAAATGTAACTAATACGGAAACAGAAGAAGCAATCACAGTAATTCCGAATACAAATGTTACGGGTACAGACGGTAATATGACTGCAACATTGTATGATGTAGCCAATAATACAACCGAAACTATGTTGTCCGGTCAGCCGACGCCGGTTAAGCTTGATGCGGGTAATAACTTGTTTATTGTCAAAGTAAGCGATGGCAACGGCAACAGTCGTTACTACTCAATTACAATAAACAGAGCAATAGATAAGAATACAAGCGCATTGCTTTCATCTCTGACAGCAAGTGGTCAAAGTATGACGCCGACATTTGATAAGAATGTAACATCATATAAGATTACTGTTGCAAATGACGTTGATTCAATTAAGATTAACGCTAAATCCGAAAATACAATGTCTGCTATTTGGGTAAGAAGCGAAGCCTTAGATATTGACGTTGATGCGGTTGGTACGGTAAATACCGATATTAAGCTTGTAGAGGGTAGCAATAAGATTGTTATTACGGTAACTGCTCCTAACAATACTGCAAAAGCAGGTAATAGAACATGGAATAACACTAAGAAGGTTTATGTAATTAATATTTACAGAGGCAGTGAAAATGATAATGCTGACCTAATAGATATTAAGTACACAGCAGGCGGTATACTCACTCCTATATTTGACAGTGATGAAACAAATTATCATTTGACTTATACTTATGAGCATGAAAATGTTGATTTGATACCGATTGCAAGAACTCCGGATGCTATAAAGGATATAACAGTTACATCAAGCGAAACTTCTAAGGTGATAAGCAGCGGAGATACATTCTCATTGTCACCGCTTGCTGTAGGTGAAACGGTAGTAACATTCATTGTAAGAACAGTAAACGGTACAGAAAAGACTTATACGGTTTCGGTATATCGTAATAAGTTTGAAACTCCGATACCTGAAATTACAGGTTTGGAACTAAAAGACCAACACTTTGATGACTATGCTATAACCCCTACATTCGATAAGGATGAACATTCATATTATGCAAGTGTTCCAAGTACATTTGAAAAGGCAGATATTAAGGTAACTGCTATATCAAATGACCCATCGGATGAAGATAATCTAACGATTAGAGTAAACGGCAGAGTAATATCAAGCGGTACATGGAATAATATCTTTGAACCTATTGAATACGGTGATAACATATTCACGATTGAACTATCAAATGCTCAGGAAAATAAAGAGTATTATACATTGGTAATCAATCGTCAACAACCTGACCTTGACCCTAAACTTATCGACTTGGCAGTTAAACAGAACTTTGCATTGTCACCGGCATTTGATCCGGATAAGACGGCATATGAAATTAATGTAGATGAATCAACATCATACATTAACCTTATCCCAACTGCCAATGATGCGAAGATTACTGTTAACAACCTTGAAGTTGTAAGCGGTATGGCATCAGAAAATATCGAACTTAAGAAGGGTAAGAATCAGATTAAGGTTGTTGTAACTGCAATAGATAATACAAAATCTCCTGCAGAGTTATCAATAACTAAGCGTGTATATCTTGTAAATGTATATCGTCCTGATTCGGATAACGATAATGCTCTAACAGAACTTGTTCTTAATAAGGGTACAGTCGTACCGGCATTTACAAGAGATGTAAAGAACTATTATGTAACAGTTCCTTATCAGGTAAATAAGGTAACTCTTGAAACAGCTGCATTAAATCCGGACAGTGTGATTAAAGTAAACGGCACAGAATATACAGGCGCTATGGATATAGACTTGACAGACGGAGTATATAACTCAGTTGCCATCAAGGTATATGCATCAGCTGATGATTCATTGCCTGAAGTAACATACACATTGGATATATTCAGAAAGAATATGGCAGCCGATATTCCTGACCTAAGCAGCTTGACTGTAGACGGTAAGGACATAATTCCGGATTTCTCGGCAAGAGAGCTTAACTACTACACATATGTAGATGCATCAACAACCCGTGTAACAATAAATGCTAAGGCAGCAAGCAGTTCTGCAAACGTAAGCGGTATCGGAACATTTGCATTGAACGGTAATAAGACAGTAAGAATTATTACAGTCAGAAACGGTGCTACAATGCAGAAGTATTCTGTAACAATCTTGCGTGATACTGCAATCAACGGTATCAGCGGTACATTGAACGGAGATGCGATAACAAACAGCACTCTTGAAACAATAACAGTACCGGAAGGTACAACAACAATTCCGCTTAATATAACTTCAGCCGACAGCGATGCAATAATTACTGTAAACGGCAGAGAGATTGAAAGCGGAAAGGACATTGACTTTACAATGTCAACACAAAAGGAAAGATTCGACATTAATGTTGTAAGCACAATAAGCGGTATTAACAAGTCGTTCGTTGTATATGCTGAAAGCGATGCAGACAAGCCTTATGAACCGTTCATCAATCATATTATGATTGATCCGACAATCAACCAGACAGGCAAGGATGCAACATTCTTCACAGCGTTTGACGAAAAAGTATTTGTTTACAGTGCCGTTAATGACGGTGCTACACCGTACTTGTTTGCTAAGAGTGATGACCCGAATGTTTACATTGAAGTAATCAATGAAACAATGAGAGATTACTCATTGCAAGAAGGTATGGGTTCATACTTGGCACAGTCTATAGGCGAAAGCGGACAGGCAACATTCACATTCCGTGCAACTAAGTTTACTGAAAGCGGATACGAGCTTATTAATGAATATGTAGTAACTGTTTATAATACAGACGCACCTATCTTAACTGATTTGTGGACAGATAATGCTACTATGAAGACTAAGTTCTCACCGATAGTAAGAAATTATGATGTTGAAATAGGTAAGGATACCGAAGCATTTACCGTACATACAAAGAATACTTATGAAAATGCACAAGTAAGTATGAGTATCGACGGCGGAGCTTATGTAGACGGTGACGTAAGAACATTTGATAAACTTCCTCTTGATACTAAGAACTTTACCGTAACGGTTAAGATAACAGTTGACGAAAAAGACGGAATTTATGTTCTGAATGTAACTCGTCTTGATAAGTTAATTCCTGAGGCATTCCTTGAAAACATTGAACTTGAGGATGAAACAGCTGCAGGCGACGGATTATATGAAATGACTCCTGCATTTGAAGAAAAAGATGCTGAATATTCTGCCAAGGTTAATTACACAGACAATACAATTACATTGACTGTAACAGCTAAAGATCCGGCAAATGATAAACTTGCCGTTACTACAAGCGACGGTAAGGTTACAACGGTAACAAGCGGCACAGCCACTGAAATTACATTGCCGTCAAGCTTCCTTGACAGTGAACATTCAACAGAAACTGTAACGGTAACTGTTGAAAATAAGGACGGTAAGATTGGTAAGTACGAATTGAAGATTACTCGTGATGACAGAGCAAACGGAGATGCAAGACTTGCAAGTCTGACAACCGATAAGTTCGATTTGTCAAAGGTATTTAACCCTGAAATCTTTAGTTATGTTGTTAATATCTCACCTTATGATGAGGATATTACGGTAACAGCAGAAGCTAAAAACCCAACTGACAGTATAGTATTTACTCATAAGGGTAAAAATTCGGCAGAATCAATCGGCAGTGCAAGTGAGAAATTTGAGCTTGACGCGGGTGAAGCTGTAGATTATGTATTCGTAACAGTAGCTGAAACTCCATACACTTATGTAATTAAGATTGTAAGAGAGAACACAGCTTACCTAAGCAACATTATCGTAACAGATACAGTTGATGGAGACGGATACGAAGAACTAAATCCTAAGTTCGATGCAAGTGTAATAAGCTACGATGTTCTTGTAGATCCGCTTGCAACAGAAATCGAATTTACGATTAAGACTACAGAATATAATCCAATCCTAAATATGAGCATTGAAGGCACGCAGGTAGCAAGTAAGTCGGCATCAGAATTAACACATATGTTTGACCTTGCACTTAACCAAAAGTCGTTTACAATCGACTTTGAGATTGTAAGTCAGGTAAGCTCTACGGTAACTAACGGCGGTAAGTATCGTGTAACAGTTACAAGAGATACTGCCGAAACAGTTCCAGAACTTCAAACTTACATAACAGGCAGAGTTCATTCGGTTGCTCAAGGTGACGATACTGCAGAAATAAGAATGTATGACAGCAGCAATAATCTTGTTGCGGTAGATGCAGCAGGAAATACGGTTTACCAAGTTGGTCTGAACGGCAACTTTGAAATCTCGCTTCCTGATGCAGATACATATCATATTGTAATAAGCAGAACAGGTTATTTGGATTATGAAATCACCAACATTGTTTCAACCGAAACTTTTGTGAAAGCTAAATATGACTTTGGTATGATTAGAATTACACCGGGTAACGTTACAGATTATGATGTAAGTGACGGCGTCATAGATTATGTTGATGTTAACTTAGTAAATGTATTCCTATATAACATTATTATGAATGACTATACAGGACAAATTATTAAGGATTCGATAACAACAACTGAAGACGGAACCAAGGATGAAACTAAGGATACTGATAAGAAAGACGATTCGAGTGATAATCCTGAACCTCCGGATAACGGAGCAACGGATAATCCGTCAACGCCGTCAACTCCTGACAGCGGAACACCGGATAATCCGTCAACGCCGTCAACTCCTGACAGCGGAACACCGGATAATCCGTCAACACCGTCAACTCCTGACAGCGGAACAACAGATAACCCTGAAACTCCGAGTGAAACACCGGATACACCATCAACTCCAAGTGATGGAACAAACAGTGGTGACAGTAAGGATGACAGTACAACAACTGATACACCTAATAAGGGTGAAACAGGCGATAATACATCATCAGATACTGAAACGGGAGATAAATCCGATAATACAGAAACACCGTCAGATGGTAATACATCAAGTGATAATACATCAAATGGTGATACATCATCAGACAGCAAGTCAGATAACACAACAGACAGTGCGACATCAGACAGCAAGTCGGACAGCACAACAGACAGTGCGACATCAGACAGCAAGTCGGATAGCACAACAGACAGTGTGACATCAGACAGTAAGTCGGATAGCAAATCAGACAGTGCTAAGAGTTCAGAATCATCATATTCTGTTTCAACAGCAGTAGCAGGTGTATCTGCTCATACAGAAATCCAATATGGTGATGGCACTAATACAGCCGGCGCTTATTACGAAGCAAATGGCAAGAAGATAATTTCTTGGATTAACTTTGAGGGCGGACGTGTTGAAAGAGCTGATTGTGATTTTGACGGTGACGGCTCAATCACAACAAAAGACCTTCTGTATGCAGGTATGTATTTTGGAAAGAAGACTCCTGTATTGGATAACCAAGGTCCCGACAAAGTCAAAATAAAAGCATATTAATTAGCTTTAAGGAATCGACAGATTTAATTCTGTCGATTCTTTTTTGTTTTATACATTTTATGTAATTTTATTAAACAGTAATAATTGTAACATTCACACAATATACGATAATGAACTGTAAAGAATAAACGGTGTTTTTCTTGAATAGAAATGTTGACTTTTGGTATAAGTTGGTGTACAATTAAAGTATAGAATTATTCATAATAGGGATAATTGTAGCAGGGGGGGAGAGCATGCATATTGGGAAAAAGAAAATCACAATAAGTGCACTTATTGTGGTTGTTTTTGTATCTGTTATTGTTTGGGCTGCAACATCTTACCCAAATGCAGCTATATCATTCAGTGGCATAAAAATGGTGGCTAACGGTTCAACAACTCAAGGCTTCGTTGATATATCTCTGAAAAATATTGATTCAACTGCAATATCTTATTGTATTGAATATGATAAAAATTACATAGAGCTTTCGGATGTGGCGACGAATACACCGATTAAAAACCCTACAACTTCTTCGGGAAGCGTTGGATATTCATATGATATTGCTCATGATTATTTTGAACAAAATACTGATGATTTTCCAATCGGAAGCTTTGGCGACTTTAAATTACCGTCTATGATTGGTGTAAGTATGCCGATTATTGGTGTTGCAGATGCCGACAACGGCAGAGCAATAATGAACTTCTTACCGCAAGAAGGTACAACTTCTAAATACATAACTGCGGTAAAAGGGCGTGACGAACATCTTATTCTTGCAAACGGTAAAAATTTAAAACTCGGACGATTGAGCTTTTATATAAAAGACCCTGCAAAGTTTGCAAAGCTTTCAAAAAGCGAACTTAAGGATGTTATTAAAATTGTACCGTTTTCGACAATGATTACAGTGCAGGACGATACTATTACAGATGATGACGGTGTTCATATAGGTTATATCGACAGCAGTGACGGAGATGTCAAATGGTACTCAAGAGCCGATAAAAATGTTGAGTGTAATTTTGAGATTGAAGCGGCACTTTCAAATGTTAAGGCACTGAATGAGGAGCTTACAGTTACTTCTTATGACATCTATAAGAATGGTACGATAGATGATTTACTTGATTTCATAAATGATAAAATGTCGATTATATCACTCCAATATGCAGACGGTTCCGAAAGACCGGCAGTGTTTAAGTGGGATAAGACGACAAGCAATCTAAGCTCGATTTCGTGGAATCCAAAAGAAGGTGACTATACGGTTGTTCAAAAATACAATGATGATTTTGATATAACCGTTACAATACATGTGACGCCGATTAATTTGATTGGCTTCACGGCAGAAAATGAAAATTTGACGTATTGGACCGGTGCGGCGGATTATCCTGCAACAATAGACGATTTGAAACTTGCACCAAAAGCAAAACCGATACTTGATAAATATATTCCAAACGGCGGAGTACCGGAGTTTAATATCGGATGGTACCAGCTTAGCACTGAAACATCGCAGCTGCTTGATATACCTGACGATATCAAAAATAAAGTGGTAGGCAAATATACGATTTTGGGACACATTGCCGATATAAACAAAATATCGATTAATTATCCGTGGCTTACAGTAAAGGACAGCTCTGATGTCAACTTTATAAGAAATGTTGTCGATAACGAGAGTGAGCTTCCAAAAGAGTTGGAGGTTGTAAGTGCTGTCACGGCTGATGACGGTACTTTGACAATAACAGTTAAAAATAAAGATGGGAACACAATTCCTGTAGGTACAACATTTGATGTGAGAATGCCGGGCGGAGAACTTATTGATTCTTCAATGTCGGGTTATAATGTTGTTGTAAATGATGACGGAACGGCAACAATTACTGTAAAGGCTGATATTGCAATAGATTCTGAAAAGAAACTTGCACAGATTATAAACCTTGGAAGTAAAACCGGTAAGTTTGAAATATCATCAACGGAACCAGGAAAAAATCCGGGACCGTATACTGAATTCAGTACAAATCCGAGAAAAAATATTTATTTAGACAGCTATACTTTTGATTATTCGGATTTGCAATCGGCAATGTTTCCTATCAAAGCGGGTGTGAGTTTGCCGACAACTGTAACGCTTCCTGTACTTTCTGATTTTGTTGGAACAACATATGATGGATACGACGGTACGGAAATAGGTAAGCTTTCGACCTTCACAGTTGATTCGTGGGATGTTATTGACGGAGACCCTACATTGGTTGGCAGTGTTGTAACTGTACGGGGTACGCTTTCAACAACGTCATATACAAACTACGGAAATGTTGTAAATGAGAATAATAACACAGTTGAGATTAAGTATTTGGTTGTCAACGGTGATGATAGAGATGAAATTGATGTAATACCCGATTTTACATATGACAAAAAACAAGTTGGGTATGATTATAACGATTTGCAAACAAATTCATTTACTGTTAAAAATATAGGCTCAACCGATATATACGGCTTGACAGCTGCTATTTCTTTGAGTAAAGATGGGAATAAAGAAGCATTTACCATCAGCAAAAAGTTGCCTCAGATTTTACAAAAAGGTGAAAGTGTAGACTTTGATATAACAACTAATATAGGTCTTGATGTAGGAACTTATGAATGTACAGTTTCTGTTATATCAAATGAGGGAGTCCTTCGAACGTTTAAAATCTCTTTTGAAGTTACGGAAGCTCCTACATATAAAATAGAGCTTGTTTCTGATAATGTAAAATATGGTAAAGCAGAAACGGACTCGGGATTATATACTGCAAGTGAAGGTGAAGCTGTTTCAATAACAGCAACTCCCGAAGAAGATTGCGTTTTCACCGGATGGACCTGTGAAACCGGTAATGTGACATTCGCAGACAGCACATTGGCTAATACGACATTTGAAATGCCGGCAGAAAATGTTAAAATAACGGCTCACTTTAAAGAGTCGCTTGGAGCGAAACTCAGAGCGACAGAACTTATGGTTAAAGATACAAATGACAATGATCAGGATTTGCATGATCAGAATTGGAAAATTGTAAAGTTTGACCCTGTAAAACGTGAGTATTATGTTGCAGTGCCAAATAGTGTTGACAAAGTAAAGCTTTGGTTCAAACTTAGAGATGAAGCAAAAAATGCGACGCTGTCTCTTTCGCGTGAACATAATTCTGTAACTGATACATTGACCACGCCAACGGAGGACGCAACGGATAATTATTATAAGTCAGAGGATATAGAGCTTGACGTCAGCCCTGTTGATAACCTGCTTACATTGACGATGACATATGATGATCCTAATGACGATCCTGATGAAGGCGAAGTTACAAGGTCGTATAAGATTCACGTTTACAGAAAAATAGAAGAGTCCAAATTGATGAAATTTAATTATGGTAACTCGCCGTATGGCTTGATTATGCGTGATACGGCAATAACGGATAAGGCGACGGCTAAAAATGAATTTGACAAAAATGATTATACATTTACTGCAGGATATACGCCGGCAGGTGCGACAGTGGGTGTAAATTATTGCGGTGAAGCTTGGACGTCGGGTGTGAATTATGATTTGGATGATACAGCATTGTTTGTTTTGAATTCGGGGACTTTTACAGATCCGGGATATGAAAGCGTTATTAATTCGATTGGCGGAGCGGTAACTGATGTCACCAAAAAGATAACGGTTAATGTTTTAACGGAAACAAATACGGCATATCAAGATGGCGGTTCTACGGATTATTCATCTGTCAATGCACAGACAATCAATCTGCCGTCAAGCGGTACAATATCAGAATTAAATGCGGAACGAATCCGACCTGATAAATATGAACTTGTTTATTCATTCGCGGATTTTGACGGTTCAATCGTTTCAATAAAAAGACCGTTAATCTTACTTAATACTCTTGGAGATGTCAATAATGATAAAAAAGCAGATACAAAAGATGTTTCAAGAATAAGAAACAGATTCAGTGCAGATTTAGCGAACAACACAAATGTTACAGGTTATGATGTTGGCGGATTGCTAAACAGATATCGTATCTGCGATGTAAATAAAGATAGAGCGGTGAATTTGATAGATGCAAATAATATACGTGCTAAAAAAATAATTCAGTTCTATACTAATGATGGAGGTGGTGCGTAATGAATAAGATTCTCAAAAGCTTAGTGTCAGGATTTACGTCACTATCTATGTGTGCTGTATGTATGATTAGTATTCCTGCTACTGCGGATGAATACGAAAATATAGAAACACAGGCAACAAACAGAACTTTGTCTGTAGATTTTATGGGCAGAGGTTCTACACCAAATGATGCAAGCCCCGGTAAAGCAGGATTTAGCAAAGATGATGTAAACTTAACCAATCCGCTTGAATTTTGGGTAGGTATCGGCGTTGAAAATGTAAACGATTTACCGTTGTTTACTGACGGTGTTTATTCGTTAGATGTAGCGTTTGAATATGATCCGAATTACGTAAAGCCGTATTGGGATAAAACAACTGCATCTTCAACTGCAGAACAAAGCTGGAATGATGAGCTGGTAAAGGGAAACCTGAGCTCAACAGGTGACAGCAGTGCTTGGTGGGATGATACACAATATGAGATTACATCTGTTCGTGAATGTGATATAGATACTGCGTTAAATGATAGAGAAAATAGCACAGAAGCTGCTCAACGTGCTTTAGACGGCTGGAAAATGTGCTATGTGGGTGTGGTATTTAAAGGGGACTCGCTGTTAAGATTTAAAGACTTGGCAAGTAATTCAAAGCAGTATTTGCTGAAATTGCCTTTCGTTCTTTTGAGTGCTCCCGATGAAACTGCGGCAGACCAGAATCCTACTGTATTGAGTATGGTTCGAGGCGGAGATACGTTTGCTATCGGTTCCGGTAGTGACGGTACAAATCCTTATGCATCATGGTTTGCTACGACACATCCGGCTCCGGATGATACTAACCTTAAAAATTTATTTGATTTCAGCGGCGATATAAGTCTGTTTGGAACAAATGATGCAATAGATAATATAGTTGCGGTAAAACCGGGAGAAACTCCGTCAGATCCGGGAGCGACTCCGTCACCAGATACAACTTATTATTTATCATCGGACAAGACTTTACAAGAAGATAAGTTTAAAGCGGAAACTAAAACGTATTATGTAAGTGTTCCTAATGAAACGGAACAAATCAGAATGGACGTAAGTTCATCCGAAAAACCGACTGTAACTGTTAATTCGGCAAGCGTCAATGTGACAGCATCAGACGCTAAAAAGTATTCGTCAGATTTATTTGATCTTGCTGAATTGGACAAGACCGTAAACGACGGATATAATAATACTGTTACAATTACCGCAGGTGGAACAACTTATACGGTATATATAAGAAGACTGCTAAAACCAAAGATTATCTTAAACCCTGGTAATTCGCCATATGGCTTGATTCAGCAAGATGATGTAAATTTCCCTACACAAACAGATAAAGACGAGGCAAAAAAAGCTTTTAATGATTCACATACAACAAATAAAAAGTTTGCTGCAGGAAAAATTCCTACAGGAGGTCAGACAACGATTGCATATACTACTGTTGCATGGGAAGATTATGATACTAATTACGATATGGTTGATGAGACTATGTTTGTTTATGAGGCTTCATCTTTTCATGATGTGGGAGTGAAAGTGTTTGATGAACTTGGTGATGAAGTTAATGATGCGACAATTAATGAGCAATTCACCGCAAAGGTCATGGCGAAAACCGGAGTTCCTTCATATTCAACTACTGAAACAAAGGATCAAATATTTGCTCCAACAGCTGGGGTGTTTGATTTGTCCGGTAAAATTATACGCCCTGATGTATATTTTATAGAATATGAATATAATTATATTGATTTAACTACAAAAACTAATAAAACTATTAAAGCTAAAAGACCAATATGCGTTTTGTCGGAACGAGGAGATGTTTCTTTAACGACATTGCCTTTGTTGAATGCCAATGACGCATCAGAGTTGAAAAATAAATGGACAACTATTGGATCTAAGAATTCTCTTTTTGCTTTTAGAGTCGCAGATGTGAATATGACAACTGTTCCGTTGTTGAACGTCAATGATGCATCTGAATTGGCACGAAAGTGGGCAAGTGGATTCCAAGAGTTTTATACAACATTAAAATAATAAGGAGGAAAAACATGAAAAGTAACAAATTTATTTCTGTTATATTATCGTTGGCTATGCTAATGTCGATATGTGGAATTCAACCTATAGCATCTGCTTATGATGATACAACAACAGGAATGTCAACCCAAAGAGCTGACGTGTCATATGTTTACTTGGGAAAGTCTACGCCTATAAATGAAACAACCAAGTTAGGTGATTTCCCTGGACAGACCCCTAAAGACATAGATACGAATTTGGATGTTGGCGAGGTCGTATGGATAGGCGTACAAATGTCCAATATGACAAGAGTAAAGGACTTACTTGACAGAAATTCAAGCGATAATAATAGCGGTGGTTTGGGAACATTATGTTTAGGTATGGCATATGATTCTGAATATTTAAAACCGGTTGGTAATGCAAGTTCGTTGTTTAATACAAGTAAGATAAGAAGCAATTATCCAACAGACGCGGAGTTTGGTGCATATTATTCAATGACGATGAACTCTGATTTGGTATGGTCAGAAAGAGGCTCAGAAGAAAATTTGTTGGATAATAAAAGCACAACAAATGATGTAATAGTACAAGTTCGTATTAACGATCAAAGTGATGCTGTTGCCAATGACGGTGATGGAGGAAGAGGACTTGAAAGAATGTTTGAGGCTACATCAAATGATGATCCAGTAGTTGTAGCAGCCTTTGCATTCAAAATCTTAAAAAAACCAACTAACGGTTTAAAAGTACTTCAAGCACATTTGGCAGGTGAAAGATTCACTATTGGTGTTGGTTATGATGGTGCATCACCTACAACACAGTGGGTAAACGATAGAACATCAGACGCATCATCTAACTTAAAGAACTATTTTGATTTGACGAATGCAAATGGTGGTGTTATAGATATTTTCCCTAAAACATGTTCAGTTAATTTCTATAATGATGATACATTAACTGCTCCGGCAGTTAAGACTGTGTCGGTTGCTCAGGGTAATACTATATCGACAGATGATATTCCTACAGATGCAGATTTTTCACCGTCAACAGGAATGTATTTTAAAGAATTGAGATATACAACATCAACAACAGCAAATCCTACATCGGATCCTGTATTTGATTCAAATACAACGGTTACAGATGATATCAATGTGTATGCGGTATATGAAGCAGGTCACACGGTTACATTCAACAGTAACTATCCATCAGGTACACAGACAACCAAGGATGTTACAGTATCACCAAAAGCCGGTGCAACGATTGCTGAAACGCAAAAACCAACAATTGGTACATCAAGCGATGACTTTGAAATACCTGCTGGTTACACGTTTGGAGGCTGGTTTACACAGCAAAACGGTGGTGACAAAATCGTATTTGATGATGGTACAAACACATCATCAGCAACAGATGTTTCTTCAATCACCGATGTTTATGCTCATTGGGTACAGAATGTAACAGTAACATTCCATGAGAATTATGGACAAACAGAAAACACAACAAACAAAACAATCAGTGCCGGTTCAAGTTTGAAATCAAGTGATATTCCGACATTTACAAGAGCAGATTATGCATTTAAAGAATGGAATACAAAAGCAGACGGCTCAGGCACTACATACTCAAATACACAATTACAGGCAGAAACAATTTCAAGCAATATTGACTATTATGCAATGTGGACACCGGAGAATCCGGACAATGCAGTAACATTGACATTTAGTCCTACAGGATGTGACGCACAAGTAACACCTGCATCTATGACGGTTGTCAGAGGAGATACAATTTACGCATATCAGATGCCTACTCCGACAAAGACGTCAGCAACAGGTGATGCATACACATTTAACGGTTGGTACGGAGCGGCTTCAGAATCCGATACTACTGATAAAGCACCATTTACTTTAACAGATAATAAAACAGTGTATGCACATTGGACATATGCAGGCAGAGATCAGGTAACTGTAACATTTGATTATGACAATGCAACATCACCTACTGCTCCGACAACTATAACTGTCGGTAAAGGTGATTCGATTGGCGATGCAATGCCAACAACACCGGTGAAAACAAATTATAGTTTTGATAAGTGGGTAAATACAGCTGATAGTTCAGATTTTGATAAGACAACAACAGTAAATTCAAATATAACTGTAAAGGCAACATATAAATCTGATATTACTGTAAACTTTAACATTAACGACGGAACAACTCCGGCAGCACCATTTGCTACAGACAAAGGTGCACCTTCAAAATCTTATACGGCACCTTCAGAACCTACAAGAGCAAATTATACATTTGTAGGATGGAATACAAAGGCAAACGGTTCAGGTAAATTCATTACTGCAGCTGAATACGCTACATTAAATGATGTTTCAACAGCTGCCGGTGGAACAAATCCGGTAGAATTGTATGCATACTGGGCAGATGCTCCTGTAACACCGGGTAAATTACCGGGTAATGAAACACCTAATGATAATGGTGTAAAAGTTACATTTGACAGTAATGCATCAGGAAGTGCTTCATCAACAGTAACGGATGCAAATCCGAAGTATGTATATCCGCATCTTGGAGATGCTCTTGGTACATTGATGCCGGAAGCTCCTACAAGAACAAATTATAAGTTTGTAGGATGGAATACAAAAGCAGATGGCTCAGGTACAACATTTACAGATGCAACAGCAATAACAACAACACTTGACGGTGTAACGGCTAATGGAAGCAAATACAACTTGGTTGTATATGCACAGTGGGATATTGCTGATAATGTTGATGCTAATGATAAAGTAACAATAACATTTAATGATAACAAAGACGGCAACGGTGGTACAAACGTTAAGACAGTAACAATTTTCAAGGGTGACTCTCTTGGCTATGATGTAACAGCACCGACCAACAAAGGTTATACGTTTGATAACTGGTATGAAGGTACAGTAACAGGCGGTTCATTGTCAATGACAACTACGGCATTTGACAAGACAAAGCCAATAAACAGTAATACTGATTATTATGCAAAATGGCTGTCGGATATTACAATCAGATATGATGTAAATGGTGGTGTAGGTACATATAATGACGTTGTGGGTGCGCCTACAGCAAACTATACAGATCCTGCACAGAATCCTACAAAAACAAATTATGTATTTATAGGATGGAATACTAAACCTAACGGAGCAGGTAATTTTGTTACTTCAGCAAAATATCCTACATTGAATGATGTTTCTCTTGCGGCACAAGGCAGTGAGGCATCAGCTCCTACAACAGTAACATTATACGCATATTGGGCAGCTGCAAATGTAAATCCGGGAGAAAATGTTATTCCGGATGATATTCCTAAGAACAATGGTGTAAAGGTTACATTTGACAGTAATGTTACAGGAAACAAAACAAATGCAGCAGTGACAGATGCAAATCCAAAGTATGTATATCCATATCTTGGTGATGCACTTGGCAATATGATGCCAAATGAACCAACAAGAACACATTATGTATTCAAAGGTTGGAACACAAAAGCTGATGGCAGCGGTGTAACTGTTGATTCGACAACAAAAATAGACCAAGCGACACTTAAGGATGCACTAAAGGAAATTGCAGGTACAAATACTGCATATGAAACAACATTGTATGCACAATGGGATATAGATCCTTCAGTTCCGACATCTGACAAAGTTAATGTTACATTTAACAAGAACTTGGATCTTAAGGGTAATGACACATCTCCTCGTGTAGTTACTCTATACAAAGGTGATTCAATCGGATACGATATAACAGAACCAACAAACGGTACATTTGAATTTGACGGCTGGAAGACAGCGTTTGACGGTACTGGTACTAAGTTTGATAAGGATACAAAAATAGACGCTGATAAAACTTATTATGCAACATGGTTTAAGTATTTGAAGGTTGAGCTTGTAAATGCAAATGCTGAATATACAGGACAAGTTATTTCGCCTAAGTACAATATTTATCAAATTAAATATGATGATGCAAGCAAAATTACATATACAAAAGTAGCGGACAGCGATATTGCAAAAAATGAAACGCTTCCGGCAGGCTTTACTGCAACTGTAACAGATAAGGATAATGCTACAACAACAATTCAAAATGTCGGTGTTTATACAATAGCAATTTCTATTGATAATGCCGGAACTTATGCAAACGGTTATAAAATCGGTGTACAGGATTCAACATTTGAAGTAACATCAGCAAAACTTACAGTAAATGTAGATCCTGATACTCAAAAACAAAAAGCCGGTTCATCTCGTAAGGATCCTGTTATCACTGTAGTTGATGCTACAGGCAATACAGTCGGAAAAAGCGAATATGACATTAAGTATTACACATGGACCGACGCAGGTACTGCTCCTGACGGAAATATTCAGAAGAGTGAATTAAGTGAAGTTACTGACATTACAAAGGTTGGTAAGTATGTAGTTGCTGTTGAATTAAAAGCTAATTCAAACTATGTTATTGATTCGGTTAAGTCAACAACAACAGAAGCGGTATTACTTTATGATGGTAAGACAACAGGCTATGCTGAATATACAGATGCCAAAGTTGGCGGAAACATTGTTTATGAAGTACTTGCAAATGACCCTTCGATTAAAGAAATAAAAGCTAATTCTGTCAAGGGTTCAACAGTTGATTCAACTGCATTACCGTTTAAGGATAGCCAGTATAAGAATGATGTAGCATTTGATAATGCTGAAACTCCTGCAATTAAGGATTATTATGTAAGAGTTCCGGATGTTGATGCTGATAGCATTCAGTTTAATGTAACACTTACAAATCCTGATACTACAACAATAACAGCATCAGACGGTACAACTCTTACACCTACAAAGAATGTTGACGGTACATACACAATTAAGGCTCCTCTTACAAATAAGGGACAAACTGAAAATACTATCACTATTACAACAAAAGCAGGTACAGATAAAGATGCACCGACTCTAAAATATACATTCCATGTTCAACAACTTGTTGAAGCTAAAGTTGAATTAAATCCGGGTAATTCACCATATGGATTGATTCAAAGAATGGCTACAGATGTTACAGATCCATGGACTGCAACAAAAATTCAACAGGCAAAAGATGCATTTAATAATTCAGATGCAACAAACAAAACATATGGTGCCGGTCTTGTACCGACAAATGGTCAAACTACATTGAAATATACTGCATCAGCATGGGAAGGTCAAACTAAAAACTATGATATGGATGTAGATGCGATATTTGTATATGAAGCAGCACAATTTACCGATCCGGGTCTTGTTGTGTATGATCAGACGGGTGCTCAGATTGCATCTCCAAATGTAACAAAATCTTTGACATTAAGAAAGATTTCTACAGGTGTGCCAAAGTATACTGCTGATGAAGGAACAATGGTAAATGTGGCAGAGAAGTTAATTGACGGTGTAAATAAATATGATTTGTCAGGAGCTATTTATAGACCTGATGTATATGAGTTAAAGTATGATATTACATATACAGATTTGACTGATGGATCAACAAAACATTTAAGTATTATTAGACCGGTAATTGTCTTATCAAAACATGGAGATGTATCTTTAACAACATTGCCATTATTGAATGCTAATGATGCTTCTGACTTAAAGAACAACTGGACAACTTTAACATCAAGAAGTAATTTGTTTGCATTCAGAACAGCGGATGTTAATATAACAACAGTTCCTTTGATCAACAGTAATGATGCTTCAGATTTGAAGAATAAATGGACAAAGGGTTTTGATGAATTCTATACAACACTGGACTAATAAATAGGAGGATAATATGAAATTAAAAAGATTTTTATCAATTTTGATAACAATTCAGATGATTATAGCTACTGTAGTTATACCCAACAGTGCATATGCGTATGATACGTCTAATGCAGGAGCTGTATCATCTTCAAGAGCAAATATGTCTTATGTATATTTGGGTAAATCAGCTAAAGCAACAAAAGGTAATTACCCTGGTGATACAGAAGCAAAACCTTCAGACATTACAGTAGGAAGCTATATTTGGGTAGGTGTACAATTATCTAATCTATCTAAAGTTGCTGATATAATAAAGCCGGAAAAGAAAGGTACAGCGGAAGGCGGTCTTAACATTTTCGTTGCAAGTATGACTTATGATGCTGATATATTAGAACCGGTCACACAAGCAGCTAATATTTTTAACAATACAGTAAGAAAGAATTATCCTGTAAATAGAATATTAAATGATGATGAAGAAGAGGTAGATGACAGTACATTGTATGCTGCAACTGTTATGCCGAATTTGAAAGTTAGCGGCAGTGCGCAAGGTGGAGAACCATCAAAATTGCCATCAACTGCTAACTTGAAAGACGTTGTTATGCAGATTAGTTTGAACGATCAATCTAATCCATATGCACAATTAGGTACTTCTGCAACAAGAATGTTCCAGACTAATACTACATTAAGTGATGATCCTGTGATGGTAGCTACATTTGCATTTAAAGTAAAAGCTATACCGGCAGACGGTACAAAAGTTTTGCAAGGTAATTTAACAGGTGATAGATTTACACTTAATTTTGGCGACCCTTCTATCGCTGAAGGATATATGTGGGTTAACGACCAGACAAGCGATCCAAGCATAAACTTAAAGAATTACTTTAATATCACAAATGCTGCAGGAACAGCCGCATCAGATGCAGTTGTAGATATATTCCCTGCAGGAGCAGCTAAGAAGACAGGTATTTCTGTTAAATCAGGTACATTTAAGAGTACTCAATATGTAGGTGCAACATTTGATTCAGGTGTTACAATGCAATTCGATTACAACGATGGTTCACACGAAGACCTTGGTACAAGTGATACTGTTACATATAAGTATGGTGCAGCAGGTATTACAGCAGCAGACAATGCAGGCTTGACTGCTATTCCTGCAAAACTAACAACTGATGTAAACGGTAAGCACATATATGCAATCGTTGGTAACTTTATATGCGACCTTGGTGCATTAACAGTTAGTGAAATTAAGACTACAAAGATTACAGTAAGCGGTGCTCCGACAACTGCTTATGACGGTACAGCAATCGACTTCAAGAATTTGGTTGCTACGATTGAAAAGAACAATGGTACATCAGTTGGTGATATTAAATTCACAAACTATGAAAATGTCAGTAATGACTTGGCAATTTACAAATCTAATGCTGATGGCGACGTTCTTGCACAAGTAACAGCTTCAGACACATATACTCACGGCTTAAACTACTTTGTAGTAGCTGTTAAGAGTGATACAACAGTTAAGAGTACTGTATTTACAGTAACATCAAATTATGATGATATTACAATTACAAAAGACACAAATGCTAAAACATCATACAATAAGGGTGACAAATTCGATCCATCAGCTATCGCTGTAAAAGCTAAGAAAGCTTCAGAAACAGGCGAGGGTACTAAAGTTTCATATGCTGATTTTGACGGCAACTATAAAGTTGTAATCGCAACAAACGCCGAAGAAGCTAAGACAGCAACAGCTGTAGATGCTAATACAGATATTACAGAGGCTATGCTTGACGGTACACACAAGGTTTTTGTTGTTTACACAAATGCAGGCAGTGGTGTAAAATCAGTAGCTGAAGTCGGTACACTTGGTGCAAAGAAGATTAAGAGTGCAACAATTAGCGGTGGAAAGACAGATTATACATATGGCGATAAGCTTAAGACAGATGACCTTAAGTTGAATGTTACATATGATGATAACTCAACAGGCAAAATCTCATATGCTGATTTGGCAGCAGCAGGTATTACAGTTAAAATCGGTGATACAGTTGTTAAAGCTGACACTGTTATCACACCTGATATGAAAGATAAGACAGTTGACTTTATCTATGACAGTAAAACACTTACTTCATCAGCTAAGATTACTGTAGCTGCAAAGACAGTTTACTACACAGTATCAGACGCAACAATTACAAAGGTATATGATGGCGGATTAACTATTCCTGCAGATCAAACACTACCTACAATTTCAATTAAGGATTCAGCTACAGCATTTGTAGGTACTGACTCATACACAGTTACAGGTACATTTGCATATACAGATAAAAATGTAGGCACAGATAAGAAGATTAAACTAACAACTACACTACCGGAAACAAACGGTAAGTACACATTTGCACCGGATACAGATAAGATTAATGCTGACGGTACACTTAAGACAGCTGCAACAATTACAGCAAAGGCTCTTACAGTTAATGCTGATGCTATAAAAGTTCCTGCAGTTAAGGCTAACCCTAATGCTACAGCTGATGTAACTGCTGATAGCTCATTGGTACTAACTAAGGATAATTCATCTATAGTTGATGGAGATAACATAACACTTCCATTTACATATAAATATGCAGCTAATGATGTAAAGACACCGGGTACTCCTGATGTAACAGTTACAGAAAAGGCTCTTACAGGTACAGATGCAGCTAACTATTCATTCACTCCTGCAACAGTAACTGTTAAGGGTAGCGTAACTCAAGAAGCTTTCTCAGATATAGAAATTTCAGGTCCTACAAAGAAAACATACACATATCCTGAGTTGATACCTGACTTGAGTGACTTGGTAGTTAATGCAGTATATGGTACAGGTACTTCGGCAATAAAGGTTCCTGTTACAAACTACAAGCTATTGGATAAAGACGGTAACGAATTTGATAAGACTGCAAAGCTTCCTTATGGAGATACAAAAATAACAGTATCATACACAGAAGGCTTAGTAACAAAGACTAAGACAATTACTCTAACAGCAAAGAAGAAACCAATCAAACTTTCAGAAATCACATTTGAGGCATCAAAAGCATATGGTGATGATAATGTAAATGCATCAGCAACATTACCAACAGATGCTATTATAGCAACTGATGCTGATAAGGTTAAGCTAACATTTAAAGCTGAATTTGCTACACCTGAACAAGTTGGTGACGCTCAAAAGGTAACATTCTCAGACTTTAAGTTCGCTAAGGTTGGAGAAGGTACAGAAGATGTATCAGGCAACTATGTATTGGTTAATGATGAAGGTAAAGAAATAGCTGCTGATAAGACAGTTGAAGGAACAGGTAAGATTACTCAAGGTACACAAGTGGCTCCTGCAGCTCCAACAGTAAGTGTTGACCAAAAGACAAACAACATTGTTGTAGCAGGTCCTTTGGGTGATAATATTGAATACTCAATTAACGGAACAGATTGGCAGACAGGAACAACATTTACAGGTCTTGAAAATGGTAAGGCATATACTGTTTCTGCAAGATATAAGGCTACAGAAACACTTGCAGCATCTCCTGCATCAACAGCAGACACTACAACATATAAGAACCACCTTGTAGTTTACAAAGTAAATACTTCAACAAGTCCACTTGCTGAAATCTATACAAACGAGACATCAGCAACAAGTGATAACGATATTAATACAAAGATTCTTACAGCTAAGCCAAGCAAGTTCAAGGCATACTTCACAGATCTTGCAGGTAAGACAGCTATTACATATCCATTCACACTTTCAACAGAAACTACACTTTATATGTCTCAAACAGCCGGCGGCGGTGGCGGCGGCGGCGGACGCAGCGTATCAATTAAACTTGATAAGGATACTGTTTCCGGTGTTGTAGGTGATAAGATTAAAGTTACAGCTACTGTAACAGGCTCAACAGCTAAACCAACATGGACATCATCAAATGAAGATGTAGCAACTGTTGACGAAAACGGTAACATCACATTGGTTGGTAAGGGTACAGCAACTGTTAAGGTTAAGGTTAACGGCGTAGTTAAGAATATTCCTGTAACTGTTAAAGAAGCTACAGCAACACCAACACCTGTACCAACAGTTAAGCCGACAGAAGCACCTGTAATCAACACAGAATATACAAAGCCATACGCTTCAGGTTATGATGACGGTTCATTCCTACCAAATAACAACATCACAAGAGGCGAACTTGCAGCTATGATTGCAAGACTAAGCTATGGTGACGATCTACCTGACGGTATGTATCAAGCATCATTCCCTGACGTTGATTCAGACGCTTGGTTCAACAAGTACATTGGTTATCTTGAAGATAAGGATGTATTAAGCGGTTATGAAGACGGTACATTCAGACCTATGGATACAATCACAAGAGGCGAAATCAGTGCAGTTATCGCAAGAGCTCAAAGATATGATTTGATTTCATACAATGGCATCTTCACAGATGTAACTGAAAATGATTGGGCTAAGGATTACATTGAAACTCTTGCTGACAAGAATATCGTTTCAGGTTATGAAGACGGTACATTCGGTCCATATTCACCGCTAACAAGAGCTGAAGCTGTTGCAATTATCAACAGAGTTCTTGTAGAATCAACACCAATCGTAACATTTACTCCTAATGACATTGCAGGTCACTGGGCAGAGGCAGACATTCTTCTTGCAGTAAATGAAAGAATGGTTGGCGCAAATGCAGTAGTTCCTACAGTAAAACCGGAAGAAACAGCAGCTCCTGAAGAAACTGTTGCTCCTGAAACAACAGTAACTCCTGAAGCAACTGTTGCTCCTGAAAAGACAACAGCTCCTGAAGCAACTCCTGCTGCTTAATAAATATCGAATTATAATAAATGCGATAAATAAAGCAATGTAATGACACAGGGCGGTTATCGCCCTGTGTTATTGCATTTCCAATGGCATTGTCCGTATCTTTGGACAATGCTTTCGGAAATGCAATAACAATTAAAATAATAAGCTGTGTAATTGATTTAACTGAAAAGAGGTGTAATAAATGAAAAAAATATCTGCATTTTTGATTATAATGATAGCAATGCTTATGGCAGGTGTATGTGCTCATGCGGCTGACTTTAGCGTAGATACAACGTCGCTTCCTATGGGTGAGGCATATAAGCCGTACTCAGCACAAATAACAATGAGCGGCGGAAGCAATGACGGATATAGTTTTGAATTTATATCGGGTTTTAAACCAACAGGTCTTACTGTCAACGAGGACGGTTCAATAACGGGTACTCCGACAAGTGCCGGATATTATGCTAATATGAATATCCGTATAAGTAATGTAGACGGTACATACAGAGATGTTACATTTAAGATTAATATAAGAGCGAGATCTATCAAGATTAATGTAACTGCTCCCAAGAATATTATATATGACGGAAACAGTTATACAGCGACAGTTAAATGTTATGATTTGAACGGTGGCGAACTGACAGACGCTGTACCGATTATAAGATATGGTAAAGATAATCTTTCGTCTGTAACAGATGCCGGAACATATTATATTGATGTTTATGTATCGGGTTGTATCATATCGGAACGTGAGGGTGATACGCATATTCAAATTGAACGTCAAGGTGCGTCAATTTCATTAAGCGGTGACAAAGAATATCAATATGACCAATTACCTCACCCGCTTACGGCAGCTGACGTAACGGTAACACCGCCTGCGGCAGGATATGTTATTGAGTATAGCAGAAACGGCGGTGAATACACAACCGATGTGCCTGTTTCAAGCGGTATATATACTGCAAGGGTGCATACAACAAACCCTAACTATGAAACGGTATATGACGAATGTACAATTAAAATCATAGGTGAAAATGTAAACTTTACGGTAACAAATACATCATTTACATATGACGGAAACAGTCATAAGGCAACTGTTTCTTCTGATCCCGCAGATGTTGGATATAAAGTTACATATACTAATTCAAAGGGTGAAACTGTAGAAAATCCGACCGATGCAGATGTTTATACGATAAAAATTACACTTGATAATGATATAGTGTATTCAATCGGAAATGATTATGATAATAAACTTACAATAAGTCCGCAATCGGGTCACTTTACAACGGATGAAAGCTGGGTATATGACGGAAAGACGCACAAACCGAGTATGACGGTTGACGCACCGTATGATGACAGTAAATATACAATAACATACCGTAAGCAAGGTACAGAAACTGACTTGACTGAAATTACGGATGTCGGTGTATATGATATAATAATTACTTTCCCGAACGGCAACTATATTGCAGATGAAACATCATCGAAAACAATAACGGTTACGCCGAAAACAGTTAATTTTACGGTTACAGACAATGTAGTTGATTATGACGGTAACGAACATACCGCAAAGGTTACACCGACTGAAGCTTTGGCATCGGATTTGTATTCCGTAAAATACGTTAAACGTGATACAGAAACAAAACTTAACAGTGTTACAAATGCAGGTGTGTATGATATAGTAATTGAACTTGCAAACAGCAACTATACTTTAGACAATTCTTTCAGTGCAACAATGACTGTTAATGTTACATATACATTTAATTTGGGTAATTCACCGGCTGCTATGATTTATAAGGATACGACGCATGATGCGGAATGGCAGAAAGAAGCGTTGGATTACCTAAAGGCAAATCACAAATTCAGTGAAAACTATTTGCCGAAGGACTGCAGTGCCGATATTACATATAATCCTATAAATAACATTGATGCAGACGGTAACAAATATACTGTAATAACAAGCGGTCTTGATAAATTTGTTGATCCGGGCGTGAATGTAAATGACGGTTCGACATCTGATACTATAAAAGGAACGGTCAGTGCCGTATCCGGAGTAGAAGGCTTGTATAAGGTTACATATCAAATCAACGATTCAACTATGGAGAGATATTTGTTAGTTGTGGACAGAAGAATAGGTGATGTCAACAGTGACGGCGCAGTAAACGGTATTGATGCAAATAATCTTGTTGGTAAGGATGCTGATGCGAACGGCGTAAAACAAGCGCGTATTTGGGATGTAAACAAGGATGGCAGGATTGACAATAATGATGTTAATGCAATCAGAAACAGATTCTCTGTAAGATTGGAAGCTTATTATCCTTGGTTATAATTTGACATTGGAGTTATGATGAAACAATTTTGGAGTTGATTTGTCATAACTCTTTTTTGTTAAAAATATTGAGAAACGGTGTTAAAAACAGTCGTTTTCAGTGTATAATATTGACAATTTCAAGTGCTTTGTGGTATTATAAAATATATAATAAGGATAACTATACATTGTTAAGATATATGAAAAGAGGAATTAAAATGAAAAGAAAAGCGGTTTCTATAATATTGGCTTTATCAATGCTTTTACCGACATTGAATTTTGCGGTGTCGGCTGATGAAATCAAAACAGAAATCAATTCGGAGCAGACTGAGGTTTTGGCAACTTCATCTTCGAATGAAAAAAGTACGGAAGAAAATATAGCGGCTACAAACGTACCGTTGGATAATTCAACGGATACTGTAAATATAAATAAAAATGATGTTGCACCTATGACAGACGGAACAGACCTAAGTTCAGATTTACAAAACGGTGATGTGACAATTAATACAGACGGTACATATTATATCGGTTCTGTTGATGTTACAAATATTGTGACGGTAAAAACAGGTGTAAAGGCGGATTTGACGGTTGAAAATGTAACGATGACGTCTGCAACAAGTTCGCCTATTATAATTGAATCCGGTGCAGTTGTTAATTTGCACATAAACGGCACAAATACCGTTATTGCTAAAAAAAGCGGTAAGGCAGGTATTAATGTGGCAGCAAATAGTATAGAGTCGGATTATTCGATTTTGACTGTTGACGGTGATGGTATTCTTAATGTAACAGGTACTGCACAAGCATCGGGAATCGGTGCAAATAAAAATCAAATACATGGTAAGATTATAATAAACGGCGGTACTATTAATGCTGGCGGAGGAATGAAAGGTACAGCTATAGGCGGAGGTATAAGAACATCTGGTAATGTCAGCGGATGTACAATAGAAATAAACGGCGGTATCATAAATGCAAGTGCAGGACGATACGGAACAGCCATAGGCGGTGTGGAGCGTCAGTCTAATGCGGAGATTATCGTAAATGGCGGATATATTAAAGCAACAGCCGATGCTTCGATGACTTATTCCATAGGACCGGGAAGAATGACTCCCACAACAGAACAATTTGGTGTAAATAATATATACATAAACGGCGGCAGTGTAGATGGTACGTTCAGAAGCACAGATTATGACAAAGTTCAAGATAAGTATGGAAATAAACTTAAACAAGTAGTTCTGACAATGCCGGATGCAGTTGAAATGGCAAATAAAGAAGTTACTGTCGGCTCATGGAAAACAGTAACAGACAGCGAAGCAAAGCTGTATGTATATGTAACAGAAGATACAACAGGCTATGCCGTAACATATGCCGGTAAAATATATCGTACAGACAATATAGAAAACCAAACAACACTGACAGAATATTCGGGTTCAGACTGTACATGTACAGATGCAAATTCATCAATTAAATTATCTGTACCTGATGAAATAACTGTAAATAAAATTGTCGGACAGACAAAAATCAAATTAACAACTGATTTTGAAAAATCAAGTGACTGTACTTATCCTACTCATATTCTTAATTGTACATATACATTAACAACAGCTGACGAAAATGAAACAGCAATAAGCAGTGATTTGGCAGAAGTTGTGGACGGATATATAGTTGCACATTATAAGCAGGGAACTCATAAAATTCGTGTTAAGGTAACAGCAACTTTAAATGGATATATTTTTAATAATTCAAAAGATATTTCTTTGACAGGTGATGATAAATCACAGTTTGATATTTCAAAAGGAAATATCAAAATAACAAAAAACAATGATAATAACGATATAGTAACAGTTACGGTTGGTACAACAAGCTATGATATTCCAAAGAATATGGAAATATATATAGTTCAATCAACAAGTCAAACAAGTAATGTAATTGAAGTGGTACAGGGTGCAAATCCTACCATTGTTTTAGATAATATTAATATTTTATCTCGTTCATCTATAAACAATGCATTGACGATAGGTGACTATGTTGAGCTGACCCTTAGACTGAAAGGCACAAATAAAATTGAGTCACAATCTGTAAATCTTGCGGCGGTAAGAGGTATAACGGCTACTTCAAAACTTATTGTTGAAGATTCGGGTGATAATGACGGTGTTATAACATTTAAGTCTGCAAACGGCGCCGGTATAGGCGATATGAAACAATTTACTGTAAACAGCGGTACTGTATATGCTTACGGCGGAAATGGCGGTGCCGGTATCGGAGGCGGTAAGGACGGTTCGGGTATCAACGTACTTATAAACGGCGGTAATGTTTACGCATATGCCGATGATGATTCTGAAAGCAATGCGGCAGGTATCGGAGGCGGTACAGGCAGTGCATCGGGAACAAGCGGCCGAGGCGGAAATGTCATTGTAAACGGCGGTTATGTTAAAGCTGTCGGTAACGGCTCAGGTTACGGCATCGGTAACGGTGGAAATAAGACTCCGTACGGCGCTATTACAATTAATGGCGGAAGTGTAGACGCAACTCTCGGAACAACACCAAATAATGACCCATCATTTGATGCGTTTAATAATTCCGGAACAATTCCTGCAACTAAGTATAATCAGTATTTGGTAGAAACAACGGTTGACGGAATAACAGATGAGCAAGATGTTGAATACTCACTTGTTTCTGATAATGATACAGGTGCAGAAAAGAAAATAAAAACACGTACAGACAAAAACGGTAAGTTGTATTTGTATGCAAATGCCGGAAATCAATGGATTCGTGTATATAAAAACGGTACAACATATTACAGATATTCAAAAGTTGATTCGATGTCAAAGAATACATTTAATTGTACAAACAATACAGAGATAAGTGTTTCTTCTTTCAAAATTCCGGGTCAAATCGGGGATACTGTTATAGATAATGAGAACAGAGTAATCTCTGTAAAAGTACCTTATAACATCATATTGAAAAATATTACACCTAACATAGAATTTATCGGTGCATTTACTCAAAAAGATGCAATGAAATTTAATAATACAACATCAGCAACGTATAAAATAACGGGTAACGATAAGAGTGAAGTGACGTATACTGTAAATCTTACTTTGGATTCAGAACATACCGAAAAGCAAGCAGATGTTTATGATGTTTCAAATGGCAGTGTTTATGTAACTGATCTTTATGTAACCTATGGCGGTGTACAATATAAAACCAACGATTTAGGATATGTAATAATGGGAACATCAACAGAAAATATAGTTAACCTTGATTCGGCAACGAAACTTCCGCCTGTTACATTGAAGAATCTTGACATAAAAATGTCTAATTCTGCTACTCCGATAAATATTATGGGAAATGTTGATATAACAATAGACGGTAACTGTACATTAAGATCAATGATGGGTAATGCCATTTCTGTAAAAAATTCATATTCAAACAATCCACAGCCTACTATAAAATCAACAGAAACAAATCCACTTGCCAATCTGCTTGATGTTCAAGGCGGAATAGGTGCAAATGCAGTAAATACCGAGGCGAATACGAAGCTGACAATAACAGGTGTACCGACAAATCTTACGGCTGTTACCGGAACTGCAGTCGGTGGTGACGGTGAATTTATTACAGACAGCAAGACATATATTAATATTGCCGAAAACAGTACATCAACAGTTAAAAATGCGAACGGAGATAATCTTTATCAAGTAAAAGCAACATTGAATGGTGCAAAGGGAACAGAAAATATTTGTACATATGAAGATACAGATTATTATATTGGCGACGACCATATATTGTGCTTAATGGTTCCTAACGGTTCATATAATATGAGTGTAGGCTATAGCGAAGATGATTATTCAGGTACAATAGAAGTTGACAGTGCAATGGCAGAAGGAATTTTATATTCCGTATATGTAGAGTCGGTTACTTATGACAGCTCGCAAAAAGACAATAAAGGCGGTAAAGTTGACTTTACTGTTAAAGGTGTGTCAATTATAGGCAACGTTAAAATAAGAGTAAAGAGCCTGGAGGATATTCCTCTTGTTTTGGAAAGTGACGTTATTAAAGACTCAGACGGCAATTATGTTGCGTCGATAACTCTTCCGGAAAACCAAAGTGCAGAAAAACCTGTTGTCTATGAAGTATATTATGATGTTAAGAATAAAGAAACAAAACTTAAAAATAACTTAATAGTCGATTATGATAAAAGTGTGTGCAGTATAACGAATTTTGAAATAGACGGTCAGCTTGGTCAAAGTACAATTTATGAATCGGAAGACAGTCATACAATCACGGTCTATATGCCATATGATCATGAGTATCAAGATTATTATACGCCTTCAAAACTTACATATATCGGCGGAAGAATTTCAAATGACCAAGGTAAACCGATACAATATACTGTTGATATAAACGGCTATGCGAGAACAAAATATACGGTAACTGCTCAAGACGGTACAACGACTGCCGATTATATGATTAAGATATATAAAGAGGCAACTCCGGTGATTACATCTCTGAGCCTTAGAAACCCAACATCAAGTGCGGCTTCTACCGTTACGGTAAAAATAATAGGACGTGCATTGAGCAGTATAAAGAATGCGGAAAACGAGAATAACAGAAAGGTATATATTTATTCTGATGACGGACTTGATCCTGTCGAGGCAACATATGACCTTGTAAACGGTGTTGATACATATACGGCAGAAATCAATATTCCTGAAAATACAAGCGATACAGAGGATAAAATATATACATTAAAAGCTAAAATCGGCGATACCGAACAAACAAGTGTTAATTCAACTATACGAGTCCCGAGAAAAGAGCGCGGACTTATCGGTATAAATGATTTTACAATCAATAATCAAATAGGCGATACAAAAATATCGGGCGAACAAGGTAAAAATATAAGCATTACAATGCCTTTTGACGCGGATATTACATCATTGCTGCCGAATGTTGAGCTTGAAGATATGTATGCGACATATTCGCCGGCTACAGAGCAGGACTTTACATCTGATGTAGTTTATACGGTTACAGCGGAGGATAAGGTTACAACTAAGGATTATACTGTTCATGTTGAAAAACAGGCAGCACCTCAAGTGAACAGCATAACGTTTGAAGACCCTAAACAAAACTCGGAAAGCAGAGTACAGGTTCGGATTAACGGTGATAATCTTGATAATGCGGCAAATGCACTAAACCATGAAAAAACAATTACCGTAAGTGCAAAACTTGTAAGCGGCGAATCTGAAGGAAGCGGTATATCAACTGCAATCGCACAGGTTGACGAAACCGGTAATTACATTGCTACGCTTAATGTTCCGAAGAATGATAATGATACAAAGAGAGTTTATGAATTATCTGTAAGTGCTTGCGGTGAAAAACAGGATTTGTCTGGAAATACAACGCTTACCGTTCCGGAAAGAAAGTCGAACAGAAAAGAATTGACAGATTTTGTTGTTTCGGAAAACCAAAGTGAAATTTCAAGAAACGGAAATAAGTTGTACTTGTATGTACCGTACAACACGAATTTAAACAATGTAATACCTAAAGTAAGTCATACAGGTGTATCATATACACCTACAGACGCACAGGATTTGAACAGTACAAAAGAATACACCGTCATTGCAGAGGACGGAACAAAAAATGTATATCAAATCAATGTATTGAGAGAAGGCGTTGCAAAGGTAAACAACGTAAACATAAATCAACCTAAAACATTTAATGATACTGATATAACAGTTGATATAACAGGTCAGTTTATACCGTATTTAAGAGATGATGAGGTTAAGGATACAATGGAGGTTGTTGCAGTACCTCGCGGTGACGGAAAAACTCAAAAGGTAATGCTTGAATATGACGGCTACGGAGGTCATGCAATCGGTAAAGTTACATTACCTCAAAATGATACAAGTGAGGATAAGAAATATGACTTTAAAATAACGATTAACGGCAGAGAACAGCAAATCGGTTTGTCGGGAATTGTTACAGTACCGCGTAAAGAAAGCTGTAGAATTACAGGCTTTAGAATTAACAACCAGACTAAGGACGCCGAAATCAATGATGACGACAATACAATAACATTGTATATGCCTTATACGACTGATTTAACGGCGTTGACGCCTAAAGTTGATATAGACGGTAAGGATTACACACCAAAGGGAACACAGGATTTCACAAATCCTGTACAATATACCGTGACAGGTGACGGAGGTGTTTCAAAAACATATACTGTAACAGTTAAGCGTTCGGGTATGCCGACAATAACAAGTGTATCGGTTTCGAATGCTCCCGAAACATTTAAGGGCAGTGATGTTAAGGTTGAAATGTCAGGTATTTTCAACGAAAGTATGAAAGTTTATGCCGTATCGGAGGACGGAAATAGCAAGATTGAATGCTATGATGCAGTTGTCGGCGATGTAACGGACGGTTTCAGAAGTGCGTCTGCAAGTATAACAATGCCTGAAAATGATGATACTGAAAATTCAAAGAATTATACATTGGTATTTGATGTTGACGGATTTGAAAATGTATCGTATGTTCCGCTAAAAACTGTTACAGTTCCGAGACGTAAGACGAGGACTATAACTAATTTCTATGTTCAAAATCAAGTTGGCAGTGCTGACATACAGGATAAGGATGTTTATGTAAAAGTACAGTATGATACTGACATAAGCAAGCTTACACCGAATCTCAGAATTGACGGTGACAGTTATGCGCCGGAAGGGGAGCAGAACTTTGATAACGAAACAAAGTCACTTGTATACAAGGTATCGGCGGCGGATGATGTGGACAGAGAATACACTGTACATATTTCAAGAGATGGTAAACCTACTATTAACGAGGTAAGTTATACTTCACCGGTAACGTTTAAGGGCGGACTTGTAACAGTAGGCTTGAACGGTATATTCTTTGAAGATGTAAAGGTGTATGCAGTGCCTATAAGCGGTGGTGCAAAGATAGAAGGAAAAACAATTTCATTTGAAGATAAATCAGCAACAGCAACTCTTAATATTCCTACTAACTACAATACTGAAAGTGAGCAGGAATACAGAATTGAATTTGTTATAGATGGTTTTGATACAAATTATTCAAGTGAAACAAAAATCACAGTTCCAAGACGTACAACTCGTAAGATAACTGAATTTACATTGCCTGATGTGCAAGAGGGTGAAACGAAGATAGATGGTACGGATATATATATATCATCACCGTATATCTATGATTTATCATCTGTGACACCGCAAATCACGTTTGACGCTGATGAAATATCACCGAGTGCCGATACCGCGCAGGATTTCAGCGATTTGGACAATCCTGTTAAGTATACGCTTTCATCGGCAGCCGATGAAGATGTAACTTATACGGTACATATTGAACGTGTTGGTGATGATCCGTATTTGGAGAGGTTGACTGTTGACGGACAGTACGGTGAAACAGAGTATGAAGACGATAATGTAAAATTGGTGTTGAAGTCAAGTGCAAAGCTTAACAGTGTTGAACCTGTTTTGCAAATACACGGTGACGATTATTCGCCAAAAGGTGCGCAGGACTTTACAGATTCAGAAAAAAATCCTGTTGTCTACACAGTGAAAAACAAATATGGTGTAGAACATAAGTATTATGTAACGATAACAAAGAAGAGATCAGGCGGCGGAAATAAAGGATCATCAGCTACTCCTACACCGACTCCGACCGAAACACCGATAACGACAGTTGAACCGACGAATTCGCCTAAACCGAATGACGGAAATCAAACACCAAATCCAACGGAAATGCCGATGACCAAGCATGAACCGTATATAAGCGGTTATGAAGAAAACGGCGTGGTACAATTCAGACCGGATAATACAATTACTCGTGCGGAAGTGGCGAAGATATTGACGGTGCTTGACGGTGACTTTGATGTAAATAAAACATATGCTAATAAGTTCAGCGATGTACACGATGGTACATGGTATCAGAATTATATCAATTTCGCAGTAGAAAAGAATTATATTTCGGGTGATGAAAATGGCTTATGCCGTCCGGAAGATATGATTTCAAGAGCAGAATTTGCGTCTATAATCGCAAGATATATTAATATTGAACCGTTGGACGGCGAAGATAAATTTACCGATATTGCAAGACTTGATTGGTGCAAAAAGTATATAAATGCCTTGGCAGAAAAGGGAATTGTTACGGGTTATGAGAATGATGAATTCTTGCCTGATAATAAGCTTACAAGAAGTGAAGCAGTCGCGATTATCAACAGAATTACTGATAGAAAAATGACTCCTGAAATTCTTGAAAAATTAACTTGCCCGTTCAGTGATGTTCTTGAAACACATTGGGCATATAATGATATACTTCTTGCGGCTTGCGAGTATTAAAAAAGAATGACAATTTAAAAGAAGAACCATTAGTTTGGTTCTTCTTTTTTGTTTTGGGGTATTCAAAATAAAGACGAATATGTGAGTGGGGTTATTGCCACGGTGATTTTGATTAGGGATTTAACGTCTGATATAGTATGTAGCAGCCTATACAATTTTGCAGGCGAATTTTGTTTGCAAACATTCTGTCGGAATAAAAGAAAAACCTTGTAAACATTACTGCTTACAAGGTTTGTGGTGCCGATGGTGGGGGTCGAACCCACACGATGTTGCCATCACGGGATTTTGAGTCCCGCGCGTCTGCCAATTCCACCACATCGGCAAATTACCCAATTATAATACCATAAATATTTTCTAATGTCAAGACTAAAATCAAGAAATAAGTATTTTTTCTATTCCGCCGATATATTTTTTGAAAAGTCTTGCGATAAAGCCTACAAGAATAGCGGCAACGATAGTTCCTTCGCGGACGCCGTCAAGGTGTTTGAACATTATAAACGATAAAATTGCCGCAATTACTGTCATAGACGAATCGAATGCGATTTTGGTTTTACCGAAATCGGTACTGAACACATCAGAAACCGCTCTGACGGTTGCCTCACCCGGTAACATTGCAACGTTTGCGACCATTTCCATAAACACTCCAAAACCAAGTATTAAGCAACCGATTACAAGTGATATGACCTTTAAAACATAAGTTTCCGGTTGAATAAATCCGAGCAATGACATTGTTAAGTCAATGAAGAATGAAAACAATGCGATAATCGGCAGCTGCAACAAGTTTTGAAGTTGAAAATTACGTCTTAAAAGAATTAATTGAAGAATTATAAGAAAAATATTAAAAACAAACGTAAACATTCCGACTGTCGGCGTAAAACCAAGACTTAGAGTGTAGGGGATACTTGTAATCGGTGAAGTACCGAGTCCGGCTTTTGTGATAAAACTTACGCCGAGTCCATTGACGAAAAGTCCCGCAAGTAAAAATATGTATCGTTTTATTAATTCTGTTTTGTCTGTCACTGTAATTCCTCCGTATTTGTCATATTATTGCATATTTTAAAAAATGTGTTGATAAACTGCTCTTTTTCACTTTCTGAAATTCCGCCCAAAATCTCATTTTCGACTTTTTCAAAAGTATCATTCACTATTTCTTGAAGTCGTTTGCCTTCATCAGTCAAATACACGTATAAAGAACGCTTGTTTCCGTCCTTAGTTTGACGTTTAATAAGCTTTTTTTCTTCCATGCGTGACAGTATGCCTGTAAGCGTTGCTGGCTCGATTTTACACCCCGTGGCGATTGCTTTTTGTATGCAACCGTTATGCTTACCTAAATAGTCAAGCACTTTCGGCTGACCTGCCGTGAGTTTATAGGGGGATAGAGCGTCCAATACCTTTTTTTGAAACAATGATTGGTTTACCATTATCATATAATGAAAACTTTTATCCATAAAGCACCTCTATTATTAGTATGCTAATAGTTAGCTTGCTAACTATTATAACTCTGTATGCGAATTTTGTCAATAGGCAAAATAAAAACCTAAACTCAAAAGGGTTTAGGTTTTTTAGTTATTATTCGTCAACTTCTTCTGATTTGAATGCCATTTCGGACATTGGGGAAGTGTGGATTGTAAATCCTGATTTTGCATTGCCTGTGACGGTGACTTCTTGAATGTGAACATCGTCGGTATTTAGACAACTAAGATCCGATAAGCGGTCTTGGTTTTCGTCATAAAAGAATTTTGATGTTTCGGTAGGAACGGTAAATACAACATTATCATACTCGGAAAACTTGGAAAAATCGAGTTCTTCACCCGGCTCATAGTCGGAATAACGTGTATTTATCAAATAATATACGTTTGGTTTAAATTTGCCCTTATCAAGAGAAATATAGTTTTTTGATTGATAATCCCAATCATTTGTAGCTATAAATGTACCCGGGGTCAATTCTTTTCTGTCCATAACAGTGCGTATTTTTGTTGTATCTATATCGAAATACCATTCATATAATGTGTTTGTGTTATCAGCGACTGAATATATACATCTGATATAATCAAACGTTTGCGGATAAGAAGTCGCAAAGAGTTTTATAATATTTTCTGCGGTTAATTCGTCAGTTACGCCGTCTTCGTAAATACTCTTGCATTGCTTGTCTGATGTATATGCAAGAAATTTTGTGACGACTTCTCCGTCAAAATCTTCAGGCAAAGTCCATTCAACAGACATATCATTGTTAAATTTAATTTCCGGAGATATTTTTTCGGAAACAACTGACGGTTCGGTATAGTTATCAGTATAGTCATTATTTGTACGTCTTGCCAAATTGTAATACCAATTCCATGCTTTGAATATACCGCCATCGACTGCGTAATGATTACAGAATAATACTTTGTTTAGCAGGTCATAAAAATCTTCCCTTGTTATAGGAGATTGTGCATTGGAAGTATCTTTATTTTCGATAAGATTGTTTTGGTAAGCATAATCATATATCTCGTTCGGTTCAGACCTGTCGTATACGTTGTCTGAGTCGGAACTGTATGAAATTCCTGTTAATCTTCCTACATAAGTCAGTGCTTGCAGATTTGTAAGATTGCCCTCAAGATTTATATTAATTATATCGTCAAGAGTTAATACAGTTCTTTCAAGCACTGAAAGAAGTATTTTTGATTCATCACTGATATTATCAAATGATTTTAGATAGTCGTAAATATAAAGATTTTTAAAATCATCTACATTGTAATGTTGAAAATTTTTAATTGCATTAAGTGCCTCTTGAGTTGTGATGTATTCGCCTTTGTTTAAATCGTCATCTGAAATAATGCCGAATTCAATTAGCGGAGTTAAATCTCCCTTTTTGTATTGGGTGATGTGGACTTCTCTGTTGTCGCTGTCCCAAGTGATGTTTAAAGCAAATGCTTTTGCAACATCGGAAAGCGGAATGTATGTGGAGTCATTGATTATTTGCGGTGCGACTTCAAGAGGATTTTTATAGCTATGTGTGTTACCTTTATATATGATGTCACGAGTTGCTTGCGTGTCACCGATTATTAGATTTAATGTAGTTTCATCTTTTGCGATTGTAACCTTTTGCGTGGCACCGTCCCAATCTACATTGTAGTCAAGATATTCCAAGATTGCACGTACAGGTACATGATATGCACCCCAAAAGTTAGACACTTTTGGAGGTGCATATTTTTATGGCAAAG
>OLQU01000133.1_pt1 | contig 70723 bp, 69 predicted proteins | sample 1672271 | NCBI WGS metagenome assembly OLQU01 (sample SAMEA3136666, study PRJEB25190) | human gut metagenome | biome: human gut; feature: human-associated habitat; material: faeces | place: Austria | collected 2013 | reverse complement strand
GGCAGAATCCCCACCCAGGCGGGCATAAGCACCGCACACGTTGGCGGGCGCACCGCCCACACGGGGGCTGAAAGAGGGAACCTTGGCAAAGGAACAGCCGGTTTTGGACGGAATCATATCGATCAGCGCTTCGCCGATCGCATACAAGGTATCATGTGCCATGGAATGTCCTCCGTTAAATCGAAAGGGAATACAGGGTGCTGCCTGCGCCGCAAAGCTGCACGGCAACCTTGCCCGCTGCCGGGTAATACCGGGTGGAAAGCACCGCGGCACCGTCGTTCAGGAATATTTCCAGAGAGGAAGCATCCCCCACAACACGCAGGCTGCGGCAGGGGGCATCCAGCACAGCCTTGCGCTCGGTGCGCCCGGCGGCAATCGCTGCATCGGTAAAGCGCAGGGTACAGGTGCGGTCCGCTTCGGTGTAAGTCAGGGTCAAGCCGTTGGCAATGGTCAGGACAAAATCCCCGGCGGGGGAGGCGGTCAGGTCAAAGCAGGGGTCCGTTTCAACCGTTTCGCCGTCTGCCGGCTGGCGGGCTTCGCCGCGCAGGGCGTTCAGCTCGGCGGCGGGGGCTTGCAGCAGGCAGCCATTGCCGTCCTGGGTCAACACGCGGGGCAGGGTCAGGCAGTGTTGCCAGCCATACTCCACGGTGGGGTTGGTGTAATCGGCATCCGGCATGCCCATCCAGCCAAACTGGATGCGGCGGCCATCCGCGGCGGCAAAGCTTTGGGGCGCGTAATAGTCAAAGCCATCGTCCAGGGCGTGGAATTCGCTCAATGTGCAATCGGTGCGCCAGTCACCCTGCAGGGCAAAGTAACCGCAGCCGTACACGTTCTGGCAGGCAATGCCCTGGGGCGATACCGCCAAAAACCACTGGCCGTCCAGCTCAAACAGGTCGGGGCATTCCCACATATAGCCAAAGGGTTCGGGGGTGGTAATGGTGTTGATGTGGTTCCAATGCAGCTTGTCGGCGCTTTCAAACACCAGCACTTCGCCATGGTCGTCCAGTGTTCGGGCACCCAGCACCATATAGTAGCGCCCATCCAGTGCAAACACTTTGGGATCGCGCACATGGCAGGTCAGCCCGGCGGGATAATCCTGGTTGTACATCAGGCAGCGCTTGTTGTCCAGATGGATGGCATCGCGGCTGGTGGCAAGGCAGACATTGTGCCCGCGCCCCTGCTTGATGTAGTCATATTCGCCGGGGTGCTTGACATTGCCGGTATAGTACAGGTACAGCATGCCGTCCTCCACCAGAGCGGAGCCGGAATAAACGCCATGGCAGTCAAACGGTTCGTCCGGGTACAGCATTACGGGCAGGCGTTCCCAGTGGAACAAATCGCGGCTGCGCACGTGCCCCCAGTGCTTGACCCCTCCCGTGGGGTCAAACGGGCCGTACTGATAAAATACATGGTATTCATCGCCGATCTGGCACAGCCCGTTGGGGTCGTTCAGCCAGCCCACAGGGGGTTGAACATGCAGCTTCTGCCGGTGGGGATCCGCCGCCACACGGGCGGCCCCGGCGGCTTCCACCATGGGGACAAGACGCTTCAAATCACGCTGCAAGGCATTCATAACAGGTAGCTCCTTATTGATTGAGAGGGGAAAACATCAGGCTTTGGCTTCCTCGGCTTCGGGGGTCCAGATCACCCAGGTCACAGCGAAGGAAACGCCGAAGGAAATTGCCATCATGATGAGGTACTGCAGCGGCATGTGCAGATGCAGCAGGATGCCGAAGATGCCGGTCACGCCGGTGCCGGTGGCACCCAGGCCGGTCACGCTGGCATACAAAGCGCCACAGGCACCGCCGACCAGACCGCCGATAAAGGGCTTAAAGTAGCGCAGGTTGACGCCGAAGATGGCGGGCTCGGTAATGCCCATGCAGGCAGAAAGGGCGGAGGGCAGGGCCATAGACTTAACTTTGGCGTTCTTGCTCTTGAGGGCAACGGCAAAAGCGGCACCGCCCTGGGCAACGTTGGCGGCACTGGCCAGGGGCAGCCAGTAGGTGAAGCCAAACTTGGCCAGCTGGCCAAGGTCGATCAGGGTGTACATATGGTGGATACCGGCCACAACGGTGACGGCGTACAAACCGCCCATGATGAAGGAACCGATGCCGAACGGCAGCTGAATTAAAGCCTGAACGCCGTTGATGATGCCGTCCTCCAGCGTGGTGAAGATTGGGCCGATGACAGCGAGGGTGAGATAACCGGTAACGAAAACGGAGACCAGCGGGGTAACAAACAGGTCGATCATGGCAGGCACAACTTTGTGCAGCCGCTTTTCAATCTGGCACATCAGCCACACGGCAATAATAACGGGGATAACGTGGCCCTGGTAGCCGACCAGCGGAATTTTGTACAGCCCGCCAAACACCGATTGGTAGGTCTGCACGCCCTCAGAAGCAACGGTCCAGGCGTTCTGCAGGTTGGGGTGAATCATGATCATGCCGATGACAGCACCCAGGAACTGGTTGCCACCAAACACCTTTGCGGCGGAGAAGGCGATCAGGATAGGCAGGAAGGTGTACGCCGTGTTGGAGAACAGCTGGGCAAACACATAGATGGAACCGCTGGTATCAATGTTCAGGAAGCCGTTGTTGACCATAAAGTTCAGCGCTTCCATAATGCCCATCAAAAAGCCGGAAGCCACGATGGCCGGAATGATGGGAACAAAGATATCGCCCAGCGTCTTGATGGCCCGCTGGTACCACGGCGCTTTGGAAGCGGCAGCCTGTTTGACTTCCTCCTTGCTGGCACCGGTGATTCCGGCCAGGGCGGTGAACTCGTCATACACCTTGTTCACAATGCCGGTGCCGAAGATGATCTGCAGCTGGCCCTGGGCTTCAAATACGCCCTTGGCGCCCTCAGCATTTTCAAGCTCTTTTTTGTTCACCTTGGAATTATCCGCAATCACCAGGCGCAGGCGGGTTGCGCAGTGTGCGGCCGATACAATGTTGGAAGCACCGCCGATGTTGTCCAGTACCTGCTGGGCTGCTTTCTTGTAATCCATGTTGCACGCTCCTTCTTTTATCTGTTGGCCCGGTAGGAGGTTCCGGGGCCTGTTTCATTTGACAGCTTTATTATATACGAAGGTGAGTGCTTTTTCTATTGACCAAACGACCCAACTTGCAAAGAATCTGTTATCGATTTCACACAGTTTCACACCGTTCTTTGGTAAAATGCACAAAAAACAGGGGGCTGCATGGAAAGGGTGCACAAAACAAAAACTTCCCCGCAGTGATGCAGGGAAGTGTGGCGCAAAGGATGCCTGTTATAGCGACCAGACATTTTCATCTGAGTTGTCATCCCCGGTGGAGGCCCGGCATTTTAACTCATAATCCAGCTTGATCATCTGCGGCTCGGCATGGGGGTCCGCCAGCATGTCCAGCAGCAGGCGGGCGGCTTTGTCCCCGGCGGTGCGGTAATGCAGATGGGCGCTGGTCAGCGGCACATAGGCAACGCGGCCAATGCGGTTGTCGCCCACAGCGGCAATCATGATGTCCTCCGGCACCCGCAGACTGTGGCTGCGGCAGTATTGCAGCGCACCCAGGGCGATGGAGTCGGTCGCGCAGAACAGGCAGTCCAGCCCCGGCGCACGGCCAAACAGCTGGTCCGCCTGGTGGTAGCCGGATTCCATGTTGAACTTGGCAATGCTCATCCGCTGTGGCTGGGGCACGAGACCTGCATCCCGCAGCGCACTGTCAAAGCCTTCGCGCCGGGCAAGGCCGACGGCTTTGTCCAGCAGGGTCACGCCCAGGTAGCCCGGCTTGCGCCGTCTCTTTTGCAGCATGTGGGCGGTGGCGGCCTGCGCCGCGCCGAAATCATCGTGGAACACACAGCTGAACCCGGGATACTGCTGCCCCACGATTACCACCGGCACATGCAGGCTTTGCAGCACCGCGTGGTGTTCCGGGGTAAACATGGTGGCAATCAGGATAATGCCGTCCACCGTATCATGCCGCAGGGTATCCAGCGCGCGCACTTCGCGGGTGTTGTCGTTGGCGGTGTTGATCAGCAGCAGCTGGTAGTTCTGATCGTCCAGTACCCGGCTGATGCCCTCCACCATGCGGGCGCAGCTTTCGCTGCTCAGTCGCGGCATGATCACCCCAATCTGCCGCGTGCGGCGGGTGCGCAGCATCTGGGCCTGCATACTGGGGCGGTAGCCGGTGGCTTCCACCGCAGCGGCAATCTGGGCGCGCTTTTCGGCGCTTAAGTACCCACCATTAAAATAGCGGCTGACCGCTGCCTTGGATACCCCGGCATATTGGGCAAACGCGGTAATGTTCATAGGCCGCACTCCTGTCCGGCTGCCGGCGGGGGAAACCTGCCGGCGCACTTTTTATCAGTATAATGCAGAAACTGGCAGGGTGCAACGGGAAAGAGCGGAGAAAAGAAAAATAAGAATGAATGGCATGAGGCAAAGAGTAAAATAGACAAAAAACGGGGATTGAATTTGTGCTTTTGACGGAGAAAAAAAGAATGAAAACTGAATACAAAAAAGCACACAGCTAAAAAGATTTACCAGAATGAATTTGGTGTAAAAGTTATCTCCCGCGCTGGCACAGGATGAAGAGATATGCTATAATATAATATTAGTTACACGATGAAAAAGTAAGATGCCCCTGATGCTGATGCGGATGTGCGCGGGGCAATGATATGTGTTTAGTGAGGAAAAAGAATGGGACTGCTGCAAAAAATTCAGGCAAAAACCGAGGAAGCCCGCGCGAAGGAAAAGATCCGCCCGCTGCTGGAAAGCCGCATGATGCGGGACATCCTGCTGGAAATCGGCCAGCGCGGCAACGAAGCGCTGGACCCGCAGTCCGTTCCATTGGCTATGCGCCGCCGCGCCACCCAACTTGCCAGCGAAAGCGGCCTGAGCGGCCTGAAGCAGTGCGCTGTGGATGAACTGCATCTGGACGAAGCGGGAATCACGCTGGTCTGCAAGGGGGAGCACACGGCATTTTTGTACGCAGACTATAACTATGAAAACATTGAGGATACCGACTGTTTGCCCGCTGTGGCCGAATACCTGGTGCAGCACATGCGCGGCTATTATAACATTACCCGCAGCTTTTACAGTGTGCCCAAAGCCAACGGCCATGTGGAGGAAAAGACCCGCGAGGTGACCGTGGTGCGCCACCACGAGGATACCCCCTTTGCCCCCGGCCCGGTGCAGAAACAGCATTTGTTCTGATGTACATGAGATATCCCCCAGCATACAGGAATTATGCCGCCCCGCATCTTGACGCGGGACGGCATTTTTGCTATACTAATTTAGTATCCGGCAGGAACCCAGAACATGGAGCATTCCCCAAGAGGTCGTAAGAGGGAGCACTCGAAATCCAAGTGGAAGCTTCGCCGGATGTCTCCATATCACACGAGAGAACGTCAATTTCGATGTCCTGACAGGCTTCAAAGCCTGTCTGAACGATGCGTTTTCTAACAATATTCTAACAGCAACTGTTCCAAGTTTCAAGGCCGATTTGCGATATACAAATCGTAAATTTGCCATGAAAATATACTTGGAGATGTATCGAAGCGGTCGTAACGAGAACGACTCGAAATCGTGGTCGCTACTCGGTAGCTCCCTGTCCGGAATCCCTTGATTTTACGGGGTTTTTCGGGTATTCTTAACTTAATATTTTTGCTTGTTCTCCCCATCAGTTCTCCCCGTTTTCCGTGGTGCTGATGTTGAGATAAATACGGAGCGGTATCGAAGTGGTCATAACGGGACTGACTCGAAATCGCGGTCGCTTTCGGGTAGCTCCCTTAGCGGAAACCCTTGATTTTATGGGGTTTTTCGGGTATCCTTAACTAAATAATTTTCCTTGTTCTCCCCATCAGTTCTCCCCGTTTTCCGAGGTGCTGATGTTGAGATAAATCATGGAGCGGTATCGAAGTGGTCATAACGGGACTGACTCGAAATCGCGGTCGCTTTCGGGTAGCTCCCTTAGCGGAAACCCTTGATTTTATGGGGTTTTTCGGGTATCCTTAACTAAATAATTTTCCTTGTTCTCCCCATCAGTTCTCCCCGTTTTCCGAGGTGCTGATGTTGAGATAAATCATGGAGCGGTATCGAAGTGGTCATAACGGGACTGACTCGAAATCAGTTGTACCTCCGGGTACCGTGGGTTCGAATCCCACCCGCTCCGCCATGAAGCCAGCAATGTGAGCGCATTGCTGGCTTCTTCCTTTTACTGAGAAACCAGCCCAAGCCCGCTCAGCATCGCGTCTGCCGAAGACAGCTTCGAGCTGTATTCGAGATGAGCATAGATGTTTGCTGTCGTTGAGAAATCGCTGTGACCGAGCCATTCCTGAATCTGCTTCATCGGCACACCGTTCGCCAAAAGCAGCGAGGCGCAGCTATGACGAAGGTCGTGAAATCTGATCTGACGCATCCCGCTGGCTTTGAGCAGCTTCGGGAAGCTCTCCGTTACATAGTGTGGCTTGATCAGATCGCCGATTTCATTGACGCATACATAATCCAGATACTCGCGGTTGTAGCTGCGACCGCAGAGACGGCGGTTTTCCTTTTGCTCTTCTTTCAGAGCCAGAAGTCGCTCTCTGACAAACGGGACAAGCGGAAGAGTTCGCAAGCTGGACTTTGTTTTCGTCGTATCAGCCGCGACGAGAACACGCTTGCCGTCGATGTCGCAGGAAGTTACCGTGTGCCGGATCGTGATGGTGTCATGCTCGAAGTCAATGGCATCCCATTTGAGACCGATCGCCTCGCTGCGCCGTAGCCCGTAGAATGAGCCGAACAGAATCGGCATTTCAAGCTTGGTGCCTTTTGAGGCTTGCAGGAGAGCGTTTACTTCATCCGCATCGTAGAAACTGCCAATGAAGCGGTCCTTTTTTGGGCGCTCTACTTTATCTGCCGGATTGGAGTCAATGAGATCAATCTTCACAGCGTACTTCAAAGCCTTGTGGATGTTCGCGTGATAATGGATAACCGACGAAGCGCTGACACGCTCAAGTTCTTTCAGGTAAAACTCCTGAATGTCTTTCGCTGTCAGGTTTTTGAGGGTGATTTCCTTCTCGCGGAAGTACGGCGCGATGATTTTCTTGACTGAGGTCGAGTATGAAGCAAAGGTTGGGACGGCAACCGAGCTTTTGATTACCTCAAGCCACTTTTCCATAAAATCGGCAAACATAATGTCGCCGCTCATGACTTTCGGTGTCTCGGGGACGAAATTGCGCCGGGCATCCATCAGGACCGCCTCGGCTTTTTTCTTGTTTCCCTTAATCGTAAGTCCGGTTGAAATCCATTTGGTCTTCCTCTTGCCGAGAGGATCGGTGTAATTCAGAACGGCATAATAGTAACCGCTTTTCTCGCGGAGATGTCCTGCCACCATAAAAAAGCCTCCTTTTCCGTGCAGCGGACATCACCTACCTATTGCCGATCCCATTATACCAGAACCGGGTTCGAATTGGAGGACCTGGCTGCAAAGATATTTGTTAATTTTCTGAGTCCAAGCATCAGGAAGATTGCGCCTCCTGCTGCCCAATACACAGATAAGTAAAAAGGTGAGCCTTCGGAATACGATAGGCTCTGCCGACTTTGAGGCAGCATATCTTGCCCTCACGCAAAATGCGGTAGCCGGTCTTCGTACTGATGCCGAGAATTTCACACATCTGGTCAATCCCCAAGACATCGGGGTACTCTTTGAGCATGAGCTTATAAGCATCACGCTGGGACAATGCTCCTGCTGTATTCACCCGTCTCACCTCCACTCTTTTTGATTTTTGCTTATCAGCAAATGGATGGGCAGCAATCTCATCGACTGCTGCCCATAGTATTCACTGATAACCCTTGCGGGTGTTTATAACAGTGTTTGTTTTCAGCATATTTGCCGCTCGCATCCCTGCTGAATAGGGAGTGCTGTGGACTACCAACGGTTAATCGGTATCATGGGACTCTCACCCCTCCGAGGATCGCTCCGAGCCGCCCCCGGCAACCCGGGGACGGAAGTATCATTATACCCAACTTCTCCATCATGGCGAGCTATCGCACCACGCGATAGTTTGGCTTCTCTGTTGATCGCTCACTCCGCATCAGATGAAACATCTGCGGGAGGTCGTGGCGGCAGAAAGCAAGTCGCTTCGAGAGAAGAGGAAAGATCCACAGCACTGACTATTCAGTTTTCAAGGATCGAGGGAGGGACACTCAAAAATGCCCTTCTACTTTACAACGGACATTTTTTCGGCGTTTGTCCGGGAGATCATATAATTTTTTTGATATTTTTTCGGAGGGAGTTTGCGATGTCCCAGACAGTCGATCTCCGCAGCCCGTATTCCTCGGCAAAAGCCCGGATGGTCTTGTCCCCAAGAAGGCATTGGTCAAAAACAGCGCAGTGAATGGAATTGAGTGTTGCCCGGAACTCCTGAATGACCATCTTTGTCAGAACCTCGTCGGTGAAGTCCGCGTGGTCAGTCAGCCAAGACGGAGATTTTTCACTATCCTCCGGAAGAACATTCAAAGAAAGAATGGGATGAGCCTCATCGCCATCAGATGCAGCGGCAGTGTAAGAACGGCGCAGCCGTTTTTCCTCGGCTCGCAGAACTCGGAAGGCTTCCCGGCTGACTTCACAGGTTTCGCCGGTGCTCTTCACACGAACCATGCACTTGCCGTCTTTCGTTGTCCAAAGGTCGTAGTCGAACTCAATAGGGGTTTTCATTGTCTTGTCCTTTCCGCCGGTGCGGAGCAGCGGAAAGGCAAGACATACAAAAAGCCGCATGACAGTGAGTAAAATCCCAAACCGATAAAACAGAAGCTTCAATGTAGAAACTCTGTTCATGCGGCTTAGGAAGACTCGCCTGTCAGCGGCTCCATAGCACAGCTATAAAAATTATTTATTTGTTATCTCACGGCTCTTTGTGGAGCCGGAGGACTAACCGTCTCATGTTGATGACATCGAATACGGTCTCTCGACCGCAAAGCTTGCACTTCGCTTGGACATGACCGCGAGCGTCCTCGAATACGGCGATAGTGTTATGCCCACAATAAGGGCATTTCACCATTCGCATTTTCTGATTTGCAATGGCATAACGCGCCTTTTTGATTTTCTCCTGCATCTCAGCCGAAGGCTCAGACACACGGATATTTTTCTTCATGCCCACACCTCCAATGGATCGGAGAACTCACAGTATGGGCGGGTCTCGATATAACCGAGCTGTTTCAGCCGGATCACTGCGGCAGTCTTGGAAACACCGAACTGTTGGCAGATCATATTGAGAGACATCTTGTCGGGATATGCGAAATGCCCCTCGTAGCTGATAAGCCTCCTGCCCCTTGCGTAATATTCGACCGCAAGGTCAATTTCACGCTGAGGCATAAGCAGCGCAGCGCCTAAGACATTCGCTTGCCATTCAGACCAATCCTCACGGGTTTTCAGCTCGCGAAGTGAATAGGCTTTCCGGGCTGAGTATTGCTGCTGCCATTGCGCCTTCACCTCGTCGGACTCCATCTGGAAGAGGATTTGATGAGCGCACTCATGGGCAAGGGTAAACCGCCTTTTCCCGCAGAGCTTACGAATCTGGAAGGGCTGAATGAAGCTCGCGTCCATCAAGACCTGATTGCGGTGCAGCGGGATGGAATATTGCATCCCGTCTTTCTCGATGATGTACTCGGTATCTGCATAAGCTGTCAGCCCGCAGATGCTTCCGTCAGAAGAAAGCGGAACAAACGACACTCTCAGCCCGAGATATTCCTGCGCGAGCTGGTCGATTGGTGTTCCGCGTGGAAGGCGGTCATTGTCAATTTCCTTGCCGAAGAAGAACTCGTTGAAGTCCTTCGTTACTGCGGCTGCGATTTCTTCAATTTCCTTTTGGGATAAAATCATCTTACTCTCTCCTTTGCTTCCACGAACCACTTGCTGCCTTCTTGAAAGAGATAGGATTCTCTTCCACGGATCAGCACAGTGTAGCGAATCCCCCCGCCGCCTACCTTCTTAGAGGCGGCGCGGCACTTATAGAGGATTTGTTCAATTTGAAAAATTAAACCGTTCTCCCAGCGAATGTAGCGCGGATGCACACACCCTTCTTCATCGACATCCACATTCACGGAGACATACGCCTTACGGCATCCGGTACTCTGCATAAGCGACCTCCGTTCATAAAAAAGTTACCCGCAAAACGACGGATTTTCGCCGTTTCGGGTTGACACCCGAAGTGTTCGTGTGATATCATAAACACGAACAGGACTTTCGCGTTTGCATAGAGTATAGCACGAACAGCGTTTTCGTGTCAACGGGGTTTGCGAAACTTCTGTTCGTGTTCACAAAAAGTTTTAGAAAGAGGTGCCTTATGAGCTTCAAGGACAGACTAAAGGAAAAAAGGTTGGAAGCGAATCTCACACAGGTGCAGCTTGCGGAAAAGGTATCGGTAAGCGCAAGGACTATCCAAAATTATGAGTTAGGGACCCGCAAGCCTACGAAGTACGATGTTGTCGAGAAAATAGCAGCGGTTTTAGATACCACTCCCGAGTATCTGCTTGGGCAAAGTGGAATGCTTGTTGTCGCAGCGCATGAGAAAGGCGGCTCGAAGGCAGCTCGGGACATTGATGAGCTGGTCAGCGAAGTGACCGGTATGTTTGCCGGTGGTACTCTGAGCGAAGACGCACTTGACGGAGCAATGAAAGCTCTGAACGATGCCTATTGGAGGGCAAAGGAAAAGAATAAAAAATATACGCCGAAAAAGTATCGCAGCGGCGGGGCAAAGAAATGAGTCCGTTATATCGGATGTCTCTTATGGTATAATGCCCCACGAACGGAGGTGGGATAATGAGCGCCAGAAATCTCTCGAAGATCGGCAGCGACCTTGTAAGGCGCTGCGAGACGAGAGACCCTTTCAGCATCGCGCAGCAAATCGGTGTGGAAGTCATGTTTTGCCAAGACCTCGCATCGCTGAAAGGAATGTATCGTGTGATCAAGCGGAATCGCTTTATCATCATCAACGATGACTTGAATGAAAGAATGAAGAGGATTGTCTGCGCCCACGAGCTGGGTCATGACCAATTACATAGGAGTCTTGCGAAAGACAATGCACTGAAAGAGTTCATGTTGTACGACATGACTACGAAGCCGGAGTATGAGGCGAACATTGTCGCCGCCGAAATCCTGCTTGATACGGATGAAGTGCTTGATTACATTTACGGGTACGGCTACACATCCGAGCAGATAGCCCGGGCAATGGGAACAGACATCAACCTCGTCGCTTTGAAGATTGCGCATCTTGCGGAGACCGGATATGACCTTCGCCGGATCGAGCATCGCAGCGACTTCTTGAAATAGGGATATAGATATGACGAAAACAGATATTTTGAAGGACTTCTTGAAGAAGACCATTGTGCCGGTTGCGGCTGCGCTCCTACTTTACTCGATATTCAGCCGCATTTTTGTAGAGAACGGCACGATTGACTTTTTCCTTGTGTGGATCGCTTGCGGGGTGCCGTTCGGTATTGGAAAGATGTTCACCCTGATCCCTGTCGGCTTTGGTATCTCGGGGACGGTTGGCGTAGTTGCGCTCAACATTGTCCTCGGCGGATTGATCGGCGGCGTAATTCTGATTTACCGGCTGGCTGTTGCAGTATGGTATCTGCCCTTGACGGTTTACCGGCTGATTGTATAGGAGGAATGAACTGCGATGCCTTTACAGATAGTACGAAACGACATCACAAAGATGAAGGTTGATGCTATTGTCAATGCAGCGAACAGTTCCCTTTTGGGAGGCGGCGGTGTTGACGGCTGCATCCACCGGGCTGCAGGACCGGAGCTGCTTGCCGAGTGTAAAACGCTGGGAGGCTGCGAAACCGGCAGCGCGAAAATCACAAAGGGATATAGACTGTCCTGCAAGTATGTGATCCATGCCGTCGGACCGCGCTGGCGCGACGGTAAACACGGAGAACGGGAAAAGCTTGTCTCCTGTTACCGCACTTCCTTGGCGCTGGCGAAGAAGCACGGTTGCGAGACGGTTGCCTTTCCGCTGATCTCGTCGGGTATCTACGGCTATCCGAAAGATCAGGCATTGAAGGTAGCCATAGACACGATCAGCGACTTCCTTCTGGAAAATGACATGACCGTCTACATCGTCATCTTTGACCGCAAGGCATATCAGATCAGCGAGAAGCTGTTCTCCGACATTGCCGCATACATAGATGATACCTATGTGGACGCGCATACGGATAGCCGCGCTTCACAGCTTCGCCGGATGCAAATGCTTTCGGAGGAAGCAATATGTGGCGCTCCAATGGCGGCAAGCACGAAAAGTCTTGACGATGCTCTTTCGCAGATCGACGAGAGCTTTTCTGAAATGCTGCTTCGGAAGATCGACGAGAAAGGTATGACCGACGCGCAGTGTTACAAGAAAGCAAACATCGATCGCAAGCTCTTCTCGAAGATCCGCAGCGACCGACTATATAAGCCGTCGAAGCCCACGGCGCTTGCCTTTGCGATTGCCTTGGAACTTCCGCTGGATGAAACGAAAGAAATGCTCATGAAGGCGGGCTTTGCCCTCTCGCACTCTAACAAGTTTGACATCATCATTGAGTATTTCATTGAGCACGAGAATTACAATGTCTTCGAGATCAATGAGGCTTTGTTCGCCTTTGACCAGAGCTTGCTCGGAGCGTAATAAAATACAGGAGATGATGACAGACATGAAAAATCTTCCCCCAGAGTTGAAATCATATAAAGAAGAATTTGATTTCCTTCACAAAAAGATTGGCGATTTAGAATGGGAGCTTGCTACTATTTTTCTCGGAAGGAAAGGCGTTTTGCAAAGCGAAACGGATAGAATTGAAGAGCAACTTGAAAATTACCGAACAAATATTGGTATTTTGATCGAGAAAGTACATGACGAAGTAAGAAAGATAAATCGCACCAAACTGAAATAATTTTGAAAGGAGGCAACCGGAGCATGAAGCAGCGCACCTATATCGCCATCGACCTGAAAAGCTTTTATGCTTCGGTCGAGTGCCGTGAGCGCAGATTAGACCCGCTCGACACAAACCTTGTTGTTGCGGACGAAAGCCGGACGGATAAGACCATCTGCCTTGCGGTCACGCCCTCTCTCAAGAGCTACGGCATTTCCGGGCGCGGGAGGCTGTTTGAAGTCAAGCAGCGCGTCAAGGAAGCAAACGCCGGGCGGCAGCATGACGCGCCGGGACGAAAGCTTGAAGGCTCGTCATATCTCTTCTCCGAGCTGCAAGAGAACCCTTCCCTTGCCATTGACTTTATCATTGCACCGCCCCGCATGGCGTACTATATGGAGTACAGCACCCGCATCTATCAGGTTTACATGAAGTATGTCGCACCGGAGGACATCATCGTCTACTCTATCGACGAGGTGTTCATGGATGTCACTGACTACCTCGCCACCTACAAGCTGTCTCCCCATGACCTTGCCATGAAGATCATTCTCGATGTCCTCACGACAACCGGTATCACGGCTACTGCGGGAATTGGCACAAACCTCTATCTCTGCAAAGTGGCGATGGATATTGTCGCCAAGCACATTCCGGCAGACAAAAACGGAGTCCGCATTGCCGAGCTGGATGAGATGAGCTATCGCAAGACGCTGTGGTCACACCAGCCGCTCACCGATTTCTGGCGGGTAGGCAAAGGGTATGCAAAGAAACTTGAGGAAAACGGGATGTTCACAATGGGCGATGTTGCCCGCCGTTCCGTCACAGATGAGGACTTGCTTTATAAGCTCTTCGGAAAAAATGCGGAGCTGTTGATCGACCATGCTTGGGGCTGGGAGCCTTGCACGGTTGAGGCAGTTAAGGCGTACAAGCCAGAAAGCAACAGCTTAGGATCGGGACAGGTACTACACCAGCCCTATGAAGCGGATAAAGCACGGCTCGTCCTCCGGGAAATGGCGGACAATCTTTCAATGGATTTGGTGAGCAAGGGCTTTGTCACCGACCAGCTCGTTGTCACGATAGGCTATGACATTGAGAACCTGACCGACCCGGAGCGCCGGAAAAAGTATCACGGCGATATAGTAAAAGACCATTACGGACGGCAGATACCGAAGCATTCCCACGGCACAATCAATCTGGGGCGGTACACATCTTCCACAAAGCGGATTATGGATGCCGCCGGTGAACTCTTTGACCGGATCACAGACAAGAATCTGCTTATCCGGCGGCTGAATGTCACGGCAACCCATGTGATTGATGAAGCCTCTGCCCCCTCTGCAAAGGGGGAGTTCGAGCAGCTTGACCTCTTCACCGATTATGCTGCGCTCGACGCGAAGTGCAAGCAGGAAGACGAAGAGCTGGCACGGGAAAAGAAAGTACAGCAAGCCATGCTCACCATCAAAAAGAAGTTTGGGAAGAACGCCATTCTCAAGGGGATGAATCTTTCGGAGGGCGCGACGGCAAAGGACCGGAACGCGCAGATCGGAGGACACAAGGCATGAGCGACGATTACAAAGACATCATCAATCTCCCTCACCATGTCTCATCGAAAAGACCGCAGATGTCGATGCTGGACAGAGCCGCACAATTCTCTCCTTTTGCCGCCCTCACCGGGTATGATGACGCAATTCATGAGACCGGACGGCTGACGGATGAAAAGATCGACCTCAGTGAAGAGGAAAAAGAGGCGTTGGACAGAAAGCAGCAGATCCTCATAGAAAGGCTTGGCGACCATCCTGCACTAACCGTCACCTACTTCGTCCCAGATGCAAAGAAGTCTGGCGGGGCGTATGTGACAAAGAGCGGAAACCTCAAAAAGATAGACGAGTTTGAACGCTGGATACTGCTCACAGACGGCACGAAAATCCCTCTGGATGATGTCGCTGACATCGAGAGCGAACTCTTCCGCGATATGTTTTGAATGTCGCTTTCCATGCGACCAAACCGAAGACGATTTCTCCTATACTGTGACTGTAAACAAAAGCAGTTACAGTTTTTCTATATGGGAGGAATCATCATGAAAAAGAACTTAACCGAGATCGTCTTTATTCTTGACCGCAGCGGCTCTATGAGCGGGCTGGAAGCCGACACCATCGGCGGCTTCAACTCCATGATCGAAAAGCAAAGGAAGGAAGACGGCGAAGCGCTTGTCTCCACAGTCCTTTTCGACAATCTGAGCGAGGTGATCCATGACCGTGTGGACATTCGAGACATCAAGCCTATGACCGACCGGGACTATACCGTCCGGGGCTGCACGGCTCTTCTGGATGCCATCGGCGGTGCGATCCATCACATCGGCAATGTCCATAAGTACGCCCGACCGGAGGATGTCCCGGAGCATACGCTGTTTATCATCACCACGGACGGGATGGAGAATGCGAGCCGGTTTTACAGCAGCGACAGGGTGAAGCAGATGATCGAGCGGCAGAAGGCAAAGTACGGCTGGGAGTTCCTGTTCTTCGGCGCAAACATTGACGCGGTGGAAACAGCGCGGCATTTTGGGATCGGAGCTGACCGGGCTGTCAATTACCACTCTGACAGCGCTGGGACGCAGCTCAACTATGAGGTGCAGAGTGAGGCAATCTCTGCGGTCCGCCAGAGCGCCCCGCTCGGCGCAGATTGGAAGCGCCGGATCGACGAGGACTACGAGAAACGCGGGAAAGACAGAAAGAGATAAGCTGCACAAGCATGAGGAAGGCGCTTTCGAGCGCCTTTTTTCGTTTGGAGCCGGACAAACGGTGAATAAATGTCCGTTGTAAAGTGAAGGGGTATTTTACGGGGAGACTTGTGAAGAAATACGATTTTTAGAGAATAGCAAGCACAGCCGGTGTATATACACACGACGATTTCTGATTAAGGAGACCCAGCCCTTAATCTACGAAATGCTTGTTGGGATGCTTCCCAAACCCTCATAAAATCTACGAAAGGACGGGCAGCCTATGGCAAACAGGACAAGACAGAATCAAATACTCTTCTTTGTTTCCGACGAGGAAAAGCGAATCATCAAGGCGAAGATGGCACAGCTCGGAACGAAGAATATGGGCGCGTATCTCAGAAAGATGGCGATTGACGGCTACATCATCAAGGTGGACTACACGCAGCAAAAAAAGCTCGCATCCGCTGTCAGCCGTGCAGCGTCAAATATCAACCAGATTTGCCGCCGCATCAACTCAAAGGGAAACCTCTATGAGGATGATGTTGTGGAGCTGAAAGAGAGGCAAAAGGAAATATGGCAGTTACTAAAATCAAGCCAATCCGAGGAACTGTAAACAAGGCGCTTGCCTACATCCTCGACCCGGCAAAGACTGACGATCAACTCTATGTTTCCTCTTTCGGATGTGCTGCCAGCGACGCAGCGGCAAAGGAATTTGAGTGGACGCGAAACCTCGCTGAGCAGCAAGGAATGCAGATGCCGAAGGTGATTGCCCGACACCTGATCCAATCCTTCGACATCGGAGAAGTCACGCCGGAACAGGCACATGAAATCGGAAAGCAGTTTGCCGACGAATGGCTGAAAGGCAAGTATGAGTATGTGATTGCCACACACATCGACAAGGGGCATTGCCATAATCACATCATCTTCAATGCCGTCAACTTTGTAGACTACCATACCTATCGGAGCAACAAGCGGACATATCGGGAAATGCGCCAGCTCAGCGATGAAATCTGCAAGGAACATGGGCTTTCCGTGATCCCACCCTCACAGAGCAAGGGCATGGATTACAAGGAGTACACCGAAGCGAAGCGCGGCACAAGCTGGAAACAAAAGCTCAAGCAGACCATCGACCGCTGCATCATCACGGCGAAGGATTACGATGAGTTTTTGAAACTCATGCAGGAAGCCGGATATGAGATCAAGACCGGAAAATACATCTCTTTCCGTGCTGAGGGGCAGGAGCGTTTTACTCGTGCGAAGACCATCGGAGACAACTACACCGAGGATCGGATCAAAGAGCGCATTCAGGGGCGCGGGAACCGCAAGCGCCAGATGCAGACCTCTCGCCGGGGTATCTCCCTCATCAGCGACATTCAGGAGCGCATCCAGCTCATCGGCAGCAAAGGTTACGAACACAAAGCGAAGCTCACCATTCTCAAGGAGGCTGCGCGTACTCTCAACTATCTGACCGAGAACAACCTTCTGCAATATGCTGACCTTGAGAAGAAAGCCGAGGATATTCACAGCTCCTATGCCCGCACCGGCAGCGAGCTGAAGAATGTTGAAGCCAGACTGCGTGAGGTGCAGCCGCTTATCAAAAACATCTCGAACTACCAGCGGCTCAAACCGGTTTATGATGCCTATATGAAGGCGGCGGACAAACCGGCATACCGTGCCAAACACGAAGCAGAGCTTGTCATCTATGAGGCGGCAAAGAGCACTCTTCTCGCCATACAGGGCGACGGAAAATTGCCGAGCTTGAAATCTCTGCAAGCCGAACAGCAACGGCTCTCGGACGAGCAGCAGCGCCTTTATGACGAACGCGCCAAGTTGAAAAAAGAAGCTCGCCTGATTGACACGATGAAGGCGAATGTGGATGATTTCCTCAGTCCCTCGATGGCAAAGGAACAGGAGAAATCCCGCAGCGGAGAACTCGAATAAGCAAAAGAAAAAGGCTCACCGAAACCTACTGCAAGATTTCGGTGAGCCTTCGTTATTTCAGGGCTTAGCTTGTTTTGAATGCTTGATCATCGTGTCGATGACATCATAAATCTGAGAGCGATCCTCCACAGAAAGCTTATCGAGCTTTTGAGCCAGAAGCGAATCTTTTACCAAATACCCATTATCAAGGACATCCGCAAGGATCATATCCGCTGAAACGCCGAGAGCGTTGATTATGGAAATCAAGGACTCAAGAGAAGGCGTTTTTTCGCCGCGCTCTATTGCGCCCACATAGTTAATACTCAGGTCGGCTTTTTCCGCAAGGTCCTCTTGACGAAGCTTCTTCATCAGGCGGTATTTGCGGATATTTTTGCCGATGGACTCAAGCCTCATCACAGCACCTCCTATCAGCGTGTAATATACACTAATAGTATAGGTGACACGACTATCACTATACACATTCTATATGGAAGTCGCCAACGCTAATAGCGTTGATTTGTTCATCGAGTTGTGCTATCCTTTTATTTTGAAGAGGTGTATCTTGAGATGGGAAAAGAAGCGACAGCGACCTTCATTGGTCACAAAGAATGCTACGGTGTCCAAGCAGAGGATGTCCGGCGAGAAGTTGAAAAGCTTATCGCCTCCGGGGTTACTGACTTCTTAAATGGCGGCATGGGCGGGTTTGATTGGATGTGCGCAAGGGTTGTCTTTGACCTGAAAAAGAGCTATCCGCAGATAAGGAACTACCTTGTCATCCCCTACCTCACTTTCAACATTGCCGAGCCAAAATACTTCGATGACATTATCTATCCAGAAGGCTTTGAGAAGTATCATTTTAAGGCTGCGATCCCAGCAAGGAACCGGTATCTCGTTGATAACGCTGCATACGCTTTGTGCTATGTGACTCACGGCTGGGGAGGCGCTGCGCAGACACTCGAACGCGCTCAGAAAAATGGGCTGACAATAATCAATTTAGGAGCTTAATCTATATGGATAAGGAATATTTCGAAATGACGCAAAGTCCGTAGAGGTGACTCTGCGGACTTTTCATCTTTGTTCGGACATTGTTTACAAACACATTTCGTCGAAACGCATTGAAATTTCGTTCAAACGATGCTATACTATTATAGGTGCCTTTTCGTTTTATTGAGATAAGGAGGATAAAGTATGGAAGGCTTTATGACTACAAAGGAAGCCGCTGAGAAATGGAATATTTCGGTGCGTCAAGTCCAGAATCATTGCAAAAGCGGACGCATAAAAGGTGTGCTAAGAGTCGGAACCAACTATTTGATTCCCGAAGATGCCATGAAACCGACATATGTCTATCTCTATGAGGGGAAAAGTACAGCGCACGATTAAGTCCGTTATATGGTGCGTTTGAAGAGCTATAATAAAGTATGTATTTAATAATTGCAATCTGAAGGGAGGGAATCACTATGTGGTGTACACAATGCAATATTGAAACCAATGACACTGTATGCCCTATTTGTGGCGTTACTACTATCGAAGACCTCCCTGTTGAAGTGTATTGGTGTAATAACTGTTGCGTGCCTGTAATCCAGACAACGAATCAGGCTGATAAGGGAATTTGCCCTATATGCGGAAGAACCACGAAATACTTGGCCGCTGATTTAAGACCCGTATTTCCAGAAGAGCGCATTCTTTTAGAATCGCTTCTTGGAATGGAGCATGATACACTCCTAAAGAAATCAATTTGGGCTAACAATAACCGATATTACATTGACGGAAAATCAATGACTCTTCCAAATTCAATCTATCAAATTACAGATACGAGTAAAATAACGGAAGAACTTTATAAGCGGCAAAACGAAGTCACCTATTCATTTTTTGATGATAATATCAAAGACTTCGTCTTTGCTAATTCGGCACGACTCAACTACATAAAAGATGAAGCTTATGCGTTCATTCAAAAGGAAGCCTCAAAGTTTCCAGAGGAAAATATCGTTGTTTCATTTTCAGGCGGAAAGGATTCGACTGTAACAGCGGATTTGGCGGTTAAGGCGCTTAGTAACCCTTCGCTTGTTCATATATTCGGGGATACGACGCTTGAATTTCCGAGCACTATCGAGTATGCTCATCGATTTAGAGACGCACATCCGGATGCAATTTTTCAGATTGCTAAGAATGACGAACAGAATTTTTATGATGTTTGTGAGGATATCGGACCACCAGCAAGGATGATGAGATGGTGCTGTTCGATGTTCAAAACAGGACCTATAACGAGGATTATAAATAGTCTATATCGTAGCCAACAGATTCTTACTTTCTATGGCATAAGGAAATCGGAATCTGTGAGCAGAAGTAAGTACAATAGAATTGAAGATAGCTCGGACTCAGTTAAGATACAGCAACAGACCGTCGCCTCCCCCATCTTTTTTTGGAAGGATATAGATATTTGGTTATATCTCTTAGCAGAGAAAGTGGATTTCAATGATGCTTACCGTCTGGGATATGACCGAGTTGGATGCTGGTGCTGCCCTAACAATAATAGTCGCGCACAGTTTTTGTCAAAAATCTATATGCCTGAGCAATCAAAACGATGGAGAGACTTTTTGATTGGCTTTGCACAAAAGATCGGAAAGCCTGATCCAGAGGTTTATGTTGACACAGGAAAATGGAAAGCGCGTCAGGGTGGGAATGGTCTCGCCTCTGCAAGTGATGTCAAAATCAAATTTACCAACTGTACCTCAGAAGATCACGCAAAGATTTACCGTCTGATTCGTCCGTTTGATGATGAACTTGTGGGAATGTTTGTTCCGTTTGGAAGGGTTGCTCCCGAGCTTGGTAAGAAACTTTTGCATGAAGTCATTGTTTTGGACAGCAAAACAAATGTGCCGATCTTATCTCTGCAACCCTACTCCCAAGATGGGTACGAGTATGCGGTGAAGGTACGAACAATGAATGTTGCTGATCACGAGGATTTGCAACGAATGGTAAGTTATCAAATAAGAAAGTTTAATGCTTGCAGAAAGTGTTTGAAATGCGAGTCCCTATGCAGAGTTGGTGCAATTACAATAAACAATTTTGGATACTTCATCGATCCACAGAAATGCGTACACTGCAAGACTTGTATGACGGCAAAATATCTCGATGGCGGCTGCATGATGGACAAGTATTTGAGGACAAAGTAATCTTGGAGGTTTATTTATGGCAATGAAGTTTCGCGCCCATGATACATTTTTCATAAGAAAAGGATGGCTGAGCAAAGGGATGAAGTATGTTCAGTCTAAACCGGATGTCTTCATTGCCAAAGACGAAAATCCTATGGATGTTCTTGGAATTGGCGCGAACATGGTAAAAGCTCTGAGATATTGGCTTCAAGCCGTGGGGCTAACTACGGAACCTAACAAAGGAAAAAGAACACAAAGCTTTACCCCATTCGGACAGAGTGTTTATGAACACGATAGATATATTGAGGAAATGGGAACTTTATATCTTCTTCATTACAAATTGTCATCGAGCAAGGAAGAAGCAACCGCTTGGTACTACTTTTTCAATGAGTTCAATATGTCCGAATTTACCCGTGATGATTTCGTCAGTTTCTTGCAGCAGCGTATTCGAATGGAAGAAGAAGCAAGTGATGTGGCTATACGCTCATTAAATGATGACTTTACTTGCATTATAAACACATATTTGCCGCGGTATAAAACAAGCCCGAATCGCGTTGCACCGGAGAGTAATATAGATTGTCCATTTGGAGAATTAGGGCTAATTGATATTCTTAGCAGAGAGAAGAAAACATATAGAAAAGCAATCCCTTCTGTGAATACAATAGATCCTTGGGTCGCGTTGGCTGTTATTGTAGATCGTAAGGGCTCCGCTAAGGAAATCAGTTTGAATGAATTGTTGACTGCGCCCCGTAATATAGGGAAAACATTCAACCTTGATGCTATCACAATGCTTGATATTCTCTATAAAATAGAAAAGCTTGGGATGATTAAAATAATAAGGACTGCTGGCTTGGATATAATTCGGATTTTGAAAGAAGTCTCATTTCAGGATTGTGTGAACTCCTACTACGAAAATATAGACAAGCAGTAAAAGGAGATAAAACGATGAGTCAAATGATTTCTGTTGCATCAGGTTTCCAATATTCGGTCAATATTGGTTATGACCTGAATAGCGACGAAAAACTCAAAAACTTCATACCCACAAAATCTGCGCTGAAGCTTCTTGAGGAAGTCCTTTTGAGTACATCGGATTCTTCGACCGAGCGTTCTCGTATCTTGATCGGCGCTTACGGAAAAGGAAAGTCGCATATTGTGCTAATGATTTTGTCTGTACTACTCAAGCGCGATTTTTCCCTATTCGAAAAAATGCAGCCCAAATTGAATGACTACCCCAATCTTCAGCAGTGCATAAAAAATTACTACGAAAGCAAAAACAAAATTCTGCCTGTTGTTATTTCGGGAAGTAACACAAGTCTTTCACAGGCATTTTTAATTGCGCTGCAAAGAACTTTATCTGAAAATGAACTGCTTGATGTAATGCCTGAAACAAACTATGAGGCAGCTATTTCAGTTATAGAACGGTGGAAAAAGGACTTTCCTGACACATACACTGCTTTCGAGAAAAGTATAGAAACGCCTGTATCTACATTTATTGACGCTCTTGCCTCTTATGATATTGCCGCTTATGAGAGGTTTGAGAAAGTGTATCCTACACTTACATCTGGTAGCACATTCAATCCTTTTCTCGGTTTTGATGTTGTGGAGCTTTATGAAAGTGTTGCAAAGAGTTTGATCAGCAAGGGATTTACGGGGATATATGTAGTTTATGATGAGTTTAGCAAATATCTCGAGGCAAACATTACTGAGGCATCTGTAAGCGATACTAAAATGCTTCAGGACTTTGCAGAAAAGTGTAACCGCAGTGGCTCAACCCAGCTTCATTTAATGCTGATTTCTCACAAGGAAATCGCAAACTATATTGACAAGCTTCCCAAACAAAAGGTTGACGGATGGAGAGGGGTATCAGAGAGATTCAAACACATCCATTTGAACAACAATTTCTCTCAGACCTATGAGATTATATCAAGCGTAATTCAGAAGGACTCGTCTATGTGGGCGCGATTTGTCAAATCCCATAGTGATGACTTCTGCGCTATGCTTCAAAGATACTCCGCACATCCCTTGTTTGCTGACAGTGTGGAAGAGTTAGATATTGCACTTTATGGATGCTATCCTTTGCATCCGGTTTCAACCTTTATTCTCCCGCGTCTCTCTGAAAGAGTTGCGCAGAATGAACGGACACTTTTTACTTTCCTATCATCGTCTGGTCCGTCGACGCTTTCCGCTTATTTGGATTGCTATGATGATAGTTCTGTAAAGTTTATAACACCGGATGCGGTTTATGACTATTTCGAACCCCTCTTCAAAAAAGAGGTCTATGTGGGAGAAGTACATCAGAACTACATTCTCACGGCGAATATCCTTTCAAAATTGGTCGAGGACTCTTTAGAAGCAAAGATTGTAAAAACATTGTCTCTCTTCTATGCGCTCAGTCAATTTGAACGGCTGAAACCTACAAAAGATGAAATTGTCGGCATATATTCCACATCCTATACGGTGCGCGAGATAACAGAAGCGATAGATAATCTTATCGAGCGGGATTATGTTATCTATCTAAAGCGAAGCAATGACTTCTTGAAACTGAAACAAACTTCCGGTACTGATATTCACCAGAAAATACATGATTATGCTGAGTCTCACGCCAAACGGATTTCGGTTAAAGAAACATTAAACGCTTCTAATTTTGACAACTATATGTATCCTTCCCGATACAATGATGAGCGAGAAATGACTCGCTTCTTTTCGTTTATTTTTATTGACGCGAACGAAGTCAGAAAAGATACAAATTGGGTTGTCAAAAGCGAAAGCATTGAGGCTGATGGAATAGTTTATGCTGTAATTCCACATGATGAAGAATCTATCGAAGAACTAAAGAAATTACTATTGGAGACGAGTAGCGGATGTGAGCGTCACATTTTTATTCTACCAAACCACTACTTCAAAATAGATGAAGTTGCTCATGAGTATGAGGCGGTTTCTGTATTAAGGGAAAACGCCTCTGATGATCCTGTTTTGTTTGACGAGTATGATGTCGTTTATGAAGATTTGCGAGAAGTGATCAATGACTTTATGGCGTCCTACACTCATCCTGAAAAGTATCAAGCAACTTATATTTATAATGGTACGGTTACGGCTATCCGTCGCAAGGCAGCCCTGACAGAACTGATGGCAAATATCTGCGATACGGTGTATTCACTCACTCCGACTATAAGTAACGAGGCTGTCAACCGAAATGTGATCACAAATATCGCCAATAATAGCCGCAGCAAGATTGTCGCGGCATTATTGAGAAACCAGCTTGAGACAAATCTTGGATTGACTGGGACTGGGCAAGAAGTCTCCATTATGCGAAGCACTCTTATAAGAACAGGAATTTTGACTGACATCGATGGTATGCCTTCCCTGTCCTTGAGACCTTCCGATCCGCTTATTGCTAATATGCTTGAAATGATTGAAAACTTTATTTTAAGTGCAAGACATAATGAAAGAGTGGGCTTTGATGTTCTGTACGAGACTTTAATTCAGCCGGAACACCATATCGGTCTCCGGAAAGGGCTTATTCCAATTTACTTGGCGGTTGTGCTGCACGAATATAAGCGCCAAGTGATTATCCTTGATGGATACGGTCAAGTTCCAACATCAGCAGATGTTCTAATTCAAGTTAACTCAAATCCGGAAGCATTTTCCCTCTCCTACTTGGACTGGGATCCGGAAAAAGAAACTTTTATCCAGCGTCTTTCGGAAGCATTTTCGAAGTACATTGTTGAAGCAGAGAAAGGAGCAAACACTTATGATTATGTCGTAAATGCCATGAGACGATGGGTTATGGCACTTCCTAAGTTTTCTAAGGAAAGCAGAATCACTCCCGAAGGAGAAAAGATTGATAATAGATATCTAACTATGCTCAAGCTACTAAAAGATAACGAAAGCCCTTATAATCTTTTGTTTGAGAAGTTACCTAAAGCTTTTGGGTATACAGGATCTTTTTCTTCGGGTCTTGCTGAAAACATTGTGGCAGCAAAGGACTTCTATGATAAGTTGTTAAACAGGCTGGAGACCTATCTAATTGAGCAGACGAAGGATATCTTCATGCTGAAACAGAATCAAGCGTACAGAAAGAAAATGTCTTTGTATTCCATAGTTCGGGAATGGTGCGAATCCATTAACCCAGCAGCATTCGAACATCTCTTCCCAGATGGAACAGAAAAATGTCTGTCGCTGTTCAAAGCGGTGACTAACGATGAGTCCACATTTATTTTAAGATTGGCAAAAGTGGCGTCCGGCTTGCGGATTGAGGATTGGGATAGCTCGACAATCTCAAAATTCACAAATAGGTTGAAACAATATCGAGAAACCGCAGAAAGCTATAAAAGCGAAAGACTGCAAGTAGAACAAGGGCAAGGCACAAATTATAGAGTTACTTTTGTTGATGATGATGGTTCCTCGATTACGAAAAGCTTTGAACGAATTGATTGTAGTAGGCGTGGAAAACTGTTGTACAATCAGATTATACAGTCTTTGGAATCAATGGGACACGCTATCTCAGAACAAGAAAAGCGTCAGGTTATCATGGAAATACTTAAGAACCTATGTTAAGGAGGTGGGCTGGTGGCTTATTTTGATAATGCCGCAACAACTTTTCCAAAACCGGAAGCGGTATATAAAAGCATGGACTTGTTCCAGCGTCAAACAGGAGGAAGTTTTGGCAGAGGAAATTACGGTTTTTCCGCATCGATGAAAGGGGTAGTCGACGATACCCGTTCGAAGATCGCTGATCTCTTCCACTGCCCTGCAAAAGAGGTTATCTTTGAGCCATCAGCCACAATTTCCTTGAACATCATAATTCAGGGCATTATCCGGCAGGGTGCGAAAAACATCTACATCAGCCCGTTTGAGCATAATGCGGTGACAAGAACTCTTCACTACTATGAGAACTTGGGACAAATTAAAGTAACTCAGCTTCATGTCACTCCCAACCTGAAGTTTGATTTACAACGCATTCGTTTCCAATTTGAGGAGAGAAGACCGGACCTTGTGATTTTGAGCCACGCAAGCAATGTTATTGGACTCATTGCACCTGTTGATGAGATCTTTCGTGAGGCAAAGGCGTATGGAGCTATCACGGTTCTTGACATGGCACAATCAGCAGGGCTGGTAGATTGCGATTTGAGTAAAGATTATTTTGATTTTGCTGTTTTTGCTGGACATAAAACCCTTCTTGGTCCAACAGGAATATCAGGCTTTGTGATGAAACCCGATTTTAATCTTGAACCCGTCTTCTTTGGCGGAACAGGCTTTGAGTCTGCAAATCAAGATATGCCCCGTTCATTACCTGAAAGATTTGAATTTGGAACGCTTAATACAGTCGGAATTGTCGGACTAAACGCATCAATAAAATGGATTTTAGAACAAGGAATCAATGCAATAGCGCAAAAAGAAAGCTCAAACCGGAAAACCTTAATAGAACTTTTAAGCTCATACGACTTTATCTCCTTAGTTGGTAATGTCGATGGGAAAGACTATGTTGGTATTGTATCTTGCTTGCTTCAGGGTATTAGCAGCGACACCGCGGGTCAGCTTTTCAGTGAGAGAAATATTTCTGTTCGGACTGGGCTGCACTGCGCTCCGTTGGCTCATCAGTTCCTTAAAACCTATCCATCAGGAACAATTCGGTTTAGCGTAAACTGCTTTACAAACTCGGATGACTTCATGGAGTTACAAACAGCACTTAATGATATTGCCGACAACCTATAAGGGGTATGATATATGAGCTTAAAAGATGTGCAAATCAAGGATGAATACCGTTCCCTCATCGACAATGTCGTACAGGACTTTTATATCCCGCTTCTCGAAAGGGCGGTGATGTATAAGCGTGCTGTTGGCTTTTTCTCATCCTCTTCACTTGTTGAATTAACAAAAGGTATAGCCACTATGGCGCAAAGAGGTGGAAAGATACAGATTGTTGCTTCACCGTATCTTTCAGAGGAAGATATCGAAGCAATACAAAAAGGATATTCCGAGCGTGAAAAAGTAATTGAACAAGCTGTCCTTCGTCAAATCACCGGAGAAACGGTTGATTACTTCTCGATGCAAAGATTAAATCTTCTTTCGTGTCTTATTGCTGACGGGATTCTGGATATCCGTATCGCGTATACAGAAGGTAAAAACGGAATTGGAATGTATCACGAAAAGATGGGCGTGATTGAGGATGATGAAGGAAATGCAGTTGCATTCTCAGGTTCGATGAATGAGTCTGCTACTGCCATGTCGATCAACTATGAAACGATCGATGTATTCCGGAGCTGGGGTGATGAAAATGAATCCGATAGAGTTAGGCTAAAGCAAAATGCCTTTTGCTCTATCTGGAATGATGGTGAACCGAATATTCGTGTTTTGTCCTTTCCAAGTATATCGCAGGCGTTGATCGAAAAATATAAGAAGTCTCCGCCCAATTTTAATATAGATAGAGAACAATTTCCGCCCGAAGGCAAAAATACAAGAATTATTCAAGACGGCAGTGTCCATCTCACTACTACGGCAGTTGGACCACGCATCCCGCAAAATATATGCTTGCATGACTATCAGAAAGAAGCTATCGCATCATGGGTCGGCGAAAACTATCATGGCATTTTTGATATGGCAACAGGAACAGGAAAAACATTCACCGGACTCGGTGCAATCTCAAAATTGTCGGAAGACCTGAATGATAAACTCGCTGTAATTATTGTTTGTCCATATCAGCATCTTGTGGAACAGTGGGTTGAGGATATTGTCAGATTTAATATGAAGCCTATTATCGGCTTTAGCAGCTCCCCTCAAAGAGATTGGAAGCAGCGTCTCTCAAAGGCTGTGCGAGACCAAAAGCTGCGAGTGGATAAAAGCTTTTTCTGCTTTGTATGCACAAACGCAACCTTTACAAATAAGGATGTCCAAGAGCAGATAAACAAAATTCGCTTACCCATATTGCTTGTTGTAGATGAAGCGCATAATTTCGGCGCTGCTTCGTATGCCCGATTGCTTGATGAGAGATTCACTTATCGTCTTGCTCTTTCTGCAACATTGGAACGACACAGAGATGAAGAAGGCACCGCTCTTCTATATCACTTTTTTGGCAAGAAGTGCATAGAATACACCCTTGAACGAGCAATCAAAGAAGATAAGCTAACCCCATATAAATACTACCCTGTTGTAGTGCATCTTAATGAGGATGAACTTGAAAAGTATGAGCAATTATCTTATGAGATGTCAAAGTGCATTATTAAGGGGAAAAACGGGAAGATCAAGCTAAATAAACACGGGGAAATACTTGCTCTAAAGCGAGCAAGGGTTGTTGCAGGAGCTTCAGAAAAACTCACTGCACTTCGCAGTGAGATTCACCCATATGTGCATGACAATAATATTCTCGTTTATTGTGGGGCGACAAATGTCTATGATGGAAACGAATATGTAGCCGATGCAGAAGATGTAAGACAAATTGAAGCGGTCACTTACATACTTGGAATTGAGATGGGAATGGAAGTTGCACAGTTTACATCAAATGAAAACATGGAAACAAGAGCAATGATCAAAGAACAATTCCAACGAGGCGACAGACTTCAGGTTATTGTTGCAATTAAATGCTTGGATGAAGGTGTGAACATACCGGGCATTCGGACAGCGTTTATTCTTGCAAGTACGACAAATCCTAAAGAGTATATTCAGCGGCGGGGGCGAGTGCTTCGAAAAGCTCCCAATAAGCCTTACGCAGAGATATATGACTTCGTTACTCTGCCAAGACCACTTGACTCGGTCGCTTCTTTGACAAAAGAACAAGCACAGCGGGATTTGTCTCTTGTCAAGAATGAGCTTGCAAGGATTAAGGAGTTTGGTCGATTGGCGCAGAACTCAATGGATGCAAATAATCTGATATGGGATATTCAGGACGCTTATCACATTTCCGATGAAGAATCGGAGGAAGGAGCATTTGATTATGGAGCAGATTAAAGTTAATCCAAAAGCGGTTGAAAGACTCAAAAGGAAAATAATTCTCCAAGAAAATCAAAATCTCAAAACGAAGGCAATGTCTGATCAGCAAATGGTCGCGTGGATAAAAAAGCAGATTGAGGAGGAAGCACAATGCTACTTGAATCAATAACTCTTGAAAACTTCAGACAATTTCGCCATGAGTCCATCGACTTTGCTCAAGGGGAGAATGGTAAGAATGTAACGATTATCATTGGCGATAACGGAACAGGTAAAACTACATTTGCGCAAGCTTTTTTCTGGTGTATGTATGGTGAAACAGAATTTTCAGATAAGGATATGCTTAATAAGCTTGTTGCAGCAGATTTGAAGCCGGGTCAGGAAGCTAAGGTGCAAGTGAAGCTTTGCTTGAGACATGGCAATGTTAGGTATACCCTTATGCGCGAACAAACTTACCGCAAGGATTATTCCAACCGTGTAAAGGGAGATAATACCGTTTTTGATATTGCAAGAACCGGTGCAGATGGTAATACCAGCTTCGTAAAAAAGTCTCAGTGTGAGAGCGAGGTCAAAAGTATACTTCCGAAAGAGTTATCCCGATATTTTTTCTTCGATGGCGAGCGCATTGAAAAAATGAGTAAGGATATTTCTACAGGCAAAAAAGCAACTGATTTTGCAGATGCCGTTAAAGGTCTTTTGGGATTAAATGCGATGTATAGCGCTATTCAGCATTTTAACCCGAAATCAAAGTTTGGCGTTATAGGCAGCTATGAGAGCAGTTACGATTCGCATAGCAACTCAAAAATCAAGGAATATACGGACACAATCGAACGATGCAAAAATGAAATAGCGGAAATTGACGCGCGCCTTGATGAATTGGATAATCAGGTGGAACAGGCAACAGCAAGGAAAACGGAAAAATCGGAAGAAATAAAACAGTACGCAGAAGGCGAAGAGCTTCAGCGGAAGAAGGAAACTCTGTTGCGGAAAATTGAAAGCGCAAAGCAAGCTCGTGCAAACACAGTAAAGCAAATTTGTAAAGATTTTAATGGCGGAATGAGTGCATTTTTCTCGACTGCTCCAATGCTTTATGCACTGCGTTTCCTTGCAAGTAAGGACTTTACCGGTAAGGACATTCCCTATATGCACGCCAAAACAATCGAATATCTACTTAAGCAAAAAGTGTGCATATGTGGAACTCATCTTGATGAAGGATCAGTGCCGTATAATAAGGTCAAGGCGCTAATTGACTACTTGCCTCCGCAGTCAATAAGCACATCGATAAAGGATTTCAAAAAGGAAGCCTTACATAGAGCCAACTCAAAACAGGAATTGCTCGAGCAAGTAAAAAACAGTTTAGCTGTTATTAGCCATCAGGACGATGATATAACTGAGTATCAAGACGAATTACAAACAGTAGACAGCAAATTGAGCGGGGACGATGTTAGAGCGAAAGTCCGCGCAATAAACACTGAAATTCAGCTATGCGACAAAACAATTCGTGATAGCCAGGAAGAAAGAGATCGCCTACTGCAAAAGAAAGGCGGACTCTCAACAACGATGGAAAGAGCCGACACAGAGCGCCGAAATCTTACTCTTCTTGATGACAAAAACAAAAAGATCGAGATTTATAAAGCGTATGCGGAACAAATCTACAATGAACTTCTTGAAGTCTATGCTACGAGTGAGGCTAAAATTCGTAGCAAGCTTGAAACTACTATAAACGAAATCTTCAAGCAGATTTATGAAGGAGGTCTTTATCTGACCATTGATGACAAGTATCATATTTCCGTCTATGCAAATGACTACGAAGGTGATGTGGAAACCTCTACCGCACAAAGCATTTCTGTAATCTTTGCATTTATCACCGGTATCATCAAGATGGCAAGGGAGAATAGAAATGCCACAGATGAGGATGCTAAGCTGCTTTCTTCTGAACCGTATCCGCTTGTAATGGATGCTCCTTTGTCCGCGTTTGATAAACGGCGTATCAAAACGGTCTGTGAAGCTCTTCCGAATACAGCAGAACAGGTGATCATCTTTATTAAAGACACAGATGGCGAACTTGCTGAAGAATATATGGGTGATAAAATAGGGTGCCGACATCACTTTGACAAGAAGAACGAATTTGAAACCGTTCTTGTATGATAACGGGGAGAGAATAAAATGTTTGATAAACAATATCGATTTAGAGGTCGACACGCTCTCCGTGTCGATGCACTTACGAGCGTATTTGACAGTCTAAGCAAGGCTAAAATATTCGAAAGAAATGTGGATGTATACACGAATGCTCCTTTAGTGGGCTTCTTGTATGGACGCAAAGCTGACTTAGATGACACCAAGAACCCTGAGACCAATCAAGTCTATACTCAAAATGTTATGGGTGATCGAGTGATCTACTCTCAGGAAGAACTCTTATTTAATTTCCGTTTAATTATGCTGCTGGACAAAGAATACGAGCCAGATGAGGAAAAGCGGATTGACAAAGCGTTTCGCCATACCGGAGAGGATCCTGCCGACGAAGAAAGATTCGATAGCTATGTCCGTGGCGGAATTGATCTGCTCTATGAAAAATTGATCGAAGGGGCATCTTCGCCGGAAGAGTATATTTCGCGGTTATATGACTTTATAGAAGAATTTCAGGACAAGTTTAATTCTGAGATAACAAACGATTCTATATTAGAACTATGTTCTAAGTAAAGAAAGAGGTGAAATTGGGGATGGATAGTCGTCAGGCAGCATTTAACGAACTAATACAACTTGCAGAGTCACAGGGATATGTGACATTTGATGATATTATGGATTGCGCCGACGAATACTCCCTCCCCATTCAGGATTTTGATTGGCTGAGCAATTCCATTACATCTCGAGGTACGATTGTGTATAGTGAAAAGCCATCACAGTCATCACCTGAGACTGAGATGGAATATGATGACTTTGCGCAAAGTGATTATGAAGCTGTTTATAAACGGATAGTCGAGCTAAGTCCTTCTTTAGAGCCATTCGTTTCGTCTATCAAAAACATATTGCCTCCCCAGCGAGGGGAAATCAAACAGCTTAAGTACCAAATCGTTGACGGCAATACATACGCTCGCACTCGCATGATAGAAATGCACTTGCGATTAGCACTCCGGGTTGCGCTTCAGCGAGCAGAAATTTATGATATGGATATTGAAGATGCCGTCGGATATGCTTGCATTGGTCTTGTTGTAGCAGTGGATCGCTATGATCCAGATACTTCGGGAGCTTTTGCATCCTATGCTTCTCTTTGGATACTACAAAATATCTCTCGTGAGCAAAGTACGCAGCGCCCATTAGTTTATTATCCCGTTCACAAGAAAGAAGGATATTTCACTGCCTATCCGCTTCTTAAGCAAAACGACTGCATTGGATGCGACAAACTTATTGAATGCCCCAAAGCGCTCGATATTATTAAAACAAGATTGGGTTGTGATGATGAAGATGCGGAAGATATAATTGAACAGATGATTCCGGATGAGCGGTATGAAGCCTTATATTTGAATGAATGTGAAGAGCAATCTTGTGAAGATACGGATGTCATTCTTGCTGCAATCGCACGGGAAACCATCTCTGATGGAGAAGAAGTTTTTGAATCAGTTTTCGATGCCATTAGAAAAGAGTATGTTGCTGAGCAGCTTATGCGATTAAAACCGCGTGAAAGAGAGGTTCTTAAGAAACGATTTGGGTTCGAAGGTCCGGCACAAACGCTTGAAGAGGTTGGTCAAAATATGAATGTTACTCGCGAGAGAATCAGACAAATTGAGGCTAAAGCGATTCGGAGGTTACGCCATCCTACTTATTCTCTAAAATTAGAAGATTTCATATAAAAAAGAGCCTCAGCCGACACCCGCAAGGGCATCGACCGAGGCTCTTCGCTTTTGATAGAAAATCGACCTTTATTCTGACATTTTGGGCATTACGGACTTCGACGGGAAAACATACGGGGCAATGCTTCATCTCTGCTCAGAGGGCGGGAAATCAGCGATTTTCAACCTTTAATCCGACAGATTTTGGCTTTGTCCTGAGCGCTTGGAAAAGTAATGCGGACAGGCGATGATAACGGCGCGGAAGCTCTGCTTGCAAGGATGAACACAGCGGCGGCACAGGTCATTGTATTTGCGCCGACCGTCGCTTCCTAAAAAGAAGCTCCATTCGAGCTTCCATTTCTTACTCCGGCTCATAACTCACGCTCGCTCTTCTTCTCCTTGTGGGGAGAAGGCTTATCCGTCTGCTGGGCGGTTTTGGCGGATTTCAGCCGACCCATGATAGAGGTTTTCTCGCCCTTCTCGCTCGCTTTGTCTTCCTTCGGACCGTTGTTGATGATCCCGTCAATCATGCCGTAGTCATCCTCAAGCGACATTTCAGCGGCTTTGAGCGGATTCTTTTTTTCCAGCTCGGCTACCCAATCCGCTTTCTCCACACCGAAGATACCACCTTTTGCAGCGTGTTCCTTGATCTCCTTAGCGTCCAGAACCAGCCCCTCGGTATCGTCGCCGTACAGCCGGTAAATCTGGCACGACTTCATGACCTCAGCCGCAGCCTCTTCCCGCATGGGCAGCATCCCGCCCCATTTGTAGCCGTACTGCTTCATTTCCTCGATGCTGATGCTGTCGTCCGGCATCTTCTCGACCGGCATGATCTCCTGCCGGAGCAGATTGACTGCGGTCTCATCGAAGCCGTCATAGATATGGGACAGCACCAGCTCGCCGCGCTCATCGACAATGATGCAGGAGGCATCGTCCCCAAAGGTGTCGTGCTCCATCAGCCAGAAGGTGTGACCGTCGATCTCTTTATGGTCAATCGTGTGCCATGTGCCGATATGACCATCTACCGCCATGCCGGATGTGTTCTCATTGACAATGGAGCTTTGCTCTTCAAGAACCGTCTGTTTCTGCTGTTCTTCGGAAATCATCGGGATAGCCACAATCCTGTCTCCGATTTTGGCAAACTGCTCCGGCATTTTGAACTCAGTCATAAACTGCCGCAACAGATCCGGCGAAAGCGAGCCGAAGCTGTCATCCGTCAGCCCTGTGACAAGGAAGGTACCGGCAACAATGTCATAGATTTCACCGTTGTCATCCCGCAGGGCACGGTTGAGAGGCAGCCCGTTCATCTTGCCTTCTTCGTTGCAGACAATGGCGACCGGCTCTTCAAAGGGATAGACCGCCTCAATGTCCCCGCCAACCTCATGCTGTAAGGACTCAAGGCTGGAAGGGATTTCTTTCACATAGGGCTTCTTGTCCGGCTCAACCACCAGCACAGTGATCGTACTTGGCTGCTCCAATTCCTCGCCGCTTCCGGTGACACGGTACTCATCGAGAATATCCTCAAGCGTACCGTCAAAGTAGCGGTTCCAGCTATCGCCGGTAGGTCGGATGTACCCGGCGTCGGTCAGCGTGCCGCCTTCATTGATTGCGCAGTCTTCACCGTACCGCTCAAAGTCGATGTAGTCCACAAAGCTGCCGAACTTGTTGTCGATGTTGTAGCCACCCTCAAAGAAGTAGTAACGACCGAGATCGTCATAGTCCTTGATGTCGGGGATAAAATCATAGTTGTCGAGATTGTAGGTCAGGTTAATCAGATCGTCGAGGTCATTCACTTCATCGCAGCCGCTATCCATGATTGCCACGAAATGCTCAAGCTCAGAGCGGGACATCTCATCCAGCCGCGCGGCGAGGTAGTTGAGCTTATCAAGGTTTTCGTATTCGCCAAGGAGATTGCTGACTCCATGAATGGAGCAGTCATAATCTGTGATAAACCATTCCTCATAGACCTGACCGAACTCGCCCTTTGAGCCGATGCCGATCCGCTCGAAGACCTTCTTCATTTCCTCTTCGGTGGTCGGGAAATGAACCCATTCACCGACAAGCTCGCCTTCGTTGTACTTGCCGAGATTAGTCACGAAGGCTTCAAAACTGCCATCCAACACGGGCATAGATATCCTCCTTTCAATCGTCCATCATGCTGTCCGGCGCGATGTAGAGCTGGGCAAACGCCTCATCGGTGATACCCTCAAGCTTCCGAACGGTATGAAAAAGCAGCTCCGCCATCTCATCGTCCAGCTCATTGATGGGCAGCGACTTCATTTCAGCAATCAGCCTCTTGCGGCTGGAAGTGTCGAAACAGCACATCAGATTTGTCTCTTCCACAGAAAAAAACATAATCACATCTCCATTTCTTTTGATTTCGGTTTCTTTGTTTGTTCAGGCTTTTCAGCACCTTTGTCCGGCGCAGTCTGGGCGTGTTCTTTGAGCTTTGCGAGGACAGAAGTCTTCTTCTGAGAGGGATGCTCTCTGCGATCCATTGCTTTCCAGAGGCTTTCTGCCGGAGCGTCCTCCACATAAGAACGGACAATAGACAACCGCTCACGGAATGGAACGGGATTCTTCCTGTCCGTGATGTCAGTCAGGCTGACTTCTTCATTTGGAAAATCCACTTTGTCAACGCGGACGGTTTTGCCGTCCATATCCATCACCATGCCAACAGGGATATAGTCCTCAGCGAGAAGGTGCTTGACGGTTTCCTGTCTGCCGTCTTCACCGGGTTGCGTGACAAGGACATCGTTGCCTTGTCCCCACAGAGCCTTTGCCTTGGCAACCCACCGATCTTCCCGAAAGCCGGTCACGGCAACCTGTCCGCCGCCTTCCAGCTCTTTCATCAGAAGCTTCGACCCGAGCGCGGGCGCTGCCTTCTTCGCATCTTCACCGTAAATCTCGAAGTAACTGTTCTGGGCAAAGCAGACAATCGCTTCGGGATGGGCTTCCTTGACGGCATTGTAGGCGGTCTGCGCTTCAAGGGGCAATATGCCCAGCTTTTCTATCACGCCATGCTGGACGGCAAGCTTGTGAATGTGATCCTCAATACTGCCGGTTTTCGCATGGAGGCTCGTTTTGAAGCGTTCACGGCGGAGAATCATGTCAAGCTCAGTCGCATTCTCAGGCAGATAACTCACCGACACAACCTCGCCGTGCTTTTCTTCCAGCGGGATCGCTTCGCGCCGGTAGCTGCGGAAAGGCAGATAAAAGGTGGCATCGTCCTTAAAGGTGACTGCCACTGTCTCAACCGGAACGGTGAGCTTTTGCATCCTCTCCACATGGGCGGCATAGTCCAGCTCAATGAGGTTACCTCTGACGGTATCGCCCTCTACGCCTTTGATCTCAACCGCGTAGGCAAGGATGGGATCGCGGGTTTGCTCATGATAAAACTCCCACACTTTGTTTTCGTAGGAGTCGTCCACATAGACTTCGCGCTCCGGGAGAAGGTAAGTGCCGTTCGGACGGGACATCCAGAGAAGGTGCTTGTCCTCGGGGGATTGGGAACCGGCAAGGCTGTGAAGCAACCCGGCGTCCAGCTCAAAATCCTCTTTGTAGTTCTGGGTATGGATGTCCATAATCCGGCGAAGGGCATCCACAAGATCGATGTTTTCAAACTTCATAGGCATCACTCAAAACCGACATCGTGGGACTTCTGCTTGACCGGCGTCTTTCGTTCCGGCTGGCTCTTTGCCGCGGCACGGAGCTGTTCCCGGATTGAAGGCTTTTCCCGCGCTGCTTCCTGAGTCTTCTCTTTGCCGATATATTCAAGCGTCGGTGTCAGCTCTCGATAGCAGCCTTGCACCTTCTTGGCAGAATGGCGGCGGTGAATGGCGAACATCGGCTCGCCATCCCGGGTAACGGTGTTGCCCTCAATCCTGACATTGTGCTCCATCATCACCTTGAAGGACTGATTGGACGAACGGTAGGTAGCCAGCATCCCGTCGTTGCGACCGGCGATTTGCGCTTTGAGCGTGTCCATGACTGCTTCCTTGATTTTCTTTTCCTCCGGTGTGAGGCGATGCTTCACCGGTGCCGCCTGTTCCGGCTCTTTGGGAGCCGGAGCTTCGGGACCTTCCTTCGTGACAGCCGTTTTGCTCTGTTCAGCCGGTGCCTGCTCCTGTACCTTACCGATAGCGGTCTGCCGGACGAACTCTTCGGTGAAAAGACTGACCAGCCCCGGATTTACACTGTCAATAATGAGTTGAGTTGCATGATCCGGGCTGGCATCCATGCCCTTTGCCCATTCCTTGCAATCACGGGAGATACGCCCGTCATGGTCTTTCTGCTGGATGGTATTCGCAAGGACATAAGCGACGCGCTCAGGCGAGAATTTCTCAAGGATGCTCTTAACGGCGGACTCCGCCGCAAGGCGGTTGTTGCCGTAGTAGTCGTTGATGGTCTGTTCAATCGCCTCTTTACAGTCCATGTTCGCTTGCATCGAAGTACGGTAAGCACTCAGCTCACCGGCTTCAAAGGCATACATCGCAGCTTCCCGATAAACCGGAATCGCCGCATCCCGCAGCGGCGTAGGGGCTTCCTGTTCTTTCACGGCAAGCCGCTCTTTGAGCTTTTCATCAATACCGGTGATCATCTCAGCCGCCGTTTTGCGGATGGTTTCCAGCGAGCCTTTCAGCTCCTTGGTCTCCTTGTCGGAGGACCAACCGGCGATATAGCCGAAGGAATAATCAGAGGTTTCAATGCCGTACCGCTGGCAGACGGTATAGGCGACGCTTTCTGCCTCGACCTCCTTAGTGCGCCGGTCTTTCTTGTCCTCGGGAGCAACCTTCTCGCCGGGAGTGACGGCGTGAAGCTTGGCATGGGCAATCTCGTGGATCGCCGTCTTGATGGTCTGGATTTCACTCATGCCCTCCTGAATGGCAATGCGGTTTTCTACATGAGAGAAGTAGCCTTTTGCGCCATCGGTGATGTTTTCAAAGGCAATGGGGACCGGAGACAGCTCTTTGAGAGCATCAAAAAAGGCGGCGTAGTTTTCCACGCTGCCTGTCAGCTCGTCCACGGCAATATCGGGAAGCTCTTTGCCATCCGTCTGGGACACATCGAACACGCTCACCACCTTGAAGGCGGGACGGGTCACTTCAACCGTCTCGGTGACCGGCTTGCCGTCCTTGTCGAGAACGGGCTTCTGCGTTGCCGGATCGAGTTTTTCCCGCTCTTCCTGCACCTTGTAAGGTGCAGGGGCAAGGATTTTGATGCCCTTTTCACCCTTCATCACATGGCGGTCGAAGTTGCGCTGCCATGCCGTGTAACCGGCGATCAGCGTCGCATCCGGCTTCTGCATGGCGATGAGAAGCGTATTATTAAACGAGTAGTTGTAGAACTTGGACATCGTTTTCAGGTACTCTTTGAAGCGTTCGGATTCAAACAGCTCCTTGAGTCCCTGTTCCAGCTTGTCGGTGATTTCCCGGACTTGCTGGGCGTTTCTGTTTTCAGCCATTTATGACCTCCTTACTTTTCAAACTCCATCTTGAAGCTGACATACTTGCCGCCGGTGTCATCCAGACGGATCACCGCATCATAGAGCTGCGGGCGCTTTGGCGTATAAAGCCCGGTCACTCTGCACCAACCCTTGTCCAGCAGTTCGGCGGCGATTTTCTTGGTCAGCTTCTTTTTCTTGCTCGTAAAGAACTTATTGTCCTCCCACATACAGAAGGAGCATTCCTTGTTCGAGCAGTAGTAGTTTCCCTTGCCCACATAGACCGGCGAGCCGCAGCGCGGACAGTTCCCGATTGAATCTCTGCCGGTATCGAAGCGGTTTGCCTCAGCCTCAGAGAGGAAGGGATAGGCTTTGACCAGCTCGGAGGTCATCCCCACAATGCCGGAAAGAAACTTGTCCGCATCCGCATTGCCGCGCTCAATCTGCATCAGAGTATTTTCCCATTCCGCCGTCATGGAGGGGGAAGTAATCTGCTCGGGCAGGACGCATACAAGGTTGTTACCGTCCTTTGTAGGCACGAGAGATTTGCCCTTGCGCTCAACGAAGCCGCCATTGACCAGCTTTTCGATGATACCGGCGCGGGTGGCGGGAGTGCCAAGCCCTTTCTTTTCGGTATCATCGTCGAACTCAGCGTTTCCCGCAGTCTCCATAGCCGACAGAAGGGAGTCTTCGGTGTAGGGCTTCGGCGGGGATGTATAGTGCTCGGTAACGCTGGCATCGACAGAAGAGAGAATATCCTTCTCATTCAGAGAAGGCAGTGAGCGCTCCGGCTCGTCCTTTTCCTTGCTCTTGAGTGTTTCCTTGAAGCGTCGCTCAATGGCTTTCCATCCATCCTGCACGACCGTTTTGCCCTTTGCCCTGAACTCGTAACCCTCACAGGTGAGCGTAACCGAAGTCTCGTCGTAGATGTGCTTCTCACCGGTAGCGCTCAGAAGGCGCATGGCGACAAGCCGGATGATTTTCTGCTCCGACTCCGGCAGCTCGCCGAGATCCTGCTTTTCAAGCTGGACGGTGGGGATAATGGCATGATGGTCAGTGACCTTGGCATTGTTGGTAATTCGCCCGATGTCAGGCTCATGGGTGATGCCCCCGAAGAGCGGCAGCTTGCGGGAGACAATGCCGATCACCTGACGGGCGGTGCTCTCCATATCCTCAGTGATGAACTGACTGTCCGTTCGGGGATAGGTAAGCAGCTTTTTCTCATAGAGGGACTGCACCAGATCGAGCGCCTGCTGGGCGGTAAAGCCATAGTAGCGGTTGGCTTCCCGCTGCAAGGTGGTAAGATCATAGAGCCTCGGCGGGTTGACCGTCTTCGTCTCTTTTTTGAGAGAAGAAACGACGGCTTGCTTTTTATCGCAAGCCGCCGCGACCGCCTTCGCTTCCTCTTCGGTTTTGACCTTTTCCAGGTCCGCTGTCAGGTTGTCTTTGCCGATATGGACATTGAAGTATTTCTCCTTGTGGAAGGTGGAGATTTTGCCTTCACGATCCACCAGCATTGCCAGCGTAGGCGTTTGGACGCGCCCGACCACCAGCTTTTTATGATAGAGTGTTGAGAACAGCCTTGTGCCGTTGATGCCGACAATCCAATCTGCCTTGGAACGGGCAAGCGCGGCTTCATAGAGCCGGTCATAATCGCCGCTGTCTCGCAGATGGGCAAAGCCCTCTCGGATTGCGCTGTCTTCCAACGAGCTGATCCACAGGCGCTTGAAAGGCTTTGTGCAACCGGCTTTCTTGTAGACCAACCGGAAAATCAGCTCACCCTCGCGCCCCGCATCCGTGGCGCAGACAAGCTCGGTCACACGCTTATCACGCATAAGGTCACGCAGCACCTTGAACTGCTTCTGCTTGTCCTTCGGGACTTCAAACAGCCATTCCTCCGGGACAATGGGGAGGTCGCTGTACCGCCACTTGGCAAAGCGCTCATCGTAGGAGCTTGCGTCCGCAAGCCCCACAAGATGACCGACGCACCATGAGACAATGTAGTTGTTTCCTTCGAGATAACCGTCCTTACGGGAGGAAGCCCCCAGCACATTTGCAATGGATTGGGCGACGCTCGGCTTCTCTGCTATCGCTAAGATCAATAACCATACCTCCTTCTTTTTATGTTGTAACTGACAAACGATGTCGAAATTCCGGTTTTATCAGTTGTATCTTATAAATTCACATTTTCTCTATTGTATTTCAGGTGTAAGTGGGTTATACTAAGATCAGCCACGAGAAAGGGGGCTGTGAAACCCATGATCAAGCGCGAATTATATATGAGCCGCATCCGTCCCTTTATCGGATCGGACCTCATTAAGGTTATGACCGGTATTCGCCGCTGCGGAAAGTCGGTCATGTTGGAGCTTGTAAAACAGGAGCTTACGGAGTCCGGCGTTCATCCATCTCAGTTTATCTCAATCAATTTTGAAGATATGCGCTATTCCCATCTGCAAACCGCGAAGGCTTTGCACGATGAGATTACGGCGAGAGCCGCCGAAATGGAGGGCAAGGTGTATCTCTTCTTTGATGAGATTCAGGAAGTGAAGGATTGGGAGAAGTGCGTCAACTCCCTGCGCGTTTCCCTTGACTGCGACATTTACATTACCGGCTCCAATGCAAAGCTGCTGTCCGGTGAGCTTGCAACCTACTTGGGAGGACGCTATGTCGAGTTTGTGATTTATCCGTTCTCCTTTGCAGAGTTTTTGGAGCTGTACTGTCCGATTGCGCCGGATGAGCCGGTGCAAAAAGCCTTCCAGAAGTACCTTCTGTCCGGTGGTATGCCGTACCTTGCCAACCTCCGCTTTGCCGATGAGCCGTCCAAACAGTATCTCTATGACCTGTTCAACTCGGTGCAGCTCAAGGACATTGTGAAGCGGAACAAAATCCGTGATGTGGACTTGTTGGAGCGCATCATCGCCTATGTCATGGCGAATGTCGGCACGACCTTTTCGGCGACATCGCTGGCAAAGTTCCTCAAAAGCGAGCAGCGCACCGTAGCGCCGGAGACCATCCTGAACTACATCAAATACTGCTGCGACGCTTATCTGTTCTATCAGGTGAAGCGCGAAGACCTGCAAGGCAAGCAGATTCTCGCGTCCAACGAGAAATACTACATTGCCGACCACGGCATCCGCGAAGCGGTGTTCGGGGGCAACACAAAGGACATCAACCTCATCCTTGAGAACATTGTCTATCTGGAACTGCTGCGAAGAGGCTTTGATGTGACCGTTGGCAGAACCGGAGACAAGGAGATCGACTTCGTGTGCGACAAGCGCGGAGAGAAGCTGTATGTTCAGGTGGCGTACCTCCTTGCATCAGAGGAAACCATTGCCCGGGAGTTTGGGGCTTATGATTCCATCCGTGACAACTTCCCGAAGTATGTCGTATCCCTCGACGAGTTTGACATGAGCCGGGGTGGGATCAAGCATCGGAACATCCGCGATTTCCTTTTGATGGACGAGTGGAACTAAAGAATATGCCCGTCACAGTTTTTGAAGGCTGTGACGGGCTTTTTCCTTATTCTTCGTCCTGCGTTTCGTCATCCTCGGCGATGTCCGGCTCTTCATCCTCGTTGATATAAGGCTCTTCCTCATAGCCGTCATCATCGAAAAAGTCCAGATCCTCGTCTTTCTTCTTTTTGCCGCGCACAAACTTGAAGTAGTAGTAAGCCCCTCCGCCGATGCCGACAACAGCAATCACGCCGATAATCAAGCCGATATTCGACTTATTTTCCGACACTTCCGGCTCGGGTTTCGCCTCTTCGGTCGGTTCCGGCTCGGGCGCTGTGCCGGTGCATTCGCTCATGTTGTTCTTGCAGACAGGGCACTCCGTATTGACCGCACCCGCTTCGCACTTGGTATTACAGGTACAGATTGTTAGCTCGGCTGCCGCTGTCTCATCCATGAGGGCAAGAAGATCATCTTCATCTACCATGTTGAGAAAATAGGTCTGATACTGTTCCTCTTCCTCGTTGATGGGAGCATCATAATCAATCACGATATAGAAGGTGTTGCCAGCCTTCGTCTGGATCGTGATAAACTGCTTGTTTGTCGCTTTGTCATAGAGAAGATCGCGGGTAGAGACATTGCCTTCCTCTTCAAACGGCTCACCCTCGTAAGGTTCAGGCGCTTCGGTCGGCTCCGGTTTAGGGGTTTCCTCCGGCTGGGTAGCCTCGGTGACCGGAAGCTCCTGTTCGGTGTCTTCCGCATAGGCAAACGCCGGAAGAGTAAACGAGAAGCAAAGGGTAAAGCAGAAGGCAAGCGCCGCCAGAAGGCGGATTCCTTTTCTCTTAGTCATTTTTGCTCACCTCCATATCCATAATCTTCGGGGCATCCGCCTTGGCGGGCTTCATCGTGGAGAGGAACGCCATGATCTGATCCTTATCCATGACCATAGCGCGGACAGTATTGATGATTTCGAGGTTTTCAAGCTCAGTCTTTTTAGCGTTCAGCTCTTTGAGCTGCGCCTGAAGGTCCTCGATTTTCTTTTCAGTCTTTGCGATTTCCGCACAAACTTTCTGATATTTCGGGTTCATAGAAGCATCTCCTTTCGCTTAATAGGCAGGTCTGCCAAAGGCATAGAAATGAGACTGCCAATAGGAAGTGTTGATGGACGAATACTGAATGGGATCGCCGCAGTGGAGCATTACACCGTCACCGACATAAATGCCGACATGAGAAACGCCGGGAGTATCGTATGTGCCGACAAAGAAGACAAGATCGCCCGGCTGCGCGTCGCTGTTGGAAACAGGGGTACAGACATTGTAAAGCCCCTGAGCGCCAAGCCGCCCGGTGTTGACCAGCCCGCTATTGGTGAGGACATAAGAGACAAAGCCTGAGCAATCAAATGAGGTGGATGGGTTTGAGCCGCCCCACACATAGGGATAGCCCAGGTACTTTTCCGCCTCGGTCAGAAGCGTTGCAAATTTCTCGTCAGACAGATAAGCCGGGTTGACTGTGTAGTCATCCGGCGGGTTTGTGATATACTTGTCCACATACTGCGAGCCGGGGAACAAGTCCTCACGGTTGCCCAGCGTGGACATATAGGCAGAGTACATGGAGAGCTGGTCTTCGCTCATCATGTAAATTGGAACATGGGAGAGATCAAAGTTTTCCAGCGTAACCGTGCAGATGTAGTAATTGTACGGGACTTCGACCTCATAGGTATAAGTCTCCGTGCTGGTCTCGCCGGTTTCGGGATCGGTGACAGTCGTTGTCCCGGTCCGGGTCTCTGTCCGATAACGCACCTCAACCTCTACATCCTCGGTGAGAATGTACTGCTTGTCAAACAGCATATCGAGCGTGGATTGGACATCATCCAGCGTGAACACGCCCTCATGGAGTGCTGAAAGGATGGAGATCAACACATAAGGGTCATGCTCGATTTCGTCGAGATCATAGTGGTATTCGTCATAGTCGTGGGTACTTTCGTAGTTGTTAAGGTAGTCTTGCAGCTCCGCCTCCATCTGACAATACTGCGCCTCCGCCCCGGTCATGGCATCGTCTTCGCTCAGGTAGGAAGAAGCGATGATAGATGAGCCGGTCGAGGTGAACATCGCCGTACAAGAACTGATGCCAGCCGCAAGCAGCACAAGAATCATCAGCCCCGCGCCGAGCCATAGGAACACCTTCTTATTTTTGGAGAAGAACTCCTTGACCTTATCGGCGGCTTTTTCCTTGACTGATTTCCCGGTGCTTTTGACCGCGCTGCCCGCAGTCTTGGAGCCAGCCTTGCGAGCCGCAGCGTACTCCTTTTTGATCTGCTGTTTCTGATAGTGCTTATTCATGTTGGCGCGGGAGCTTTTCATCTCGGGATTCTCAGCAACCGTCTTTTCAAAATGGAGCTTCCGGTCGGCGGCTTCGGCTCGCTGTTCCAGCTTGGAGACTTTCTCAAAGGGCTTGTTTGCACTGTGCTCCTTGTGATGCTGATAGTGGCGCAAAATAGTCTCTCCGGCAATCTCTGTCTTGTGGGCAGCTTCCACACCGGAGTTTTCCTGTTCGACCTCATGGAGTTTGCCGTGAATGCCGGAGGCAAGGGTGTCGCCGACCTTGCGGACGGTCTTGTCTGCCTCAAACTGCAATTTGCTCTGTCCCTTGGGGACTTTCAGCTCATCCTCAAAATGGAGCCGTGTTTTGCCTTTGCCGGTTTCCTCGTCAAAGACACGCTCTTTTTTCAGCACTTTCTTGGTGGGCAGCTTCTCACGGGCGGCATCCAGACGCTCATGCGCTTTCTGGGATTTGCGCTCCAACCGCTCGATCCTGCGGGAAGACGGAGTCTCTTCACCGAAGTTCGGCATTTCTGCGGAAGTTTCAGCCGCTCTTTCCAGAACAGCATTGCCGTCAATCTGCCTTTCGGCGCGGGGTCTGCTGACCTTGCCGGCAAAGGCGTTGTCAGCAATAGCCCTACCATAATCCACCCGTGGAGTGTGATGCACCTCGGGATGCGGAGAGTATGACGCTGTATTTTCGCTGACCGGCAGCTCACCCGGCTTATACTCTGGAACGGTATCTGCGGATTGTGTTTCGGCTATGGTTTGTCCTTCGGCGTTTTCCAGCTCATCGGGACTGAGCTGCCTACGCCTTCTGACCTCTTCGGCAATGTCGCTGGGTTCGGCATCATGGGGAGCAATAAGCTGGGCGTCTTCAAGCCGCTTTGAAATCCGTTCGGATGTACCTTCCGTGAGATTGTCTTCGACCGCGCCGTCCCGTGTCATCCTCGTGACCACCTTGTCACGGGGCTTTAGTTCTTCATGAGCCAGTGATCTCACCTCCAATCCGGGCATTGGCAAGCCCGACATACTCGGGATTCAGCTCAATGCCGATAAAATGCCGCCCCATCTGCTTTGCGACCATGCCGGTCGTACCGCTGCCCATAAAGGGATCAAGGACAATACCGCCATCGGGACAACCGGCGAGCAGACAGGTTTCGACAAGCTTCGGAGGATAGGCGGCATAGTGACTGCCTTTGAAGGGGACGGTGTTGATAATCCAGACATCCCTTTTATTCCGCAGCGGATTGATCATATCGTCGGTGATTGCGCCGTGTTCACGGGGGCGGTTGATGGTTTGCGGCTGATATTGTCCCGGGACTGCTTTGCCGTACTTGTTCCCGCCGTTCATGCCCCGTTTCAGCCGTTCTGCCGTTGCCGGAGCAATCGGCTCGGAGATCGCTTTGTAATCAAAGAAATACCTCCGGGATTTGGAGAGCAAAAAGATATGCTCATAGCAACGGGAACAGCGGTCTTTGCAGCTTTCGGGCATGGGATTTTCCTTCATCCAGATGATGTCGTTGCGGAGATACCAGCCTTCATCCCGCAAGGCAAACGCCAGCATCCAAGGAATGCCGATGAGATCCTTTGGCTTACAGCCCTCGACCTTGTGATTGAGCGCTACTGCCTGACCGGTTCTGCCCTTGGGATTTTTCATATCCAGATAATCGCCCTGATTGCCCTTTCCGGCGTAGGTGTCGGAGATATTGAGCCAGAGCGTACCATCGGGACGCAGAACGCGCCTGACTTCGGCAAACACTTCGGTCAGGCGTGAGATATATTCCTTCGGCGTAGTCTCTCTGCCGATCTGCCCCTCCACACCGTAGTCACGCAGCGCGTAGTACGGCGGGGATGTAACACAGCAATGCACGCTTTCATCGGGGAGCGTTTTCAGCACTTCAAGACTGTCGCCGGTATAGATTGTGTCAAGCTGTATAGTGTCAGCCTCCTTCCTTTGGGGATTGATCTGCACTTAGTCGGAATAAAGCTCTTCCGGCTCGTAGTCATCGTCCAGCTCTTCGTCCCAGCGGTTCATGATGTCCTCCGCTTCCTTTGCGGCTTCGCGGTAAAGGGAGAGGCGATTTTTCTCATACTCCGCATAGGCGGGGAAAAGTTTGCCGAACTCCTGAATGGCGCGGACATCCTTAGTGCGCATATCCGATACCATGTCGATCAGCTCAGCCATCGTCAGAAGGTCTTCGACCATCATGTCGTACTTTTCTTTGGGGATGACCACAACTTCGTCATCATCCTCGGCGTCGGCAAACGGGCTTTCCTCCTTGCCGTCATAACAGGGGGACTCCGGGCAGCTCAGGCAATCGCCCTCGCAGTCAAAGCAAAGACAGCCCTCGCAGCCGCTTTCATCCTCTTCGATGAGACTTTCGGGATCGTCCACCTTCATCGCCTCGGCGATGTCCTCAGCGATCTTTTCGAGCTGAGGGGCGGTCTCTTTGATAAGCTGGTCAATGCGCTCACGGACATGGAGATAAGCGCGGTGATGCTTTTTCAGGGCAGTCTCCGTTTCCAGAAGACTAACAAGCTCGGCGTGGATGCCGAGCAGATCACGCATATTGCGGAAATAGAGGTTGATTTCGGTCAGCGGTACGGAAACACGGATTTCCTTCATATACACATATCCTCCTTACGATGCGGTTTCTTCGGGTTTGGTGGTCATGATCCGATACAACTCTGTGTCCTTGGGGAAGTTGTCCTTGAAAGGAACAATGGTAGAGCCATAGAAGATCAGCCCCTCACCAGCGTTGGAATTGGTGATGTAATTCTGCTGGCTGGGTGAGATATTCAGAGCCTTGGACAAAATCTGGCGGTCGCCGCTTGCCTGATTCAAAAGGTAGACAAAATCGCTGTTCTCAAAGATGTTCTCCACCTCGCGGGAAGCGAGCAAATCTTTGACATTCTGCGTGATACCGGTGGGAATCCCGCCCCACTTTCTGAAACGCTTCCAAATCTCGACGCTGTATGCCGCAGTCTGCTCTTCCTTGAGCAGAAGGTGGAACTCGTCCATGTAATAGCGGGTTGCCTTGTGCTGGGCACGGTTGATGGTCACTCGATTCCACACCTGATCCTGAACGATGAGCATTCCCAGCTTCTTGAGCTGCTTCCCCAGCTCGCGGATGTCGTAGCACACGATGCGGTTGTTGACATTTACATTTGTGCGGTGATTGAAAACATTCAGCGAGCCGTGGACATAAATTTCAAGCGCCGTCGCAATGCGCTGAGCTTCCGGCTCAGTCTGACGGCGCAGGACATTGTAGAGGTCTTCCAGAATGGGCATCTTCTCCGGGACAGGATCGGCGAGATAATCCTGATACACCATGCGGACGCTGCGGTCGATGATGGTTTTCTCGACCGGCTGTAATCCCTCCTTGCCGCCGACAATCAGCTCACAGAGAGAAAGAATGAAGTCGCTCTTCAAGGTCAGCGGATTTTCCTCTTCCGAATAGTTGACATTGATGTCCAGCGGATTGATGTAGTCGGTGCTGACCGGAGAAATGCGGATAACCTGACCGCCGAGCTTCTGGACAAGGGGATAATACTCCGCCTCAGGGTCGCAGATGATAATATCGTCCTCGGTGATGAGGAAAGCGTTCGTCATCTCGCGCTTTGCCGAGAAGGACTTGCCGGAGCCGGGAGTGCCGAGGATCAGCCCATTCGGGTTTTTGAGCTGCTTTCGGTCTACCATGATCATATTGTTGGAGAGCGCATTCAGCCCGTAGTACAGCGCTTCGCCGCTTTGGAAAAGCTCCTGTGTCGTGAACGGAATAAAAACTGCCGTGGAAGAGGTGGTCAAACCGCGTTCGATTTCCACTTGGTTCAGTCCAATGGGAAGCGAGGACATCAGCCCTTCTTCCTGCTGGAAGTCAAGGCGCTTGAGAGCGCAGTTGTACTTCTGAGCGATGGATGCCGTCTGGAAGACAGCATTTTCGAGCTTCTGACGGTTTGCCGCCGTATTCACGATAAGGATGGTCACGAGGAACATACGCTCGTTCCGCGTCTGGAGATCCTGCAAAAGCCGTTTTGCCTCCCCGCCAAAAGTGGCAAGGTCGGACGGGATGATGTCCATATCGTAGCCGGACCGCACGGCTTTTTTCTGTTCCTCAATCTTCATTTTATCGAGGTCAGTGATCTTCATCTTGATACTCTTGATTGCCTTCGCCTGATCAATCGTGCGGATATGGAAGTTGACCATGAGGTTACTGTCCATATCGAGGAAATCCGCCAGCATCCGGTCAGAGAGTTCCGGCGCGAGGATTTGTAGGAAGCTCACCGCACCGATGGTTTTACCCATCTTGAAACACTTGCCCTCACGGAAATCGAAGGAAGTGGGCGCAATGAAATCCTTGCTGCTCAGTCCCGTCCGAGCCACCATATCGAAAGAGAAGCGGAACGGCTCATGCGAGTCCATGTTGAACACATCATGCAGTACTTTCAGCCGGTCATAGCCTGACATCGGCGCGGTCTTCACGCCAAGAGTCTTGAAGTTGTTGAGAATGTCGCTTTCAATGCGTTCAAGCTTGGGCTTCGCGGTACGGAGCGTATCGGCTTCAATGCCAAAGGTGATGTATTTGCGTTTGACAAGCCCGTTGTTTCCCTTGGCAAGCTGATCTTGCAGCATCCCGGAATACTCGGCGCGGATGTCGTTGAAAGCGTCATCCTGAGCGGGAATCTGAATGGACTTCTGAAACTCGCCGATGCCCGCCTGCTGGTTGATGAACGAAAGCTGCACGGAAATAGAGCTGTCGAAAAAGTTGAGGAAGTCACACCAATTTTCAAAAATGGCGGTCTTGTCCTCATTCCCGGCAAGTTGATAGTTGATGTCATCGAAACGGATCGTTTTCGTGTAAAGGCGGCTGTTCACCTTGCAGGTACCGTCGCGGCACATTTCCACATAGGGGATCGACTGCTGAGCGGACTGCGGGCGCTTGCCCCTCTTGCCCTTTTTCTTCTCAGCGACGATGCGCTTTTTTTCCTCAGCGGAGAGCGCGTCGCCGTAAACTTTGCCGTTCTTGACGGTAAGCTTAGGCTTTGCCGCCTTTTTGCTGTTGTCTGTCAATCTGCAATTCCTCCTTTTCCTTGATTTCTCGCTGAATGGCAGCGTAAAGATTATCCGTGCGGTAAGGTCTGACCTTATCCCGCAGGAACATGGATTTGATGATGTGACCGAGAATCTTTTCTGCCGGTTGACCGTCCTTTTCATAAAGGGCGAAAAAGACGAACGGAAGCATGATGACTACCATCAGCATAGATGCCGTGGTCAGCCCGATGCTCGGCTTGATCAAAAAGAAGATTGGGACACCGACCGCCGCAGCCAGCGCAAAACAGATGAGCTGGCGCTTTGTCAGGTTGAACATGACCTTCGTCTTGACGCGGTTAAGATCCTTCGGTACCGGTACAAATGCCATCGGATGCCTCCTTTCCAAAAGTGATGCTGCATTCGACCTCATTGCCCCAGACATCCCATCCTTCGGGAGACTGTCTTGCAAAAAGCTCGATGCGCGGGACATCGCCCATGAGCTGGACGATGCGGTTTCGGGCTTCATCCGGCTTTTTTGAATGTTCTTCGATGTGGCTGAGTATGACCTGATGAATGCCGGAGTCCGCCCGTCTGGGATGTCCCTTTGTTGCCAGAATACAGAGTTCCGCGTTTGCTCGCGTCCAATAGCCCATGCCCCAAAAGAGGCTTTCGCTGACGCGATTGAGCTTTACCCATACAAAGGCAACGGTTTTATATGAAAAGCCCCATGCTTCAAGGACTTCAAAAGCCTCCTGCAAGCACGGGAAAGTAACCCATAAGAAGAGCGCGCAGTCTTTGGCTGCGAGCATCTGTACGGGGAGCGCCTTGATGTCATCAAGGCTCATGGTCGGATAGTGGCTTTCCGCCGAGCGTCCTTGACCTTTCTTGGAATATGTCCGGTACTGCCACGGAGGATCAGCGTAGATAACAGAGTATTGCTTCAACCGATTCCTCCTTCCTTAGTGGGCATTGAATATCGACTTGGCAAGCGACCCTGTCTTAAACAGCGAGAAGCACAGGATGACCGTGTAAGCTGCCACAGAGAAAAGCGCCGAGTGGATGTTTGCCGCGATAATCATGTTGTTGATGAGAACGGCATAGATGCCGACGCACACCATGATGAGAAAGCCTTGGAATGCCAGCGCCAGCAAGCCTTTCAGGTAGTTATTGCCGATGCTGCCCCATTCCCTGTTGCTCATTGTCGCAATCGGAATGGGCGCGACGCTCACTGTGCAGTAAATCTCTATCATACGACCATAGAGAATGACCGTGATGAGAATGGACATGATTTTGAGGCACAGGCTGATAAGCAGCGTTTCTATGGACAAGCCAAGCAATTCGCCGATGCCCATAGTCTCCATACCGGCTCGCATCTGATCCAGCGTTGCTTGAATGTCAATGCTTGTGCTGCCGTGGATAACCCCGGCTGCCCCGGCTACGACATTCTGCCCGATGTCAAAGACCGCCATTACGATGTCGAAGGTATTAGTCACGAGGTAGATTGCCACAGCCGCCTTGAAAAACCACTTGAAGAACATCCATGTGTCCATGTCGTGCAGACTGTTTTTCTCGGTTATCATGGAAATCAGCTCGTAGCATAGGACGAAGGTGATGATGATACCGGCTATGGGGACTATCACATTTTCCGACAGCCCCCGGATCATCTGATAAATACTGCCGTTCCAAGTGGACGGCGTTTTTCCGACCTCCGCCGCAATCGTACCTACCTTGTCGTTGACATCGGTGAACATATTGGTAAGGTTGCTCTCAATCCATCCGATCAGCAGCTCTTTAATCGCTTCTTCAATCTTTTCAAAGATGAATCCCAATCGATCACCGCCTTTCGGTTAGTATGAATAGTTGCATCAGGACGAGCCGGGAATACCGACCGTCTGTCTTATGAGCTTCATGAGAAGCAGCTCCTTTCAATTTTATATAGAAAAAGGTGAAGGGGGAGCGCGAGCATAACGCTCCCCCTCACCGTGCGCTGGACTGCTGATTAGAACAGCCCGGACAGAAGAGGAACAAGGGTAGTGCCAATCAACACAACACCGCCGCCCGCCATCAACTGTTTGATGCCCTGGCTTTTGGCGCCGGGGTTATCGTTACCATATCCTTCCATGAGGTTGACAACGCCCCAAACTGCCAGACCAGCACCGAGGGCAACGACGAGAGTCTGCAGGACCGTAACCGCCTGATTGATAAATGCCATAAAGTAAATCCTCCTTGATTTTGATAGATTTGATGGTGTATTTCTGAAAATGGGCAAAAAAAGAAAAGCCCCGTCATTGTTCTGCTTCGGGCAATGCCCATGCGCAGTGCATGACGGGGCTTTATTCGGCTTCGACCTCGCCCATGTCGTAGAGATCGAAGGTATCGGTGGGCTTGACTACCAGCTTGTGCTGCCGGTATTTCTCAATATCAAAGGCATTCCGCTTATCGTAGTCAGAGAGCAGCTTGTATCTTGGATGCTTTGTTATATCGTATTTATTGCTGAGAAAAGGTCTCACGCCTCTAAGCTGCAAGATACACTTTGCGCCATCCATTACTGCGATTTCGTCCTCCGACATGAGCTGTTTGCCGGCTTTCTGATAGTTCAGCCCGTAGGAGTTGTTGGTGGAACGGGTTTCCGAAGTATTATATAGGTCTATCGTCTCCTTCCCGAGCACCTCGCTAAGTTCTTTCAGCGTGGATTTTTCTTTGCCGCCGAGGAAGAGCGTACAGTCACAGTTTCCTACTATCGTGTCCGCAGCATCTTTATAGATGGTCTTGAGCTGAGACTGCGACTGCAAAATGATGGATGCCGAGATTTCCCGGCTTCGGATGGTGGCAATGAGCTTGTCGAATTTTGGTATCTGCCCGATATTGGCGAACTCATCGAGCAAGCATCGCACATGAACGGGGAGCCGACCGTTGTAAACATCATCCGCTTTATCGCAGAGAAGGTTAAACATCTGCGAATACATGATCGCAACAACAAAGTTGAAGGTATCGTCCGTATCAGAGATGATGACGAAAAGGGCGGTCTTGCGGTCACCGAGCGTGTCCAGCTCCATCTCGTCGTAGCTCATCAGCTCCCGAAGCTCCGCGATGTCAAAAGGCGCAAGCCTTGCACCGCAGGAAATCAGGATCGATTTCGCTGTTTTGCCAGCGGCAAGCTTATATTTGCGGTACTGCTTGACCGCAAAGTGGTCAGGGTCACGGGCTTCCAACTCATCGAACATAAGGTCAACAGGGTTTTTGAAGCTCTCGTCATCCTCTCTGGCTTCCGAAGCGTTGATCATTTCGAGCAAGGTAGTGAAGTTTTTCTCGTGTTCCGGCGCTTCGTACCAGATGTAGCCGATAAGGGCTGTGTAGTATAGCTTTTCAGCCTTGACCCAGAAATCCTCGCCGGACTTATCGCCATCTCCCTTCGTGTTGACGATGATCGTATTGACCAGCTTGAGGATGTCCTTTTCTGACCGGATGTAAGCGAACGGGTTATAGTGCATACTTTTTTTGAAGTTGATCGTATTCAGAGACTTGATGACATACCCGTTCTTTTCAAGCATTTTCCCGCATTCGACCAAGATTGTACCTTTGGGGTCCGTGACACAGTACGAAGAGTGCATCTGCATGAGATTGGGTTTGACGAAAAACCTTGTCTTGCCGGAACCGGAGCCACCGATCACAAGGATATTCTTGTTTCTCGCGTATTTCGGCTCCTTCGGGCGGCTGTTCATTGTCAGATACTCCGTCTGTGTCAGGATTACATTGTTATAGAAGTCATCATCGGTATAAGGCTTGATGTCTTCCGGTTTGCCCCAACGGGCGCTGCCGTATTCTTCTCCTTGGCGAAACTTCTTGCGGTTTTTGCCTCTGATGTAGACGGCAAGCTTGAGAAGCGCACCCGCCGCAACGCCGATGAGAAGGTCTATCGGGTTGAAGCTCGGAAGCGGGTTGGCAAAAGCCGTGCCGATATTGGCAAAGCCGCCGGTCAGCTTGTCAACAAACTCCACACCGGGCGCAAGCCGGAAAACGGAAGCAAGCTTGTCCACAAAGTAGAAAGCAAAGACATAAGGAAGGTTAAGAAGTACGAGGCGCTTGATGTCGAGCTGCTTTTTCATAGCTCCACGCCCCGATCCTTGTTCTTGACCTTGACCTTCTCGCGCTGCTGCGCTTTTGCCGCCTCACGGCTGCGGGAGAGCTTTTGACGGAGAGAGGGCTTTTCGCTCTGACGGACTTTCTTAGCAGAGAACTCCTTGAACGCCTGAGTCATCACATCCACATCTCTTCCTTTGAAGAAGACGAGGTAGCGAGGCGGCTGCTCTGAGGTGTCCTTTTTGAGCGCATAGTCGATGCCGTACTTATTGGCAGTATGCTCAAACGCCTTGATATTGCCGTCGGTCACTTCGATGTTGCTAATCGCCGCATTCTGCGAGACAAGGTGCTTGATAGACTGCTTACCGCGATAGGTTTTCGGTTGAGAGTGAGATTTTTGCGCTTTCTCAATCTCTTCGACGAACTTCTTGAGTGCCTTTTCCAGAACTTCGGCGGTGATTTTTCCGCCTTTGACGGCGATAGCGACAACCTTTGTGTTTACTTCATCCTGCATGGGAACCTCCTTTCTGAGATTTGCCGGAGAATGCCGGGACTAAGGCGGCACACCCCGAAGGTAGATTGCAGCGAACATAGTATCAGCCTCCTTCCTGCAAAGTTGTCTGGGAAGACGGAAGGTTACTTCCTCCCGCCGTACATATCACGGTTGACAAGGGCTGAATAGTAGTTGTCTATCGTGAGAGAAGCGTTATACAGCACGGTGAGCATATATGCCCGGATATTGCGGATGTCGGACGGGCAATCCCGCATAGCGTCCAGAATGTACTCGATATGAGAGCTGTTGAGCTTGAGAAACCGAGACTTGACCACTTGCTGCGGCATATCCTCGCCGTTGATGCGGATGGTAGGCTTCGTGGAGCAGACAACATCCAGCATGATCTCGACCATTTCGTTGATGCGGTCCATATCAAGGCGGCTGCTCTGAGCAAGGATGTCAAGCTCAAGATTGTCCCTGATAAGCTCTTCATAACGCAATCTCATGTTCATCCCATCCATCCCATCAAGATTGATGGATTGATAGTTGCTCGAATTGATATTTTCTTCTTGAGTAATTACTTGTTCCGTATTTCTTTGTGCGGACTTTTCCGTGTGCGGTTGTTCCGTAACCGGATTTACCGTATCGGGATTTTCCGTATGCGGTTTTTCCGTGTCCGGCAAAACCTCCTGCGGCTCTTCGTAAATCTCAAAGATCATACTGCCCATTCTGCCGTTTGCATTTCGTTCCTGATGACGGACGAGATAGCCGTTCTTTTCGAGTTCGCGAAGAGCGGTGAGAATCGCGTCAGGTCCCTCCTTGCAGATGGCAGCGAGACCGCGGGTGGAGAACTTCCAGCCGTCATTGAATGACAGCATCTTTGAGAGAAGCCCCACGGCTTTGAGGGATAGGTTTTTGTCCCTAAGATGGAAGTTAGCCATAACCGTATAACCGCGTGTTTTATTGACGCGATAGACCGCCATGACTTATCCCTCCTTCGCGTTTTCTCGCTGGCAGCGCCGTGTGGAGACGGGAGCCTTGGAATACGGGCATTCCTCAAACACACAAGTTTGATACTTCCAATACGGGCGATGAAAGCGGCAAGACCGGCATTCCGGCGTAATACCGTCGCACCCGCTGTCATATCGGGAATATGGCGTTTCCTGCATCATCAGCTCAAACGCCACGATAGTTCCTTTCAGATACATTCTGCTTACCTCCGTTCTGGCAAAAAAATAAGCCCCGGTATTGTTCTGCTGTGAGCTTTGCTCTTGCGCAGTGCAATACCGGGGCTTCCGATGCGATATTCAGTTTTGTGAGCACTTCTCCGGCTTGCCGCCGTCCATACTGTCAAGGAAGGTTCGGATCAGGAGAAGATGCTTCCAAGTCTTTCTTGTGATGCCGTAGCTGTACGGCGAGACGAGGAAGTCAACGAAGCAGAGCTTCGGGATGAGATAGCGTCCAGAGATGCTGAACGCCTTTATCCGCTTTTCCGCACACCATCTGTGAAATGAGGTGTCGCAGTAACCGATGAACTCGCTTGCCTCCGCAACAGTCAGGAGATCGCCGTAGCCATCGAGCTGACCTAAGATATAAGAGCGGAAGGCTTCCTCTGTTTTTTCATCCATTTCCGAAAGCTCATTTCTGTAAGTCACCCGGGACTTATAGTGACCGGAGCGCTCCTTGTACCAGCAGTCAGGCGCTCGGTATTTTGCCGGGTTGATCTCGCGGTCAATTAGATAAAGGATAACATCGTCGGTACGGATTTTGTACCGGCGTGTTTTTTTGCCGCTGTCCTTGCAAGGGACTTTCCCGCTTTGGAGCAGGAAAAGTGCCGTCGCTTTGCTGATATGGGCAATACGGTAAAACTGATCCTTCGTGATGACCTCGGGGTACTCACGACGAATGGATTCGTAGTAATCAAGTTTTTCTTTCATGCTGATAACCACCTTGTTTTTTCTTGGCATAGGTAGGTGTTATCTGCATAGCACTCGCTGTTTTCTCCCCGAGTTCTCCCCATTCTCCCGATAGCGAGCCTTTTTCTCCCCAAAATCGGGAAATACTCGAACTCCTTGTGCCATCGGGTTTTTCGGGATTTCTGATGCCAAAGGGCGCTGAAACCCTTGATTTCATGCGGGTTTTTAAGCTCCCGTGATTTCTGTCATAATCTCTTGTCTTCTCCCAAAGTCGGGATAACGACACCGACTCGAAATCAATTTGGCAGCAATGCCACGTGGGTTCGAATCCCACCGTCTGCGCCAAAGGCAGCACCCTGCGGGGCGCTGCTTTTTATTTTTGCGGCAAACTATGCAAGGGCTGCAAGGTGGGCTTCGAACAGCCCGTGCCCGGCGCTTTGCGTCCCGCCGGGCTGCAACAGTCCCGCGGACTCTTGCAAGGGCGCGGGAGAATCCCACCGCCTGCGCCAAGTACCCCTTGCCCCCTAAATAGTGAATCAAATCTGATTCACTCTCCGGGCGGGCCTCTTGCCAAAAGCAAGGTTTTCACCTACGCGCTCACGCGGGTCTGACCGCACGGACGCTTCAAAACATAGTCAATGACATTGATTTTGGGGATTTTGTAGGCGTTTGCCAACCGGATGCAGCTAATTTCGCCCTCCCCCAGCAGGTCATAGGCCGCATGGCGGCTGATGCCCAGCATGGCTTGCAGATCCTTGACCGTTACAATGTCCGGGTACTCCGTAAACATGAGCTTGTACATTTCTCTGATTTCTTTACAATCCATTCGATCACCATCCTTATAGTTGACTTTCGCATATTTGCGATGTAAATATAGGATACTGCGCTTTTATGTTATGGTGTGGTACAATAAGGAAAATCCTTCAAAGTGAGTGAACGAAATGAACATCGGAGAGAAAATCAAGCGCATCCGCCAGCACCGCCGCATGACCCAGAAAGAGTTGGGCGAGTTGGTCGACCTCAGCGCAAACCGCATTGCGCAGTACGAAATGGGTTACCGCGTACCAAAAAAGCCCCTGCTAAATCAGATAGCAGAGGCTTTGCGTGTTTCCCCGTTGGCACTTTCCGATGGCGGAAACGGCCCGGCAAACGATATTCTGGAGCAGCTTTTCTGGCTGGACGAGGAGCAGCCCGGCGTTATAAAGCTGGTTCCCACCGAGCGCGGCATAGCACGGTATAATGCCAACCCAAACTTTGCGCTGCGCTATGATGACAACGATAACTGGCCGCCACGCTCCCCCGTGGCGATGTGGTTTGATGATACGATTCTGGATGATTTTCTGAAGGATTGGGCTGTAGTTCAGAAGAAGTTGTATGCGGGAGAGATTACGCAGGCAGAGTATTTTGAGTGGAAGATTATGTGGCCGGATGAATAAAATCCGTGTGTAAAGATAACATAACCATAGAAGCATTCAAGTATTCACGGAATATATCACCGATGCAGAGTTTACAATAGAATTGAAGCCGCCTATTGAAAGAATGGTTATATGTGATGAAATAGACCGCACATTTGGAAATGGGCAACTTACATTTGCATACTTGATGCAGAGAAACAAATTAGAGCAAGAGATTAAAGAGCAAGCAGGGGGCAAGAAATGAAAGACTATCTTACAGTTGTAGAGTTTGCCGCCGCTGGTATTACAAAACAGGCCGTATATAAGCGCATAAAACAAGACCTTGCACCTTATGTAAAGAGCAAGACGGAAAAAAGACTATATCAAAATAGCGGACATGAAAAAGACGTTACAATAGAATGGATAGTATTAGACGTTAAGGCTAACGTTGCTCTCCTTGTGAGTAAGAATGTTTTAGAGGCGATACCGTATCATTCTGAGCAAAAGAAGGTAGACTCGGAAAAATCATCTATAAGAAGCTGGTTAAATTCAGATTTCTTTTTTGCGGCGTTTACAGGAAATAAAAGACTCTGTATCTTGAATTCGAAAGTAAACACACCGAAAAATATTGAATATGGCACTAATAGAAACTCTTGCACCAGTGATAGAGTTTTTTTTGCTGAGTATAGAAGAAGCAGAACATTATTTCCCCAATGCAGAAGCGAGAAGAGTAAAACTAATAGACAATGAATTTGAAAATTTAAAATGTTTTTTTCCGTGGTGGTTAAGATCCTCGGGATATCCTGCTTACAGAGCAGCTGGGGTAAGCAAGGACGGAAAAATTCTTGCTAGAGGGAGAAAGGTGACGAACACATCTTATTTTGTTCGTCCTGCACTTCGTGTATATTTATAAAATGGGTATACCGTTTTATTTGGAATAGTGCTAGAAATTTCGATAGAGAACAGATTGCATCAGGCAAACTAATGGTATCTGTTCAAGGCTGCAGGTATAAACAAAAGGCGGAAGGCATATTTGTTCTCCCGCTTTCTAATAATTTGAGATATACTTTAGTAACTTCTCTAGATGAGGTAAGAGTTCTTAGAAAATTAAACCTCATTTTCTGCTAATGGTGCGGTGCCACTTACAGCCACAGAATGCAATTCTTTTCAAGCTCAGTTTTTCGCTCTTTCCAGTCCGGCATGAACATGGTAAGAAAGGTGTAGAACTGTTTGGAGTGATTGGGGTGAACCAGGTGGCACAGCTCATGAACAACCACATATTCAATACAGTTTCTGGGCGCTTCCAACAATTGCTTATTCAGTGTAATGATCAGCTTTTTTGGAAGACAGGAACCCCAACGAGTGTCCATGGAACGGATACGAAGCTGAGGTTTTGCCACACCGTATTTTTGAAAAGATGGGTAGGCCTGATCTAAAACTTCGCCAAAAATCGCTTCACATTGACGGTCCAAGTATCGGGTAACCAACTGTTGCTTTTTGCTGAAGTCTGTGGTGTTTTTGACGTTCAGAAACAGATAAACGCCATCCGTATATACGGTTTCTTTTGCGGCAGAAGCAACTTTCAGGCGCAAACCACGCCCCAGAAAATAGAAGGTTTCTCCACTGACATACTGTTTGGGCTGGGGAGAATATCGAGCAATTTCAGCAAACTTATCCTGTGCGGCAAAGATATAGGAGGCTTTGCTCAGAATAAACGCATCGATCTCTGAAGCGGGAACATCGGGATTGGCGGAAAGAAATACACGGCCATCTTTATGAATTCGGAGATTCAGGTTTTTAACAGGCTTTTGTTCCAGAAGATAGGAAATTTCCCGGTTTTCACAGCGCACATGGCGCATCATCTCAGATGCCATCTTTGTTAAAACCTCCGCAGTGCGACTGTTTTTACGTTTTCAATGATCTTATCTATGGTGTCAAAGGAGAGTTTCAAACCGCGCTCCTTCTCGTAGTGGTAGAACAAGTCATCGATATCTTGGGAAATACGGTCATGAATGGTTTTGTTGTTGGTCCAGTCAACCTGACTGTGAGCTGCGATGATTTGGGTAATTGCAATGGACATTTCGGCAGCAAAATCAGAAGAAACCTCTGCGTCCTGCGCTTCATCGAAGATAGCAGACAGGACGCCGTAAAAAGCTTGGGCGTGTACGTTGTTCTTGATGGACTCCGGGTAGGCAATAGTGCTTTTCCCGGCATGATAATCTTCCATGATGGCGCGCATCTTTGCCAGATATTCGGCTTCCGTAATAACTTTTTCTTTGTATTGCTCCAACGCGGTTTTGATACGCTTGGAAAAACTGTCATAGTAGGCAGGGTTTTCCTGATACTTGGCGCTGATGCTTTTGGTCAGCTTGCTGGTAATGGCATCTGCTTTGGAACGGGCGGAGCCCAGACTTTCCAGTTCGCGCTCAAAATCATCCTTGTTCAGGATGTCAATGGGGCTGGTAATCTGCTTGAGACCAGCTACCGAAAGATGTGTATCCAGCAAGTTCTGCATTAAGGGTTCATATTCCCGGTTGTCGATGGCATCACAATAGCGGATTTTCACGCTGCGGCGCACTTTGGAAAAGAAGGCAAAGGCAGATTGATAGCGTTTCAGCTCTGGTTTTGGAAGCGCTTCATAGGCCTGCTCTGCATTTAATACCAAGTTCAAGGGACGGCCAAAGGCGCATAAACGGTTGTAGAAGGTTTCGCGGCGTTTATCATCTGCCAGTGAAACTTCCACGGCTTCAGAATCCTGCGGATTTTCCAGGGAAGCAAATAGTTCCGTGAGTTGCGTGTAGGCCTCCCGCAGCGACCCGATGGACGACATGACATCCACCACAACACCTTTGAGATCGCCGCTGTCGAAGTTTTCAAGACCGGCACCGCTGTACAGATCCATAGCGGTATCCAGCTTTTCGATAAGACCACGATAATCCACGATCAAACCGTAGTCTTTTCCTTCACACAAACGGTTGGTGCGGGCAATGGCCTGTAACAGGCCGTGCTCCTTCAACTCCTTATCGATGTACAAAACCTGGCAGATGGGGGCGTCAAACCCTGTCAGCAATTTGCTGCAGACGATCAGAATGTCGATGTCACCGGCGCAGAACTGATTTTTCATAGACTCTTCGTAGGTGTCGGCATCGCCATACCGATTCATCATCTTATTCCAGTAAGCTAGTACTTTGTCGTCGGTACCCTCATCTGCATCGTCGACGCTTTCCCGCATATCCGGCGGGGAAATCACAACAGCACAGTTCAAATCCCCGAATTGTTCAAAACATTCCAGATAGCGTACAGCGTCCCGCTTATAATTGGTGGCCAGCATGGCTTTGAAACCGGTGGCTTTGAATCCTTCGATGAAGTGGTTGTTGATATCCAACGCGATACGCTTGATCCGGGCATTGGTGGAGGTAAGACGGCGGATGCTGCTCCATTTACGGGAAAGATCATCCCGCTGGGCTTCGGTAAGTCTCTTAGTAGTCTGTTGGAACCAAAGGTCGATGTTTTCCTCATCCACGTTCTGATCCACAAAACGGCCTTCATAGATCAGTGGAACAATCGCACCATCGTCCACACCATCCTGAATGGTATACTTGTGAATCAGCTTTCCAAACTTGGCCACGGTGTTTTTCTCTTTTTTCATAAGAGGTGTGCCGGTAAAACCGATGTAGCAGGCATTGGGGAAGACCGTGCGCATGCGAGTAGCCAGCAATCCATAGTTGGAACGATGACTTTCGTCCACCAGGAGAAAGACATCCCGGGACAGATTCTTGTGCTCCAGCTTTTCTGCCGTGTTGAACTTGTTGATAATGGTGGTGATCACATCGGCACGGCCATCCTGCAACAGGTCCACCAGATTGCGTCCGCTGATGGCCCGGGCGGGATTCAGACGGGTGTGAGAGAAGGTGGCGGCAATCTGACGATCCAGCTCTTTGCGGTCAGTAACGATGATGACCCGGGGATGGCATGAGGAAAGCTCTATCAGCAGATATTTGGCCAGCATGACCATCGTCAGGCTCTTGCCGCTGCCTTGCGTATGCCAGATGACGCCGCTTTGCCGGTTGCCTTTTTCATCAGGCTGCTGGATGGTTTTGATAATCTCCTGGATGGCAAAATACTGCTGATAGCGGCAGATTTTTTTCACATTGGCATCAAACAGCACAAAGTAGCGGATCAGCTCCATCACACGGGCAGGGGTGAAAAGAGAAATCAGGTTGCGGTCCTGCTCGGTGGGAATGCGGTCATGGATATACCGGGCGAGGGCATCTTTCAGAAAGTCAGTATCCTGCTCTTTCCACACGGTCCAGAATTTTTTTGGTGTGCCTGCGGTGGCATATTTTACGCTATTTTTGTTGGTGGCCAGTACAATCTGGGCAAACTTGTACAGCTGGGGAATGTATTCTTTCTGTTGGTTGCGGATGTTCTGTTCCACAGCCTGCTCTACACTGATCTGCGGTGCTTTGCCCTCGATGACGGCAAAAGGAATGCCATTGATAAACAGAACCAGATCCGGCCGGGCGTTGTGCAACTTATCGCGGCTGTCAACGGCGAATTCTTCGGTTACATGGAACAGATTGTTTTCAGGATGCTCCCAGTCGATATACCGCAGGTTGAAGCTGAGAATTTTCCCTTCGCCCACGGTCTCTGGGTAGCTTTTGCCCAAAAGCAGCGCATCGTAGATCTTTTCACTGGCGCGCACCAGACCATCTGTGAGAGGTTCGTCCAGATCGTCCATGGCACGTTCAATGTTGGCAGCGGAAAATTCATTTTCCGCACCGGCAAAGGTGTACCGGTTCAGACGGCGCAGCTGTCCGCGCAGAATGTCTTTCAGCAGCACATGATACCGGCTGCCGCGCTGTGCTTCGCAGTCCTGCGGCGAAATATAGGTATACCCCATGGACTGCAACAGATCGAGCGCGGGTTGTTGGCTGATATTTTTTTCCAGATAGACAGATTGGTCCATAGGATGACTCCTTTATGGCTCTCTAGAAATTGGAATCGTATGACCACAACCATACAGCGGGACGGCATACTGATAAATTTGCTCGTCTACGGTTTTGAGCAAGTTTACTGCATCGTTATAAATATCACGGTTGAAGTCTGCATTACTCAATTCATTGCCATTGGTAAGGCGGATATGAACCCGATTTCTCAGATCGATAACATCCTTGATATGCTGAACCTCCTGCGGGTTAAAGTGCAAGAGGTTTAATTCGACAAGCCGGTCCAACGCGTTTTTTACATAGTTGCGGTCGCTGTTGCTGAAGTGTAAATGACAGGAATGCGTTTTCCCACAAGTCTGTGTACGGCAGCAAATGTTGTTGGCTGCCTCTAATAGGATTGATTCCATAATAGAAACAATATTGACGATGGCAAGTTTGTAAAAGATGACTTCTACAGGACCCCAGATATTGATCCTGTTTACAATGTAGTTCATCAAATCTGAAACTTCCAGCGCATAAGTGACGTTATGCCGCGTTGCCTTTGTAGGAAATATCTCACTCAGGTGATATCTGAATTTGAAATGGCCCACGGTCCGAATGTAGCCCGATGGAAACTGAATCTTTTTTTCAGGTGGCAGGGCAGCATTTGCGGCCGGCGGGTTTAAACCGGCGCAGCGAAGCAGGTTTTCGTTTTCTGCTAGTAGCGCGGAAATTTTTTGGTTGTTCTCGGCGATCTGTTTTTCTATCTCCTTGTTTAATGGCATGGTGTAACCCTCACAATCCCTGTCAGCAGAAGCTGCATTAGGGCTTTTTTCTTTTGCTTTTCCTGGTCGATATCCTGACGGAGCAGGTCGATTTCCCGGTCGGCAGTGGAAAGGACTTTAGCGATGGCGGTCTGTTCACGGCGGTCCGAAGGATAGCGAACAGTAATTTTTTTAAAATTTTCGTATTTCAAATTTCGAGTATCATCGACTAAGCCTTGGGAAAAACGATAAAATAGAAATACGGTTTCAGGTAATTTGAAAAGGTAAGAAAAGTACTTTGCATCAATATCGGCAACGGGTTTCAAAATTGTATAGGCCGGACTGACGATACCCTCGTAATCGGAGTAGGCAGAAACACCTTGCCACATACGCATAGTGTTATAACCAATATCGCCTATGCGGATTTTTAAGTACTTGGATTTGTCCTCGCTGGAATTATCTTTTAGATCGAGCTCGCTTCTTGGGATGACGCCTTGTGTTCCAGTGATGGCAAGAAGTTGCAGCTTTTCACAGTTGGTTTCTTTGCGCTCCGAAAACAAATTGCCGAGAGAAGTAGCTACCCATGGAACCGTAAAATCAGACAGACGCTTTTTGCCTGTCAGCAACTGCTGCATGAGATACTTTTTCTGGCGTTGCTTTTCTGCAAGGAGCTTTTCTTTCAGCTCAACTAACTTATCTTGAGAGGAAAGAACAGTGGCAATCTTTTGCTGTTCGTGAATTTGGGGAACGGGATATTTAAAGCGGCCTAGTTTTTTCAATGAAAGAACTTGTTGAGCGGTTCCCTCTGCGTAAGGAAACATCTTTTTATAAATGGTGTGATTGAGTAACTGGAGCAGGAATTCACAAGATACCCCATCAGAAAAGGTAAAAACAGGATAAAAATAGCTGATGATTCCACGATCAATAATACTATTCTGATTGAATTTGAATCGCCCGTCATCGCTACGACTTCTAAAAGTGATATATCCAAAAGGAATAATATTATATCCGACATTATCCTCAGTGGTAACTTGTCGATTGGAGTAATAATCTGTCTGTAACATCAGTCCTTTACGCGAAGATGTCAAGACAGGATACTGGTTTGCAACACTTGTTTTTTCTTCATATGGGACAATACAGTCTGCTAAGGAAATTTGGTCCCAAGTTAAAGGAACAATATCACCATGAATTTTTTTGTATTCTTCCGGCACCTCGCCCCGGCGGATCTGCTCAATTCTCTGTTTGATTTCGGAAGTCATAGACTATACCCCAGCTCTTTACAGATTCGTTTGACCAGCTCTTCTTGCCCGGCGTGTAGCAATGCATACAAGGGCAAATGACTGTTCAGATATACAAGATCGCCCTGAATCTCGATATCGCTTTTCTGGTCAAAATCTACGTTGTGAACGACATGGCGGTTTTCAAAGCTCCCAAGCATATTGATCTCGGGTTCGTATTTCTGGATAATTTTTTGAATCTGCTCAATCACCTTGTCCCGATCAAAATGCTGTAACAGAAATTGTCCTTGGCTGTAAAGTTCCATATCCGAAGCAACGGAAAAGAACTTTCTGCATTGATCCCATATCTCCACGGATTGGTTCGGATTTTCCATGGCAGGTTTTCCCTCCTTGATTTTGATGTTACTTTTTCAGCTGCTTGGCCTGCTGTTCTACGCTGTCCAGGAAGGCAACCTCTACCGGGGTGACGTCATCTCGGTGAAGGCGTTTGTATTTCTCGTATTCGGCTTTGGCCTTCTGTTCAGCCAGGGCGTGACTTACGCTGCCTGCGTTCTGCAGTACCTCACTGTCCGTCATCTGGAGGTAGTCGTCCAGACGGGCAATCCAGTCTTTCATGAACATGGGCTTTCTGCGAAGCGCCTGCAGTTCCGCAAGATCCAGATAGGCAGATACCAGACGATTTAATGTTTTTAGCTCATCCTCGTACAGATAGTTCTTTGCGGTTTTGGCCTCCGCCAGGGTGGGACGGCTCCCTTTTACTACGGTCATTCCCATCAGGGGTTTGAGCGCATCGGCACGGTTGGCGATCAGCTCCGCTGCAGTCATGCCGGTGGCAGCATAGAGCATCTTGTTCTGTACTGTCTGAAAGAAAAGCGTGCTTTCCCGTGCGTTGGCAGAATAGTCGCACTGGTGGCATAGATGTCCAGAACTTTGCGCCAGAATACCTTCTCGGAGGAACGGATATCCCGGACACGCTCCAACAGTTCGTCAAAATAATCTTTGCCGCCGGTGTCTTTCAAACGGTCATCGTTCATGGCAAAGCCTTTGATCAGATATTCCTTCAGAACAGAATTGGCCCAGATGCGGAACTGTGTGCCGCGCAGAGACCGGACGCGGTAACCGACAGAGATAATGACATCCAGATTGTAGAAGTCTACCTGATACGTTTTTCCGTCTGAGGCAGTTGTTGCAAATTTTGCAACAACTGCCTCCCGATCCAGTTCGCCTTCGGCGAAGATGTTCCGGATATGCCGGGAAATCGTAGATTTGTCCCGCTGGAAAAGCTCTGCCATTTGGTCTAAGGACAGCCAGACTGTCTCGTTTTCCATACGGACATCAATCTTGGTTTGGCCGTCTTCAGTCTGATACATCATGAGTTCTGTGCGGTTTTCACTCATAACCCCAGTTCCTCCAGATACTGTTTCATCTGTGCCTGTACCTGCGCCAGTTCCGCTTCGATATTGGCAATGTTGCGCTGCACCTCGTCGATGTCAACCAGTTCTTCCTCCTCAAAAGTATCCACATAGCGGGGAATATTCAGGTTGAAGTCGTTCTCCCGGATTTCATCCAAAGAGGCAAGATAACTGTATTTGTCCACGGTCTCCCGCTTCTCGTAGGTGGAGACAATCCGGGCAATGTCGGTGTCGCGCAGAATATTCTGGTTCTTGCCCTTCTCAAAATTGCCCTCCCCGGAAGCATCGATAAACAACACATCCCGCTGCGGACGATTTTTCTTGAACACCAGAATGCAGGCCGGAATGCCGGTGCCATAAAACAGGTTGGCGGGCAGTCCAATCACGGCATCCAAAAGATTCATCTCCACCAACTGGCGGCGAATTTTCCCTTCGCTGGCACCACGGAAGAGGACGCCATGGGGCAACACGATGGCCATACGGCCATTTTCTGCATCCAGGCTGGCCAGCATATGCAACACAAACGCGTAATCACCCTTGGAAGTAGGAGGAACACCCCAATCAAACCGGTGGTAAGGGTCCAGCTCGGCCGTCATTTTTTTCTTGCCTTTGCTATCCGCCTCCACATCCGTCAGAAAGCCGCTGTCCCACTTGTCCAGGCTGAAGGGCGGATTTGCAACCACAACTTGGAACTTCATCAACTTGTCATCTTCGATGTTCTGCGGGTTGGATAGGGTGTCCCCCTGCCAGATGCGGGCGTCATCCACCCTATGCAGGAACATATTCATCGTGCACAAAGCCCAGGTCTGCGCGTTGAGTTCCTGGCCGTAGATGGCAACCTTGCCGCTGGGCACCTTTTTATAGGCTTTCAGCAACAGGCCTCCGCTGCCGCAGGTGGGGTCGTAGATACGGTCATTCTCTTTGGGCTTCACCAGGGAAGCCACCAGTTCGGATACCTGGCTGGGAGTGAAGAACTCACCGCCCTTTTTGCCGGCATCCGACGCGAACATGGCGATCATATACTCATAGGCGTCGCCGATGATGTCAGCGGAGCCCAACTGGCTGGGACGAAGATCCAGCTTGTGGAAATCTTCCAGCAGATTACGGAGCGTGGCGTTTTTCTCCTTCACTTCCCCGAAATCTACTTGGGAATTGAAGTCAATGGCTCGGAATACGTTGCGCAACTTTCCGCTGTTGTGCTCTTCAATGCGGGACAGTGCTACATTGATCATCTGGCCGATCTGCGACTCACTGCGGTGATCGTACAGATAATCAAAGGTGGACTCTTCATCCATGGCAAAGCGCTCACGGCTCATGGCGCGCTCCACACGACGCATATCACCCTCATACTGTTGGATGTAATCCTGGCGTTTCTCCTTGGAAACGTCGCTGAGATATTTTACAAACAGCATGGACAGAATGTAGTCCTTGTACCGGGAACTGTCGATTTTGCCGCGGAAGCTGTCGCAGGCGCTCCACAAAACCTGTTCAATGTCGTTTCGGGTTGTCATACAGAAGTACCTCGTTTCATAGATGAATCTTCCCGCGCAAGAATCGCGGCGTAGTATTTTTCTTTTTCCTCTGCCAGATGATGCAGCAAGGCCGTTTCGCGCCGGGCTAGTTTGTGAATCTGTCCGATTCGTTCCTGCTGAGAAATCGGGGGAACATGAAATTGAAACTGCGTGAAGAAAGAGGCTTTCACGGCGCTGAGTACATTACTCGTAGTGCTTGTATAGATCCGACGTTTAACAGCCGGGGTATTCAGCAACCAAAAGAGGTAGTCCGGCAACAGTGCGTTGCTTTCTATTCGGATGATCATGAAATTGGAGGAGACTATCAAACCGGTGGTTGTAGAATCAATGAGTATGGCAGTGTATGGTGTGGTCAAGCGGACGATAATGTCGCCGGGCTGGGTCAGATATTCTGCCTTGAGAGGCTCCGATGCGTGAAACACGCTGAGGTCCTCCTGGGCGATACTGCCATCGGGGTGAATGGAACGAAGTGTAAGAAGGTTATAGCAGTACGGTGTGGGCTCTCGGGACTCTTTGCGCGCTAGCACAAGCCCGCTTCGTACGGAAGCAAGTTCCCCTAAATGCATAGGCTCACCTCTGAGATGTCATGAAGTAAAAATAACGTGTACAGAGAACAACTCAACCTCTGCACTCAAGAGTATAAAGGATGGGACAGAATTTGTCAAGAAAAATTCTGTCATGGGATAAAAATAACCAAAGGAACCTACGCAAATCACACCTATATGCTAAGAGGGAAGATAAGATGAGCGCTTCTGAATATAGATGTGTGCATCGTTTTGAGTGTGTGACGGGGGACAACAGAAAGCGCGCATCACTTCTGTTGGATGGAACTTGAACGGCTTTTAGACAATCCTCTAAGCTGCGTTCGAGGGGAAAAACCACATTGGTATCCGCCAAAAGTGACAAGCCATTATCAAATAATGGGCACAGTGCATAGGTATCGTCAGCGGCATTGTATTGAACAGCAATATTGTTGGTATGTCAATCTTCGTTTAGGAAAAATGCATCAATCTCCAGCATCGAGGTCAGATATTGTCCAAAGTTTTGCAGTCCGGTTGTCTGTTCAACGAAGTTTACCAGAAATTTTATCTGATTCTTGATTTCCCCTTGATGCGCCGTATCTACTGCAAGGCTCCCGCCAGTAAATTTTCGATACAGCTTTTCCAATGGAATAAGGTCATAGCCGTCCGCGAGAAAATCAGCGCTTTTACAGCCACTGTAAACTCGGTCTTTGTATTTGATTTGCGAGTACTCATAAGCCACAAAGGGGTACTTAACGGTTGACTTGCCTAGCAGTGCGGAAACAATTGTTTCCGCCAGCCCCTCATACCCCATGTGGTCAGCCTTGTACCAGTATCCATAACATTTCCATTTCAACTGATTTCCCTTGGATGTATGGTTCAGCGTTCCTTGTGGCTCAAGCCTGCTTAAATCAATCATTTCCATAGAGCCCTCCTTACGCAGCGATGTTACGGATCATCTGCACCCACTGGTTGTCCCCAGCCATGCGCCCATTGGTCTTTTCAATAATCAGCAGCGGATCAAAGAAAGGAACATCCATCTCCCGGAGGATACCTTTCAGACCGGCTCGGCTGGCAGGGAGGCATCTTTCTTTCAAAAACTCCTCGAAATCCGCCCAGGACGGATTTTCTACAACGCCAAACGCGCGCAAAGGGATTCGGTCGGTGTAGTTCTTCATGCGGACAACTTCGTGCTTGAAATCAATGTCGATGACTGTACATAGCTGTGAGCCATTCATGAAGTTCATCCGCATGGTGAAATCCGGGTTCGTGCTGAAATGCTCGGCGTTATAGATATACTTATATATGGTCTGGCGCGACACGCCGAACTGTTTTGCAATCTCGGTGTTGCCGATGCCTTTTCTATGCAGTTCCAAAACCTCTACGATCTGGTCGGGGGTAAGCTGCGCCTTGCGACCCGCATTGCGCGGATTTGGATTATTGATTTTCAGCATCTTTGCAAGTTCTCGCAGTTCATCCAAATCAGCTGTGCCAAAAATTTCTTTTATTTGCTGTTGGTAATCGCTCGTCATCTGTTTTCCCCCTATGCTGTTTTCTACTATTACTATATCTTACTTCTTTAGAAATGTCAATAAATTAAAATATTTACGATTGACACATTGATCTTATGGCGCGGGTCATTGCAGATAACTGCCGCACTATGTACTTATTCAAGATTCCTTTAATTTTGCGGCACTTCCCTTTTTGGCGGTAGCGTGTTATACTTAAAATCAATAAATTTCCTGAGATTTTGCCCTCATGCACAGCTCTTGGCAGAAAGGTGGACAACGACCGATGGAGAACAAACCTGTAACCCCCGCCGCACAGGCTCTTGCCCCGGCAGTGAGCGAGATTCGCGCACTGCTGAAAACCTCCCGCAAAAGCATAGCCCAGCAGGTCAATCAGGAACTGCTGTCAACCTACTGGAAAATCGGTGAAGTCATCGTCCGCTACGAGCAGAACGACAGCGTCCGGGCGGCCTACGGTGAAAAGACCTTGCTGCAGCTTTCAAAAGCGCTTACCAAGGAACTGGGGAAGGGTTTTTCTCGCTCGAATATTTACAATATGCGGCAGTTCTACCTCAGCTATCCAATTTTCCAGTCAGTGACTGGAAAATTGAGCTGGACGCACTACTGCGAGCTGCTGTCCATCTCTGATAAGGATAAACGCAGTTTCTACGAAAAAGAAGCAGTCAACGCCGGATGGTCTGTCCGTGAGATGAAGCGGCAGATTGATAGTTCTCTGTTTGAGCGTCTGCTCCTGTCCCGCGGTGATGCCAACAAGGAGCAGGTTTTGGCGCTGGCTGAAAAGGGCGTAGACTACGCCAAGCCGGAGGACATCATCAAAGACCCGTATGTGTTTGAATTTTTAGGTCTGCCGGAGGAGAAGCCGTTCCTTGAAAGCGACTTGGAAGCGGCACTGGTGCGGCAAATCGAAGATTTCCTGCTGGAACTTGGTCGGGGCTTTATGTTTGTCGGTACGCAGCAGCGGGTCACTGTGAATAACACCCACTACTATGTGGACATGGTGTTCTACAACAAGATTTTGCACGCCTATGTGCTGATCGAGTTGAAAACCACCAAACTCACGCCCGAAGCTGCCGGGCAAATCAATATGTATCTGAATTATTATGCTGCGGAGGTCAACGACCCAGAAGACAATCCGCCCATCGGCATCATCCTCTGCACCGATAAGGACAGTGTAGCGGCGGAATATGCCTTGGGCGGCTTATCTAATCAAATTTTTGCATCCCGGTACGTCCTGTATATGCCGAATAAGGAGCAGCTTATCAAGCAGGTGGAGGAAGTCCTAAAGCGCTGGCACTCCCGTGAGGGTGAATCAAGGCATAAGTAAAACGCCCCTTAAGGGGCTTGCCACGAGTCGGCAATGCAGCTGGCCGAACCGTTCGAGGCCCCTTGAGGGGCGTTGTCTGTAATATGCCCTTCTAGGGCTTCCTCAAGCCCCCGGTTTAGCCGGGGGTTCTCAACGGCAGCAGCGTCTGGGCAGCGCAGGGAGAAAAGCACAGCGTTCAAGGGCGCTGACAAAAGAATGGCAAACGGACTTTTCGCGCTCGAACCAGCAAATATGCGTCTTTTGTATACACCCTGGACAGTTTGCTCCGCACAAGCCTGCGGCCAAAGCTTTTTTTGTTTTCATAGATAAGACATCGCGTTATAAAAATTATAGCTGCCCTGTTGAGGACAGCTAAGAGGAGAGATAACAGGTTAAGCGCAGAATTTCAAAATGCCGAAAGCAGCGCCGATCAGCCCCAGCGGGACCAGCAGCAATAGGCCGCCCGCTACAAACAGGCAAACCAGCAGCACCGGCAGCGCTACCGCAAACAGCAGTGCGGCAATCACTTTGGCTGCGCACCAGGTCAGGTGCAGTGCCAGCCCGATGGAATGGAAAAACAGCCAGCCAAACAAAAACAATACAAACATGGTAAACAGCACGGTGCTACCTCCTTTTTATCACACACATCGGCAGGCGTTTTGCCTGCTTATTGAATATAAACGAGCGGAAAATGCGGATTTGAGCAGACAAATAAAATGTTTTTGAAAAATTTAAGAGGCGGAACGATGAATTTTGATACCCCGTCCCAAGCCTTGACTATTTGCGGCGAGTGGAGTAAAATTTTTGAAGATACCCGGCACAAGCGGCAGGCCGCGCCGGACTGCCTGTTTGCCCGCGCGTACCCTGCGCGGCCTGGGGGAGCAGCCCGCCGTGCAGGAAATGTACCCGCAGAAGGTTAAGGCAATACCGCACAATTCCCGCCTAACGGCTCAAGCACCGCTCCGGCGGCT
>OLQU01000117.1_pt1 | contig 74010 bp, 74 predicted proteins | sample 1672271 | NCBI WGS metagenome assembly OLQU01 (sample SAMEA3136666, study PRJEB25190) | human gut metagenome | biome: human gut; feature: human-associated habitat; material: faeces | place: Austria | collected 2013 | reverse complement strand
GCGTAGCAGCTAAAAGCCACTACGCTTTCAAATCTAACTTTTGGGGGTCACCACAAAAGGAGGTAATTAATTATGAAAAAAGCATTTTTATTGTTCCTTATGTTAATAATAGCTTGTTTTATTATCATCGGCTGTAAAGACTCTTCAAATAACACCGATAATTCGAGTAATTCAAATGTTGGAGTGCTAAGAGATTTATCTGTGAATTTGGAAAAGAACTATAGCGTTCCCGATTCTGACAGCAATGTAATTGAACTTGCTTCAACACCTGATGAACTTTATCAAAATGACCTTAAGAAATTAATATCAATATCGGATGATGTGATCCGTGTAACAGTTCAAAATGTAGCTTATACAAGCTATGAAGGCGTTGCTTGGACAAAATTAGATGTCCTGATAACTGATACATTAAAAGGAGATTTAAAAGTCGGAGATGTAATATCAGTATTTAATTTGGGTGGATATATTCCGCTTAGTGAACATATTGAAGGACATAATGATGCGTTTCGATTTAAAAATTTAAGTGCAGAGGAAATTAAAACGACTTTTCTTAAAGAAACAATTGACGGTGAAAAAACGGTTCAAAAGTCGGATGATTTGATACTGTGTTTAGTTCAAACTCCTAAGAATAGTCCGTTGCCGAACGGTGCATATGAAAGAGTTTCTTATACAGGTCAGTTATATGCTGATGGCGACAATAAATTTGTTCAGTTGATTACTGATAGTTCCGAAACAACAGAGAAAACATATTCCTATGACGATATCAAGAAAATGACTGAATAGGAAAAGTTATAAAATAAATAGCGATAATCATAGCGTGTAATGGTAGCACTGCAATAATATTAGGCTTAATTTCAATAGTTCTGACAACACGAAAAATAGAATATATGATAATCACAAGCGACAGGAATTAAGCTGTCGCTTGTTTGGCTGTTAAAATACAAACCATACTATTTAATTTTGCATTGAATTTAATTGAGAGGTGCTATATAATTAATATCAGAGTAATAAAACATTAAAATTGTGAATTTAAAGGGTGATTATTTTGCCGTTGCAGATTGTTCGGAATGATATAACTAAGATGAAATGTGACGCAATTGTTAATGCGGCGAACAGTTCGTTGCTTGGCGGAGGCGGTGTTGATGGTGCGATTCACCGTGCGGCGGGGAATGAATTGCTTAATGAATGCAGAAAACTTGGCGGTTGCAGAACGGGTGAGGCGAAAATTACGGGTGCGTACAAACTGCCCTGCAAGTATGTTATTCACACGGTCGGCCCTGTATGGCAAGGCGGAAATTATCATGAGGAAGAACTGCTTTCGTCATGTTATCGTAACTCGTTGCAGCTTGCAAAGGCTTATGAATGCGAATCGGTTGCCTTTCCTTTGATTTCATCGGGGGTTTACGGCTATCCGAAAGAACAGGCATTACAGGTGGCAATCAACGAAATCTGTAAATTTCTTGCAGACAACGATATGCTTGTCTATATTGTTGTGTTTGACAAAGACGGATTCCGTGTCAGCAAAAAGCTTGTCCGTGATATTGCCGAATACATTGACGAACACTATGTTGAAACGCACTATTCCGAAAACCGCAGTCGTGGATTATCCCGTCTTTTAAGACAGCCGGAGACTTATCCAATGCAAACCGCATCTTTGAATTTAGCTGATGTTGTAAATCAGCTTGATGAAAGCTTTTCTCAGATGCTTTTGCGTAAAATTGACGAAAAAGGTCTTACGGATTCTCAGTGTTATAAAAAGGCGAATGTTGACCGCAAGCTGTTTTCTAAAATAAGAAACAATGTCAACTATAAACCTAAGAAAACTACCGCAATTGCCTTTGCCGTTGCACTTGAACTGTCGCTTGATGAAACTAAAGAAATGCTCCAAAAGGCCGGCTATGCACTTTCGCACTCGAACAAGTTTGATGTTATCATTGAATATTTTATTCAAAAGGGCGAGTATGATATTTTTACTGTAAACGAGGCTTTATTTGAATTTGACCAGGTTTTGTTGGGTCAGTAAATGTCGCATTTCAGGCGACCATATGTTATCCCGAAAGTTATATGATTAAGTCAAGATAAAAAACTTAATTACTTTTGGAGGTAACAACTATGAAAAACAACATTACAGAATTGGTATTCATTCTTGACAGAAGCGGTTCAATGTCAGGACTTGAACAGGACACAATCGGCGGATTTAATTCGCTCATTGAAAAGCAACGCAGACAGAATGGCAAGTGCTATGTTTCAACCGTATTGTTTGATCACGAAACCGAGGTTCTTCACGACAGGGTTGAATTGTCTGAAATTTCAAAAATGACTGAAAACGATTATACGGTTCGTGGCTCAACTGCACTCATTGACGCTATCGGCGGTGCAATTCATCACATTGGCAACATTCATAAGTACGCAAGAAAAGAAGATGTTCCCGAACACACCTTGTTTGTGATTATGACCGACGGAATGGAGAACGCAAGCCGTATCTATTCAAGCAATAAGGTCAAGAAAATGATTGAGCGTCAGAAAAATCGCTACGGCTGGGAATTTCTTTTTATCGGAGCTAACATTGATTCCGTTGAAACCGCAAAGCATTTTGGAATCAATTCCGACCGCTCCGTTAATTATCACGCTGACGGTCAGGGTACGGCTGTTGTTTTTGACGCAGTATCGAAAACCGTGTGCAATTTCAGAAAAAGCAGACCGCTTTCATCGTCTTGGAGCGATGAGATAGACAAGGACTACGAAAGCAGAAAATAAGAGGCAAATTAGTTTTAATTTCTGCATTTATACCATAAACAAAAGACCTATATTTACTTTAGAATAAGTAAATATAGGTCAAATTTATTGAAGTCACATTGGAAAGAATCAATCTTTTTATACTTGAAATTACTTTTAATGCATTTTGGCATTTTTGTGAGTTCATTTTTTACAAACCAAATTTTATGATTTGGGTCAACTTTGTCTGCAATTTCATTTTTGCTTATACATTCAACATTTTCAAATGCCTCAAACCAGTTTTCTTTGTAGGTGCAAAGGTGGGTGTTTTTCGGATAATAATACGACATAATTCCGAATGCACTGTCGCAGTAAACAAAAGTGTCTGATTCTGACTGTTGAGAACTGAATCTTTCACGAAAATTTGTCATTGACGGATTATATTCAAACAATCCTGTTGCAACAAGACAGCCGATATTTACAACGCAAAGCAGGGTGCATATTACTTTGCTCGGCTTTGGTTTTATATCTTTTACGCCGAAAGCAACGAGAATTGCAAAGATACCGAGAATTACAACGCTGTATCTTGCAATGTAAAACGGGCGTATAAAAACGGTTACGAACAACCCGATTATTTGAATCCCCATAACGCAGACATCTGCGAAAATTATACACAATTTTCGGTTGCTCTTTTTCATAAGAACAAGTGCAGACACTGCTATGCCCGATATGAATACAATTACAGACAACGGTTCAACTCCGCTGAGCCAAAAATTACTTGAGGCTGATTTTGTTTGATTTAAAAGAGGAATTATCCAAAATGAATATCCTGCCACCATAATAAGGTCTGCAATAATAACACGCTTGAACAAATTTCTGTCTTTAATGAGCAGATATATATTTGCAAAAGCAAAGATAATTGCAACTGCAAGAAGTGCATAGATGTGATTGTATGCAGCCCCAAGTCCCGCTATAGCAAATAAAATGCAGTGATGAAACTTTTTGTTTGCTATAAAAAGCAGGGACTCAATAAAGCATAATGTAACAAAAAATATGCTCCATGAGTATGACCTTTGCTGAACGCTGAAATAGAGCATCATTGGCACAGCTCCGACAGTCAGCATATAAATTATTGATGTTTTACTGCCGTAGTGCTTTTTTATGATTGTGCATCCCAAAAACAGCGTTGCAATGTAACCGATTGCCGAAAATATTTTTGTTGTTGTTATTGAGTATCCAAAGATGCTACAAAATGTTTTCAGCGACAAAAAATACAGCGGTGGGTGCATATCGGATTTCAGAATATTGATTATGTCTGAATAATTGTGCTGAATCAGCGACAGCGTGTACGCCTCGTCAAACCATATATTGTCATTAAATATAAGTGTCAGGGAAAACAATGACAAAACAGCAAATATGATATATACCGTATGATTTGCTCTGACTTTTAATTTGTGCATCATAATATCTCCGTTTCTGAGTTTATAGGATAATTTTACCATTACAGGGCTATAAATTCAAGATTAACGGAAAACGGTCTGTCTGTGATATGTTTTACACACCTGAAAAGCTGAGAACTTTTTCGACTGATTTTGAATATACTTTCCATTCCTCCTGCTTTTCTTTAAGGCGTTTTGTGCCTTTGCGGGTGAGGTGGTAGTATTTACGCTTTCTGCCGTCAAATTCTTCCCAGTAGCTTTCAAGCAGATTTTCTTCTTCAAGTGCGTGAAGAATGGGGTAGAGAGTACCCTCTTTAAGCTCAAACACGCTCTCGCTCTGTAATTCAAGCTCTTTAATAATTTTGTATCCGTACATATCGCTTTTCTTTAAAACGCTCATAACAAGCATTGCTGTACTGCCTTTGATAAGTTCTTTACTGATTTTCATTTTATTTGCTCCTTTCCGATTAGCTCCGATACTTTGTCGATAAAATTGTTAGCCATACTTTCCCTCCTTTCAGAGTTTTCGTTTAATCACAATAATCAGTAACTTTACCGTCCTCTATAGTCAGACTCTTAAAGAAAAAGTTTGAGCCGTCATCAGAAGTATCATCGTATCCTTTAAAATAAATTGTAAAGTTTATTTCATATACTGTTTTCTTCTTATCTCGATAATATGTTTTGCATATTCCATTAGCCCATTTTAAAAGTCCCGATTCTTTTATGCTTTCAAAGTCATCTCCCTTGTCAATCTTTTTGATTGCATCTACATCGGACAAAATTTCGGGAGTTTTATCGTATATATCCCTCTCATTAATGAAAGCTCCTACGCTTTCATCGTATGTAATAAATCCATCACCCAAATTGTATGAAAGGGTTGTGTATCTTCCGTTGTTATCCATACCAGTTCCAACTGATATGGTGCCGCCTTTGCCGTAAAATTCGGCAGGGATTTCTGTATCCGCATAGTATCCCTCAAGCGTCAGGTCACTTATAATTTCAGACTTATTCTGTGTTAAATCTGCATTAAGTACATATTCCGACATTTTTTCACGGCTTGAAGAATAGCTGTTTCCTGTTGCAAAATCATTGACAGTTCTGTATGCTGTGGCGGTGACCGTTATAATAAGATTTACGGACAAAAATACGCTTGCACATATTTCTATAAGGCGGATAGGTATGTTGTATTTTTTACGATTGTCAACTCTTTCTGATTTCGATATTTTAATGAAAAGTATGATTGACCATATTATAAATAATAACCCTAAAATATAGGGCAAAACATTAAAACAGAAAGAATCGGTTTCGGCAGGAACTTCAATGAAAATACATTCTGAATATGCACTAAAACCCTCTGTGACTATTTTTACAAGTGCGTACATTGCAGGCTGGTAAAAATAAAACATATTCGGCGGTGCTGTTGATGTGAGTGCAGCCTCGTTGTAATCGTAAATAATAACGGAGAAAAATTGCAGGATAAAAGAAATTGCGACAAACAGCGGAATAATCTTTATATTCTTTTTTCGGGATATTATTAACATTACAACATATGCAATCAGAAAAGCAAGCGAAACAAAATCGCATAGTATGCTGTGTCTGTATGATTGGTTATCGTAGCTGTATATAAAAGCGTCCCGAAACCATATTGTGCAGAAGAACATCAGTATTATAACACCGCAACAGATAAATGACAGCAGGTCACGAAAGTTATTGTTGTGCAGAGCATTTAACGGAACAGCCGTGTCTTCAGGATTGCCCATTTCTTCGGTGGCACGCTTTTCGGCTTCTTCTTTTGAATAGCCAATGTCAACATAATAGTCGATTTTATCAAGCAAATGCGATTCAAGCTCGGCTGTGATTATCTCCCGAGAGCGTTCATCTTCAATTTGCTCGGCTACTTTTTCAAGAAATTTATTCTTCATATTATCCCTCCCATTTCTATAATACCTCGCAGTTCTATATACATAGATTGTCTATGTATATAGAATAATACATTTTTAAAGCATAGTCAAGGGGGGAGGTAAAAATTTTCGAGTGGAATTTTATAATAAATCAAATTATATAAAAGCCACAAAGCTATTGTCATACATTAGCTGCGAACCTTGTTCGCCATTTGTTTTGTGTGTAAACATAAAACAATAAATATCTGTATTGAATTTGTTGTTAAATAATCATTTTGCCCCAAGCTTACGCTTGTGACGATTGGCGAACACGGTTCGCCGCTACAAATGAATACATAATTTCCATAATATCAAAACATTTTTGTAAAACATAAAATTTCATCAAGGCGGGCGTCCAATGAACGCCCTTACAGAATTGATACAGAAAAATACGGCTTGTTCATTTTCCGAACAAGCCGTGTTTCATATCAAAATATTTAAATTACTGTTCTTTCAGAACACCGTTGCGGTAGGCGCAGAGGAGCATTGAAAGTCCTTCAATGCGGTTACGGATTGTCTGACCGTCATCGGTTTGTGCAACACGGATTCGGTTTTCCGAGGTGTCAAAAACTTTTGTTGTTGAGAGAATGTCCTTGTTTGATTTGATTGCGTTGTCAATTCCCGCAAAGGGTTCGTGGGTGACAATTCGCATACCGTAGGAATTATAGACAAGCGTGTAGCCCGCCGTGCCTGTTTTGTCCTGATATGCTCTGCAAAATCCACCGTCAATCACAATCAGCTTGCCGTTAGCCTTTATCGGACTTTCGCCCTTTTTGCGGATAACGGGAACATGACCGTTGATTATGTGACCGTGATTTTCCGAAAGACCGAATTCTTTCAAAATCCTTACGCAGGCGTTTTCATCGTGATAGAGCGTGTAGTAATGGTTGCGTGTTTCCGTGTGGGTTTCGGAATCGTCAATAAAGAAACGCTCAAACGAACACATTTTTTCTCTGCCGAAAAGCGGTGAATGTTTTCCGCACCAGAGATACCACATATAGTCGTTGCCCTTTTGCCTTTCGGGAGAATTTTCGGGGGCAGAGTGTCCCTGACGAACAATCTTTTCAAGCTCATCAAGCAATGCTTTTCCCGAAAGCACACAGCTGCCCGTGTCAAATTCCATAAAACTGCCGTCCTTGTTCATCGGAATACAGCCGTGGAGCAAAAGATTGTTGTTGCAACACTTGTACATTCCGCCCTTGGCAAACAGAAAATCAATGTGCCTTTTCAGCTTTTCACTTGCCATAAAGGCATTTTTAAGCTGTTCCATAACTCGTTTTTCCGTCTTTGTCAGTTCATATGGATAGTCATGGTCAACTGTGGGGAAGAAGGTGTCGGAAATCGGATACTTCTTTTCGCCGACAGTTACGGTCGCATTTTCAAAATCAATCTTGTCAAGCAATCTCCTGTCGCTCATATTAAAGTTAGGATTGCGGCTGACAAGCTGACCTTCAAGCTTAAAGAGAATAACGGCAATCGCCTTGTGCATATCGGCAACCAGCAACGGATCGTTTGAGGTGTAGGGCGAATCCGCAAAAGGACCTTTCGGCATAAAGCGTTCAACATTTCCGCCGCCGTAAACATCCTTTGCAAAAAGCGAGAGGTCACGCAGACTTATTCCGTAGCCGACCTCGATTGTGTCAAGATTGCCGTATGAAAATGCGTTGTTAAGTGCAGCGGCAATGCAAGCCATACTTCCCGATGCCGCACCCATCCAAAGAATATCGTGATTGCCCCACTGAATGTCAACACCGTGGTGCATCATAAGGTCGTCAAGCACAATGTCAGGTCTTGCACCTCTGTCGAAAATGTCGCCGACAATGTGGAGCTTGTCAACAATAAGTCTTTTTATCGTGTCACAAAGCGATAGTATGAAAACATCGGCTTGTCCTGCCTCAATAATTGTGTGCAGAATATTTTCGTGGTAGGTTTCACGGTCTTTTTTGCCTGAATCACCGAACATAAGCTCCTCAATGATATAGGCATAATGCTTTGGCAGAGTTTTACGAACCTTGCTTCGTGTGTATTTTGAAGAAATGTGTCGGCAGATTGCAAGCAATCTTATGAGTGTTAATCTGTACCATTCTTCAATGTCGGTTATTTCGCTTTTGTAAACACTGAGTTTTTCTTTTGGATAATAAATCAGCGTTGCAAGCTCGGCACGCTGTTCGGAGGTGAGAGTATTTGAAAAAAGGTCGTCAATCTTTTCTCTGATTGAACCCGATGCGTTGTTGAGAATATGTCTGAATGCCTCGTGCTCACCGTGAATATCGGAAAGAAAATGTTCGGTACCTTTCGGCAAATCAAGGATTGCGTGAAGATTAATCATCTCTGCCGCCGCCGACTGAATGTTCGGATACTGCTCCGAAAGTGCCTCAAGATAGAGAATATTTTCCTGCATTTGCTTTTCATCGTAATGTTTCATCAAGTCCGCCTCCGAAAAAACTTTTACTGAAATCAGTGTATCACAACGCAAAAATTATATCAATATTATTGCAAAAGATTTTGCGGAATTTTCTGCAAAAACAAAACACCCGATTTCCGTTTTGGTCGGAAATCGGGCATGAAATGTGAGAATGTATGTGTGATTTATGTAAAGGAGCGTACAATGCTCCTGCGGGCGCCCAATGAGCGCCCTTACTGAATTGCGGAAATCGGTAAATTTACATAATTGAGCAGACAAGGTCTGTGTATTCGGACGGATTTTCAAGCGGAAGTCCTGCGATTAGAAGCGCCTGACTGTAGAGAACCTCGGCATACTTCTTTGCTCTGTCAACATCGCTCTTGATAAATTCTTCCATCTTCTTAACGGCAGGATGTGAAAGGTTAAGCTCAAGCACACGCTGAGCCTTCATATTTGCGTCAGGCTGAACTGAGTTGAAATACTTTTCCATTTCAAATGAAATGCCGCCCTTTGCCGTAAGGCAAACAGGATGTGAAACAAGTTTCTTTGATGCGGTAACCTCTGCAACCTTGTCACCGAGTGTTTCCTTAACAAATGTAAGAAGTGCGTCCTTGTTTTCTTCATCCTCTTTATTTTCCTCGGTTTCAATGCCGAGGTCATCGTTCATTGCTGAGCAGAATTTCTTTTCCTTATATGTCATGAGTGACTGTAGAGTAAACTCGTCAATCTCCTCCGTGCAGTAAAGAATTTCGTAACCCTTTGAGCGGATAAGCTCTGTCTGCGGAAGTGTGTCGATTGCAGCGGCATTTTCGCCTGTTGCAAAGTAGATGAACTTCTGATCTTCTTTCATTCTGTCAACATATTCCGAAAGCGTAACAAGCTTTTTCTCGCTTGAAGAATAGAACATAATAAGGTCCTGAAGTTCTTCCTTGTGCATACCGTAGTCCGAAACAACACCGTATTTAAGCTGTCTGCCGAATGCGGTGAAGAATTTTTCGTAATTCTCACGGTCATTCTGAAGCATTGAAGTAAGCTCGTTTTTAATCTTCTTTTCAATGTTCTGAGCAATTGTAATGAGGTGACGGTCATGCTGGAGCATTTCTCTTGAAATGTTGAGCGAAAGGTCTGCGCTGTCAACAATACCCTTTACAAAACGGAAGTGCTCGGGCAAAAGCTCTTCGCAGTTATCCATAATAAGCACACCGCTTGAATAGAGCTGAAGTCCCTTTTTGTATTCCTTGGTGTAGTAGTCATAAGGAGCAACAGACGGAATAAAGAGCAATGCCTTGTAGGTTACAACACCCTCAACAGAAGTTACGATAGTTTTAAGTGGCTTGTCCATAGCCATAAATTTTTCGCTGTAGAACTTGTCGTATTCTTCCTGAGTAACATCTTTCTTTCTTCTCTGCCAAAGAGGAATCATGCTGTTGAGTGTTACGGTTTCCGTGTAATCCTCATATTCGGGCTTGTCGCTGTCCTTGGTTTCTTCCTTAACTCTGCTCTTTGTCATATCCATAACAATCGGGTAGCGGATGTAGTCGGAATACTTCTTGACAAGTCCCTGTATTCTGTACTGCTCAAGGAATTCGTCATAGTTTTCATCGTCTGTGTTATCCTTGATTTCAAGAATAATCTCTGTGCCGGCATTTTCCTTTTCAATCTCGCTGATTGTGTAGCCGTCTGCACCGCTTGACTGCCAGCAATATGCCGTATCCTCGCCGTACTTCTTTGTGTTTACGGTAATCTTCTTTGCAACCATAAATGCCGAGTAGAAACCAACACCGAACTGACCGATAATGTCAATGTCGTCCTGCTTTTCTTCCATGCTCTGCTTGAATTTGAGTGAGCCTGAGGATGCGATTGTGCCGAGGTTGTTTTCAAGGTCATCCTTGTTCATGCCGATACCGTTATCCGTGATTGTAAGAGTACGGCTTTCTTTGTCGGGCTTTAAAACGATTTTGAAATCGCCTCTGTCAAGACCGACCTTGTCATCGGTAAGAGAAATGAAGCAAAGCTTGTCGATAGCGTCGCTTGCATTTGAAATAATCTCACGAAGAAAAATTTCTTTGTGAGTATAAATTGAGTTAATCATAAGGTCAAGAAGTCTTTTTGACTCTGATTTAAACTGTTTCTTTGCCATAAAAATCTTCCTTTTCATAATAATACATAAATTAAGAAGCCTTGTTCAAAACCGCAATCTGCATAGCTTTTCACACAAGCCTCTCATTAAACTATAATTATACTACAAAAGGTCAACTGTTTCAATATATAAAAAGTCCGAATGTGTCATATAGGGCGAATTTTGGTTAAATTTGTCATTGCAATGGCGGCGTTTTCGTTTTATAATCTACTTAATAACTGCATTGAAAAAGAAAGGAGAATTAAATGACATATTCAGACGGTACAAACAGCGGATTTTCAAGAAGAAATCACTATGTGGGACAGCCTGCCGTAAAAGTCGGAAGTTCAAATTTTGACTACTACAGAAAGCCTGAAAAAAGTCATGGCTTTGCAAAGAGAGTTGCATTTTTTGCGTACTTTCCGCTTTTGATTCTATGGCTTGAAACCGACCTTAAAATTGCGTCGGGGTTTGATGTGCTCGGCGGTTTTGCTTTCACATTCCTGTTCACAATCGTGTTTTCGGCGGTACTTGTTTTGTTGTGTTCTTTTTCAAAACGCAGAGGGGTAAACAGAGGGATTGCAACCGTACTCACGGCTGTGCTGACGATATGGTACGGTGTGCAGATGATATACTATAATGTTTTTGGCACAATGGTTGTTGTAAGCAGCGTTACAAACGGCGGTGCAGGGCAGGCATTCAATTCAATTGATATGATTATGACTGCGATAACAAGCAGAATTGTGTTTGTTGTTTTACTTTTTGTTCCTCTTGCTTTCTTTATAATTTTCGGCGGAAAGCTGTTTGACTTTTCAAAAGTAAAGTTAAAGGGTAAGCTGATTGTGCTTTTGATTGCGGTGGCTTTTCAGATTGGAACTGTCCTTGCGGTAGGCATTGACCGTGATTCTTCCGACACAAAGAGCAACTACAATCTTTATTACGGTGAATTGCAACAGGTTGCCGTGTGTGAACGCTACGGACTTTACACAATGCAAAGGCTTGACATCAGCCGCCTTATGTTCGGTTACAAAGCGAATATACGCACAAACAGCAAGCCGAAAAATAAAGAATCAACTGCCGATGAAATTACAAAAACAGAGCAGAAAGCTCAGATTATGAGTGCTGATTTTTCAAAGCTTACAAAGAATACAAATAATGATGAGTTAAAGTCGCTTTATGAATATTTTGACAGCGAAGAACCGAGCTATACCAACGAATACACGGGTATGTTCAAGGACTACAACATAATTTTCATTACAGCCGAAAGCTTTTCACAGTATGCAATTGACAAGGATTTGACTCCGACGCTCTGGAAAATGTATAACGAGGGATTCCAATTTGAAAATTACTATTCGCCTGCGTGGGGTGTAAGCACAACTGACGGTGAATATGCAAATCTTACGGGCTTGATTCCAAAATCCGGTGTGTGGAGCTTTTCAAAGTCAGCCGAAAATAATGTAAGTTTCCCGTTCACTCTCGGTGAGCAGAGCAGAAAACTTGGTTACAAAACAGTTAACGCTTACCACAATCACACCTATGATTACTACGACAGGGACAAGTACCTTACAAATATCGGCTATGACTACTCTGCAATCGGAAAAGGTCTTGACCTCGGTGAAAATGTGTGGCCGAATTCCGACCTCAAGATGATGCAGAAAACGGTTGACGATTACATAAATTCCGACAGCTTCAGCGTTTATTATATGACGGTCAGCGGTCACGGCGGATATTCATACAACACCATGAGCGAACGCAACGCAGACCTTGTAAAAGACCTGAAATACAGCGATGAGGTCAAGGGCTATCTTGCCGCAAACATTGAGCTTGACAAGGCAATGGAATATCTTCTTGCAAGACTTGAAAAAGCAGGCAAGCTTGACAACACCCTTATTTGCCTTACGGACGACCATTATCCGTATTCGCTTGATGAATTTGACGGTGTGTCCGAACTTGCGGGGCACAAGGTTGACACAACCTTTGAACAGTACAAAAATGCATGGCTGTTGTGGAGCGGTTCAATGAAAAAGCCCGTCAAGGTTAACACATACTGTTCAAGCCTTGATATTCTGCCCACGCTTTCAAATATGCTCGGTCTTGAATATGACAGCAGAATGTTGGCAGGTACGGATGTTTTCGGAAACAAAGAACCGTTCGTTGTGTTTGCCGACAGAAGCTGGATTTCCCAGAACGGAAAATACAATGCGTCAACAGGCGAATACACCGCTTTCAAGGGTGCAAAGGGCAAGGATGATATTGACGAACTCAATAACAGATGCAACAACCTCTTTACCGTTTCAAGAATGATTCTCGACAACAATGTTTATGCCGAGGCTTTCGGTGATACCCATGTTACGGGAAAGTAGTTTAATGCTCAAATTTGCATTGACTGCAAGGCGAAAATAAAGTAAAATAGAACATGACAAATCCATACGGCGACAGTCAGTTTTGACTGCTGCCGTATTCCGTATACGGAATAAATAGTTTAAAATAAAATTGAGATGATTCTTTGAAAATATATAAAACTGCCTTAGTTTGTTTAATGACCTGTGCGGTTGCATTTTTCGGCTGTTCGTGTTCATTGCTTGAGGATGATAACAACGAATCGAGTGTATCTGTAACTACTTCCGAAAAAAGCAGTACAAGTGTAAAAACAACATCTAAACCTAAACCGACAGAGCCATGTGTGTATAATGAACCAAAAACAGATTATGCCTATAGCACACTTACTGATGATTATGTGAAAAAGCTGTACAATCAAATAAGTGATAATATTGATTCCGAATATGAACCGTCATTTTACGCTGAAGGGAATCTTAGTGAATATCAAATGACACAGGCTGTGGAAGCGTATAAAAATGACCACCCTGAAGTGTTCTGGCTTAAAAGTTACTATGAATACGAAAATTATGATTATGAAACAGGAATTTGGCTTACATATACTATGAGCGGTGATAAACTTGTTACTGCAAAAAAAGAGTTTAATACTGCAGTTGATACTATTTCCAAAAGTGTCCCTTATGGCACTGAATGTGAAAGAGAAGAATATATACATAATTATATAATTAATAATTGTGATTATGATGAGGAAACGGCTGAATCTGAGGAGGTTCAGGGCAATGAAAACGATGCCTACGGTGTGTTTGTTGATGGTAAGGCAGTATGTGAGGGTTACTCAAAGGCATTTCAGATTTTGTGTAATAAGGCTGATATTGATTGCATACAACTTATGGGAATCGTTGACTCAGACAATCATGTATGGAATTGCGTGAAGATTGGCGGAGATTGGTATCAGATTGATGTTACTTGGGACGATGTTGATGATTTTATTTATGATTCACATGAGTACTTTAATCTTACCGACAGTCTTATGTATGAGGAGCACACGCTGTCTCCAAAATACTCGGAGATTGATGCAGAATCTTTTTTGAATTTGGAATCTTGGTGTAACTTCTATGTTCCGAAATGTACTGCTGAGAAATACAATTATCACAACTATTGTTATAATTATAAATATCCTACAGTATCTAATCTTGATGATTCCGATAATGTCAGCACAGCAATTGCAAAAGCGGCAAAGAACGGAGAAGAGTATTTCGTAGTTATAGTAGATGAAAATGTAAATTACGATGATGTGTATGATGAGGTGCGGAATGGATATATGTATGATTGGCTTACAAAGGCTAACCAAATTAACTCTGATTCACCAAAGTTGAATGATACTTGCAATATGCTTTATGATGAAAAGTCTAATTTGATAACATTTCAACTTGAATATATTAATTAAATGCTGCATGATTGATTATAACATTGACTGCAAGGCGAAAATAAAGTAAAATAGAACATGACAAATCCATACGGCGACAGTCAGTTTTGACTGCTGCCGTATTCCGTATACGGAATAAATAGTTTAAAATAAAATTGAGATGATTCTTTGAAAATATATAAAACTGCCTTAGTTTGTTTAATAACCTGTGCGGTTGCATTTTTCGGCTGTTCGTGTTCGTTGACGGATGATTCCGAAAGCAGTGAACCAAAGAGAAGCTCTATCATAGAAAAATCTGTTACAACTCCGAGTGCACAAGATGTTGAAAACGACAAGGATTATGCAGATGTAAAAACCGATTATGCCTACGAGACGCTTACCGATGATTATGTAAAAGAACTGTATATGAGAATCGCAAAGAGCGTTGACACAGTGTATGCACCGAACATTACAACAACAGGCTCGCTTTCCGATTATCAGATTACACAGGCTGTTGAGGCATACAAAAACGACCACCCCGAAACTTTTTGGCTCAAGGGGTCAAGTCTTTTTGTTCCGTATGGTGACACAACAAGCGTAAAGCTTGATTATACTGTTCAAAATGATAAGCTTATAGCCGCCAAGAAAAAATTCAATATTGCCGTTGCTTCTGTTTTGAAGAATTTGCCCTCAGGCAATGATTTTGAAAGAGAAGAATACATTAACAACTATATAATTGACAATTGCAGGTATGACGATGCAGCGGCTGAAAACAATGATGTTCAGGGCAATGAAAACGATGCCTACGGTGCGTTGGTTGACGGCAAAGCCGTGTGTGAGGGTTACGCAAGAGCCTTTCAGCTTTTGTGCAACAAGGCGAATATTGACTGCGTATTACTTTCGGGAACAGCCGATTCAGACAATCACGCATGGAACGGTGTAAAAATCGGCGGCGATTGGTACCAAATTGATGTTACATGGAATGATACCGACGGCGAAAATAATTATGCGGAAAACGATTATTTTAACCTAACCGATGACCTTATGTTCAAGGATCATAAGCTGTCATATAAGTATTCCGAGCTTAATTCACAAACTTATTTGAGCGTTGCTACATGGTGTAATTTTTATGTTCCAAAGTGTACGGCTGAAAAGTACAACTATTTTAACTATAAGTACCCGACTGTTTCAGATCCTGATAATGCCGATGATGTGAGCCAAGCTGTTGCAAATGCTGCAAAAAACGGGGATGAATATTTCAGCATTGTTGTTGATAAGAACACCGATTTCAATTATATGTATGACAGGATGATGAATGACGGCTATCTTTATAACTGGGTTTCAGAGGCTAATGAGATTAACGGTTATTCACCAAGGCTTGCGGAAAGCTGTTATGTTTATCGCAAGGATGAGTTAGGTGTGCTGACTGTTGAACTTGAATATGTTGATTAACGGCGATGTGATGAGATGTTCACTTTTGTCCGCAATGCAGGGACACTCCGATTGGAAATTGATTTGTTATGAATTGATTTTATATAAATAAAGCTAACCAAAGGAATGATATTATGAAAAAGTATGATGTTCAAAAGTTTGAACTTTTGTCAAACGAACAGATTGCAGACGGCATTTTTGATATGAGGGTAAAAAATGACGAGCTTGCTCCGCTTGCAAAATGCGGACAGTTTGCCCATGTTTATGTTCCTTCAAAAACTCTGCGCAGACCTATTTCGGTTTGTGACAGCGAAAACGGTGTTCTCCGCCTTGTTTATCAGGTAAAGGGTGAGGGAACAAAAATTATGTCCGAGATGAAAAAGGGCGAAAGCGTTGATATTCTCGCTCCTCTCGGCAACGGCTTTAAGATTGAAAAGGGCAAGCGTTATTGCCTTATCGGCGGCGGTATAGGCGTTCCTCCGATGCTCTACACAGCAAAGCAGTGTGAAAATCCGCTTGTTATCACAGGCTTCAGAAACAAAGACCTTATTATTCTTCAGGATGATTTCAAGAAAGCCGGTGCAGAGCTTGTGCTGACAACAGATGACGGAAGTGCGGGAATCCACGGCTTTGTAACAGATGTTCTCAAAGAAAAAATCTCAGAGGTTGACGAGGTTTGTGCATGCGGTCCTACCCCGATGCTCAAGGCTATTGCCGATGTTTGCAAAGAGGCAGGAAAGCCGTGTCAGATTTCTCTTGAGGAGAGAATGGCATGCGGAATGGGTGCATGCCTTGTGTGTGCAGTAAAGGTAAGAAAAAACGGTGAAGAAATTATGCAGCATGTCTGCAAAAACGGCCCCGTATTTAATGCTGAGGAGGTAGTTTTCAATGGCTGATTTATCTGTAAAAGTTTGCGGAGTGGAATTTAACAATCCTCTCATTGCCGCATCGGGAACATTTGGTTTCGGTATGGAATATTCAGAGCTTTATCCCCTTGAAAAGCTCGGCGGTATTTCATGCAAGGGTATCACACTTACCCGCCGTGACGGCAACCCTGTTCCGAGAGTAGCCGAAACTCCTTCCGGCATTTTGAATGCAGTAGGACTTCAAAACCCCGGTGTTGATGTTTTTATCAATGAGGATTTGCCGTGGCTCAAAAAGCAAAATACGGTTATCATTGCAAACATTGCCGGCAACACTCCCGAAGATTATTGTGCAATGGCTGAAAAACTCGGCGAAACCGATGTCGATATGATTGAGCTCAACATCTCATGCCCTAATGTCAAGAGCGGCGGAGTGCAGTTCGGCACAAGCTGTGAATCCGTAGGTGCAATTACTGCGGCTGTCAAAAAGTATTGCAAAAAACCGCTTATAGTAAAGCTCAGCCCAAATGTTACCGACATTGCATCAATCGCACAGTCGGCAGAGGCAAACGGTGCAGACGCAATTTCAATGATTAACACGCTCACAGGTATGCGTATCGACATCAACTCACGCAGACCGATTATCCGCAACAACACAGGCGGAATGAGCGGCCCTGCAATTTTCCCTGTTGCAGTAAGAATGGTTTGGCAGGTTGCAAACGCAGTTAAAATTCCGATTATCGGTATGGGCGGTATCTCAAGCTGGCAGGATGCAATCGAGATGATGATGGCAGGCGCAACCGCACTTCAAATCGGTACTGTCCTTTTTACGGATCCGTATGCGCCTATTAAGATTGCCGACGGTATGAACGAATGGCTCGACAAAAACGGAATCAAGAGCGTTTCGGAAATCACAGGCACAGTTAAGCCTTGGTAATTTTGCGGAATAAAAAATAATTTAAAGTCCATAATAACCCTATCGGAGGGGATATTATGGACTTTTTGCGTGCATTAATAACGGCGCCCGTTTCAATTACAGTATTGTTCCTGCTGTCAAAGTTCATCGGCAACAAGCAGATGTCAAGCCTTAATCTTTTTGACTACATCAACGGAATCACAATCGGTTCAATCGCAGCGGAGATGGCAACAGCCGAAATGTCAGACTTTTGGGCATGTCTTGCGGCACTCATTGTTTATGTAATAATTGTTATGCTTTGTTCGTGGCTTTCGCAAAAATCAACAATGTTACGAAGATTTTTAACAGGCAAGTCTATTGTGATTTTCGACAGAGGAAAGTTGTACAAAAAGAATTTTTCGGTTGCAAAAATTGATATAAACGAATTTCTTACACGAATGCGTGAAAAGGGATATTTCAGTCTTGATGATGTCGAAACGGTTTTTCTTGAACAGAACGGCGATTTGTCGGTTCTGCCAAAGGACAAAAAGCGCCCTGCAACTCCGGATGATTTAAAAATCATTGTTCACCAAACCAGACCCGAGTCCGTGGTTATTACGGACGGAAAAATTCTCGAGAAAAATCTTGCCGAATCGGGCTTTAATCTTGAATGGCTCAAAAAACAGCTTGATAACAACCGCAAACGGCTCAAAGATGTTTTTCTCGGTGTGTGTGATGATACGGGAAACCTCAAGATTTACCAAGACGGAAAGTCTGAAAGCAAGAATGATATTTTTGACTGATAAAGCATAAAAGAATAAAATTTGCACCTTTACAGGCTCGTAAAGGTGCTTTTTTAATGTGCAAAAATAAAATAATACAAAAATAAATTTTACCATTGCAATAATAAAAATTAATGTTATACTAAAATCGTAAGTGCGTGTCGGCAAGATTTTGCAGAACGCTTTGAAAAAATCGGAAAATTTTAATAAAGAAGGAAGTGCTTTAATGATTAAAAAGTTTTCATCGGGCAACCCGATTGATACGCAGGCTGTTGTTGAAAAATTTAACGCTTTGCCTATTGCGGAATTTCCGCTCGGCGGCAAGTTTGAGAACGGAAATTTTGTCTTTGAATTTGATATGGCAGACAGCGACATCGTCTACGGTCTCGGCGAAGCTCCGAGAGGAATCAACAAGCGTGGTTGGGTGTATAACAGCTTTTGCAGTGATGACCCGTTCCACACCGAAACAAAGTCATCCCTCTATGCCGCTCACAATTTCCTTATGCTCAGCGGTTCAAAAACTTTTGGTATTTTTATCGACTTCCCGTCAAAAATCCGTTGGGACATCGGCTACACAACCGCAAACAAAACCGTTATCACAATTGACGGCACGGATTTTGATATCTATTACATTGACGGCACAAAGCCGCTTGAAATCGTAAAAGAGTTCAGAAAATCAATCGGCACAAGCTATGTTCCGCCGTTCTGGGCATTCGGCTATCAGCAGAGCCGTTGGAGCTATTACAATGCCGAAGCTGTTGACGCTGTTGTTGACGGTTACAACAAGGCAGGGATTCCGCTTGACTGCGTATATCTCGACATCGACTATATGGAGCGTTACAAGGACTTTACTGTTGATGATGAAAAATTTCCGAATTTCAAGGACTATGTTTCAAAGAAAAGGGAAGAAGGAATCCACCTCATTCCGATTATTGATGCAGGCGTAAAAAAAGAGAACGGCTACGATATCTATGAAGAGGGCAGAAAGAACGGATACTTCTGCAAAAACGAGGATGGCACGGATTTTGAGGGCGGTGTATGGCCCGGTATCGTTGGCTTTCCCGATTTTCTCCGTCCGGATGTAAGAAAGTGGTTCGGCTCAAAATATAAAATTCTCACAGATATGGGAATTGACGGTTTCTGGAACGATATGAACGAGCCTGCAATTTTCTATTCGGTAAAAGGACTTAACAAAGCACTTGATAAGGCGGCTTCTCTTAAAGGGCAGAACCTTGACCTTTCAAAATTCTTTGAGCTCAAGGACACATTCGCAGGTCTTTCAAACAGTCCCGAGGATTATTCAAGCATTTACCATACAGTTGACGGCAAACAGGTTTGCCATGATCAGGTTCACAACATTTACGGTGCTAATATGACAAAGGCCGCCGGCGAATATTTTGCGGAGGAGTTCGGTAAAGAAAAAATTCTTATGTTCTCCCGTGCGTCATATGTAGGCGCTCACCGTTCAAGCGGTATCTGGTTCGGTGATAACCACTCTTGGTGGTCACACATTCTTCTTGACCTCAAAATGCTCCCGTCGGCAAATATGTGCGGCTTTCTGTACTGCGGTGCAGATCTCGGAGGCTTTAACGAAAACGCAACCCGTGACCTTGTTCTTCGTTTCCTTGCACTCGGTGTGTTTACTCCGCTTATGCGTAACCATGCCGCTCTCGGCACAAGAAATCAGGAGTGCTACAGCTTTGAAAACAGCGATGATTTCAAGGATATTGTTGAGGTTCGTTACAGACTTATTCCGTACCTTTACAGAACATTCAAAAAGGCAAGCGAAGAAAACGATATGATTTTCAGACCGCTCTCGTTTGATTATCCAGATGATAAAATTGCCCGTGAATGTGAAACACAGCTTATGCTCGGTGACGAGTGCATGATTTGCCCTGTATATGAGCAGAATGTAGGCGGAAGATATGTTTATCTCCCCGAGAACATGACTTTTGTAAAACTCAGCGGTACAAGCATTACGACAGAAAAAATGAGCAAGGGTACTCATTATATTGAGGTTGCCCTCAATGAAGTTCCGCTCTTTATCAAAGACGGCAGGCAGATTGAACTCTGCAAGCCCGCAATGAGAACTTCACAGCTCGACACAACAGACACAGTTATGATTCCGTAAAATTTTTTATTTGTACGATTATCTGTTTGCACAATCTATGGGCGAATACTATGTCAACAACATGGTTTACACTTTATACAAGGACATAGTTTACAGCAAAATCAAACACGGCAGTTGATAAAAAACTGCCGTGTTTTTGTATGTCTTTAATTCAGTTTTAATCGTCAGAACTTTTTCTTTCGCTTTTGAAAAGCTTGCAGATTTCATAATAAATCGGAATTGTTAAAAATGCAATCCAACCAAATGACCAACCGCCGCAGATGTCGAGAAATCCGAAAAACATATACACAATAACGACAAGCAGGGGATAAGCAAAATGACTCGGCTTGCGTTTGTAGATTGCGTCAACAAGTGTGTAATAGAGAGGAATTGTCAGAAAGCATACCCAGCTGAGTACCCAACCGAGCAATACTCCGCTGAATCCCCAAACGAGGAATCCGATAACGGCAATCAACCAAAACGGAAAGTGTTTCCAAAAGCGGTGCGACTTTGAATGTTTATGCTCTTCAATGCTTTCATCATACATAACCTTTCCGTTTTCGTCTGTATAGACTTTTGTTTTGCCGTTTTCCTCAACATGGATTCCGTTCCAGCCGACATCAACCTTTGTCCCGTCTTTATCTTTAACATGGATTCCGTCCCTGAAATTAAGGTGAACAGAATCACCGTCCTTTGAGTCAACATGGATTCCGTGTTTGAACGAAACCTTGTCTGATTTTTTGTATGTTGTATCGCTGTCGGGATTATTTTCGGCATTATTTTCGGGTTCTTCCGACTGTGTTTCGCTTTCGGTTTCTTTTTCGCCTTTAAGCAATTCATCAAGCGAAACACCGTAGATATCGGCAAGAAGAATAAGATTATCCGTGTCGGGCGATGCCTCTGCACGCTCCCATTTTGACACAGCCTGACGGCTTACACCTATTCTTGCGGCAAGCTCCTCCTGGCTTAGATTCATCTTTTTTCTGTACTGCAAAAGTCTGTTGGCAGTTTCAATGTTCATAAAATTTCCTCCTCAAATATTGCTTTAGGGTTTTACCTTGTGAGAAAATTATATCGGTTGCCTGCCCCAAAAAACAATACATTTCGGGTTCCATTGTCGCAACTCTCGGTTGCAACCTGTAGTTGCGACAATAAAAATCAATAAAAACGCAAAATATTCCAATATCAGAGGTCAAGACCTGTTGTAGTCTTTAAAAATTCACCAAGCTTGTCGCAGATGATTTTTACACCGCCCTCGCTGTCACTTTCAACATTGAGGGGCATAATCGGATCGTGTACCGAAAGTCTGAGCAAGAACCAGCCGTCACCGTTATCCCTGTCAAACGAAACTCTGACGCCCTCACGGTTATCATCGGCAACACACCAGCCGTCCTGCTCCTCGGCATACTTTGTAAGGTCGGCAATAATTTTTTCACCGCAAGCTCTGAAATCTTTTTCAAGAATTTTGTATCTGATTTCTGTACTTTCAAGCGGTTCTTTGAGTGAGGCGGTAAGCTCGTCAAGCTCCTTGCCCTCTTTTCTCATCTGAGCGGCCTTGATAATAATTTTTGTGCAGAGATATGCACCGTCATCAAGAAAGTAGTTTTCACGCATTGCGGCATGTCCCGATGTTTCGATTGCAAGAGGGCAGTTGATGCCCTGAGCGTTGAGCTCAAGAGCCTTGTCGATAACATTCTTATAGCCTCTGCGATAGCGGTAATGCTTTCCGCCAAGGTCATTTTCAATAAATTGTTTAAGACCGCTTGATGTGATTGAGTCTGTAACAATCATACCGCCGTCATTGCCCTCAAGAGCAATTGCCGCCGCAACGGCTACAAGTCTGTTTCGATTGATTTCATTGCCCTTGCTGTCAACAGCACCGCCACGGTCAACATCCGTATCAAAGATTACGCCGAGGTCTGCGCCCGATTCCCTGACAGCCTCACAGATTGAATCCATTGCCTCTTTAGCCTCGGGATTCGGCACATGATTCGGGAACATTCCGTCAGGTTCAAGATAACGGCTGCCTGTTGTGTCTGCTCCGAGAACAGAAAGCACCTTGTCGGCATAAAATCCGCCTGCACCGTTGCCTGCGTCAACAACAATCTTAAAGCCCTTGAGCGGATGCTCGTAATCTTCTGCATTAACTTCCTTTTTAATCTTCTCGCAAAGTCCCTTTGCGTAGTCGCTCATATAGTCAACATCCGTAATATTTCCGCCGTTGCTTTCTTCGGGATGTTCACCGTTTTGTGCGTAGAGAAGAATTTCCTCAATGTCACTGCCCTCAAGACCGCCCTCACGGGTGAAAAATTTAAGACCGTTTCTGTTGAACGGGTGGTGACTTGCGGTAATCTGAAGAGCACCGTCACATCCGAGGTCAACGGTTGTCATAAACATTGACGGAGTTGACGCAAGCTGACAGCAGAGAACTTCTGCACCGCAACGCTTAAAACGCTCGGTTGTGATTTTCATTATATGCGGTCCCGAAATACGGCTGTCACGACCGACAGAGATTTTGAGCTCGCTCGGCTTTTTTGAAACTTTTTTAGAAAGCCAAAGCACAAAGCCGTCTGCCATATCGGCAACAACATCGTCGGTAAGGTTTACACTTTGTCCCTCAACACCCTCGCTTGCAACTCCTCGTATGTCTGTTCCGCTTTTGAACTGTTTGTAAAAATCGTTAAGCATTTCATGATTCCTTTCTTATTTGTATGATTGCTTTTATTGAAAATTTAATTCGGAGCAATCCTGCATCCTTTTTGATATCAGCCTTCATAACATAGATTATAACTTAAAATGAGCAAAATCTCAATATGCCTGTTAAATTAAGTTTGTAAAAAACAGCAGTTATATAATGCTGAAAAAGAAATAAGTTGTTGAATTTACACAATCAAATGTTATGCTTGTGTTAAAACTATATTTCTATAAAAGCAAATACAAAGCATATTGTACAAAAAATACGATAACTAATTGTGCATAACTGACACCTAAAAGTATTTGTGAACAAAAATTAATCGCTAAAATTGTTGACTTTTCTGAATGTTTGACTATAATAATAATTGTCAAGTAAATAGTCCGCTTGACTATCGGCTGATTTCCAATTAGCCTTACTCGAGTAAAATTGAATTATCACATAGTCGATAAATTGATCATGATTTTGCCAAATGGTAAATGGCGCACGAAAACAAAACTTTATATTTTTAAAGAATTGAATGGAGGAAATTTTATGACACCAATTCTTAGCTTACACAATGTTGATGTAACCGAATTCCTCGCCGTGCTCGATACCTGCGAGGGCAATGTATATCTCGTTACAAGCGAAGGCGACAGACTCAATCTTCGCAGCAAGCTTTGCCAGCTTGTCGGTCTTACAAGACTTATCGAAGGTGGCAAGATTGCAGAAGCAAGTATTATTTGCGAAAACAAAAATGACGAGTGCAAGCTTTTCAGACTTAATATGTTCGGCGACACAGGTAACGCCAAAGTAGGTTAATTCTGAAAACACTGACTTAAATATCTACGGTTTTCACGTTAATTTCAAAACTTCTAAACCCAAGGACAGCTGCGAGCAATCGCAGCTGTTTTTGGCTTTTACCTTTTAAATGTAAAATATCAATAAAGTGTTGATTTTGCCGATGTTTTGGGTTATACTAAGCTTAGTTTATTTAATGAGGCGTTAAACGCATTCGGAAAGGAATACGCTATGGCAGATACAAAAAACGAGATCATGAACGAAGAAGATCAGGGTATGCTCATCACTCTTGAGGATGAAAACGGTCAGGAAGTTGAATTTGAATTTCTTGATGTAATCGAGTTTGAGGGTACAGAGTACATTGTTCTCATCGAAAATGACGAAGATGCAGACGAGGTTGTTATTCTTCAGATTAATCAGATTGACGAAGATACAGAGGAATATGTCAGCATTGACGATGAAGATACTCTTAACAAGGTATTTGAGCTTTTCAAAAAGAAATATGAGGGCGACATTAACTTTGAATAATTCGTTTCAAATTGAGCTTCCGAGTGGAGGCTCTTTTCTTTTGTGTGAATATAACATTCTCAGCGGGAAAAAATACCGTTGAGGTGTTGTATATGACAGAAAAAACCGGACTTGAAAAAACTGTTGTGTTTAATTTGAAATCGGCAAATGAATCTGATGTCAATAATATCGTCAATGAAAAAGGTCACGAAAGTCGTTCGTTTTATTACAAACTCGGCTTACTCTATTTTCTCAATATTGTTGACTGGATTTGTACAGAGGCGCTCATCGGCAGCGGACATTTTGTTGAGGCAAATCCCGTTATGCAGCCTGTGCTTGAAAACTTTTGGCTGACATTGTTAATCAAGGGAATTTTGCCGCTTGTGCTTATTCTTGGTTGTGCATTGATTTATAAGCTTGCCGAAATCGGCAGAAGCAAAACGGCTGAAATGCTTTTAACGGTCGGAATTGTGTCTTATGCCCTTGTAAACCTATGGCATATTTTCAATTTTGTATTGCTCTTTTGTCGATTTTAATGTACAATAGTGGGTAACGAATTTGAAAGGGAGTGTATGTTTTGCCGGCATTATCAGTAAGAAATCTTACAATGACTTTTATCGAAAGAAACCTTTTTACCGATGTTTCGTTTGATGTTGAAGAAAGAGATAAGGTGGGCTTTATCGGAGCTAACGGAGTCGGTAAAACAACTCTCTTTAAGATACTCAACGGCGAAATCAGCCCTGTTTCGGGAACTGTTACCTTTTCAAAAAATGTCCGTCCGGGATATATGGAACAGCATGCCTGCAACAATCCGAGGGCAGATGTGTATCACGAGCTGCTTTCCGTGTTCGATTATCTTTCGGATATGGAAACCGAAATTTCCACACTTGCACATCAGATTGACAACAAGTCGGGAAATCTTGACGAGCTTGTTGAAAGGCAGACCATGCTTATTGAACAGTTTGAAAGAGCAGGCGGTCTGACCTATAAAAGCAGAACCCGTTCCGCACTTTTAGGACTCGGATTTTCCGAAAATGACTTTACAATGCCTGTCGGCAATTTAAGCGGCGGTCAGCGTTCAAAGCTCTGCCTTGCAAAGCTGTTGCTGTCGCAGAGCAATATGCTCCTCCTTGACGAGCCGACAAACCACCTTGACATTGACGCAATCGCATGGCTTGAAGGCTTTTTGAGAGATTTCAAAGGCGCAATGATTATCATCAGCCATGACCGTTATTTTCTTGATAATGTAACCAACAAGACGATTGAACTTGAACACAACCGTGCTATGGTTTATAAGGGCTCATATTCGGAATTTGTCAAGAAGAAGGAATCGGTGAATGAGTCGCTTAAAAATAAATATGAACACGATTTAAAGGAGATAAAGCGTATTGAGGGCATTGTTGAACAGCAAAAACGCTGGGGACAGGCACACAACTTTATCACAGCCGCAAGTAAGCAGAAAGAGGCTGACAGAATCAAAGACGGGCTTGTTGCCCCCGAAAGCGAGCTTGAAACAATGCGTATGCATTTTGAGCCGAGATGTGAAAGCGGCAACGATGTTTTAATCTGTAAAAATCTTGCCAAGTCGTTTGACAACAAACAGCTTTTCAAAAATGTTGATATACATATCAGAAAAGGCGAGAGAGTGTTCATCATCGGCGGCAACGGTTGCGGTAAAACAACGCTGTTCAGAATTTTAACGGGGAAAACTCCTATGAACAGCGGTGAATATGACTACGGCGCAAATGTTGAAATCGGTTATTTTGATCAGATGCAGCAGAATCTTGACCTGTCAAAAACCGCACTTGATGAGGTGTGGGACACCTTCCCGAATATGACGCAGACCGAAGTCAGAAGTGCGCTTGCGTCATTCCTGTTCAAAGGTGACGAAGTGTTTAAACCGCTTTCAAAAATGAGCGGTGGCGAGAGGGCGAGAGTTTCTCTCTTGAAACTAATGCTAAAAGGCAGTAACTTTTTGCTCCTCGATGAGCCGACAAACCACCTTGACGCATCGTCACGGGAAGAACTTGAAAAAACTTTGCTTGACTACAGCGGTACAATGCTGATTGTCAGCCATGACCGTTATTTTATAAATAAAATTGCCGACAGAATTTTACTCCTTACAAATAACGGAGTAAAGGAATATCTCGGTAATTACGATTATTATCTTGAACGCACAACAGCCGAAAAATTGGGTGCTGTTCCGACTGAGAATAAGAAAGATAAAAAAGAAAAAACGCAGAATGATTACTTTTTGCAAAAGCAAAAGCAGAGTGAAGAACGCAAAAGACAGACTAAGCTTAAAAAGGCAGAGGCTGAAATTGAGCGACTTGACGAAGAAATCGCCAAAACACAGGAGCTCCTCTCAAGCGAGGAAGTTGCCGCAGATTACGAAAAACTTATGGAGCTTTCAAAACTGCTCGAGGATTTGCAAAAACAGCAGGAGGAGCAGTACGAAATCTGGGAAGAACTCGAAAGTATGGCAGAATGACTTACAGTCTGGATGAGCGACAAATTCCCCTTGCTTAAAGTAAAAAATTGTTGTATAATAACCGCATAATATAAGCTAAAGACTGTTGCACAGCAGTTTTTGCAGTTGATTTTCAGATGAAAGATTATGCGAATTAAAAATGAAAAACGGCAGGCAAAATACCCTGCCGCATACATCTGCCCGTGGCGCAATTGGATAACGCAACGGATTCCGATTCCGGAGAATGGGGGTTCAAGTCCCTTCGGGCAGGCCAAAAAAGGACACCCTACGGGGTGTCCTTTTTTTGGTCTGTTTAGAATCCGAAGGGATTTGAAGCCGACCGTAAAGAAAATGCCCCTGTGGGGCATTTTTAGGGAGGAGCGTTTATGGAGGCATAGCTATGCACAGGACGCAACAAGCGAGGCGGAAAGTTTAGGTCTGTACAAAGTACTTCGGGCAGAAGTAGTGATAAGATGAAAGTGTGACACCCTACGGGGTGTCTTTTTTTGTCCTGTTTAGAATCCGAAGGGATTTGAAGCCGACCGTAAAGAAAATGCCCCTGTGGGGCATTTTTAGGGAGGAGCGTTTATGGAGGCATAGCTATGCACAGGACGCAACAAGCGAGGCGGAAAGTTTAGGTCTGTACAAAGTACTTCGGGCAGAAGTAGTGATAAGATGAAAGTGTGACACCCTACGGGGGCGTGCTTTTTTCAGCTAAATTATCCTGTAGATAGCTAAATTGTCCTGACGGACAGCTAAAAGTGAATTTAATTTAGCTGTAAACCGAAAGGTTTGCAATTTAGCAACGGAGCGACAAAAAATTTATAGGATATTTTGTTGAAAAATACAATGAAAAATTTTTTGCAAAAACCCTTGACGAATAGGATTGAGGATGATATAATAGTCAAGCTGACTCATTCGAGGACATCTTCAAAAAATGAAAATGCTTCAAAAAAATTAAAAAAATTTGAAAAAAGTGTTGACAAATGATGAAGAATGTGATATATTATACAAGCACTCGAAATTAAAGAGTGAATGCAAGAGCGAAAGCTAAATTCGCTGGTGTAGCTCAGTTGGTAGAGCAGCTGATTTGTAATCAGCAGGTCGGGGGTTCAAGTCCGTCCACCAGCTCCATTGAAGCCTACTGTTTAGGCAGTAGGCTTTGATTTTTGAAAAACTTGATAGGGGAGAATTCCCGAGTGGCCAAAGGGGGCAGACTGTAAATCTGTTGCGTTTCGCTTCGATGGTTCGAATCCATCTTCTCCCACCATCTGGGGTAGACACTTTAGATGCCTACCCCATTTTTGTCAGTATTCATGCGGGTTTGCGGGCTTTTTAGAGCACAAAATCCAAAATGATTTTCCATAGATGCCTTTTCCATAAAATGGCAATATTAAGATTTTTCGTGAGCAAAAGCGGGGCTTCCGCCTGATTTTTCAGGCCGGGGGCCCCGCTTTTTTTGCGTTTACCACCTTTTTTCCCGTTGTCGGAAGTGTAGAAGTTTCCGGCAGTTTCATAGATAGATTGACGAATCACCAAAACGGACCAATTTTAAGCCCTCAAGATACAAGGGGGTAGTGCGCCCTTTTTTAGAACCTCCCCAGCAGGCCGCCGGGGAGGTTCTTCGCTTTCCCCCTCTCCCACACCCTCACCCCCTAAATTACTTTACTTGGCTGGGAAAGAACAAGTTTCTCTCCAGCAAGCTTTACTCAAAACCGGTAACTTCTCCAAGTTTTCAACAATCGTCAAGAAAGGATGAGCAAAACCATGAACATCGGCATCGACCACGGCTATTACGCCATCAAAACCCGGCATTTTTCTTTCCCAGCTGGTATCTCGGAATACTCCCACGAACCCTACACCCTGCAGAACACACTGGAATTCGGTGGGAAGTTTTTCGTGTGCGGGACGGGCAGACAGCCGATCCTGCGCAACAAAATGGAAAACGACAACTACTACCTGCTTACCCTTGCCGCCATCGCCAAGGAGATCAAGCAGCGGGGCGGAACGACAGAATGTTCCGTCAAACTCGCTGCAGGACTGCCGCTGGCTGGTTTTGGCCGGGAAAAGAACCCTTTCCGGGAATACCTTCTCCGTTCTTCCCAGCCGGTGTGCTTCAAATTCGAAGGAATCCCCTACAAAATCACCATCGAGGATGTGAAGCTGTTCCCGCAGGGGTATTCCGCCATCGCTATCCACCCGGAACTTATCCAAAACGAGCCTTCTGTCCTTCTCATGGATATCGGCGGCTGGACGGTGGACCTCATGCGGCTGGACAACGGCGTCCCCAACGCTTCGACCTGCCGCAGCTTGGAACTGGGGATGATCCGCTGCATCGACGAAACGAAAGAACAGGTGCGCCGGGATGTGGGGCTGTCTGTTACCGACGCTCAGGTAGAGCGTGTGCTGGCCGGAAAGCCCTGCAGCATGGACGAGGACGCCCGGAATATCATTCAAAAGCAGGGACGCCTCTACGCCGAACGGCTTCTCTCGGCAGCCATGGAATCGGGGTTTGACCTCAAGGCAATCCCGGTGGTGATGCTGGGCGGGGGTGCGGCAGTCATCAAGGGCAGCGTGACCGAGCAGGACGGCCTGTGCCGGGTTTTCGCCCTGATAGACGATAAGGTGAACGCCGAAGGATTTGAACGCATTTTGGGGCATTTGTCGGGCGGTGTGGGAAAGGCATGAGCAGGCCCCTGTATATGTTCCGCCCAAACCTCCAGAACGAGGATCACCGGAAAGCTTGGGAGATTTTGCAAAGTGTGCCGGAAGGACAGAAAAGCGCCTTTCTGGTACGGGCAATTCTGGCAGCCGAACGGCAGAAAGAATGGGAAGCCACCCTGCGCCGGGTGCTGCGGGAGGAACTCAAAGCTGTTCCTTCCCAGCCAGTGGAGCAGCCGGAGGAAGCCATCCCGCAGGAGATGATGGGATTCCTCGGTTCCCTGTTGGGAGAAGAATAGCCCTATTGGATTCTCAGTATGCTTTGTTCTGTAAAAATGAAAGGAGAACTAATATGAGAAAAGAAATTTACAAAATCAAAAGCCCCAAGCACATCGTGTTTGGCGATCCCCTGTATTTTGAAGAATTTAAGGAAACCGAACTCAAACGCCTCACTGTGGACTATAAAACGTCCAAACACTTCGACGCAGCCCGGCTTGTCCTGCTGGAGAAACCAAATGAGGAATACCCTGAATATACAGACCGGACGATGACGCTTTACCTTGCTCCAAGCCAAACCATAGACGTCTATGCCGAGGAGAAAATCTACGCTTCTCAGAAAATAGAGGAAAAATCCATCGGAGTGGATACCGCCCGCTATTATCTCAGCATTGACGGGCGGGATGATGAAATCAAAACAGGCGGCGATGGCTGGTGGGGTAGTTTTGAGGAATACTACCGGCAGGCTGGGAAAGACCGGCTTTCCGACGCTGTAGTCCTGACCATCGCTATGCCGGAGGAATATGACTTTAAAGGGATGAAACAGCTGGCCGGGTACTTTTTCGAGGATATGCAGCTGATTGCCCCTAAAAAACAGAAGAAAAAAGAGGAACCAAGCCGTTAAAATCCCCCCATATAGCCCTTGTTGGTTGTGACGTTTGTTGAGCCTGCTTTGGCTGAAAGGTTGTTGCTCGTGGTAATAGCTTTATCAGGCGGGTTGCAGTATGCTTGTGTTGCCCGAAAGGGAAAGAAAAGAAAAAGGAGCGATGGAGCGTGGAAACCAAGGGCGTAACCTGCAAAATCCCATTAGATCTGCACAACCAGATCAGCGAAGAAATCCGGGAAACGGAAAGTACCATGAGCAAATTCATCGAAATGGTCATCCGGGAACATTATGAGAAAGGGGCTGTCAAAGTCATGGAAAAAGGAAGAACATTAGCATTTCAGGTAAGCGAGGAATTGTTCCAGAGGGTAAAGGAATACCTTGAAAATTACGAAAAAGCCTATCACCGCCGCCTCACCCAAAAGGAATTTGTCATCGGGCTGATCGAGCAGGCGCTGGAAGAAGCGGAGGAAGAATTCGAAGCCGCCAGAGCAGCCGAGCATGAGGAACAGGCAGAGAACGGCTGGGAAGCCCCGGAAGGCCCCGAAACCGACGAGGACGAGGAAGTACCCGACGATGAGGAACCAGAGGGCTGGGGCGGCGAGAACAGCGAAGCGGAAGCCTCCGCAGAGGACGAAGAAACAGAAACCGAGGAAGCTCCGGCAGAAGAAGATGACAGCGGCGACGAGGACGCCATGCCGGAAAATGAGCCGGAAAGATGGGAGCAGGATGAGGATGAAGAAACCGAACTGGATAACGATACCATGGAAACCGGCGAAACCAATGAAAATGAAGATGAAACCTACGCATAATACAGCCAGCAACAGCCCGCAGGAAACTGCGGGCTGTTTTCATATATATAGATTACATCTCACTGAGAGAAAGGGGCGATGTCCGTTGATTGTGGTTTAGCTATTTTGAAAATTCCTCAAAAGGGGCGTGATATAGAAAACCATACGATATATTGACCTGTTCTCCGGTATCGGCGGGTTCCGGGAAGGGCTAACCCGCGCCGGAGGATTTACCTGTGCGGGCCATTGCGAAATTGACAAATATGCCGATAAAAGCTACCGTGCGTTGTTCGATACAGAAGGAGAGTGGTTTTGTGACGATATCCGAAAAGCCGATCCAAACGACATCCCCGGCTTCGACCTGCTGTGCGGAGGGTTTCCCTGCCAGCCTTTTTCAGCTGCTGGAAAGCGTGGAGGATTTGCCGATCCAAGAGGTACCCTGTTCTTTGAAATTGCCCGGCTGACTGCGGCAAAAAGACCTGCGTATCTGCTGCTTGAAAATGTTCCCGGACTGCTTAATCATGACGGGGGCAGGACGTTTGCGGCCATCCTCCATACGCTGGATGGATTGGGGTATGGTGTGGAATGGCAGGTGCTCAACAGCAAGGATTTCGGAGTCCCCCAATCCCGAAAAAGGGTGTATCTTATCGGATATCTTGATGAGCGATGCAGAGGAAAAGTATTTCCTTTCACCGAAACAGCAGGAACGTCTCTTGTGCAAGTCCTTCCCGGAGCGCAGGGAGAGCGAGTGTACTCCCCGGAAGGGGTAAGCTGTACCCTTGCGGCACAAACGGGTGGATTTGGCGGGAAAACCGGCTTGTATGAAGTGGGCCTGCCCATCAAGGAGAACACTAAGAAGGGATATAAAATGGCGTATCCCGGCGACAGCATCAGTTTGGCGTTTGCCGGACTGAATACCCGCCGCGGCAGGGTTGGCAGAAAAATCGCCCATACCCTCACCACAAACAGCGACCAAGGCACTTTGGAAGCCTGTGCTGTTCTGACTCCGGAAAGGGAAACTGTCCGTCAGAACGGGCGGCGCATCAAATCTGCGGAAGAACCCATGTTCACTCTTACCGCCCAAGACCGCCATGGCGTTTTATTCGGCGGCCGAATCCGCAGGCTGACTCCCAAAGAATGTCTGCGATTGCAGGGATGGCGGGATGAACAGATCGGCAAATTGATTCCTTTGCAATCAGACGCACAGCTCTACAAGCAGGCCGGGAACGGTGTTACCGTTACTGTGGTGGAAGCTATCGGGAAACGGCTTTATGCCGCCCACCGGGAGGTGACCGCCATCGATTGATTTAAAAGACCAATACTTCGGCTGCGAAATTGAGATGACGGGGCTTACCCGCCAGCAGGCGGCGGAAGCGGTGGCCTCTCTGTTCGGGACTACCGCTGTCCATTCCCGTTCTTCCCGCACCTACGATCCATGGGAGGTAACCGACAACGAGGGAAAAATATGGCGGTTTGTCTACGACTCCAGCATCCATGGTTCCCACCGGATCGGGCGGCAGCAGCTTGCCATCGGTAATGGCGACTACAAGGTGGAAATGAATTCCCCCAAACTGGAATACAGGGAAATGCCGAAGCTGCAGGAGGTTGTCCGCACCCTGCGCCATGCGGGGGCTGTCGTGAATGAAAGCTGCGGGATGCACGTCCATGTGGACGCCTCCAAGCATACCCCGCAAAGTTTAAAAAACGCCCTCTCCATTATGTATTCCAAAGAGGATATCCTGTTCAAAGCCTTAAATGTGAATGAGGACCGGGTGGAACGCTGGTGCCAGAAAGTGCGGGAACCCATGCTGGAGAAAATCCGCAAGCTTCCCACCAACACCACCATGGACCGGTTAAGGCGGGAATGGTATGAAGGTTCTGACGGAAGCTATGAGCATTACAATTGGACAAGGTACTATGCCCTAAACCTTCACTCGGTATTTTACCGTGGTACCTTAGAGTGGCGCTGTTTTGAAAGTACTCTCCATGCCGGTAAGGTACGGGCAAATATCACGCTGGCGCTTGCCATTTCCGCGCAGGCCATCAACCAGCGCCGGACGGTTATGCGGAAAACCGAGATCAGCGAAAACCCCGCCTTTACTTTCCGCACCTTCCTTTTGCGGCTGGGCCTCATCGGGCCGGAATACAAAAATGTGCGGGAACATCTGCTCTCAAACCTCCCCGGCGACCGGGCATGGCGGTATGATAAATCCCAATACCCCAGCCTGCAGAACCGCCGAAACCAAGAACGATAGGAGATGATGAAAACCAAAGAAAAACTTTACTTTGCCTATGGTTCTAATATGAACCTGAACCAGATGGCGTTCCGCTGCCCGGATGCGGAAGTGGTGGACACCGTCCGGTTGGAAGGATACCGCCTTGCCTTTTGCATGAACGGCGGCGGGAATGGCGTTGCCACGGTTGTGCCGGAAGAAGGAAGCTATGTGGACGGTGTCCTCTGGCGGATCTCCGAACGGGACGAACGGCATCTGGACCACTATGAGGGATTCCCCTATCTGTACGGGAAAGAACCTGTTGTGGTAACGGATCAGGATGGGGTAAGGCGGGAAATCATGGCGTATACCATGAACAGCCCGTACAAGGATACCCCGGCGCTGCCCTCCAAAGCCTATCTGGAAGGCATCCTCAACGGCTGCAGGCAAAACGGGATCGAAATCGCCCCTGTTTTGGAAGCGGTCTGGCTCACCCAGCAGAAACTGCCGAAAAGAGAAATCCCCCATAAAAAACACCATCGCCGGAAAAGCGGCGAAGAACGATAACCTGAATACCGGCCCCCGTGGGATGGAGAATTTTCACTCCATCCTGCGGGGACCTTTTTTTATTTGTCATAAAGGAGAATTGTATGAAAAAACATCTAACAAGACTGCTGTCCCTGATGATGGCGGTACTGCTCTGTTTTGGGATTTTCCCAAGCAGCGCCCTTGCCGCCGAATATGAGTACGACGGGTACATCTCCATGATCGACCATAAGGGCAGAGGGTATTCCCTCAGCTCCAACCTTCCCGCCCCGTTTGGCGGATACAGCTCCAATAAGTTTTCAGAACTGCGGATCAATGACCTGAAAGCCTTCCGTACCGCTTACTGTATCCAGCTTGGCGTGGCAACACGCACCGGCATCGGCTACGACCAATCGGACGATTACGCCGCTTTTACCGCCGAGCAGAAATCCATGATCAACACCGCCCTGACCTTGGGGTACAACGTGGAAACCGGCACCAAGTACGGCGGCAGCGCCATCGACGAGTACATCGCCACCCAAATCCTCATCTGGCTGATTGCCCATGGGCAGTTGGGGACCGGGTATGAAACGCAGATCGTCAATGAGATCACCGCCAACAGCCCCGCCGCAAAGCCCATCTTCTACCAGCTGCGGGAAAACGTCGTGAATTACCACACCATCCCGTCCTTTGCTACCGGCGATCCCAGTGCGGTCGGGGCATATACCCACGACCTCAAATACAACGAGAGCAATGGAAAAAATGAAACCACGCTGGTGGATGAAAACAATGTGCTGGGCAATTTCGCTGTCAGCTATCCGGGGGTGGATTTTTCTGTCAGTGGAAATCAGCTTCATGTTTCCACCGATAAAAAGGAATTCGGTACCATTACCGCAGAAAAACGCCTGCCTTCTTCCATTCCCGGAGTGGTTACAGGCGGCACCAAATACTGGCTGCGGGACGAATACCAGAATGTGGTCACCTTCGATGTAAAAGGTTCCGCAGAGCCTGTGAAGTGCTACTTCTCCCTTGCAATCAAAGCAGGCGCCCTGCAGCTTGTGAAAACCTCCGAAGATGGTAAAGTCGAGGGAATCCCGTTTCACATCTCCGGCAACGGGATTGAGAAGGACGTGGTAACAGGGCCGGATGGGACCATTAAGGTGGATAACCTCCAAGCCGGAAATTACACCGTAACCGAGAAGGCCCCGGACAAATACGTCCAGCCCGAATCCCAGCAGGTAACCATCTACCCCGGCCAGACCTCCAGCGTCAGCTTTTCCAATATCCTGAAGAAGTTTACCGTGGAGATGGAGAAGGTAGACTCCGCTACCGGCGAAGCGCAGGGCGATTCCACCTTGGATGGCGCTGTGTACGGGATGTTCAAGGGGGAAACCCTGCTGGATACCTATACCACAGCGAACGGGGGCAAATTTACTACCAAGGAATACCCCTGCGGTCCGGATTACAGCATCCGTGAAATCTCCCCCAGCGAGGGGTACCTGCTGGACGAAACTGTCTATCCGGTAGGCGCAGAACCGGGCAATTTTACCTTGGAGAACAACAGCATCCCCATGACCGCCACAGAGGACGTGATCCTCGGCAATATCGCTATCACCAAGCATACCGACCAGCCCGCCCTCCCGGATCAGGAAGAACCTATTCCTCAGTCGGAAGCCCCTGCTGAGGAAGTGGAACCCTCCAATGACGAGGTGCAAATTGAGCAGCCGGAGGAAGGGGCGGAATTCCAAGTTTACCTTGCCAGCGCCGGAAGCTATGAGAACGCCAAGGAATCGGAACGAGATCTCCTGATTACCGATTCCCATGGTTTTGCCCAGTCGAAGGACCTTCCATATGGCCTGTATGTGGTGCATCAGACCAAGGGCGCCGAAGGGCAGAAATTTGTCCCGGATTTCTCCGTATTCATTTCCGAGCATGGCAAAACCTATTACTTCATCCTCAATAACCCCACCTTTACCTCCCTCATCCGCTTCGAGAAGAAAGACGCCGAATCCGGCAAAATTATTCCTCTGGCGGGAACCGCAGTCAAAATCCGCAACGCCGATACCGGCGAATGGGTGGTGCAGCACATCAACTACCCCAGCCCCATCGACATCGACACCTTCGTGACGGATTCCACAGGCACCCTCATGCTGCCGCAACCCCTTGGCTTCGGAAATTATGAACTTTTTGAACAGCAGAGTCCATGGGGATATGTTCTCGATGGAGAGCCGGTACCCTTTGTGGTAGACGGTTCACAAGACGTTGTCATCGTCGAGAAATACAATGTCCCGCAGAAAGGAACCATCATCGTTTCCAAAGAGGGCGAAACGTTCAGCCATGTGGTGGAATCCGGCGGGATGTACCAGCCCCAATATGAGGTGCAGGGCCAGCCGGGCGCTGTTTACGATATCACCGCGCTGGAAGATATCGTCACCCCGGATGGCACCGTTCATCTGAAAGCCGGTGAACTGGCCGCCACCCTCACCACAGGGAGCGATGGAACCGCCGCCTCGGAACCTTTGTATCTGGGCCGCTATCAGATTTTGGAGCGCACCGCGCCGGATGGCATGGTAATCGACCCGGAACCCAAGGAAATCACCTTGTCCTACGCCGGGCAGGAAGTGGAAATTACCTCCGCCAGCGTTGGTTTTGTCAACGAGCGCCAGAAGGTGGAAATTTCTCTCCTGAAGCTGTTAGAGCAGGATGAAACCTTCTCCATCGGCATGAATGAGGAATGGAAAAACATCACCTTTGGGCTGTTTGCCGCAGAGGAATTGACCGTAGCAGACGGCACCTCCATCCCGGCAGACGGGCTGCTCGAAACGATTGGCGTCGATGAGAACGGCAATGCCATCTTTAAAACCGACGTACCCTGCGGGGCTTCCCTGTATATCAAGGAAATCGGTACAGACGACCACTACATTTTGAGCGATGAGAAATACCCGGTGGTGTTTGAGTATGCCGGTCAGGATGTGGCGAAAGTGGAAATCAAAGCAAACGATGGAGAAGCCATTGAAAATACCCTGAAGCGTGGAAAGGTATCCGGCTGGAAGGTGGATCAGGATGGCTTTGAACTGGCGGGCGCAAAAATCGGCTTGTTCCGTTTCGACGAAACCGAGTTCACCGAGGAAACCGCCCTCATGGTCACCGAGAGCAATGAAATCGGGTACTTTGAATTTGACAAGGTACCGGTTGGAAATTGGCTGGTTCGGGAAATCGCACCTCCGGCAGCCTTCGTATTAACGGAAGAAACCTTCCCGGTGGAGATTACCGAGGACGGACAGGTTATAGAGATCCGTATCGAAAACCAGATCATCAAGGGTACCGCCGAAACCACCAAGGTGGACGCTGACTTCCCGGAAAACAAGCTCTCCGGGGCTGTCTTTGAGGTTTACGCCGATGTGGACAACAACGGCGAGTTTAATGCGGAGATCGACCAGCTGGCAGGTGAAATGACCGAAACCGAACCGGGACTCTACCAGATGAAGGACCTCGTGTACGGAAACTACTTCCTGCACGAAAAACAGGCGCCGGAATTTTTCGAGAGGGATGATGGGTATTACCCCTTCTCCATCACAGAAAACGAAGCGGTGGTTCGGATTGAAACCGAAGCTGGCGTAGGCTTCCTCAACAAAGCACAGACCGGTTCCCTGAAGGTGGTAAAGACAGCCGACGATGATAAGATTGAAGGCCGCACCTTCAAAATCACCGGTACCGACTTCATGGGAAATCCCTATGAGCAGGAATTCCAGACCGATGAGAAGGGAGAAATCCATGTCACCCTCCGTGTGGGCGAATACACCGTATCTGAAGCGACCGGCGAGGATTCCGGGAAATACATCCTGCCGGATGACCAGACCATAAAAATTAAGGCGGGAGAAACCACGACTGTCAAGATGCACAACAAACTGGTGCCGGAGGTTCCCACCGTTCCTCAAACCGGAGATAACCCGTGGATGCCAGCCATCCTTGGCGCTCTCGCAGGCTTGGCAGCTTTGTCCGGCGGCGCTTTGCTCTTCCTGCACCATACAGGGAAAAAGCGGAAAGCTGCCGGTGACAGCGATGAGAATCAGAGCGCAGAAGAATGAAAATCTTCCTGAAAGGATTTTGTATCGGCCTTTTATGCCTGAGCCTTTTGGGGCTTCTCTGGTTCTTGGCGCTCCAGCCGGGGCTGACCAATAGAGAAGCGCAGGATTTGAAAGAAGGATACGCGCAGCCCCTCCCCGGAGAATCCTCCGGGGAGTTACCGGCTGGGAAAGAACAGCCGGAACCGGAATCCCTCGTGAACCTCTCCGCCCTGCAAGCCGAATACCCGGATATCAAGGGCTGGATTTCCATTCCCGGCACCTGTGTGGACTACCCGGTTTTGCAGAGCAGCGCCGACGATCCCGAACATTATCTGCGGCGCACCTACAAGGGCGAGCACCGCACTGCCGGGAGCATTTTCTTTCAGTGGGACTGCACCTCGGAAAGCAAAAACCTTGTAGTCTACGGGCACAACATGAACGACGGGACCATGTTCGCCGTGCTCCAGAAGATGGCGGATGAAGCCTTCCGAAAGGAGCATTCCCAAATCCTCCTGCAGACCAGCGATGGACTGCGGGAATACCGCATTGCGGCTGTGCTGAAAACCGATATCCAAAAGCTCCGGTTTAATCGCACCGAATTTGCGGACAATGCGGATTTCCTGTCTTTTCAGGAAGAACTCTTCGCGCAGTCGCTTTACAACCCCCAAACCATTCCCGGCGAGGACAGCCGCCTGCTGACGCTTGTCACCTGTTCCTATGAGTGGGAGAGCGCCCGCACGGTAGTCGTCGCCGCAGAAGCGAGGTGAAAATCAATCTATGGAACCAAAAGCAATTATTTTGATCTGTTTATGCGCTGTCATTTTAGGCGGCCTCATTTTCCTGCACATCCGTAACCGCAGGAAGAAATAGCCCAGCCGAAAGTTTTCAAAATGGACGCTTCTTGGCAAAACCATGTCCTCCTATGGATTGGGTTTTCCCGATATACTGTGGTTGCCTGAAAGGGAAAATACAGGATAAAGGGGAACGCTTATGAAATCCATAGAAAAAGCGCAATGCATTGTTAATGTCGCCAAAGACCAGTACAATCTGTGCGGGATGGAAGGAAAGCCAATTGCCGTCCTGCTGCTGAAAGCCCTGTCGTCCCTGCGGCTTCACCGGGACCATGCGTCTCCCGATGAAATGCGGGAAGCCTACCGGCTGGTCAGGCAGGAAGAAGCGGATACGCTGGCTGGAAAGCCATTTGTCCTGACTGCCCAGCCCACAAAGGAAGAACAGAAAAAGGTTCTGCTCTGGATGCAGACGCCCGATAAGGCAAAGCATCTGTCCAGAAAGGATAAGCGGCAGATCGGCAGGGCGGTCAGGTTCTTAAAGGACTACTGGTCATAAGGCAAAAAGAATCATTCAACCGGGCGGGGCGCCATAGAGCGCTCCGCCCATATATTTTGTTCATACTGGAGGGATTGATTGAAAAAAGCTGGACTTTTAGACGTGATAGCCGAACAGCACCGCACCTTTATCTCCAACCTGCGCCTGCTGCCGGAACTCAAGTGGGCGGCGCTTGGGGATTTGTACCGACTGCCGGATAAGGAGAAATACCCCTTAAAGGAATGGGAAGAAGCCGTGTCCTACCTTTTGGGCTGCGAGGTCCATTTTAACAATTACGAAGAAATCGGGAAAAGCCTCAAGCCCTTTTCCCTGCAAATGAGGTGATCTGCCAAAATGCGAGTATTGCTTGTAGAACCGGGGAAAGCGGCCCGGCCTGTTGATATAAAAAACGAACTTTACGAAATGCAGCAAATAGTAGGCGGCTCCATTCAGGCGCTTTATCCGTGGGAAGAACCGGCCGCTATTGTCTGCAATGACGAAGGGAAAATCACAGGACTTCCGCTAAACCGTGTGTTGGAGAACTATGACATAATTGCGGGAACCTTTTTTGTCTGTGGTATTCAGGGAGAAAACTTCTCCAGTTTGACTGAAAAGCAAATGCAGAAGTATCAGCAGATGTTTTTCAGCCCTGAAAAATTCATCCAAACACCGGAAGGGCTTTTGTGTATTCGAATAAACCCGGTGGTAAGCCCAAAACCCAAAACAAAAAAGCCCCCGAATCATGAAAGATAAAGGAGAATGCCATGAACCAATTTTATACCGCCGAATCTGTTACGGAAGGGCACCCGGATAAGCTGTGCGACATCATAGCCGACAGTGTGCTGGATGAATGCCTTTCCCACGACGCCCTCTCCCGTGTGGCCTGCGAGGTGCTGGCCACCAGAGGGCAGATCATCGCAGCCGGAGAAATCACCAGCCTGTATGAACCCCAAATCCCGGCCATCGCCCGTTCTGTTCTTCAAAAGGCAGGGTATGATCCAGCAAGATACGCCATCCAGTGCCTCGTCCATAAGCAAAGCCCGGATATCGCCGCAGGGGTGGACTGTTCGTTAGAGCGCAGAAGGAATCTCTCTGAAGATCAGCCCGCCCTGCAGCTGGGGGCCGGAGATCAGGGCGTCATGGTGGGCTACGCCTGTTCGGAAACCCCGCAGAGTATGCCTCTGCCGGTTGTGCTGGCTCACCGCCTCACCAGTGCTCTCGCCGCCGCCCGGAAAACCGGGATGATACGGGGCCTGCGCCCGGATGGGAAAGCGCAGGTCACCGTGGAATACGGCGAGGATGGAAAACCCCTGCGGCTGGATACGGTTGTCCTTTCGGCCCAGCACAACCCGGAGAAACCCATGGACGAACTCTGCTGGGAACTTACCGACAAGGTGCTGGCCCCGGCGCTGCAGGCCCTGCCGCCGGATGAGGATACGAAAATCCTTCTGAATCCTTCCGGGCGGTTTGTGCTGGGCGGCCCGGAAGCTGACACCGGCCTCACCGGGCGAAAGCTCATGGTGGACAGCTACGGCGTGTTCGCTCCCCACGGCGGGGGCGCTTTTTCAGGGAAAGACCCCACAAAGATGGATCGTTCCGGCGCATACATGGCCCGGTACATCGCCAAAAACCTTGTAGCGGCGGGCCTGTGCGAAAAGTGCCTTGTCACGCTGGCCTATGCCATCGGCAAAGCCGAACCGGTCATGGTAGAGGTGGATAGCTTCGGCACCGGCACAGTCTGCGCCGACGATTGTCTGGCGGAGGCGGCGCGTTTCGTGTTCGGCTTAACGCCTGCGGAGATCATCGCCCAGCTTGACCTTTTAACGCCAAGATACACACAGACAGCCGCCTATGGGCATTTCGGCAAGCCGGAATTTCCGTGGGAACGCACCGATCAGGCCAAAATCCTGCGGGCGGCTGTCATTTAATCAGAAAGGAACAGCCTTATGCCCGGAGTAACGGAAGAACAAATCATCGCCGCCAGACGGATGACCGCCATTGAGTTTTTGCGGCGGTACCGGCCCGGAGAACTGGTCAAAACCGACAGCCGGGGGGAGTTTGAACTCCGGGAACACGACAGCTTCAAGATCAATGAAGAAACCAGCTTCTGGCATTGGAAAAGCCGGGATATCGGCGGCAAATCCGCCCTTGATTATCTGGTCAAGGTGGAAGGAATAAAGTTTGTGGATGCGGTGCTGGCCCTATGCGAAGAAAACCCCAGCTATATCCCGCCCCCTTCCCAGCCGGAGCAGGAAAAAGAATTCGCCCTGCCTCCGGCAGCGGCAAACAACCGCAGGGTGTTCGCTTACCTCCTGAAGCGCGGGATCAGCCGCAAGGTCATCGAAGCCTGCGTCCGGGCGGGGATTCTCTATGAGAGCGCCGACTACCACAACGCCGTGTTCGTTGGGAAGGATGAAACCGGCACGGCCCGGTACGCCTTCCTGCGTGGCACCTACACCAAAGGAAAGCCTTTCAAGGCGGAGGTATCCGGCAGTGACAAGCGGTTTTGTTTTTGTCTCCCGCCTAAAAGGGAAACCAAAAAACTTGCCATATATGAAGCTGCTATCGAGCCACTCGCACATTTAACACTGGAAAGTACGACAGATAAATGGCGGCTGTCCCTTGGCGGGATTTATGCCCCAAAAGAAGGGCAAGAAACTCAACCCTTTTCCTTCAAAAAGCCGCCCGCATTGGAATCCTTTCTCAAACGGCATCCGGAGATTGAGGAAATCGAAATCTGTACCAACAATGATTTTGCAGGAAGGTGGGCGGCAGAGCATATTGAGAAAGCCTATCAGGGCAAATACCGCATGGTGAAGAACCTGCCGGAAAAAGAGGGCTGCGATTACGCCGACCTGACAAAAGAGCGATACGAGAAGCAGGCCGCCCGGCAAAGGGCAGCCTGTTCCCGTTAAAAGGAGGTTTTGCAATAGCGGAAAAGGAAATTACACTCAAACTCTATTCCCCGCTGACCGGGGATTTTTACAAAAATGACATGGACGAATATGGCTGGAACAACGGGGTGGCTGATTATCCCACACTGTTCAGCGGCACGGATATGTCCTATTACGAGGACAGCATCCGCCAAGCCGTAGAACAATATACCGGAAATCTTATGTCTTACTTTTATAAACAACGCAATCCCGGAATTAAGGAAAAGGTGTTGAGCGCCATCCCCTCGGTGGAAATCCGGGACGGTGAACTCATGGGCTGCACGACAGTGGTACTGAAAGAACCGCTTGCCGAGGAAGAAATGGAAGATTTACAGGATTACCTGAAAGGCCAGTTTTCCGATGGCTGGGGCGAGGGCTTCGAGCAGCGGGAAATCCAGACCGGGGATGGAGTGCTGTATGTCCACTTTGCAGAAGAACCTTTCGATTTTGAAGTGGAACAGGTACAGCCAGCCGAACCGAAGAAGGAACAATCTGCTTTTAAGCGCCCGAAAATGAAGCTGGTGGGACAGGACGGGAACATCTTCGCCATTCTCGGCAGGGCTTCCCGGCTGCTGAAGGAAAACGGTCAGCCGGAACAGGCGGATGAAATGTGCGGCCGTGTTTACCAGTCCGGGGATTATTACAAGGCCCTGAATATTATCAGCGAATATGTGGAAACCGAATTGTCGGAGAAAACGCCGCACAAACAGAAAAAACGCTCCGATATGGAGCGATAACAGAAAGGAAGATGCCTCTGAACGAAACGAAAGAACTCGCACAAGTGATAGACGAATCCATTTTACCGTTGGAGCACAGCGGCGGGGATGGCTGGACCATTCTGCATGGGGATACCCTGCAGATCATCCGTGCCTTCAAGCCGCAGGTGTTCGACGCCCTCATCACCGATCCGCCCTATGCTTCGGGCGGCTGGAAACCCTCGGAGAAAAACCGCACCACCAACCAGAAGTACAGCAGCATGGACAAAGAAAACGCTTTGCCGGATTTTGACGGGGACAACCGGGATCAGAGAAGCTGGACCAGATGGATGGCGGAATGGCTTTCCGACGCCCGGAAAGCCTGCAGGCCGGGAGCGCCCGTCTGCCTGTTCATCGACTGGCGGCAGTATCCCTCCATCACCGACGCTTTACAGTGGGCTGGGTGGATTTGGCGGGGCGCTGTGGTTTGGGATAAGATGACCAGCCGCCCGCAGAAAGGTCGGTTCCGCCAGCAGAGCGAATATGTGGTGTGGGGCTCCAACGGTCCCATGCCGGTGAACCGCCCGGTGGGATGCCTGCCGGGGGTGTTCCGTTACGCCAATCCTCAAAACCGCATCCACGTGACGGAGAAGCCTCTGCAGCTTATGCGTGACCTTGTGAAAATCTGCGTACCGGGCGGAAGAATCCTCGATCCCTTCTGCGGGGCGGGAACCACCGTCCTCGCCGCCAAGCTGGAAGGATACGAAGCCGTAGGGATTGAAGTCACCGACGCCTACTATAAATTAGGTTCCGACCGGGTGCGCTTTGCGCTGGAATCCCATTCGGATACGGATGAAAGCGCCGAATAACCCCATGGCTATCCAGCTGGATAGCCAACGAAAAACAGAACCCCAAGCTGGCTATCCAACTGGATAGCCAGCCCCCCCATATATATAAAGGAAAGAAAGGAAATTCATTATGGAAAAAGCATTCGCCTACATCTGCGCCGCAGCAGATACCACCCCCCGGCTCCTCAAACGCTACTGCCGCAAGGTTTATGAACTCGGATACGTCCCCATCTGCCCGAAACTCAACGACGGGCAGTACCTTGTTCTGGATAATGCCGACGAAAAACGGGACTTCCATGGCATCGCCCGCCAAAAGCTGGGACGATGCCGGATGCTGGTGGTCTGCGGGAATGAGATCAGCAATTCCATGTCCGCTGAAATCGGTATGGCCGAAAAGAGGAACATCATCTGCACCACCCTCGACGGTCTCGCCAAGATCAAGGAAGCGGATGAGCATGACGGGCTTTGATTCCGCCGTGGTATTTTCCCAGCCGGTGACTGGTTTTGCAAGCATAGCGTTTGGATATCCAAACGCATCTTGGGGAGCGCCCCAAACCCCCGCTGAACCGCACCAGCTGATTTTGTTCAAGAAATGAGAGGTGAAGCTACTGAAAGAAAAACAATATGCCGCATTTGCGGCAGACGCCAAAACGCTGGACAGCCTGCGCCGGAACGAGGTAAGCTATGTCCCCGGCGCATTCGAAGTGACGAAGGTCATCGTTTTGAGCAAAGAGGATTTTGAAAAGCTCTCGGAGGACGTCTCCCCGGAATACCCCTTCCTCAAGGATAACCGGGAACTCATGAGCGCCGATCCGGGCGGTCTGTTCCGCTGCCTCATGGTGCGGGCCGAAGGGGAAAAAGAAAATATGCTGATCGCTCAAAGGAAGGATACCCTGTACCTTGGCTGCGGAAGGGATTACCGCAGCATTGACCTGCAGGGCGTACCAGAGGAACGCATCGCCTTGGAGGAACCGAAAGCCTATCAGGAACACGCTGTTTTTTACCACCGGCCCAGCCATATCACCGACCTCAACGGGCAGAATCCACTGCGGCCTGTGCCGGAACGGGAAACCCGTTTTCAGGTGGAACAGGTGGTTGTTCTCTCCGATGAGCAGTTCCGGCAGTTTCAGAAAACCGGTCTCAAGGATGACCAGATTTTCCTGTTCGATTACAGCGATAAGATGTGGTTTGATCCGGGCAGCTTCTGCTGGCACTGTGTGCTGGTCAAGGGCGAAAACAGCAAGGATGGTATTCTCGTGGATGCGGAAGGGTATTCCTACGCCCGGTATGCGGCATTCGCACTGGACTGCGGGAAGCTGCGCCTGCGGGACGTCCCTGTCCATTACGAATACCCAGCCAGAGCGCCGGAGCAAAAGAAAACTCGAAAAAAGAAAGAGCCGGAGCGTTAAAAGGAGCCTCACTATGAGAAAACGAAACCACATCATTCCCCTTCATTTAAACAAAAAGGAACTGGCGCATCTGGAAACACAGGTGAAAACAAGCGGCCTGCCCCGTGAAGAATTTTTGCGCACCCTCATCATGGGGGCGGAACTGCGGGCAAGGCCCTGCGGCCACCATGCGGATCTGCTCCACAAGGTAGCCGGACTCTGCAACAACGCCAACCAGCTTGCCAAGGTCGCCAATACCTATGGGGAAGCCAGCCAGCAGGATATCGAGGAAATGACCAAGCTGGCCCGGCAGGTATGGGAAGAAGTAAAGGAGAACTGGTAGCCTATCGCATATACCAGCATTATCCCCGTCCACCGCCTCGACAACGCCATCGACTATACCCTCGATGAGAAAAAGTGTTCCCGCAGGGAAAACGAGGAATCGCTGGAGGGGGAAATCGATAAGGCGCTCAACAAAGATAAAACCGAGCAGGATCTGTTCCAGTCCGCCCTCGGCTGCACCTGCGAAACAGCCTTCGAGGATATGTGCCGGATCAAAGAGATGTGGCACAACGAAGAAGGGGTGCAGGGCTTCCATCTGGTACAGAGTTTTGCCTCCGGGGAGGTAACGCCGGAACTGGCCCACCAGATCGGGCTGGAATTTGCGGACCGGCTGCTGGATGGAAAGTTTCAGGCGGTGGTCAGCACCCATCTCAATACCAAATGTATCCACAACCATCTTGTCTGGAATTCCGTGTCCATGAAAAACGGCAGGAAATACCGCAGCAATGAAAGAACCTATGTCACTGGGGTGCGGCGGATTTCCGACGAACTGTGCGTGAAGCACGGTCTCTCCGTTATCCATACGGAAAAGTCGGAACAGGTTGCCCGCCCCTATGCCCAGTGGCTGGCCGAGCAGAACGGAGCGCCTACATGGGAAACGCCCATCCAGCAGGATCTCAATGCGGCGGCTGCCGTTTCCCTCACATGGAAGCAGTTCCTGCGGGAGTTGGAGCAGAAGGGCTACGCCTTCCGTTTTGACCGCAAATACCCCGCGCTGATTCTACCGGGCAATGGGCGCACCGTCCGGTTTAAGACCTTGGGCAAGCAGTACACCCCGGAAGCTATCCAGCGCCGCATCCTCTACCCAAAGCCTCCCCGCCGGGCTGGGAAAGAACAGCCCCCCGCCAACCGTTTCCTTCTCCTTCTTGGGGAAACCCCTTCCCGCAAGCTTTCCGGTCTGCGGGCGCTCTATTATTCCTATTTATATAAAGTAGGGGCGCTGCCCAAGAAACCCCGGTACCCAAGCTACGCTGTGCGGGAGGATATCCGCAGGCTGGATCAGCGGATCGAACAGGCAGAATTCATCTTCAAACACCGCATCGAGGACCTTGGGCAGCTTGCCGCCATCCGGCAGGAAGCGGAGGATGAAATCGCTGTGCGGATCAAGGAGCGCCAGAAGCTCTACCGCTACCAGCCAAATTCCCCGCAGATTGCTGTCCTCACCGAAAAACTCAAAAAACTGCGGCATACAGCCAAGCTGTGCCGGAATATCGAAACCCATTCCATTGAGATGGAACAGCGCCTGCAGGCGGCACGGCTGGAAGAACAGCAGCGCAAGGAACAGCAGGCAAAAGAAGAACAGAAAAAGCAATCCCGGAATCGGGATAACCAAAAAAGGAGATGATCACTTGAACCGAATCCCCACAAGAGAACAGGTGGAGCGCCTCCGTCAGCAATACCCTGCCGGAACCCGCATTACCCTGCATTCCATGGACGATCCGCAGGCCCCGCCCCCCGGCACTAAGGGCACGGTTTTCCATGTGGACGGTATGGGGCAGATTTGCGTGAAATGGGATAACGGCTCCAGCCTGTCCCTGATCCCCGGCGAAGATTCCTTCTCTAAGGTTTCTGCGCCGGAAAAAGCAAAACAGAAACGCTCCCGTGATTTGGAGCGTTGAAAGGAGAATGTTGACTGAACTACGGTAATGATCCAGCCGACCAGATTGTCCGGTTTACCCTTGAGGGCACGGAAATGGTCCTCAAGCTGTCGGGGCTGGCGGCGAAAAACTTCGCGCTGTTTGTCTACGCCGTACTGAAGGACCAGAAGAAAACCCACGGCAAGACAAGACTGGTGCGGATGCTCCGGGAACAGCGCCCCTTCAAATTCTTTAAGGTGCCGGTAAAATGCATGAAAGACTTTGCCAAAGAAGCCAAGGGGCACGGCCTTTTGTATGTACCCATTCGGAACAAAAAAAATCAGGAAGCTATCGAAATCGTTGTGTTTGCGGATGACGCCTCCAAGATCCAAAGAATCTTCGATAACCTCGGCCTTGACTCCGTCAAAGCGCAGGCTGGCGAAGCCACGGTTGAAAAAGCGCCGGAGCAGGAAAAGCAGGCTCCCGCAGCCTCCGCCCCCGGCAAAACGGAAACCGTCAAAACTGAGCAGGGCGAAGTGGAATTCGAGGTGGGCGGCTTTGAGGACGATTTCAATATCGGCCCCGCCCAGCAGGATACCGCCGCAAATTTTACTTCCGGCCGGGAGCAGGAGTCCGGGGAACCGGCGGCGGAAAAGAGTCCGTCCGGGCCTTCCTCGCCCAGCAAAAGCTCTTCGCCCGAATCAACCGGCCCTGAGCGCACTCCCGACCAGAAGCCTTCGGTGAAAAAACAGCTGGAGGAAATCCGGCAGGAGCAGGCGGAGAAAAAGGCGTCCAAATCCAAGCAGCAGGAGCGCCAGCATCCTGCCCCCGGCCGTTCCAAACAGAAGAAAAAGAAAAAGCAGAAAGGAAGGTAATGCCCTATCGACTTATCCAGTTTAATCGGAAAGAAACAGGAACCGCAGCAGGAACAGCCCCCGCTGTCCAAGGAAGAATACGCCGCCATGAAGCAGGCCGAGCGTGAAGAAGTTTGGGCGAGGGTGGATGCGCAGGCTGAGTCGGTGTTTAAGGATGACGCTTCCATGAAAGGTTTTCTGAATTTCATGGCGAACTGCACCCCGCAGAGCACCCGGAACCTCCTCATCCTCTACGAACAGAATCATGAAATTACCCACCCCCGCACCTTTGATAAATGGAAGGAAGCTGGACGCTCCATCCGTTCCGGCGAGAAGGGATACACCTTCTTTGCGGATCAGGAGTACACCAAGGAGGACGGTACCATAGGGAACGGCTATACCATCACCAAAGCGTATGACATTTCCCAAACCAGAGGTCCCCAGCCCCTGCCGCCCCAGCAGCATCTGCCGGAGGAAGTCATCGCCGCCATGGTGGAGCAAAGCCCTGTTCCGCTTGCCATTTCCGACCAGCTGCCCCAAGGGGTGCAGGCGCAGTATATCCCGAAACAGCGTACTATTTTTGTCCGCAACGGGATGGATGAAACCGCCACCATCTGCGCCATCGCCAGAGAGCAGGCCCATGCCGGTTTCGATGCGGTGGGCAGCGGCTACTACCGGCAGGCGTATGCGGCCCAAGCCTACTGCGCCGCCTATGTAACCGCTCAAAAATTCGGCTTGGATACTTCCGCCTTCCATTTTGACAAGGTATGCCAAAGCTATGCGGAAAGAAGTGCGGAGGATAAGCGCGGCTTTATAGGCGACGTCAAACGGGCGGCCTATTCCATTAACCGTGATATCCAAAGAAGCTTCCGGGATTTGGAACAGGCGATCCAGCCGGATGAATTCTCGGTAGAAGCCGCCAAGCCTGTTAAGGCGCCAAAAGCCAAAACGGAGAAAGAGCCGGAACGATGAGCGCCGAGAATTTTCCGTTTGTTTTCTTTTGTACGGTAGCTTTCCGCCAGCCGTTGTGGTATGGTGGTTGTGAAAAAAGAAATAGATACGGAAGGAAGGGATCGCCATGACAAAGCAGCGGCTGGTGAAGATGACCGGCGGGGACCAGAACATACTGGTCAAGGCGCTTCGCAGCGCACAGGAATCAGCCGGACCGGAACTGTCCGGCGGGATGCAGGCGCTTATTGAAAAAACGGTCAACGCTCCAAGGTGCAGGCTGTATCTGAGCGATGAAGAATTTGAGAAAGCCGCACTGTCCTTAAACGGGATGCGGAACGCTTATCTGGCGGAAAACCGCAGCTGCGGCGGGATCGACCGTCTCCTCATAAAACTGACGCAGGCAAAATACAGGTATGCGCCTGCCCGATAAATATATCTGATACCCCCGGAGTCTGTGGGAATGTTCTCCCATGGGCTCCGGGGGGATTTTTTTGTTTTCACGGAAAGGAAGGATGATCGACAAAACCACAAAATATGTTGTTTCTTTATCAGGCAGTAAAGAAGGGGCGGGTGTCTCTTCGACGGAATAACGGCAAGAAAAAATCCATGGTGGGTGTGGCTGCTGCCTTTGCCCATCGTCTGGTGGGCGGCTCTTTTGGTGGCCGGAAGCTGGAACGACGGGATGAACCTTGTAGACCTGCTGGGGAAACTCCCGGCAGCGATGGACGCCCCTTTTTCCATCCGCTGGACGGAATATTCCGCCCGGTGCCTGTTTTTCTTTTCCCTCGGCTACGGGGTGATTGCCCTTTTGATAACCTCCAGCCGGAAGAACCGCCGCAGAGGTGCGGAACACGGCTCCGCCAAGTGGGGCGATGTGTTCCAGATCGCCAAGCGATACCGGGATAAAAAGAACCCGAAACAAAACCTCATCCTAACCCAGCATTTCCAGATGGGGATGGACGGCCACAAGCACAAGCGCAATACCAATGTGCTGGTGATAGGCGGCTCCGGCGCTGGTAAAAGCCGGTCCTATGCAATCCCGAATGCCTTAAACTGCGGGAACTGTTCGCTGGTGATTTGTGATCCCAAATCCGAAATCCTGCGGAAAACAGGCGGTGCGCTGAAAGCGAACGGATATGAGGTGCGGGTGTTTGACTTGTTAAACCCCGACGCCTCCTTCTGCTACAATCCCCTTGCCTATGTCCGGGATGACAAGGACGTGCTTCGCCTGATTGAAACCCTCACCCAATCCACCACCCCGCCCGGAGCGCAGAGCGCCGATCCCTTCTGGACGAAATCCGAAACGGCGCTCTTACAGGCCCTCGTCCTGTACCTCATGCACGAAGCGCCGCCGGAAGAACAGAACTTTGCCATGGTGATGGAAATGCTGGCGGCAGCGGAAGTCCGGGAGGAAGATGAGGAATACGAATCGCCTCTGGACATCCTGTTCGCCCGTTTGGAAATGCGGGATCCGGAGAGCATTGCCGTGAAGCAGTACCATGTCTTTAAGATGGGGGCTGGCAAAACTCTGAAATCCATTTTAATCAGCGTAGGCGTTAGATTATCGGCTTTTAACCTGCCGCAGATCGCCCGTCTGACCTACACCGACGACCTCCATCTGGAGGAAATGGGAGAAAAGAAAGTGGCCCTGTTCTGCTGCATTCCCGACAGCGATAAATCCCTCAATTACCTTGTGGGGATGATTTACGGCCAGCTCATCCAAACCCTCTACTTTGTAGCCGACCGGAAATACAAGGGCAGGCTGCCGGTGCCGGTTCATCTGCTGATTGACGAAGCCCCCAACATCGCCCTGCCTACGGATAACTTCCTGCCGTGGCTTTCCACCATGCGAAGCCGCAATATCTTCTGCAGCTACATCGCGCAGAATATGGCGCAGATCAAGGCGCTGTTCAAGGAGCAGTGGGAATCGCTGGTGGGCTTGTGTGACGAGTTCCTGTATCTCGGCGGGAACGAGAAGGAAACCCACAAATATGTTTCCGAACTCATGGGCAAGGAAACATTGGATACCAACACCTACGGCCACAGCCGGGGGCGAAGCGGCAGCTTCAGCGTGAACGACCAGCAGACGGGCCGGGAGCTTCTCACCCCCGACGAGGTGCGGATGCTGGACAACCGCAAGGCGATTTTGTTTGTCCGTGGGGAACGCCCCATGATGGACGATAAGTACGACCTCATGCGCCATCCCAACATCCGGCTGACCGAAGATGGCGGCGCTGAACCCTACGATTACACGCAGGCAAAGGACGCCGCTGACGATCTCGATTATTCCCCGGACCGGTACGACGATTTCGAACTGCTGGAACCGGAGGATTTTCTCAAACCATAACCATACTTTGAAACGGAGGAATGCTTCTGAAGAAATCTTTGAGTAAATTTGTTTCTCTGAAAAAACGCAAAAAAGACAGTAAGCCCGCAAACGCTTTGCCCCTCGGCAGGAAGGGACGGTTCGGCTTCTCCGCTTACACCGCCTTGGTGCTGTGCGCCTGCTGTTTTTCCACCACGGCTTTTGCCGCCAATGATCCGCTGGCGGTGGTCAACAACCTTTCTACCTTTATCTTTTCCCTGATCCGCGCTGTCGGACTCATCCTCTTGGGCTGGGGTGTGGTGCAGGTCGGCCTTTCCTTCCAGAGCCACGATCCCTCCCAGCGTTCGCAGGGTTTTCTCACCTTGGCGGGCGGCCTCGTCGTGACGTTTGCGAAAGAAATCCTCGACCTCATCACCGCTTGAAATCCTTTTCCAGCCGGGGCATCCGAAAGGGTGCCCCATATATTTCTTAAGAAGGAGGTGACCAGCCGGAAACTGGATTATTGATAACTTGAATTCGGCGCTGGGGACATGGAACGACAAACTGGCGGAAATCTGGACTCTGCTCACCCAAGATCCCGCCACCTTCAAGGGCGGCGGCATTTGGGGCGTTATGCTCAATATTAACGGCGCCCTGAAAGCCATCGGGTACGGTCTGCTGGTTTTGTTTTTTGCGGTGGGCGTGGTGAAAACCTGTTCGAGCCTGACCGATCTGAAGCGCCCGGAAGCGGCCTTCAAGATGTTCATCCGTTTTGTGCTGGCAAAGGCGGCGGTGGGATACGGCCTCGACCTCATGCTGGCTGTTTTCAAAATCATTCAGGGGATGGTTTCCACCATTATCACCCAATCCGGCCTGTCGGGGAGCAGCGGAACAACGCTTCCGCAGGAGATCATCGACAAGATCAACAACGTGGGCTTTTGGGACAGCATTCCTCTATGGGCGGTCACCCTGCTGGGCGGCCTGTTCATTACGGTGCTGGCGTTTATTATGATTTTAACCGTCTATTCCCGGATGTTTAAACTCTATATGTATACCGCTATCGCCCCAATCCCCATGTCCACCTTTGCCGGGGAACCCACCAGCAACGTGGGGAAAAACTTCCTGCGCTCCTATGCCGGAGTGTGCCTCGAAGGGGCCATCATCGCGCTTGCCTGCATTATTTTCTCCGTCATGGCGGCATCCCCGCCTGCGGTGGATCCCAACGTCTCAGCCGTTACCGCCGTGTGGAGCTACGTGGGCGAACTGATTTTCAACCTGCTTGTTTTAGTTGGAGCCGTGCGGATGAGCGACAGGATCGTCAAGGAGTTATTAGGGCTGTAAGGCCATGAAAGGAGTGAAGCAATATAGAAGTAAAAGTACCAAAGGAAATCCGGGACTATCAGGAGTCCATCTTTTTCGGGCTATCTACCCGGCAGTTTATCTGTTCCCTGCTGGCCGTAGGCGTGGCAGTCGGCATCTATTTCGGCCTGCGTCCGCTGGTGGGCAGCGAGGAAGTGGGCTGGATGTGCATCCTCGGAGCCGCGCCATTCGCTGCCTGCGGATTTTTCAAATACCACGGGATGACAGCGGAAAAGCTGGCTTGGGCGTGGTTCAAGTCGGAATTCCTGTACCCCAAAAAGCTGGTGTTCAAATCCGACAGCCTCTACTATGAAGCCATGAAGGACGCCATCGCTCAGGGGGAAAAGCCTCCCCGCAAACGGAAAAACCGCAAGCTCCAGCCACCGGCTGGGAAAGAACAATGATCTTTTGATTTCTCCCATTGAAAGGACGGATGCCTATCATCAAAACGCTTACCAAAGCAATGAAATTAGAGAAAGAGAAATTCACCATTCCAAAGTCCGTACAGGACGCCATCCCCATCCAGCGTGTTTGGCCGGATGGGATTTTTCAGGTAGGGAGCCGGTTCTCCAAAACCTTCTCCTTTACCGATATCAATTACAGCGTCGCCAGCAAGGAAGATAAAACGGCGATGTTTTTAGATTACTCGGAACTCCTCAACTCGCTGGATTCCGGGGCTTCCGCAAAGATCACCATCAACAACCGGAAGGTCAACAAAGAGGAATTCGAGAAATCCCTGCTGCTGCCCATGCGGGAGGACGGGCTGGACCATTACCGGAAAGAGTACAATGAAATGCTGCTCTCCAAGGTTACCGGCACCAATAACAGCGTGGTGCAGGATCGGTACATCACCATCACGGTGGCGAAGAAAACCATCGACGAGGCCCGCGCCTATTTTGCCCGTGTAGGCACCGACCTCATTACCCACCTTTCCCAGCTTTCCTCCATAGGCCGGGAACTGGATATCGGAACCCGCCTGCAGATCTTCCGGGATTTCTTCAAGGGGAACGAACCCGCCGCCTTTGCCTTCGACCTGAAGGAGCACATGAAAAAGGGGCACAGCTTCAAGGATTGGCTCTGCCCCGATTCGATGGAATTCCAGAAAGACCACTTCCGCTTAAACGACCGCTGGGGCCGGGTTTTGTATTTACAGGATTACGCCAGCTACATCAAGGATTCCATGATTGCCGAGCTCTGCGACATGGACCGCAGCCTCATGCTTTCCATTGATATTTTAACGGTTCCCACCGACGAAGCGGTGCGGGAAATCCAGAACAAGCTCTTGGGTGTGGAAACGAATGCGGCGAACTGGCAGCGGAAACAAAATGCCGCCAATAACTTCTCGGCTGTCCTGCCCTACGACATGGAGCAGCAGAGGAAAGAAACCAAGGAGATGCTGGACGATTTGACGAACCGGGACCAGCGCATGATGTTCGGGCTGGTAACCATGGTCCATCTTGCCGATACCAAGGAACAGCTGGACAGCGATACGGAAACCATCCTCACCATCTCCCGCAAGCATCTGTGCCAGATGAGCGTCCTGCGCTGGCAGCAGAAGGATGGGCTGGACACGGTCTTGCCCTACGGTCTGCGGAAAATTCAGGCGATGAGAACCCTGACCACCGAATCCACCGCCGTACTGATTCCGTTCCGGGCGCAGGAAATCCTCCAGAACGGCGGTATCTATTACGGGCAGAACGCTGTCAGTAAAAACATGATTGTTGCCGACCGAAGGAAGCTGCTCAACGGCAACAGCTTCCGCCTTGGCGTTTCCGGTTCCGGCAAATCCTTCTCCGCCAAGGAAGAAATCGTCAGCATCGCCCTGTCCACCAACGACGATATCCTGATTCTGGATCCTGAATCCGAATTCGGCTTTCTGGTGGAAGCCCTCGGCGGCGAGGTTATCCGAGTATCCGCTTCCTCGGATACCCACTTAAACGCCATGGATATGGACAAAGCCTATGGGGACGAGCGAAACCCGCTGATCGAGAAATCTGAATTCATCCTCTCCCTGTTCGAGCAGTTGGTGGGGGCGGGCAATGTAAGCGCCAAGGAGAAGTCCATCCTCGACCGCTGCACCTACGATGTGTACCGGGAATACGTCGCCAACAACTACGAGGGCGAGGTTCCCACCCTGAAAGACCTGTACCACTCCCTGTTAAAACAGCCGGAGCCGGAAGCCAGAGGGCTGGCGCTTTCGTCGGAATTGTTCATCACCGGCAGCCTCAACACCTTTGCCCAGCGCACCAATGTGGATACCAAGGCAAGGATCATCGCCTATGACATCCGGGAGTTGGGCGAGCAGCTTATGCCCATCGGTATGCTGGTAACCTTGGACGCCATCTTTAACCGTGTGATCCAGAATTGGAAAAAGGGAAAGACCACATGGGTATTTGCCGATGAGTTCTACCTGCTGTTCCGCTATGAGTACAGCGCCGACTTCTTCTACCGTTTGTGGAAACGGATCAGGAAATACAATGGTCTTGTGACAGGGCTGACGCAAAATGTGGAAGAGCTCCTCCGTTCCGATACCGCCCGCCTCATGCTGGCAAACTCGGAATTTTTAATCCTCTTGAACCAATCCGCCACCGACCGGGATGAGCTGGCGGGGCTTCTGCACATCTCCGAAAACCAGCTTGGCTACATCACCAACGTGGCGGCCGGCTGCGGCCTGATCCGCTGCGCCGGGAATATTGTGCCCTTTGAAAACAGCTTCCCCCGCAGCACACGCCTGTACCAGCTGATGACCACCAAGCCGGACGAGGCCCTGAGAGGGGTGTAACCATAGATGAAACCATATTGCGGCAGGGGACCGCCTTCGGTTCCCTGTATTCTTTTTACCGGGAGGTATGCCATTGAAAGAAATTAAAACGAAACCGGAGGGCGGCAGGCCCAAACTGCTGGACAAAGCCGCCAAGGTTCCCAAAACAGCCATGAAGGATTTATGGCTGAAATCCAAAGATAAATCCATCTCAGAACTTAAGGAAACGCCCTTTGCCAGCCAGCGTGGGGATTCCTCCAACGCCCCGGCAAACAGCGCCGGGGATCAGATGCTGTCCGGTATCGAGAGCACTGCCAAGAAGGGGGCGGACCTGACCTACCGGGGCGGGAAAAAGCTGGCCCAAACCACAGCCCGGAAGGTGAAAGAAAAAAGAGAGGTTTCCCGCGCCCTGTCGGAAGCGAAAAACGCTGGCGGCAAAACAGTGGAAGCCGCCAAGGATACCGCTTCCAAAATACGGACGAAAAATGCGGCGGTCAGGGCTTTCAAGGGGAAACCGCAAAAGACTGTGAAAACCGCCAGCCGTTCCATGAAAGGGATAAAGCAGGGCGCTAAAGGGATTAAGACCGCCCAGCATTCAGCAAAGACGGCGCAACAGGCAGCGAAAGCGACTCAGAAAGCAGCGCAGGCTACCGCAAAAGCGACAAGGGCGGCGGCCCAAGCAGCCAAAACAGTAGCGAAAGCGGCAGTAACAGGGGCGAAGGTAGCGGTGAAAGCCACCGCCACTGCTATCAAAGCAGCAGCGGCAGCGATAAAGGGATTGGTTGCCGCTATTGCAGCTGGGGGCTGGGTGGCTGTGGTCATTATCCTGTTGATTTGTTTAATCGCTCTGGTTGTCGGTTCCTGCTTCGGCCTGTTTTTTGGTTCGGATTCCACCGGAACCGGCACCAGCGTAACACAGGCGGTGTCTGCCCTCAATGGGGAATATCTGTCTCACATTCAGGAAATAGAGGATTCCAATCCCCATGACCGGCAGGAGATCACCTCCAACGACGGAGTGCTCTCCATCAACTGGGAGGATGTTCTCGCTGTATTTTCCGCCAAGGTTACCGGCGCGGAGGATGGGGCGCAGGTGGCCTCGCTGGATGACGCCCAAGTGCAGCAGCTGCGGGATATTATGTGGGAGATGAATGAGGTGTCTTCCAGCACCCGTACCGAAAGCCATGAGGTGGAAGTCACCGAAATAGATGAAGATGGCAAGGAAACCACCCGCACCGAAACGGTGACGGAAACCATTCTGGAAATTACCATCACCCACAAAACCCCGGAAGAAATGGCCCGGCAGTACAGCTTCAATTCCCGGCAGAACGAATACCTCGCTTTGATGTCGGAGCCGGAAAACCAGAGCCTGTGGGCGGAACTGCTGGGTGGTTTTGTCAGCGGCGGCGGGGAGATTATAGATCCCAACACCGATTGGGTGGGGACAGGCATCTTCCAGTGGCCCCTGCCGCAGAGCTACACCATCACCTCATGGTTTGGGTACCGGGAAGATCCCTTCACCGGGGAGATTTCCTACCACAGCGGAACCGATATCGGCGCTCCGGGCGGCACGCCCATTCTTGCGGCGGCGGATGGAACCGTCACTATTGCCAACGCTATCGACTCGTGGGGCGGCGGGTATGGGTACCACATCAAGGTAAACCACAACGATACCTTCGATACCCTGTATGCCCATTGTTCCTCTATCTGCGTAACCGTTGGGCAGGAAGTGAAGCAGGGCGAGGTAATCGGCTACGTTGGTACCACCGGGAATTCCACCGGAAACCACCTGCACTTCGAGGTATGGCAGAATGGGGAGCGTACCGACGCCCTTGGCTTTTTCAAGGCGAAGGAATAACGAAAACAGCAGCCTGTTTTTTTACAGGCTGCTGAATTTCCTATCGCAATTCTAAACTATATCCGACGTCACGGATACAGCGAAGGTCAATCCCGGAATCCTTTTCCAAATTCAATTTGCGACGGATAGACTGCACATGGTGGCTGACCAGCTTCCGTGCTTCTCCGTAGTCGGGTTCCTTCCATATTCTTTCATAGACTTGGGTGTATGTTAAAACATGGTTGGGGTTCTGGAGCAGATACAGGAAGATATCATACTCGGTTTTGGTAAGGGGAATCTCCTGCTGATCCCGGAATATCTTACGCTGGTTTAAACAGACTTCCATATTCGGAAGGGATACCACCGGCTTTTGTTCCTGTTTGCACCACTCTATTTGCGGATGTTTCTGCAGGAAGGACAGGAAATCTTCAAAGATTTTATAGTCTTCTTCCAGCAGTTCCAAAATGATTACTCTCCCGATGATACCACCTCCTTTTAGCTATTTTAGAATGCTCAATTATCCTTAACGTTTATAACATCTTTAATAGCCTCCCGAATAAAATGCTAACTATAAAATTGTGGGTGGCTTCATTAAAAGCCACCCACAATTCAAAGCAGCATCATTGTGTACTAATCGTATCCACAATAGACATTTTTTGAATTTTCCGAATCGGCCCAAATACAGCTAAAACAACGGATAAGATTATAACTAAAAGAATGATTCCTATTTCTGTCCATGGTACTGCCCACGCAGTCCCCCAATGGGAAGTGATCAGTATCTCAAAAAGCACTTTGTTACAGAGCAGGCCCACTATCGTTCCGATAATGCTGCCCATAAGAGCGTACATACACGCCTCTGCAACAATCATCTTTTTAAGCTGTCGGATACTCAGTCCTATGGCTCGGAAAGTACCATACTGTTTTGTGCGAGAGGATACGCTCATGGCAAGGCTGTTAATGATATTGAATGCTGTAATCATAGCGATTAAAACCAAGAACCCGTAAACAAACAGCCAGAAGCAATAATAAGTTCCTGTAACACTGCTGTTGTCCATCCGCTCGTCAGAGATGGTGTAGGAATTACCAGCCATTTGCTTGATCTCATTGACCTCTGCGTCCGTTGCATTTTTGTTCAACTGAATGTCCAAAACTGTGTAATTAGATTTCCCTGTAAGCTGCCAGAAGGTTTCTTCCGAACAGATAATGATCCCCGTTTCGTTATCATTTTTAAAAGAAGCAGATGAAAGTACGCCGGATATTTGGAGTTTAGATGACTTTCCGCCAATATCTAAAATCACCGTATTTCCCGGTTCAATGGTATTTTCCGGTTCATAAACGACAAGACCTGTGTCGGTCTGATTCTGTACGCTGTCTAAAGAGCCTTCCAGTAGATAGTCCTTTGCCCATTCAAACTGGTGCTGCTCATAAGAAACTAAATCTATTTTTTTCTGCTCTCCATTTACAGTAACCGGCACATCGTAGGCAACCATACGCCCATATACCGCCTTAACCGCCGGATTTTCCTGCATTTTTTCAGAGAGTCCGTTATCCACAGGACCAGAATGATCTGTACTGGCAATAGACAAATCTGCTGTCCATGGACTAAGCGGAGTTAGTGCGCCGTGCATAAAGTCTACAGTTACAGAAAAGGCAAGGAATAAGATAATACTGAGGGCAAAGGAACCAGTCATTAAAATCAGATTTTTCTTACTTGCCTTCGCATGATGAACCCCAAGAGCCGTATCCACTTTAAACAGTTTGGTATTTGCCGCTTTTTTTGCAGGTTTGAAACTACTGGTATTACCGGAAACTGCCGCCAACGGGGATACCTTTGCTGCTTTTTTAGCCGGAGAACGTGCCGCCAATAAAACCGTCAGCAGCCCCACAATAACTCCAGCGAAAATGCTGGGGATACTCAACCCCAAAGCTGGCATTTCCCCAAAATAATCCGGACTAAGCATACGCAAAACAGCGCATAAAATCCAAATGATTACAATGCCGGTTATAACTCCAACAGGAATTGCGAAACGGCACCAGCGAAGCGCTTCCTTTCGAACCATGCGCATGACCTGTTTAGGTGTGGCGCCAATACAGCGCATTAGGCCGAAAAACTCGGTACGCTGGGCTACATTGCTGTTTAAGCTGCTGGCAATCATCATAATGCCTGCAAACAGTACCAGCACAAACAGGAATGCGGCAACTGTGTAAATCTGCATCATAAACGAACTGCTGCTTTGGCCATATAGTCCGATTAGCTTGGTGTTTTCGGAAACCTGTTCATCAGAAAGGCCACAGTCGGCTTTTAAATCAATAATTTCCTGTCGGACATTCTGCGGACTTTCAAACTGAATATACAGCATGGAATTGTAGTCCGTTAGTTGATCGCTGCTTGCATTTGTGAATAAGGCTCGGAAAGCATTTGTGGTGATACAAATCCCATAGGAATCCTCACTCATGGTTTTAGAAGTATTTTTGCAAAAACCAGAAATTGTATATTGCCGTTTTTCACCCGTTGGCCCATCTATCGTAATTTGATCGCCAATCTGGAGTCCTAACTGCTCGTTTGCACTTTCTGTAATCATAGCTTCCGTTTCTGTTTTCGGGAAGCTCCCCTCAACAATATTGTCCACCAGAAGTTCAGTAACCCATGCTTCGTCACATCCTGCTAAAACGGCAGTTTTTCCAGATAGTGTGTATCCATTTTCTCCTCGGTAATTAAGCACGCCATAACGGGCCGCTGCCTTTATGCCCGGACGTTTTGCGATCAAATCAGCTTCTTCATCTGTAATATCGCGCACACCAATATGAAAGTTTCCATTATCCCGCTGTGTTTGTAAAATCTGGCTGCGGATGAACATATCCGCCATACCAAAAATAGTAGTTACCAGAAGCACTGCCAGTACAATACAAAATACCGACATTCGGCTCTGTTTCCGGTGTATTTTAGCGGAAATAGGGATCAGATCAAGATAACGCTTCATCGGCTGTCCCTCCCAAATCCGTGAGAACACCATCCGATACCCGGAATACCCGATCCACTGATACGGTCAGATTTTTATTGTGGGTAATCATCAGGATCGTCTGCTGGTATTGCCGCGACGCTTTCGTCAGCAGATCAATCACATCCTGACTGTTTTTGCTGTCCAGATTTCCAGTCGGCTCATCAGCGAGAATCAATTTCGGTTTCGTAATCAGTGCCCGCCCGATAGCAACCCGTTGCTGCTGACCGCCGGATAACTGACTGGGAAGATGATGACGTCGTTCTGTCAGCCCCAGCAGTTCCAAGATTTCTTTTATTGACGCAGGATCGGGCTTGCGGTAATCCAGCAACAGCGGAAACATAATATTTTGCTCCACATTCAGTTCCGAAACAAGTTGAAAGGATTGAAAGATAAAGCCGATATTGCGCCGCCTGAATATGGTGCGTTCTTCTTCCTTCATAGAGAACAGGTTTTGCCCATCCATCAGAATATTGCCGGAAGTAGGAGTATCCAGCGCACCGATACAGTTCAAAAGGGTGCTTTTACCGGAACCGGATTCCCCAACCACAGCGGCAAATTCCCCTTTGTTGAGTGAAAAGGATACGTTTTTTAAGGCATCCACTTTCGCTTCGCCTTTTCCGTATGTTTTACATAGATTTTGTACTTTCAAAATTTCCATTGATACAATGCCTCCTTTCCTAAAAGGATAACAAAGCAAGCTTACAATGAGGTGAATTTCAGCTTACGATTCTGTAAGGAAGGAAAGAGTGAAGGTCGTTCCTCGATGCAATTCGCTTTGTACGCCAAGGAAACCGCCCTGACCTTCCACAATCGACTTTGCCAAAGGAAGCCCTAAACCGATTCCCGGTGTTTCCAATGTATTCCTGCTGCGATAAAAGCGTTTAAAAATGTGGTGGATATCCTCCTCTGCAATACCGTCCCCATTATCCGCAATAGAAATTCGAACCATCGCTGGTGTGCGTTCCCACGAAATATGAATCATTCCGCCGGAACCACTGTGATCCAAAGCGTTTTTAACGATATTTCCGATTGCTTCACCCGTCCACTCCATATCACAGTTCAGTTGTTCATCAGGGCTTTTCTCAACAATAATTTGTTTGTTTTCATTTTCTGCACGGGTAGTCAATTCACGGATAGAATGAGCAATCAAATTTGATACGGAACAACGGCTTTTTTCAAAAACGATATTACCAGAATCTAAACGGGTAATTTTCAGCATGGACTGAATAAGCTGGTTCATACGGTTGAGGGAAGAACCCATTTTTGCAGAAAACTCCTTTACGGTTTCTGCATTTTCCGGTTCTTCTGCAATGATTTCCTGATACATGGTGAGTGCGGCCAGCGGGGTTTTCAGTTGGTGGGAAATGTCGGAAATGGTATTTTTCAAAAACTCTTTTGATTTATGCTCGGTTTCATTTTTGGACTTGAGCATAGTAGCCAGCTGTTCAACAGAAGAAAACAATTGAAAAATGGCGCCCTCGCTGTTTTGTGGTAAATGATTGGAAAAATCCCCGTCAATATACTGAGAAATCACTTTGTTCGCCTGCAAATACAGCCGTTTTCTGTACCAGAAGAAAACGGCTGTCCCTGTAACCAGCAGAAGAATCAATACAATGGAAAGGATAACCGCCTGCGAAAATGCAGACTGCTGAAACCGGATCAGACCGGGGATACTTTGAACCTTTGACTGCCGATCCATTCCAAGTTCCTTTAAAAGTTGTTTTCCGCCTTCACTGACAGTATCACTCTGCAGGGCATTGGCAGCCACCTCCTTGGGAACGCCCTGTTCCAGCAGGGAAGAAACAATGGCTTCATTCTGCATCGTATAAATCTCTTTCGCAGAGTCTATTTGACTGTTGCTGAACATCAGATTTATTCCTAACAGTAGAATAGAAAACAAAACTAAAAAGATAGTATACCGACGGATCTGCCGGTCACGAAAGAAGCTCATTCCGCAGCCTCCTTCCATTGATATCCAAAGCCCCGGACAGTAAGCAAATGTTGTGGGTGGGACGGATCGGCCTCTACCTTTTCCCGCAAACGCCGGACATACACCGACAAGGTATTATCGTCCACAAAATCACCGGAGCCATCCCACAATTCATTCAAAATTGCATCACGTGTCACGATGCGGCCAATATTCCGCACCAGCAAACAGAGTAAACGGTATTCCGCACTGGTCAGATCCAGTGGCTGCCCGTGGAGATAGGCTCGGCTGCCCAGCAAATCGATGGAGACACTTCCGCTTTCTACCATATTTTTTGCTTCATTGCCGGAGATCGCCGCCCGGCGAAGCAGTGCCCGAATGCGGGAACAGAGTTCACCCAGCTTAAAAGGCTTGGTGATATAGTCATCACCGCCGGAATCCAGTCCACGAATGATATTCACTTCTTCGTCGGAAGCAGTGAGAAAAATAATCGGGATCTGCTGGTTTTGTTCTCTTACATTTTCACAAACTTCAAAGCCTGTGCCATCTGGCAAAGTGACATCCAAAATCAGCAAATCGTATTGATTTATCTGCGCTAAACTTTGCAGGGCCTCCCGCACTGTACGGACAAAATCCACATCAAACCCGTTCTTTTTTAAAGAATATCGTAAGCCGTCAATCAGGCTGAGATCGTCTTCTAATAATAACAGTTTACTCATGCTGTTGTTTCCTCCCTTGTTTTGTTCTCCCATCAATAGGTTTCTTTGCATCCTTTGGTATCAGCCATACCGTTCCCTTTTTTTCTGCGCCGGGAATTCTTCCCGCAGAACAATAATAATTTATCCGTCGAGGGGACACGCCCCATTTTTCACTCGCTTCTTTTAAGGTCATATAGTTCATAATGATGCACCTCCTTTTTAATTATAATTCGTTCTCTCGAATAATACAAGACGTGAAAAATTAAATTTTTCGCAAAAAAGAATCGAACCATTTTCAGACCGTCTTCGTCTTATTTATATTTAGAAAATCCAGTTATATTGCACTTCGAGGTGTGGCAGAATGGGGAGCGTACCGACGCCCTTGGCTTTTTCAAGGCGAAGGAATAACGAAAACAGCAGCCTGTTTTTTTACAGGCTGCTGAATTTCCTATCGCAATTCTAAACTATATCCGACGTCACGGATACAGCGAAGGTCAATCCCGGAATCCTTTTCCAAATTCAATTTGCGACGGATAGACTGCACATGGTGGCTGACCAGCTTCCGTGCTTCTCCGTAGTCGGGTTCCTTCCATATTCTTTCATAGACTTGGGTGTATGTTAAAACATGGTTGGGGTTCTGGAGCAGATACAGGAAGATATCATACTCGGTTTTGGTAAGGGGAATCTCCTGCTGATCCCGGAATATCTTACGCTGGTTTAAACAGACTTCCATATTCGGAAGGGATACCACCGGCTTTTGTTCCTGTTTGCACCACTCTATTTGCGGATGTTTCTGCAGGAAGGACAGGAAATCTTCAAAGATTTTATAGTCTTCTTCCAGTAGCTCCATAATGATTACTCGCCCGATGATACCACCTCCTTTAAAAACTGCATCAATTCTTAAAGACTACTCTTAAATTTTTCTTCTCAGCCTATCGTCAAGATTGCATATCTATTTTTTCGCAATTTTTTTGTGTTTCAAATTTTAGGAAAAAACTTTTTGAAGCCAGCCCGATCAAACACACAATCAAACCGCTTGGAATTAGCACCCAATAGGCGTTGCCGGCAAATTGATCGAACAGGGTTCCGTAAATGATCTGTCCCACCGGCTGTGCGCACATGGAAAGGGTGAATACATAAGACATTACCTTGCCCATCAAATGATCCGGCGTCCGTCCTTGGATAATGGAAATAGCGTAGGTAGAGAAAAAGCTGCAACCAAGCTGACAAGCGCAGAACATCACAAGTAAAATTAGATAACGTGTAAAAACGCCTACCGGCAGCAAAAAAGCAATACCACACGGAATAAGGCAGATCCCAAAGGATACTAAAACAAAGACAAGATGGTGCATCTGGACTTTTTTCGCTAATATCACAACGCACAGGCTGCCTAAAATGGATGCAACACCCATGGCGCTTTCCGCAATACCATAGTGGGTAGCCGATAGGCCCAATACGGTCCGCACTAAATAGGGAAACCCTACCACAGCAGTACCCGCTACAAACAGACTCACAGCTGTCGCCAGCAGAAGAAGTTTCATAATACCGGGCTGTTCCCGGCGTAAAAAGTGCATACTGACAGAGAAATCCTCTTTGACAATTGCGCCAATCCCCATTTTTTGTTCGGGCTTTTTGTAATCCAGCCGGATAAAACATTCCAGCAAAGCCGTTACAAAGAAGCATACGACTGTAGCATAGAATACCGGTTGAATCCCAAATGCGGTATAAAAAATGCTACCCAAAAACGGGGTAATGAGCGAAGCTATTGAAGCTACTTGATTTACGACAGCGTTCCCTTTTACAACATTATCCCCTGATAACATTTGTGGGACACAGGCTTGCACAGTGGGCGATTCAAAAGCGCCGAATACTGACAAAATAATCAACAATGCGCCGATCACGAAAATATCCTGATCCAGCAACATGGCCAAACTGGCAAGGAGCACAGATATCCCGGAAAGAGTGTCCAGTGCCACCATGATATTGCGGCGGTTTGCCCGGTCTGCAAGAATCCCTCCAAAGGGAGAAAGAAAAATCGTGGGAAGCAACGCCAGCGCCAACATTCCTGCAAAAATAGAAGCGGAGCCGGTCTGCTCCAGCACATACATGGATAGGGCGAATTTCAGCGTATAATTTCCAATTAGAGAGCTGACCTGCCCTAAAATCAAAAAGGTAAAATTACGGGTAAAAAGTTTTGGTTTCATCTTTTCCTCCTGAACACCAGTATCCTTAGTAACTCTGCTACAAGACCGGCAACGCCTAAACCGGCGCACCACATAGCGGCTGTTCGGTGTCCTTTGTCTGCAAGATGTTTTGCGCCAATCAGGAGTCCAATTTCAGCGGCAATGGAAATGCCTCTTGTAGCCAAACGAAACAAGCCGTTTTCGTCGTATTTTTTCGTAATTCCTTTATCTAAGTGATCTGCGGCTGTTTCAATCCGGTGCTCAAACCGTGCAGCCATATCCTCAACTTTTTGGTCAAATTCTTTTTCTGTCATTGTCTACACCTCCATATTTTCTGCTTGATAACTGTCATCTCTGCGATGCTTGCTGCAACGCCCAACAGAATGACAAACGCTGGCTGGAATCGGAAAGATTTTGGTGAACGAATTTGTAAAAATCACCCTCCTTTCAATACCATGCGACGGTATGTAAAAAACTAAAAATAATTCGGTATTGTATCAATACCGGTCGAATGAATGTATATCTCTAAAATAAAATTGCCCTTCGGCAACTTTATTTTTCTTCTGGCATTTTTTCAAAGAACGCTTCTACCAAAGCATAGACGGAATCGTCCATCAGCGGTACACCCATCTTTTCCAGCATATCTCCAAGAAAGCGGAATTTGTTCTTCATACCCTCTTTATCAGCCGGAAACATAGAGGGCAACAGCCACAGGCTGGTGAGCAATGGCATTAGTTCCGCAATTTCCTTGACATACTCGGTATGCAAAGATCCGTCTTGATTCCCTTCTTCCAGCAGCTCTTGATAATATGGCGTTAGAATGCGCCGGTTAGATTCGATCATCTCCACCAGAAGCCGTGGGTTCCGGGTAAGAGGAATCGACTGTATTGTCATGCTGGTCCGTGCTTCATCCGTTTGATTCAGCCGGATAGCTTCGCGCAGCTTTTGCAGACCGTTTAAATCCGAACGTTTCCGAACTTTCTCGAAGGGATTATTGACTGAAAACATTCGGTCGCCCACTGCGTCCATAATTTCTTCTTTTGACTTGAAATGATGATAGACTGCCCCTTTGGACAAACCGCCCAACTCATTGACAATGTCTTGGATGGTTGTATTGTCATATCCTTTTTCCAAAAATAACCGTTGCGCCACATCAAGAATCTTTTCCACAGTTACTTCAGGATATTTGTTGCGAGCCACACAACCTCCTCCTTTCTTTAACATACATTTGGTATGTATTTATTATAGAGGTTTTTTCACCAATTGTCAAGATACATTCGGTTGGTATTTTATTGTCTTTTGAAAATAAAGGAAAAGGCGGGCTGTTTCCAGCCCGCCTTCGTCTTATTTAGAAAATTCCTTCATAATCAAGTTTATAATTTCCTGTTGATCCTTGGATAAACCGCCGCCCTTTGGTCTCGTGCTTTGCTTTAGTTCCTTTATTAGCCGATGAATCAGATCACGCTGCTCATCGTTCAAATCGTTCAGCAGGACCTGATCCTTCTTATCGAAGCCGACCAGATAATCAAGCGACACGTTATAAATATTCGCCATGGTAATGAGGACGTCAAGCGTGGGGACTTTGAGATTGTTTTCATAATTGCTGATCACTGATCCAACACGGCCCACTCGACGCCCAAGCTCATCTTGGGAAATGCCATGCTTCTCCCGCAGCATCCGCAAGTGATTCCCAAAATCAAACATCCCTGTCACCTCACTCCGTTTTGCAATTTCGTGTATAGATATATTTTACCTTATTGACCTTCGTGCTCCGCTAAGTGTATAATAAAAGTATTTAGCGTTTAGCGAAATTCATACACACGAATTTTTTTGTTTTACGAAGAAGGATAGGCGAAGATCGGATGATTACCTGCGTTTTTGCCGGACACCGGCAAATTTACGAACCGAATATCGGTGAAAAGGTCAAAAAAGCACTGGAAAAACTCATGGAAACCGAAAGCCGGATAGTGTTCCTGAACGGCGGGATGGGCCGGTTTGATGAGGTGTGTGCCGAAGTTGTCCGAAAACTGAAGGAGCAGTACCCGGAGAAGAATATCCATCTTTGTTTGGTAGCTGCGCATTTTTCCAACCGGTTCAATACCGAAAAATCTTATTACCAAACTTTTTATGATGAAATCCTCGTGCCGGAAGAAGTAAAATATACTTATTACAAAGCCGCCATTACCAAACGAAATCGCTGGATGGTCGATCATGCGGATCTTATGCTTGCATATATCGACCATGACTATGGCGGCGCATACCAAACTTATCGATACGCACAGAAAAAATCCGTTCCCATCATTAACATTGCGGAAGGAGCAGCAGTATGTCTAAAGTAACAATTATCAAATGCAGCGATCATGAATCCAATCGCTTAGTAGAAGGAATCAAAAATGAAACCGGTGGGCAGGAATACCAGCCTTTCCGAGGTCCGGGAAAGGTTTATGAGCTCGGAACCCTTCGGATCGATCAACCAAAAAAAGAAGTGACGATCAGTGGGAATCCGGTCGAATTAGAACCCAAGGAATTTGAAATTCTTGGCTTGTTCGTTTCCCATCCGAATGAAACACTGCCATGCGATTTTCTTCACAACGTGATATGGCCCCACCCGGACATGGAGCATGGAATAGAGGAAGTCATTGGACAAGTGGAAAGCCTGAAGAAAAAACTCCGACTGGAAACATTGGATGCCAACTGCCGGATCATAGAGGAAAACACGCAGCGAGGACCGGGATACCGGTTTGCCGTTTCAGCTAAATAGATAAACAAACGGAATATATATCAAACTTTGTAGATAAATAGTCTATAAAATATGCGTTTAGAAGGTGAATAGAAGCTAAAAAGTAGGTTTCATCTTTTATACTGTCCCCATCTAAATCAAAATGGGGAAATATGGAAATAACAACGTGTTTTCTGCTTTCCCCATACAGAGGGGATGGCGGCGGTGCGACGAAAATTTCCGCATACAGAAAGGGCTGTGGCTTCATCCGAAGCTGCGGCCCTTTTTTATTCGACACCATTCTTTTATTATTTACCATTTTATTCCAAATTCGATGAAATAGCCTTGCTATGCGTATCCGCCAATGGGCGGGTACGCTTTTTTCATGCTTTCAAAAGGAGGATATGGCTAAGAACCCATAGCGGCAGGCCGCCGCCCCCGACAATCTGAATTTCTCAAATTTCAGATTGATCGGAGGAAACAGCCATGGCTTACAACAAAGCCAAAGCGGAGCGAGAATGGCTCCGCTGGAAAGAAGCAGAAGAAAAGAAACTCAGAGAACTCGGCGTGGATGAAGAAACTATCCAGCGCCTTCATACATACGACTGGGCGCAGTTCAATAAGGAACGCCAGTACCTGCAGCGGCAGGTAGAATGGTCTCCCTATATAGATTGGGTGTCAGCGCAGGATCTGGAACTGCCCGTAGAAGATACGGAATCCCTGCTGGACAGCATCGAAGATGCGGCACTTTTTTCTTTGTTGCTCAATGCGGACAAGCTCACCCTCGAAATCCTCTTCATGAAGATGGATGGATACAGCAGCAAGGAAATAGCAGCCTCCCTCGGAATGGATGAGTATGCTGTCAATATGCGAATTTACCGCCTACGAAAAAAATTAAAAAAATATTTTTGACCGGCGTTATATTCCGCCTCTTTTCATGGGCTATAGGGCGAACGGGGAAAAAGAAACGTTCGCCTTGCAGCTTGAAAAGTGAATACCAGCCATGCGGGTACGTTCCCGCCTGAGCGAGCGACACAGGAAAAAGCGCCATGACGATCCGCAAGCAGGCTGCCTCCCTGAAAAGGGATGGCGGCTTGTCTTGTTGGTTTCGAGCGATGCATTTTGACCGGAAAGAGGGAGCAGTTGCCCTTTTCGCCACGACCTTGGGCGGGGGATTATGATACGCGCTATCGTTTGCCCACACGTCAGATGGGCTGGCCGACCTTGGGTTGTAATCAGCAAGACCTTTGGGGAGCCAGTGAACGGCTTGTAAACTGCAAGCCTGCCCGCATGGTTCCCAAGGTTGCCGGGGGGCGGGCTGCAAATACGGCACATCAAAATCACCCTTTTTATTTTATTCAGATTGCCGTTGACGGCGAATCCGTGCGGCGCAGGTTTTCTGCGCCGCATTAGTTTGCCGTCAACAGGCCAAGGAGAATGTGCCGAAATGAACAATCACTCTCTGAAGGAGCAGGCCCATGGGGAGATCGAACGAATCTTCCGGATCCTTTTGCCTCAAAACGGGCTGGCAGTGCGGGAAGAACAGATTACCCTCTGCCACGCCATGCTAGATACCCTGCTCAAAAACAATATCGCTTTATGCGACGCAGGAGTCGGGATTGGAAAAACTTATGCCTACCTGACCGCCTGTATTTTACTGAAAAAGTTTGCCCCGCATGGGCCTGCCGGTTCCCAGCCGGTGGTGGTTTCCACCTCCAGCGTTGCCCTGCAGGACGCCATCATCGGGGAATACATCCCGTTTTTGTCCCGGATTTTTCTGGAGAACCGTATTATTCAGAAGCCCATCCGGGCGATGGTGCGAAAAGGCAAGGAACGCTTTGTCTGTGACGTCCGTCTTGCAGGGCGGCTGGAAGCCGTAAAAGATAAGAAAAAGAATGCCCAGCAGATGAAAGCCCTGCTTTCCCTTCGCGCCTATTATGATTTAGACACCGTAACCGGTCTCAGCGGATTTGACAGGCGGCAGGTATGCGTCCCCAAGGTATGCGAAAAAAACTGTCCTCTGCGGAATACTTGCCGCTATCATCAATACTTGAAAGAAGCCAGAAGTGCGGAGATTTTCGTCCAGATTTGCAATCACAATTACTTACTGGCAGATGCAGCCCACCGTTTACAGGAACTGCGCCCTCTTCTCAACGATTACCGTGCCTTGGTGATTGACGAGGCCCATAAGCTGCCGGACGCAGCCTGCCAGATGTACGGGCAGAACCTGTCGGCGGAGGATTTCAGCGAGCTCTGCACTCTGCTGGCAAAAGAAAAATATATCCTTGCGGCCCAGCGGCTGAAAGAAAAGTTTAGCGCCCTATTGGGAGCCATGTGCCGGGGCGAACTGCTGGAAGAAGCGCAGCGCACCGCCTTTATTTTAACGCCGGATCGGGAAGCAGCCCTTCGGAATTGCCTCTCCCTCCTCCGGCAGCTTCAAAAACAGCTTGCCCCGCATCTCCCACGGTGGCTTCTTCACCGGCTGGGAACAACAGAGCAGATTCTTAACCTCTTTTTTACCGGGGATCGCAGGTACATACTTTACATCCAATACGACAGGGACGGAAGCCCCAGCCTCTGCGCCGCCAGCCGGGAAATGCCGGAGCAGCTGCGCCGGGCGCTGTGGCTGAAGAATATCCCCGCCATCCTGACCTCCGGCACCCTCATGGCCGGTGGCAGCTTTGACAGAACCCGGCAGCTCATGGGGCTGTCCGAGAACAACCGGCTGGAAGATTTTATTGCGGTTTCTCCCTTTAACTACGAGGAAAACTGCCTCCTCTACATTCCCAGCGACCTGCCCAAAACACAAATGGGCAGCGAACAGGAAGCCAAGTGTCTGGCAGAGCAGATCTGCCGGTTGGTGGAAGCCACCCATGGCCACACTCTGGTGCTCTTTACTTCCTATTCCCTCATGGGCGCTGTTTACAATCAGGTAAAGGACCGGCTGTCTTTTCCGCTTATGGAAGTATGGCGGCACTCACAGGATATTATTCACCAATTCAAACAGGTACAGAATGCCGTGCTGTTCGCAGCAGGCTCCTGTTGGGAAGGGGTGGATTTTCCCGGCGATATGGTATCGTCGCTCATCATTGTGCGGCTGCCATTCCCTGTTCCCGATCCACTGAGCGAAGCGGAACGGGAGCAGTATCCCACGTTGCAGGATTATATCCGGGCTGTCGTTATCCCGGATATGCAGGTAAAGCTGCGGCAGGGATTTGGGCGGGCCATCCGCACCGAAACCGACACCTGCGTTGTCAGCATTCTGGATTATCGGGCAGCGCCCGGAGAACGGTATCACCGGGCTGTGTTGGAAACCCTGCCTCCACTTCGTATCGCCAGAAAAATCGAAGATGTGGAAGCATTCATCCGGGCAAAGAAAGGTCCGGATTATTTTATGCCATAAAGGAGATTGACATAGATGAACAGAAAAACAGAAACGGCGGAATTTCCCTATGCAGACCGCCCAATGTGGTTATACAGCCGGAGCAGCGATAAAAGGATGTTTGTGCTGATCCAGCAGATGCGAAACCTTTTAAGTGAAGCCAAGCGCCGGGAATACACCGTTGTGGGGACTTCTCAGGATATGGGTACCGGCAGAAGCATGGCCCGCATGGGCCTAAAGCAGATGATGCAGGCAGTGAAGGGTGGCTTCGTCCGCGCTGTGCTTGTACGGGATTTAACCCGTCTGAGCCATGATCCCGCCATTCTCATTAAAATACTGGAGTTTTTGCAGGACCACGATGCGGTACTGATCACCACCGAGAGCGACCTGCGGTATGAACTTTACATCAAGGGGCTGGAAAACCGCTTTTTCCAGAGGGCGGCCCAAAAGGGCCTCCATTTGCCGTGGTGAAGGGGGATGAATTTATATGCGTGTTACTTACAATCCAGAAGCGCCATCCCCTCTCATAGTCAATGAAATCAAATATTATATGGCGCTTTCGGCCTTGAAAAAGATGCTGGCCGATGGCGTCATAACCTCTGATAATTACAAGAAAGCGACTGTTGCTATTGCCGAAAGATACCGGGTTTTGCGATACGATATTTAGTGGTTGTCGTGATAGCTTTGTACCAGCCGTTGTGGTAATGTTGTTGCTGCGGGGTGGTCACAATAGATGCCGCCCAAGAAAGCGCAGAAAGGGCGGTGCGGAGAATGCCACAGGTGCAGATCATAGAACCTACGATAAGGCCACAGAAACAGAAAATCCGGGTTTGTGCCTATGCCCGTGTGAGCAGCAACTCCGATGATCAGTTGAACTCCTTTTCCGCGCAGGTCGAATATTTCACCCAACTGATACAAGCCCACAGCGATTGGGAATTCATTGATATCTATGCCGACGAGGGCATAACCGGTACCAGAGCCGACAAGCGCGACGATTTCCAACGGATGATGCGGGACTGCAGAGCCGGAAGGATTGACCGCATACTGGTTAAATCCATTTCCCGATTCGGAAGAAACAGCGCCGACTGCATTGAAGCCGTTCGGGAACTGAAAATATTAGGAATAGCCGTTGCCTTTGAAAAAGAAGGCATTGATACAGGCCGCATGACCAATGAAATGTACTTTTCCATGTACAGTGCATTCTCACAAGAAGAATCCACTTCCATTGCAAAGAATATGCGTAAAGGCGCAGTCATGCGGATGAAAAATGGAACCTATCGTCTATCCCAAGCGCCTTATGGCTACCGCTTAGATGAAAAAGGCGGCCTTCTGATTAATATGGAAGAAGCGAAAGTTGTCCGAAAGATATTTGGGGACTTTCTCTCAGGGAAAAGCATTCGAGAAATTGCCAATGAACTTGCACAGGCCCAAGTACCAAAGCTGAAAGGAAACCCCGTGTGGAGTGCCACTGGGGTTTCTTATATTTTAACCAACGAACGCTACATGGGAGATGAATTGTTCCAGAAACGCTTCACCACTGACGCATTTCCTTTTAGAAAAGTAAAGAACCGTGGCGAAAAAAGCCAATTTTATGCGGAGGATACCCATGAAGCTATCGTCAGCCCAAATGTGTTTCGTCTGGCACAAGAACTTCTAAAAAAGAAAAATCAACTCCATGGACGGAAAAAAGAAATCCAAACCTATACTTTCACCAAAATGCTGGAGTGCAGCGAGTGTGGGAGCACATTCTGCAGGCGGGTAACCAAAGCCGGAACTGTAGTATGGGCCTGTTATCGGCATTTCCGTGACAAAAAATTGTGCGCCATAGAAAATGTGCAGGAGTCCGAAGTGGAATCCGCATTCGTTACCTTATATAACAAGTTGGGGAGAAATCGCTCGGAGTTTTTAACCCCATTCATTACGCAGGTGGAAAAACTGCGCGATAAAAATTTCATGTCCCATCCGGGGGCCATGCAGTTGAACAAAGAAATAGCGGATCTGTTGGAGCAGAATCATGCGCTGGCCACTTTGAGAGCCAAAGAGTGCATTGATTCTGCTTTTTATATAAGTGAAACCAATACCAATAACACTAAGCTGGAAAATTTACGGAAGGAGCTTCAGCGATACCGTGATTTAAATGACTACCACGAAATACTTGATGGAAGCCGCCTGCTTCTGAAAATTTTTGAAAAACAGGAAAGCATCTTAGAGTTTGAACCTGTAGCCTTTCGCAATATGGTTATTAAAGTGAGGATTTTCTCAGACACCATCTGTTTCCGGTTAATCAACGGGATGGAATTGGCTGAAAGAAGATAGGAGTTGTACTAATGAAAAAGAAAAGATACCTGCCCTTCGGATATCAAATGGAAAAGGGGGAAATCATCCCGCATCCTGACGAGGGACCTTTGGTGCAGGCTATCTTTTCAAAATATCTTGAAAGGGCCGCCCTTTCAACACTCACCAAATATGCCTCCTTGTCGGGCATTCCTTATCGGGAAGGAGCCGGGCAATGGAATAAAACCATGATTTGCCGGATTTTGGACAATTCCAAGTACGCAGGCGATGAAGGATTCCCGCCGCTGGTTTCAAAGGAACAGTGGGAAGAAGTAGCTTTCCTCAGAGCAGCCAAGGCAAAGCAATATGGCGGCAGCCTACCTGCGGAAATGAAAAAAATCCGCCAGAAGATCTGCTGTGGAAACTGTGGGCAAATCCTCAAGCGAGTCAATATGCGGACAGGATACATCCTGTGGGAATGCCCAAAATGCGGAATCAGCACAGACTACATATCAGACGAACTATTGCTGCAAAGCGTGACTGCCCTATTAAACCGGGCAATTGAAAACCGGGAAAAGCTGAAACCGGAAGAAAGGCATTGTGAATGCTTATCTATCGAAGTCCTC